>Ga0190270_10000095_pt1 | contig 38435 bp, 35 predicted proteins | sample Popmic320T_FD_133748 | JGI IMG/M metagenome (GOLD analysis project Ga0190270, IMG submission 133748) | Populus adjacent soil microbial communities from riparian zone of Weber River, Utah, USA - 320 T | ecosystem: Environmental > Terrestrial > Soil > Riparian zone | place: USA: Utah | collected...
CCACTGGTGCGCCAACCTTCATCGCCATATCCATGATCTTGCAAATCTTTTCCGCATGAGTCTCCGACAGCGAACCGCCAAAGACCGTGAAGTCCTGCGCGAAAACAAACACGCGCCGGCCGTCGATCAGGCCGTAGCCGGTGACCACGCCGTCGCCCGGATACAGTTGTTCGTCCAAACCGAAATCGTGCGAACGATGCACGACGAGTTTGTCAAATTCTTCAAACGTCTCTTCGTCAAGCAGAAACTCGATACGTTCGCGGGCAGTCATTTTCCCGGCCGCATGTTGCTTCTCCACGCGTTCGGTGCCCCCGCCGGCTTCAGCTTGCCGAGAGAGTTCCTTTAGTACGTCGAGCTTCGACTTTGAATGTTTAGGTTGGTGTTTTGAAGTCATTCGTTAAATGGAGCTTCGCGCGCCTGGATCATTCCGATTAACTCATCAACCGCACGCGCTGCGTTGAGGCGAACCTCGTTTGAGTATCCGTAAAGCGTTGCGTTTTCGTCGAAATCTTCCCGGTCAAGAATCTGGTATGAATAGTCCGGCGCCACCAGAATGTCGAGATCCAGGTCTACGTAATTCAGGACGCCGTTCTCGAGCGTGGGCGGCACGTTAACATTGCAGTAGTAATTTCTCAGTTCGCCATTTGGCTGTGCGAACCGGAACACGTTGTACCAGCGATCCAGCCAATAATACTCGAGACTATGTGTACCGGCTGCAATGGTGCCGAGGATGTCGTGGCTTATTTCCCCCGGAAAATAAGCGTTCAGGATCAGCAGCGAGCCTTCCTGTTTCAATAACTGCGCCGGCCAGCGCCGGTGTTCACGCCCGTCGTACTTGCATGCCCTGACGATGATGGTTCTTCCGTTGGTAGTCAAAGTCTTTCGTCGGCGAATCTGTAGGGGCGTCCCTCCGTGGGCGCCTCGTTTTTCTGCGCGGTACGGGGCGCCCACGGAGGGACGCCCCTACAGAATTAGGACACCACGCTCTCCTTCGCATCAGCTACTTTCTACCGCTCTTTCGCCAATCCGCCAGAAACTGTGCCTGGCCTTTATCAGTCAAAGGATGATTAAACATCTGGTCGATTACTTTGAACGGCATGGTGGCGATGTCTGCGCCCATGCGCGCCGCTTCAATGGCGTGAATCGGATGTCGAATGCTTGCAGCCAGGACCTCAGTGGGCCAGGAGTAGTTACGATATATCTCAACTATGTCGCTCAATAGAAAGAGCCCGTTTTCGCCGATGTCGTCGAGTCGTCCGATGAAGGGGCTGATGAATGAAGCGCCGGCCTTGGCGGCCAGAATTGCCTGGGCTGCAGAGAAGCAAAGGGTTACGTTGACTTTGATGCCCTCGCTCGACAGCTGTTTGGTCGCCTTCAATCCAGCTCGCGTCAAAGGGCACTTGATCACCACGTTCGGGGCAATCTGGGCATACTCACGGCCCTCACGCAGCATGCCTTCGGTGTCTTCGCTGGTACATTCCGCGGAAACAGGACCGCTCACGATTTCGCAGATGGCGGCGATGTGTTCTTTGAAATCCACATCGCCCTCCTTGGAAATCAACGTAGGATTGGTGGTAACGCCGTCGGCAATTCCAAAAGCTGCTGCGTCTCGAATCTCGTCAAGGTTTGCGGTATCAAGAAAAAATTTCATAAGACCTCCGGTTACCTGGTGTCCGACACACTATTAGTTTGTCGTTTGGAGATAGGGCGTATTTGGAAGCCACACGCCCGGACCAAAACAGCGACAAACTGAAGTGTGTCGAACATCACTCTTATGCCTTTACAGGGTTTCGCAGTATTCCGATTTCATCTATTTCAACTTCCACCACATCGCCGTCCTTCATAGCAGAAACTCCGGCCGGCGTGCCCGTTGCTATTAAGTCTCCTGGAAGGAGAGTCATGATATTGGAGATGTAACGAATCAGGAAGGGAACTGAAAACGCCATATCGGAAGTTTGTCCCTTCTGCTTGACGACCCCGTTTACACGCGTGGTCACGACCAGATTGAGCGGGTCCAACCCAGCGACTATTGAAGGACCGACTGGACAGAATGTGTCGAAAGACTTTCCGCGCGTAAACTGAACGTCCTTCCTTTGCAGATCGCGCGCAGTTACGTCGTTTACGCACGTGTAGCCGAGCACGTAGCTCAATGGATCATCGTCGTTCCCCAGAGTTCTTGCTCGACGACTTATAACAACTCCTAACTCGCCTTCATGTTCGACCTGGTTCGATTGCGGCGGCAACTCAATCGATTCGCCGTTTGAGATAAGCGCGGAAGGAGCTTTAAGAAACAGCAACGGCTCGTCTGGCATCTTGTTTCCCAGCTCCGCCGCATGCTCCCGGTAATTACGACCTACGCAGACGATCTTTGACGGTACCAGCGGGACGAGCAAGTTAACCTCGTCAATTGAGATTGCCTTGTCAGTTCGCGGATCAAAGGCTTCTATAGTTTCCCCTTCGGCCAAAGGAAGAACTACGTCGGCTTCGAGCAAGCCAAAGCGCGGCGTGGGTGTGTCTGCAGTTGTAAAGCGACAGATACGCATCGGTTTATCACACGTCTTGACGTTCAATCGTAAAACCGCGAGCGTAGCGAGCGGCATCGGAACCGGAAGCGATAGCGACCGGGTTGCGTCTCGCAGAATGGCTTGTTCGGTCCCGGTGTATTTGCTGCCAAACGTCTTAGTAGGACAGACATTCCTGTCTGTCGGTCTCGGAGAACGAGTTCGGTAGTGGCAAGCTGATTTGCTGACTTCCTTCTGTAGACCGTCAGACAGACAGGAATGTCTGTCCTACTTAAGGCACCGTCTCCGAAACCACTTCCGACGGGTCGCTCCAATTGCCGGCACGATCGACGGCCCTTACGTAGTAGTAATACTTCGTTCCCGACTCCACCTTCTCATCCTGGAAGGTTGTTCTGTCCAGCGGCTCTGCATTCAATTTCGTCCATTGATCTTTCGCCAGATTCGGATCAGTTGAACGATAGAAGTCGTAACCGGCAATATCCGGTTCCGGGTTTGCAGGGAAGAACAAAGAAAGCCGGCCAGGAGCTGCGGCGATCGTGATGGAAGCAGGCGCTGATGGCTCGAAACTATCGGTTGGCGAAATAGTGATTGCGTTTGAATTCAGACTCTCAACCTGCCCGCCCTCCGTTCCCAGCGAAACTGCGCGCACGAAATAACGATACTTGTTTCCGAATTTGAAGTTCTTGTCGCTGTACTGAGTCCCAGAAACGAGCTGACTGTTCAAGGGGGCCCCACCGGAGTCGCCTTCTGAATCTTCGCTTCTATAGACGTTGTAGCCGAGTAAATTCACAGGCGTGGATCCGTCGATATTTCCGGGCGGAGGCTGCCACGAGATTGTGATCGCATCTTCGCTCACTTCATTTCCAGTCGAGATTACAGCGGGCGACTGCGCGACTTTCGCCGCGGGTTCGAGCAAAAGGAAATTCGAAAATGCTGCGCGCTGTCCCGCTGCATTTACATAACGAACGCCATAACGTAAACGCGCGGGCTCGCCGGCAAGCTCGAGGGTGTCGATATATGTCAATACGTCGCCCGCATTCTTGATTTGATCGTAGTCAACCGATCCAATCAGCGTTGATCTGGTAGCAAACTCTTCCTCAGTTAACGGCAGTGGTGCCCGCGGCTTTTCCGCTAAACGGTAAACATCGATACGCCTGATACTTTGGACGCTGCCGTCGGGCGCGTTTCGCAAAGGCGCCGGCCAGCTCAGAATCACCTGGTTTCCCCTTTGTACTCCGGAAAGAAACTCAGTCCGCTGTTGCACGCGCTCTGTTGGTGGGAGGGGTGGTCGCCGCTTTCCGCAGGCAGGAATAAGTAGGACGGCCATCAGTCCCAGAGTGAACGCTAGAAATTGCTTTTCTCTGTGCTTCCTCCGTGTACTTTGTGTCTCTGTGGTGAATCTTACGAGGCAAACATGCACCACAGAGACACAGAGGACACCGATGAAGCACAGAGGGGTATTTGGTTCGCTCACAGGATATACCGGCTGAGGTCCTGATCTTTGACAGTCTCTGCCAGCATGGCATCGACATAAACGGCATCGATGCGTTGGTTTTTTGGTTCCAGGTCGGGCCCTTCGAAACTTATTTCTTCCAGGAGCTTTTCCATGATGGTTTGCAGCCTGCGCGCCCCTATGTTTTCAGTGTGTTCATTCACCTTCGCCGCAAAGTTGGCAATTGCGTCGATTGCATCGTCAGTAAACTCAAGAATCACATCTTCGGTGGCCATCATCGCCTGGTATTGTTTGATCAAAGCGTTCTTGGGCTCAGTGAGAATGCGTTTGAAATCTTCCACTGTGAGCGATTCAAGTTCGACGCGAATAGGGAAGCGTCCCTGTAATTCAGGAATCAGATCGGATGGCTTGGAAACGTGGAAGGCCCCGGCGGCTATGAACAGAATGTGGTCCGTTCTGACCATGCCGTAGCGTGAATTGACTGTCGTGCCTTCAACGATCGGAAGAATATCTCGCTGCACACCTTCGCGTGAAACATCAGGTCCATGTCCCGACTCTCTTCCGGCAATCTTGTCGATCTCATCGAGAAAAATAATACCTGAAGCTTCAACCCGTTCGATGGCCGCGCGCGCGACCTGGTCCATATCGATCAGCCGCTCTTCTTCTTCAGCCATGAGGTGCTCCATGGCTTCCTCTACGCTCATCTTTCGCTGCTTCGTGCGGCCTTGAAACATGTTCCCCAACATGTCCTTCATATTGATGCCCATTTCCTCAACCCCTTGTGGACCGGCCAGCTCGATTACCGGGAAATTCTTTTCGCGGATTTCGAGTTCAATCATGCGATTATCAAGCTTGCCGCTGCGTAACTGGGTTCGCAACTTTTCCCGGGTACGTTGAAACTGTTCATCGCGCGTGCCGGCGTCAGTGGTATCAGCAAGTGGCGGTTGGGAGTTTTCGTCATCAGTAGCCGCAGATTCAAAGTCATAAAAACTCGATGACGAGCGAGGTGGCGGCAAGAGCAGATCCAGAATACGCTCCTCAACATTTAATTCCGCTTTTTCCGCAACCTCGTCGATTTTTTCCTGCCGTGTCATGTCGACCGAGATCTCGGTCAGGTCGCGAATCATGCTTTCGACATCGCGGCCGACGTAACCGACTTCGGTAAACTTCGAAGCTTCGACTTTCAGGAACGGAGAATCCGACATTCGCGCCAGACGCCGAGCGATTTCGGTTTTGCCAACGCCGGTGGAACCGATCATGATGATGTTTTTCGGCATCACATCGACTGCCATGTCTGGTGAGAGCTTTTGCCGGCGAATGCGATTACGTAGAGCTACGGCAACGGCGCGCTTGGCATTGCGCTGCCCCACCACGTGCTTGTCGAGCTCGGCAACGATCTGACGTGGCGTCATGTCGTCGAGCTGAAGTCCTTCGTCCACTTCGCCTTCCAAATAGATGACCATTTCCTTGAGGTGAATCTCCTGAGGTAGGACAGACATTCCTGTCTGTCTGACTTTCGTTAAAGGCCTGTCAATTCCGTACGAGCCCACTTGCTAATCCGACAGACAGGAATGTCTGTCCTACTAAAGTGCTCACAATTCTTCCACGATGATATTCTGGTTCGAATAAATGCAAATGTCGCCCGCGATCTTTAAACCTTCAACCGCAATGTCGCGCGCCGACAGATTGGTATGTTTCGCCAGGGCACGCGCCGCGGCCAACGCATACGAACCACCCGAACCAATCGCCAGCACGCCATCGTCTGGTGCGATCACGTCACCGTTTCCTGATAACAGAAACGAAGTTTTCTTGTCGGCGACGACGAGGAGCGCTTCAAGGTGACGCAGTATCTTGTCGGTGCGCCATTCCTTGCTCAGCTCTATAGACGCTCGCTCGAGGTTGCCATGATACTGTTCGAGTTTGCTTTCGAAGCGCGTCAGGAGAGAAAAAGCGTCGGCCGTGGCCCCGGCGAACCCGGCGAGAATACTATCGTTATAAAGCCGGCGTACCTTTTTGGCGCTCGATTTCATAATCGTTTCGCCGAGAGTCACCTGACCATCACCCGCTAGGGCTACGTGATCATCTTTACGGACAAGCAACACAGTAGTGCTGCGAATGTGGGAATGTTCGCTTCTCATTTTTGGGTGACGTCACTATAGGAATTCGCTGGAAGGCAAGTCAAGGCGAGGCCCTGAATGCCACGAGAATAGGTGGGAATCTTATTCTCAAATGTCATTGCCACCTCTCAGGTCGGGAAGGTGGGCTTGCCCCCCGCTCTTTGCTAGGTAACCCGGTGCATGGAACTAAGTCGTGGCTCGGCCACAACTTTTTTGTCGTCCTCGGTTTCTTGCATCAGTCGACATGCGCGCCGAAGAGCGGGGGCATGCCCTCCTTCCTGACCTGAGAGGTAGCAATGGCGCTTTTCGAAACCAGATCGAAAGTGTCGCCAGTCGATTACGTCAATCTCGTCCGCCGGGAAGATACTGTTCGATTTTTGCGTTATCATGGGATACGCATGAGTTACGGAATTGACCCTAAGAACCTGATAGCTGGTTCGGACAATAGCGACAGGCCGCGCATCGGTATCACCATGCGGCTGGAATTAACAACGAATCGCTTCTATCTGGGTCGCGATTACAGCGAAGCTGTGGAAGCTGCGGGCGGTGTGCCCGTTCACATCAGTCTCATACCGAACCGTGATTACATCTCCGCAATACTGGATCAGCTTGATGGAATCCTCCTGCCGGGCAGTGACTCCGACGTGGATCCGCTTCAGTATGGGGCGGAGCCGCATCCCAAACTGGGTAGCGTTGTGACGATCAAAGACGCAACTGATCTGCTGGTGCTTGAAGAAGTTGAGAAGAGAAATCTGCCGCTTTTTGCGATCTGCTTCGGGTTGCAAATACTGAATGTTTCGCGCGGCGGCACGCTGATCCAGGACATCGAATCGCAGCTACCAAATCCGATAAAGCATGAACAAGGGGTGCCGCGCGATCGCGCTTCGCATCGCGTTAAGTTAGGCGCGGGAAGTCTGCTGTCGATACTGGCGCAGTCGGGAGCGGCAATGGTCAATAGTCATCACCATCAGGGATTAGAAAGAGTCGGACAGAATTTAGTAGAAACGGCGTGGGCGGCTGATGGTTTAGCTGAGGCTGTCGAGGATCCGCGTCTCGATCGGTTTGTTTTAGGAGTGCAATGGCACCCTGAATTGGGTTGGAGGGAGGATCGTCTATCGAAGTTGTTGTTCGGCCGGTTCATAGCCGCTGCCAGGGATCGACGTGGCAGCATAAATGAGGACGCGGGAAATCTTTCGTATGCGGAGTCGGGACAATCGTGACACCGCAACCCGATAGCTTTGCGGCATTACGATTAAGGGATCAGGTCGCCGTAGTTACCGGCGGTTCTCGCGGCATCGGTCGCGCAACGGCGCATCTCCTCGGGGAGCTAGGGGCTCATGTTGTCGTCAATTACGTTAACAATGTTAAAGCTGCTGATGAAGTCGTGAATGCCGTTCGGAGCAAGGGAGTTGAATCGTTTGCCTTCAAAGCAGACGTGGCAAACCTTGCCGAATCTCGTCAACTAATCCGGGCTACCACCGAACGTTTCCAACGCATCGACATTCTTGTGTGCGCTGCGGGCATTTGGGAAGGCGCGCCGGTTGATGAAGTGACGGAAGAATTGTGGGACCGGACGCTAAACATAAACCTTAAGGGCACCTGGGCCGTCTGCAGTGCAGCTGCGGCTATGATGAAGGAGCAACGGGCGGGCAAGATAGTGATCGTAAGTTCCACGGCCGGGCAGAGAGGGGAAGCAGGATATTCAAATTATGCCGCATCCAAGGGAGGCCAAATCTCGTTTGTGAAGTCGCTGGCAGCCGAATTGGCCGAATGGAATATCAGGGTAAATGCGGTCGCGCCTGGATGGGTTGACACCGAGATGACGGAGGAAGCCCTGGGCGATCGGCAACAGAGACAGGAGATTGCTCGTGCGATCCCCACTGGATCCATAGCGAGCGCCGAAGAAGTTGCCGGACCGATTGTTTTTCTTTGTACCGACTGGGCGCGTCAGATTACCGGTGAAGTGCTAAACGTGAACGGCGGGTCGGTCTTGTGCGGTTAAAGAATTACCTTAAGAGGGAGTGAAGACGGTTATGGGCCTTGTTGAAGATTCTTCTATGCGAACCTCGGTATCCTCAGCTGTGCGTCTAAGCGCCGGCAGAGAGGTCAACCGCATAGCCGAGGAGCCTTCCGAGCTTTCCCAGAAGCTATATTCAACCGGAGATGGATTGACCAAGCCCCGCAGGAGGAGCATCAGACTCGGAGTTGAGAGATTACTTGAACAACCGGATCAATTCGTTGGCGACGCTCGCGTCGGTTTGATCTGTAATCAAGCCTCTGTCAATCATGGATTTCGCCACGTAGCCGATCTTTTTCATGAGCACTCAAGGATCAAACTACAGGCGCTCTTCGGACCTCAGCATGGTATCCGCGGCGATTTACAGGACAACATGATTGAAAGTGAGCACGCGGTTGACCTTCAAACGGGGTTGCCGATTCATTCGCTTTACAGTGAAACTCGCGAGCCGACCCAAGCGATGCTGAAAGACCTTGATGTCCTGGTGTTTGACATGCAGGACGTGGGGTGCCGCATCTATACGTTTGCATACACGATGGCAAACTCGATGGTCGCGGCGCGCAAGTTTGGTAAGAAGGTTATTGTGTGCGATCGGCCGAATCCAATTAACGGAATTGACCTTGCGGGAAATGTTCTCGAACCTGAGCAAGCCTCTTTCGTCGGCTTGTTTCCAATCCCTACGCGGCACGGTATGACACTTGGCGAACTGGCCATGATGTTTAACGAACACTTTAAGATCGGCTGCGATCTGGAAGTTGTAAAGATGGAAAACTGGTCGCGGGACCTTTGGTATGACGAGACGGACGGACCCTGGGTCCTGCCATCACCAAATATTCCCACGCTGGATTCCGCCACTGTATTTCCGGGAGCCGTCCATTTCGAAGGGACACAGATATCTGAAGGGCGGGGGACCACCCGGCCATTTGAACTAATTGGCGCGCCTTATGTTGATGCCGAAGCGTACGCCAAGCGACTGAATGAAAAGAAACTCGCGGGTGTCTATTTTCGGAGTTGTATGTTTCGGCCGACTTTTCAGAAGCACGGCAACGTGACTTGTGGCGGCGTGCAGATTCACGTGTTGAATCGAAATGAATTTGAGCCGGTGACTGCAGGCTTAACAATGGTTAAGGTGGCTTATGAACTTTACCCGAACGAGTTTCGCTGGAAAGAGCCGCCTTATGAATACGTCTACGATAGGAACCCTTTCGACGTGATTGCGGGTACTTCGAAGATTAGAGAAGCCATAGAAGCGGGTGGCTCAATTGAGGATCTTCAAGCAGATTGGCAAGAGGGCCTTGAGGCGTTTAAGAAAGTACGTGAAGGATACCTTCTGTATTAGTAGGACAGACAAAGTAGGACAGACATTCCTGTCTGTCGAAGATTGGGAAGCTGGCTTGTGTGAGTTTGCAAAGTCTTTCGTTAACGTTCGACAGACAGTAATGTCTGTCCTACTTAATGTGCGGCTTTAGTAGTCGGGGTGCCGACCGTTAAGGTTGAGAATTAGCAACGGTAGGCGGGACAAGCAGAATCTGACGTGCGTGGTTAATGTGATTCTTGAGGATGAACGGGTGTTGAGGAGGATGATTTGAGTAGCGTTGAAAAGCGTCAAGTTGAAGAAGCGGCGCCGACCCAGGCGTGGTTGATGGGTGCGGCCGGGTGGCTGGTTCCGGGGGTTGGCCATTTGCTTCAAGGGAAATGGGTGCGTGCGCTGTTATTGGGTGGAGCGGTCTGGGTGTGTTTTATCGCCGGGCTTTGGATGGGCGGGCACCTTTTTATTGTTAAGTCGGGTGAGGCCGGATCGTCGATGCTTTATCAGGTTCCGCCAATGATCGCGAATCTCGGGACCGGGCTGTTGTACCTGATCTGTTGGTTCTTCGACACAGGCTTTTCCGATGATCCCGTAAATGCTGCGCGCGCGACTTATGAGTACGGCAATACCTTTCTACTCGTGGCGGGACTCCTCAACTATTTATGCATGCTCGATGCCTTCGATATTTCGGCAGGGAGGAAGTCATGAAACACTTTCTGGTAATGACTTCCTTCGCGGCCCTGGCTGCGGTAGTGCTTGGGATTGTTGCCAAGGACACCCAAAGAGAGCGCATGGTCTACGGAGTTAAAGTGTTCGGTGAGTTTCTGGCGATTGGTCTGGTGTTGGGCTGGATACTCTATTTCCTTCCGTTTTAATTCTTGGGAGTTGGGTCGATGACCGAGCTCTTCCGTAACTCTCAGGTCGGGGCTCTAAATCAATCATGGCAGTTGTAGAGACTGAAGCACTAGTCCTCCGGACATATAACTTTGGAGAGGCAGACAAGATTGTAGTTTGCCTAACGCGCGCGGAGGGAGTCGTGCGCGCTGTCGCCAAAGGTTGTCGCAAGCTCAAGAGCAGATTCGGCGCGTCGTTGGAACCCTTTACCCTCGTTAAGGTCAACTACTACCACAAAGAAAACGCGGAGCTGGTTTCGCTGCGACAAGCAGAAATTGTTAAGTCGCATTTTGACCTTTCCAGCCAGGCGGAAACGCTGACCGGCCTCGCTTACATGGGCGATTTGGTGATTGAGTTCTCTCCGCCTTACCAACCGCACGAACTGCTCTTTCGAATGGTTGTCGCCTGTCTCAACGCTATTTCGGAATCCCAGGCCGACCTCCAGATTATTCTGAGATACTTCGAAGTCTGGTTGTTAAAGCTTGAGGGTTATTTACCGGATATTCGGCACTGTGGGGATTGCCATCGAATGTTCGAGGAGACAGACGTGACCTTTATGGGAACCGACCTCACTCTGCGCTGCCGGGAATGCAGCGCGGGGCGGGGAAACGCCTTATCGCGGACGCTTCAAAAGCAGTTGCGAGCAACTCAAAGACTGGCGCCTTACGTCTTTGCTAAAGAATCACGTGAGGTTTCGGCGACAACCCATCGCGAAATGGCTGAGTTAACTCACCAATTGATTGGCAGAGTACTGGAACGGCAGCCTCGCTTGCGATCCACATTTCAATAGCACTGAAGCAATCCTTAAGAAGTTAGTTTAAATGTTCATCCGCAGTAAGCTCATCCCCAGATATGTTATCCAGAGTGCATTACCATACGCGCTGCTGTCGGCTGTCTTGCTGACCGCGATTCTGTTCACACAGCAGTTTGGCCGGTTTGCGGAAGTGGCGATCTACGCAGACGTCCCATTGGCACTCGCTGGAGAGATAGCGGCCGCGCTCATGCCAGGCGTCCTGGTCCTCTCTTTGCCGGTTGCAGTGCTTGCGGGTGTCTTGATTGGCTATGCCCGCATGGGAAGCGACAGCGAAATTGTGGCGATGCGAGCTGCCGGTGTTGGCACCTGGTCGCTTCTGTGGCCGGCGTTGCTGCTGGGATTGCTCGCGACCTTCACAGCTGGTTTCCTACACTTAAACGAAGCGCCGCACGCCGCGCGCGATCTGCGAAGGGCACTGCTGCAGGGCGCATTGAGAAAGCTCGAGTCGCCGGTTGAGCCGCGTACGTTCAACACCGAAATTCCTGGTTATGTAATTTACGTAAGGGATGGGGACAAGAGTCAGGGAAGTTGGGCGCGCGTTTTTATCTACGCACAACTGGAGGATGGTTCCACGAGGATAGTAACCGCCAGGTCGGGAAGAATTGATTCGTCCGGCGACCAATCCGAACTAGTCTTGAGTGATGCGGCCGCGATGAAGATACCCGCGGGAGGAAATGGCGATCGCTCTTACGTGGTTGAGCGTTTAGATCAACTGCGGATTGCAATCGATACGGGCAGGGCCGCCTTAATTGAGCGAATAAACCAGGAGCAACTGAAAGCGGAGGAATTAGATTGGAGTGATTTGCGAGCGCAGGCACGATCAGCGTCAATTGATGAGCGAAGGGAAGCCGAGCGTACGTTGCATCGCAAGCTGGCACTGTCGGCGGCGCCGTTTGTATTCGCGCTCTTTGGTGGATTGTTAGGCTTGCGTATAAGGCGTGGCGGGCGTGGTGCTGGCGTCTTGCTGGTCCTTGGCGTAGTTATCGTTTATTACCTGGTTTCTTTGCTTGGCGAGTCTCTGGTGAGAACGAATGCGTTGCCGGCTTACGTGGGCCAATGGATGGCCACGGCAATCATAGTTGTGTTGAGCTTGCCGCTCGCACGAATGAATGCTGGTCCACGGTTCCATTTATTGAAGCAACTGGCAAACAGATCGAAGAACCGGCATTCGCCACCTTCAGCGAAAGGGAAGTCGCACACTTTGGGTGCGGGTCGTTCGGGGTTTCCCAGTTTGCTCGACACCAGTCTGTTCCAGACGCTAACGGCGAGCTTTACGCTGGCTTTTGTTTCGCTCGTTTCTATCTTCATCATCTTCACACTCTTTGAGCTGTGGCGTTTTATCGGCAGAAATAACGTGGCGACTGGTGTGGTCGCAAAGTATTTGCTTTATCTGCTACCGCTGGTCGCAGTTGAGCTGTTTCCCGCCACGATGCTGATCACGGTACTGATCACTTACGCGCTGCTCGCTCGCCGAAGTGAAGCCATTGCCTGGTGGGCATCTGGCCAAAGCATTTACCGGCTGATGCTGCCGGGTTTGTTGTTTGCTGTGGCTGCTGCTGCCGGGACCTGGTTGGTCCAGGAGCATCTGATGCCAAAAGCTAATGTAAGACAGGAAGCCTTGCGAGCGCAGATCCGTGGCGGACAAGCCAGAGCAATGACCGGAACGGGCCGCCAATGGTTGGCGTCCGCGGAGACCGGCCGTTTGTACTCATATGAGTTTGATGAGCAGCTTGAGGTTTTGAATGAACCGACGATCTATGAACTCGATGATGAGAGTGTTCATTTGCGCAAGGTGACTTCCGGCAAACTCGGCGTATGGACCGCGCCCAACCAAATGCTAATCAAGGAAGCCGAGACAGTAGCCTTACAGGGGATGGCGGTTGTGCGGCAGACAGCCACGGAAGTTCAGCTAATGGACGTCGATTCACCACAGGTCTTCAAGCCAACTGTCGATAAGCCTTCCCAGTTGAGCGTGGTGGCGCTCGGCAGTTATCTGAAGGCCGCCAAACAGCGAGGCGTAGACGTTTCTGCGCTAGCGGTGGCGCTACAGCGCAAATATGTAAATCCTCTGAGCGTAGTCGTGATGGCTTTTATTGGAATGCCGCTGGCACTGGCTTTTGGCAGACGGGGAGCGATCGTAGCTCTTTGCATAGCCGTCGGGGTCAGCATCCTCTACTGGGGAATTGGCGGGAGTTTTCAGCAGTTAGGTGGGCATGGGCTGCTGCCGCCTGAGGTTGCGGCGTGGTCGCCACCGGTCATCTTCGCCGCGGCCGGGACTTATTTTCTTTCGCGCGTGCGAACTTAATCAATCGGGGCAGTAACGCGGATGCACGTCAGGCATTGAATGGGCTTCAGGTTGCACTCTAATAGGTGGGAATTGTACGCTTGACACACCCAACCGGATCAGACTGACAGTTTTGGCGACGTGACAAGCGGATTTCGGTTACTGTGGGGATGCTGTATGCGTCTAACAAAACCCGAAGTCAAAACCCTTTGCTTGCTAGCCGTGGTTATCCTGCCAGTACAAATCTGGTTTCTCGTTGCTTTATTCAAGGAAGGCCATCCAACCCGCGTCAAGGGCCTCGACGGCATCGTTCTGTTTTGGCTAATCGTGTTTATCGGGGTGTGGGTGACAAAAAGGTTTGGCAAGGTTTAGTTGAGCCTCACGCCACATTGACCGCAGACTTGATAAGTGTCTTTCATGAATAGCCCTAGGAAGCAAAGCGGAAAGCAGACAATGAGCAACAAGACAAACACGACTCACCCACCATTGCTTACCTTCTGGCGGCCTAGCGGCAGAGTGTTTGAACCGCAGTAAGGACAGCGGTATTGAGGCGGCGTGTAACTCATCTCTCCTACTTCTTACGAGTGACGGGTTTTTTCTTCGCAGGCGGTTTGTCGTGCTTCTCCGGTGATGGGGCCGCGAGAATCTTGCGGAGCTCATCCTCAAACCTCATTGGCGCGAGCGTGAAAGGCTTACCAGCTTTCCCGGCGAGGTTAGGTGCGTCTGATTTCATAAAGTCACTTCTTGCTTCACGTCGTTGTGCTTATGAATTATAGCCGTCTTTTCCCAAAGGTGGATCACGTTATGGGACGTCTCTTTTCTATAGCCTGATTGGGCAAAAGCCTTGACACATGCAACTATCTTTTCCGGAGAAGCACGCTGCTCTCTAAGTATGATAATACCCTCATGTTGGCACGGGGGATACCTTACTTCGTCAATGCTGCGGAAGTCGCCCGTTAGGAGCACGCAACGCTTTTTGTTGTAGACCAAGTCTTTATCGTCGGCACCTTGCGAAAAGCCGTACTCGGTCGTTCTCTTCGCTTTGATTGAGCCGATTCGATTCAGGCCTTGAATTGCAGCGGGGTTGAGATTGTAGTCAACCATTAACTTGAGGCTATGAGGAAAAAGCCGACTCAAGAAAGTCTTGGGCATAAGCAATAGCCTCTTTAATTTGGTCTTCGCTTACGTCTGGTGCGTAGATATTCTGTACTGCGGCAATACTTCCTGTCAGATAGAGTTGTTCAAGAATGTCAGGTACTGATATTCGGAGTCCTGCCAGGTGCGGAATACCGCCAAAGACACCCTCGTACGTGCTAATAGCCGGGTGTTGCTCACACAGCTTTTCGGCCAAAGTCCAACTATCTTCGTTTGCGTCTGAGCGTGTTCCGTGGCTTGAAAACAGCATCACTCGTACATTCATCCAGGCAGTATTCGCCCAAGCGGTAAACTCCGCCGTTGCCTTCGGGTTAACTTCAAAGTGGTAAATCTTAGTCTCATAAGGGTTGAACCCGTGCGATTCGGCAAACAGCTCTGGGTTAACATACACCCCCTCCGAGATATACGCAGACGCTGGCTTGCCTATGCTAGTTTTCGCTAGGCTGATCTTGCGTTGTGATAGATGTTGTTCCAACTCCCACATTCTTAGCCTCCATCAGGGCTTTCATCCGTCGCTGGTAGATCTTCCAGTTATCCTGCAAAGACTTAATAAACTCTAACATTTTGGTAGGGGTTAGTACGATACGAGCTACAACCTCCGCGTCAATCGTTTCTATCTTCTCATAGTCCGATAGCTGTTGAAGAAGAGGCTGTCGAACTTGGGCAAAAGTAATAGTGAATTCGCTCGGGGTGTGCTGGACTGCAATATTGTCTGAAAACGTAAGACCGACACCCTCAGGAAAGCGATGAATGATATTGAGGGTTAACGTTTCATCGAAATCCTTCTCCTCTTTGTCCTCGGCCATAGCATCCTCCGGTTGGGGGAAATGAGTGGAGGCCGACTATACCCCGATTTGCCGCGAAGGGGGAAGCTAATAACCCCAACAAGACTACCGCCGCGACTTCTTAATTGCTCGTCGCGGCTGTCTGATATACCCGTTTTTGCTTCCAAGGCCCCTTGGGTTTAGCTATTAGTCGTTTTATAGGTGAGTCGCTTTTCCCAAATAGTTAGAGGTTGGGAAGGGTGGTTTACTCCGCTCGTTAAATGCCACGATCTTGAGCGGGGGCATGACCCCTCTTCCCAACCTCTAACTTTGTGAACGTTCGAGTTGGAGCGTCCAGCTGCCTGTCTTACAAATCTTAAGTGCCGGTTTCCCAGCTTGAGATGTATTCGAGTTGTTCCGCGGTGAGCGTGTCAATCGCCAAACCCAACGCCTGTAGTTTCAAACTCGCAATCTCCGTATCGACTTCAGCTGGCAGCAGGTGTACGCCCGGAGTGAGCTCGCCTTTTTTCTTCACCAGAAACTCAACCGACAGTGCCTGGTTCGCAAAGCTCATGTCCATCACGCTGGCCGGATGGCCTTCAGCTGCCGCCAGATTGATCAAGCGGCCTTCGCCCAGAACCATCACACGATTGCCGGAGCCTTTGAGCTTGTACTCTTCAACGAACGGCCGGACTGTAGTTGCCGCAGACGACAAGTCTTTGAGCGCCACCAGGTTGAGTTCCAAATCAAAGTGTCCGCTGTTACAAACGATCGCACCGTCCTTCATTTTTGCGAAGTGCTGACCGTCTATTACGTGTCGGTTTCCCGTCACCGTTACGAAGATGTCTCCGATAGAGGCTGCTTCCGCCATGGGCATCACACGGAAACCGTCCATCACCGCTTCCACAGCTTTGATGGCGTCCACTTCAGTTACGATCACATTTGAGCCCATGCCGCGCGCTCTGAGTGCCACGCCCTTGCCGCACCAGCCGTATCCGACGACGACGAGATTTCTTCCCGCCAGAAGAATATTGGTGGCCCGGATGATACCGTCGAGCGTCGATTGGCCGGTGCCGTAACGGTTGTCAAAGAAGTGCTTGGTTTGAGCATTGTTCACGGCAATAGAAGGGAAGGTTAAAACACCCGCAGTTTCCATGGCCTTGAGCCGTTGAATACCCGTCGTTGTTTCTTCAGTCGAGCCGATCAGCTCTTTAATCTGATCGCCGCGCTCCTTTAGAAGGGTTGCAACTACGTCCGACCCGTCATCGATGATGATTTCCGGATGGGAGTCGAGAGCAATGCGGACGTGACGATTGTAAGTTTCGGTTGACTCGCCCTTAATGGCGTAAACCGGAATACCCCAGTCGGCAACGAGTGAAGCTGCGACGTCGTCCTGCGTGGAAAGGGGATTGGAGGCAATCAGCACCGATTCTGCGCCACCCGCCTGAAGCGCGCGTGCAAGATTGGCAGTCTCCGTGGTGATGTGAGCGCACGCAACAATTCTCACACCCTTAAGCGGCTTCTCTTCGCCAAAGCGCTCGCGAATCAAACGCAGGACCGGCATTTCGCGCTCGGCCCATTCGATTCGCTGCTTGCCTTGCGGCGCTAATCCAATATCTTTTACGTCAAACTCCATAGAACGTGTAGCACTCATTACGACATTATCCTTTTGTGAATTGATTGGTTGACCGGCACACTTTTAGTTTGTCAAAGCGACAGAGTGAAGTGGACCGGACATGAGATTAAATCCCCGCAGCACTGCGCAGCGCTTCGGCCTTGTCGGTTTTTTCCCAACTAAAGCCGTCTCGTCCAAAGTGACCATACGCGGCTGTTGCTCTGTAGATTGGACGACGGAGATCGAGCGATTCGATGATTCCTCGCGGAGTGAGCTCAAAATGATCGCGAACTAACTTAGCCAGTGCGCTCTCGGTGATCCGGCTAGTACCGGCTGTCTCCACATTTACAGAGACCGGATCCGCAACGCCAATTGCATAAGCCAACTGGACCTGGCACCGATCAGCAAGGCCAGCTGCCACAATGTTCTTAGCTACGTAGCGAGCCATGTATGCAGCAGAGCGATCGACCTTCGTCGGGTCTTTGCCGGAAAAAGCGCCACCGCCATGCGGCGCGTAACCTCCGTAGGTGTCGACAATAATCTTTCGGCCGGTCAACCCAGCATCGCCTTGTGGACCACCAGTGACGAAGCGTCCGGTAGGATTGATGTGATACTTCGTGTCATCGTCGAGCAACTCGTCTGGAACCGTGTGCTGTATAACTTTTTCCAGAATCTCAGCACGCAGCTGTTCGTTGGTTACATCCGGACCATGCTGCGATGAGATAACCACGGCCTCAACGCGAAACGGCCGACCGTCGCGATATTCAATCGTCACCTGGGATTTGCCGTCGGGACGCAGGTAGGGAAGCTCACCTGATTTGCGTACTTCCGACAACCGCCGGGCCAGCATGTGGGCCAGCTGGATCGGCAGCGGCATCAGCTCAGGCGTTTCATTGCACGCAAAACCAAACATCAAACCCTGGTCGCCGGCGCCGCCCGTATCAACACCCATGGCAATATCCGGAGACTGTCGATCGATGGCGGACAAGACACTGCACGTTTCACAGTCAAAACCATACTTGGCGCGGGTGTAGCCAATTTCTCGTATGGCTTCGCGAGCCACGCGGCTGTAGTCGATGCGTGCCTCAGTGGTGATCTCGCCGGCGATGACGACCAGGCCAGTGGTCACGAGCGTTTCGCAGGCCACGCGGGCTTTGGGATCTTCAGCCAGTGCAGCATCCAAAACCGCGTCGGATATTGCGTCGGAAATCTTGTCTGGATGGCCTTCAGTGACAGACTCGGACGTGAAAAGAAAACCTTGTTCAGTACTCAAGCAGACTCCTTCATTGCAGTAGGATAGGGATAAACTTAGGCAAAAGACCGCGTAGTGTAGCGGTCTGGCTTAAAGGGTGTCAAGGAAGGGTGGAACTTCGTGCGGCGCCCAATCTGAAGGTATGGACTAACCATATACACACGAATCAACACTAACTCGTCCGTGGTGAATGGGGTGATTAGTGGATACTTTTACCGTACGACAGTTTCGGACCCTATCCGATAGCGGTGTTTGCGCTGACTCCTGTCCTGTTTACATGACTCACACCAGCAGTTCAATCTTCATCCGATCCAGGACCTCACTGATCGGATTAGCCACACCATAGCTCTCAATTTTCTGTGGCTTGGCGCCGGCCCATTTAGTGCGCACAGTAGGCGCACTGCGTGGCATCGACTGCATAAGCGCGGGCAGTTCAGACATTCCGCCGAAGATCAATCCGACCGCATGCTGTTTGGCGTCCACCAGCAGGGAACCGCTGTCGCCCCTGGAAACAAACTTTGAATAACCTGGCAAGTTGGGTTCAACCAAAATCTGATTGTCAAAAAATGCCGATTGTCCTGTGCGGTCATATCGAATCCAGATGTCCAAATAGATCGAGAAGATACGACCTTCCGTATAGCCAGTGGTCCGTCCAAACTTGCGTACCGCTTCGCCTGGTTCAATGTCATTTTTCGGCACGTAACCTTTGATCGCTCCAATCAAAGGAATCAGAGGTTTGTGTGGTTGCAGACCCCACAGTTTGGCGATGGCCGCGTCGACGTGGTTGGGCTCATTCACCAGGCCATCAAACTTAACGGCGGAATAGTTGACGAGCGCGCCGATCGGCCTATGGCTTGCGGGCTCACCTGGACTGGGTTGCACGATCAGATCGCTGTCATCGATTTTTGCTCGGTGGAGATCGACGAAGACATGCGCGTTACTAAGAAGATGAATCTCCTTTCGACGGCGAAGTTTGCTCTTGCGTGTACAAAAATATCCGATAGTCCCACTCTCGCCGGTCAAGTTAGTGTTGGCGCCGCTTATGCCGCCGACAATTATTTCCTGATGTTCTCGGATGCCATTGGGATAGCGGTCTGTCACCTCAGCTTTACCCGGGCTCGTGGCTGCCAGAAACGCTGCCATAGGCATCTCGATCGGGACTAACGGAATGCCACGGTAGGCCGGCGGCAAGGGGGCAGCTCCCGCGCCCGTCCAGATCTCGGCATTCAAGTCGCTCAGAAAAACGTGAATGCAATATTGATCGCGGCCCTGAAGCTTTCCGATTCCGATCGCATGAATCGTGGTTGAGAAACCTGGTCGAAGGTAAGTCTGGCTCAACTCGTTTTTGATCTTAACGACGCGTTTGAGCACTTTTTGCCTGGGACGCTGCGGCGGGCGCCGCAACGCACGCAAGCGCCTATACCTGCTCACCAGAAACCACGTTAACCAGGCGATGATCAGCGCGGCCACGACCCAGGTGTACTCGTCGGAGTAGGTGTAAGTAATGGTCCCGCCCCGGCCGTCGGGGCGGGAATAACTATAGGCTTCAAAGAGAAACAGAATCATGATCCGCCGAGCGCGTCGATTGACGGCAAATCATCCGAGACGATCGGATGACAGAACTCTTTCTGATTTACTCCCGGGCCCCTGGCAACAGAGCCACCGTCTGCCGCACCGTCGTCTTCAACAATTCGTGCGAAGTCAAACTGAGTACCGTTGGCGCTGGACAGATAGCCGTAGTAGTCAGCCATATCGCTGTAAACAGCGTCGTCGCTATAATCCATGTTTTTGATTTCGATCCGGTAAGGCAGGTCATCAACACGTTGGAGGAGATGACTTTCTTCCTTGTCGCCGATGCGAATGGTGAAACCGACTTCGTCACCTTCGATCTTGACGCCAATGGTTTCGCCCACGTTCCCAAAGACTTCGCGTTTCGACGGCGCTCCATTCGCGCCTTTCTCCACCTTTTCAAAAAACATATTCGTGTCCAGCCTGTGGGTGTAGAAGAGTCCATTGCCGAGATAGATTTTCGTCAGCGGATGTGATTTTGTGCCGTTTGGATTCACGTCGGTCTGAATGTGAAGGCTGTTCATGTTTACGATCCAGCGAAAATCATTGATGTCCGGGGAGTCCAACCGGTCAAAGCTGCCCGGTTGATAAATTTCATAGCCTTTAATGGCGGGCGCCTTTAGCGCCTTGATTTCAATTTGAACATCGGCCTTGGGAAGTTTTTGGTAGCTCGCTAAATCCTGATAGACGATTACGTCATTACCGCCGCCTTCCTGGAGAACGGGCTTTTGAATTTTGATGCTGAGCGTATGCTTGTTGTCGCGTATGGCGGCGATTTCGCCCCTTTGCCGGTCCTTGTTAAAGCAGATAATTCCAAGGCCGGTGAATCTGACGAGTGCTGTCGCGGAACGTTCGTTGAGGGACATGATTTTTCTCCTGTCTTTTTGGTTGAACTGATGCTTTCAGGTTAGAGTGAGTTTTAAGTGATAAACGTAACGGTTGAGAATTGATTCAAAGCCGGCCGCACTGCCAGAAACCTAAGAGCTTGCGGCAAATAAAGCGCTTTTCCTTTCGCTCCCTCTTTACCAAGCCGTTTGGGTTATCCGCGTTTTCCCAGAACTCGACTCTAACTACGGCGTTCTTACAATCACTGAACGCGATCTGATATCCGACGGCGCCTTTAGTAAGCGGCGGTAGCATCGCCACAACGCTTTGTTGAATCCTCTTCTGTTCACCAGTCTTATCATCTTCGGTGCATTCTGGCTTTGGCGTCGGCGTGATTACGACTGTCGGACTCGGTGTGGCTTGCAGCCGCGGAGTGGGACTGGGTGTCGGTGTTGGAGTCGGGATAGGAGTCGGAGTTGGTGTCGCCGTGAAGTTTAGCGTGCGAGACCGCGTTGGCGTTGGAGTCGCTGTGGCTGTTGGAGTTGGAGTTGGAGTCGACGTCGCCCTCGGCGTCGGCATAATAGAGATCACGAGGGCCGGAGTCTGAGACGGATTAGGGACGAGGGCCTGTGTTCGTTCCGGAGCCGGCGTGGTTGTGATTTTCAAGCTGCTCACCGCCACGAGGCAAACTACGGTGGTGGTTATGAGAGTCATCATGGCTCGCACCAATACGCGACGCCATTTCAGCCTGCGTTTTTCTTTCTTCAACGCCTTTTCGTTTTCTTCGACAACGCGTGTTCCATGGCTCCAGTTTTTAGTGCCTGGTATTACGCGCACCAGAGGCATTCCGTCCACGAGGCAAAACGTCAGCGTATGGTCCGCAGAATAAGCGCCGCATTTTAAGCAGATTCGCAACATCTAATAACCTGCATATCCACCGAAAAGAGAAAAGGCCGCCCAGTAAAAGGGCGACTTCGTCTGCTCTTTGCTTAACACTTCGAGCTGCGCCTGCCGCAAGCTCTCAGTCGAGGTCATTCGTTTCTCTTTGCGGTTACGATGAAAAGCTATCATCAGGTCTTTGGTCGGCTCCGAGTCGACCTTCCACTGGCTCGCGACAACCAAAGGTGCGCCCAGCGCCAACCACGTGCGAGCGATGCCAATGGCGCCCTCGCTTTTGTTGAAACGCTCAAAGCCGGTCTCGCAGGCCGACAGGACAACCAGTTTCGCCTTCGGCAGCTTGTAAGCGCTCAGCTCAGACGAACGCAGGTCTCCGCCGGCGAAGAGTAGTTTTGAGTTACCGGGCGACTGGCGATTGGCGACAAAATGTCCGGCGAAATGGATCACTTCTACGTTCGCGAAGTTAAGTAAGAACTTTGCTTTCGTGGCTTCGCGGCCGAGCAGTTGAAGAGGCTTCGAGTAGCCACTGGCAATCGACTTCGCTTCGGCTTCCGCGCTCTGCAAGTCCGTCAGATTCGGATTATCGTCATGGTCAAATTCGGGATTGCCGACACTTAGTAGGCTTTCGCTCGTGTCGCTGGTTTTCCCCCGCGCATTCTCCGTAGCCATGACCAGCACCGAAGCACTGGGAGCATACATCAATGGGTGGTGCTCCAGCAGGTATTTGCCGTCGTGCGAAACGAGTGTTGCAAACGCAAGCTGATGAAGTGACTTATCCGGGACCAGGCAAAGATGTTTGTTGGGAGTCAGACCGGAGGGTATCAAAAGCTCGTAAAGCTCCCGTCCCGACTCCTTGATCTCCTCGGACGGGGCTTTCGCGATGATTGCAGCCCTGTGAGCTTCTACTTTCTTTTCCAGCTCGCCGACTGTAATTCGTTTCTCAACCAGATCAAATCGCGTCTTTGACACTATCCAGATCGCCAGCGTGTCAGGAAGGACAGCGTATTGCAAAAGTTCCACTTGTTCCGGAAGGCGTGCCTGGACCTCAGCCAACGAAAGCGGCCTTGCTACTGGGCCAAAGGTCTTTTCGACTTCAGCGATTGCTTTCTCAGACTCGACAAAATCCAATAATGAACGGGCTCGCGACTCTTCAATGAAATCGAATGCGCGGCGGCTGTCGTGCGCTTGTATCGCGTTTTCAACTGCTGCATCGAAGACTGATTGCTCGTTAGCGAAAAAAGCCTGACGTGAATCGTCTTCGCGAATTGTAGTGCGATACTTTTCAGACAACTTCAAGACAGCCTCCAGCTCGCGGGAAAAATTGTCCTGCTCGTTTAGTTTCTGAAAACAAAACAGTTTGCCCTTATGAATTTGGTAGGAATTCACGGTGAACTCTGAAAGACGCCCATATAATTCGAGTGCCTTGTCATAATCCGGCAATGCCTCCCGGCAATTGGCACGACTTTTCAAGTCGGCACGCAATAGATAAATTGCGGCGGTAGGCCCTGTATTTCCTTCCTTGTCGCTGAGGTTAAGTAAGATCTGTAAAGAGTCGTTGGCATGTTTTAGCGCGTCGGTCAGATCACCTTTTCCTGCCGCCGCCTCACTCATGTGGCGCAGGGAATCGTGAACGCCGCTGGTGGCGGGGTATCGCTCCTGCTTATGACCCAGAGCTTCCCTGGAGAGACTCAGTGAGGTCGCATAGAATTTCAGCTTGAGTGCTATTTCCGCCATTGTTCCCAGGTTGCGTAACCATTGTCTATCGTTCTGATAATGCACCCCACTGACGGTCAGCATCTTGCCGGCATATGCCAGGGCCGGTTCGAGTTCCCCGAGTTCGGAGTAGTGCAGTGCGAGGGCGTCTTGCGCGTGTTGAATTTCGAAAACGTTGTGCGTCGATTCGGCGAGGCGCAAGGCGGTTTTGAGGTTCTCTTTACTTTGCGAGAGGCCGATTTGACGATAATCGCTCATCGCGAGCCAGTAATACGACGGAGGCAGCAGCACTTTGAATTGCCGGCTTTCTGCATTGGACATCAACGCCGCTGCGCGTTTGCGGCCCTCGGCCACCTTACCCACGCCGGACAGTAATTGAACCGCCCAACTTTCTGCGACTGCAGCCTCGCATTGATTACCAAGGCGGGCGAATAAGTCTCTGCTCCTTTCAAGCTGGGAAATGGCTTTGAGGTATTCGGCCTTTCCGATCAAAAGCTCTCCGGCGACAAAGACCTCTTTAGCCTCGAGCAGCGGTGCGAACTTCTCAGGCCCCACGCCGGCGTAGAAACTTGCTAATTCAAAAAAAAAAGATTCTCCGTTTTGTTTCTGTTCAGAGGTGCCGAGGAAGGTTAGTGCCTCGATGGCTTCTCCGGCGTCGGCCTCATGGCCACTCTGTCTTGCCAGGAGATATTGCCTCGTCAATTGCAGCGGAATTGTGGGTCCCAGCAATAGACCCTTCGTTTCATTATGAATTTTTTCCGCAAGAGGGTAGTTGCGATCGCGATAGGCAGTCAGGAAATCCGATAAGACCTGCTTGTCGGTTCTGAACAACACCTGCTCGCTTTCGAGTCGTGCCAGGTTTTTCCGCGCTTCCTCGGCCCAAGGTGAAGACGTGTCTTTCTGCAGATAGAGCGTCCATGACTCTTTGGCCTCGCGCGACATGCCCAAATCCTGAAGAGCCAACGATTTGTTGAAGAGCGCCTCCAGTAGATTGCCGTCGAGCTCGGTTGCCTTCGTGAATTCTTCGAGGCTACGCGCCAGCTCTTCAAACTTCTTTTCTCTCGGCCCTGTTTTTGACAACTCGAAGTGGGCGACGCCAAGGTCGTTATGAATCTGCGCCTTGTTGTTCGCAAACTTCAGCGCGTTCTCAAATTCTTTAATCGCGTCTTGATAGTGTTTCTGCGTCAGATAGTAAACGCCGAGCGCGTGATGGGTTTGCGCATTCGGGTTCGCCTCCGTGGCATTGAGTAAATTGTTTTGTATCAGGCGTAGCCGTCTCTGCTCACTCGCCTCGGGTGCTCCGCGCAACTCCGTCAAAGGCGCGTAGCCAAATTCAGAAATACGTGTTTGAGTTGGGCGTCCCTGCTGATAAATCGATCGCAGCTCGGCGAGTTGGTCTGGACTACTTCGCGTGTTGAAATAGACTGCGAAGGCGACCACCAGGATTAGCAACACCGCAAAAGCGCCGACATACTTTGGCTGATGAAACCATGAGGCAAGGGAAGTGAAGAAAGACGGCCCCACTTCAGCCGGCTTTGGCTGATGAGCGAAGGCTCTTTCTCTTAATCCCTCGGTCAACATGAGTTTGAAACGTCTGTCCGGGTTACTCTTAAGCGTTTTGCGAAAATCTTCGGCATCTTCATCGGTTAGCTTACCAAACACATACTCGTTGATTATGCCGTCTTCCTCGAGGGCCACTTGCGAACAAAAATCCTCATCTGTAAACAGAAGTTCCTCGATTCCTTCGAGCCTGGTCTCATCTGAAACCCGCCCGAGAAGGTAGTCGCGGATCGTCTTGTCGCTCTTCAAAGATTCACCCATTACTTGCTGCCCCAATTTAGAGTGTCATGGCCGGACGTTTTGTAACTGGTCTTATTAGCCCATGCATTCCTGGACGCAAACCTTCAGTTTTTCCTTGGTTCGCATCACGCGCATGCGCAAAGCGGTTTGGGTAGTCTTAAGTCCTTCCGAGATACGCCGGTGAAGCTGAATCTTTGCCATCTTCTCGGTGGAAAAATAGTCGAGCAGCAGAGTCTTGCTTTCGGGGGGAAGCTTCTCCAAACACTTATCTAAACACTCGCTGGAGAAAGCCGGCTCCTCGGGGGCCTTTGCCACGACCGTCACCTCGTCGATATCCAGGTGCGTCCGTTCTTTTCGCAATGACTCACGGTAGACGTTTCGGGCGACGCCGTAACAATAGGCGAGTTTGTTTTCGATCTTTTCTTCAGAACTCTTGAGGATCACGCGGTTGATCGTTTCATCCGCGAGTTCATCCGCGAAGGTGCAGTGCCGGTGAGAGAAAAACGTGCACAGCCGAAAACGCAGCCGCTCATATTCTTCGCCGGCGCTGTCGGGGTCAGGAGCAAGCCACTCGAGAAAACTCGCAAACTTGTCCCGCGTGACCTCCTTTTTTGTCGTTGAATCGGGCAATCGTTGAGGCTCCGATCCGGTAGCTGAGAATTCGCCGATAGGATAACGCAATTGTCATCCTAGACCCTACAAGATTTCGGCAGAGAAGGTGAGGGCCCGAACCGGTGAGGGGTTCGGGCTTCTGGTTGAGGGGTGAGAAGAGCTGGTTAATTCTCGCTGGGACTCTTGACAAGCCTTTTAAGGCGGGAACTGTCGAAAGAGCAGACCTCTTGGCGATTACACTTTGTTTCGTACAGAGCGAGAGATGTTAGACGTAACGTCCCCACTCCGACTTCAGCGCAGCTACCGACGTAGCGGCTTTTACTTCCATTCCACCTTATTGGAAATGTATTCAAAATGATCGACGGTCCGGCTCTTTTCTATTCTCTTGGACCACTTTACAATCCAGGCAACATATCTGCGATTGTTGCTGAACGTGTCCTTCACTTTCCAATAGTGTTCGCCGGTTTGTGGCAAAATTAGCGCTTTAGTCAGGTCGACGGCGGTAGGACCCGACCAACCAAAGGGCTGTCTAGTCTGATAAACCAAGCCAAGCTTCCATTCCCTGAATTGAGATGGGGTGGGAGGATTTTTCCAATAGAAAGTGACAGAGTACCGTTGCGGTGTTTCCTTCTCATACCTCAAGACGGTGGTGGTGGTGGTCGGAGGTGGGCTCGGATCCGTTGTTATGATTCGAGTCGTAATCTCGTACCATCTTACCTTCCTATGCCAATGGGTTTTGACCTTGTAGGGCGTCTCCGGTGATAGTCCATCAATAGTGTATGAACCAGTCGGCTCCTCACTCTGCATAGTGGGCGAGTTGCAAACGTTTCCGGAGTTTGCCGCCTTTTTCCAGCAGATTTCAAACTTCTCCAACTTCTTACACTTGGAGACATCCCATGAGATGGTAATGCTGGTGTCGGTTTTTCCTGCCACGCCATCTACGCCACATGCACGAGCATAGGACGCCCCGAACCAAAACAAAGCGACCATAAGCATCGACATTAAAAACTTCATGCTAATCCTCCTATCAACCTAAACCGGACAGTTTCACCGATATTTCCCAGCCAGACAGGGATTTTTCGATGTCAGAGAGCAACTGATGAAGTCTCATCTGCTTCGTTCGATTCATGCTTCGTTGATAAGTGGCTCTTAGAACCGGAACGTAACGGCGTAAGCGCATTTGTCCTGGCCACGCGCGGCGGCGAGGAGTTCGCCGCCGCGTGTGACTAAGCTAATTCGGGGGCCGCGTTATCGGGATCCCTGAACCGTCGCCGGCTGGATGTCCGCACTCGGGCAGCACGATGCACACGTCGACGGTGCAGCATTCCTTCATGTCTTCCGTGTGCATGCTGACGCGGAAGCAGAGTCTGCCGGGTTTCGCGCCCTTGATTGTTATCAGAGGTGTGGTGAAGCTCTGTCCGGGCGCCAGGGTGACGGCAAAATACGTTTGCGACATCGTCACACCTGCCGGCGGATAGAGGTAAATGTTCTTGATGGTATTTGCGCTCGTGTTAACGATGGTGACAGAGCCCGTGTAGGATCCCTTCGGATCACATGCGAACTTGCCCGTTGCCGTTGCGCAGCAATCCGGTAACACCGGGCACACTTTGATCGTGCAGCATGGTCCATCTTTGCTCATTAAAGTGACGAAGAAACAGGGCGGTGTTCCTGGTTTTACGTTTCCTATGTCAACTGTGATGGTGGTGGATTGGCCGTTAGGCAAGGGAGTCGTAAGGGGAAAGGTCTGATCGCTGAGGACCAGCCCGCTGCCAGGAGGCGGTGTTAAGAGAATCTGGGTTACGTCCTTGCCGGAGTTGTTGGTGACGCTGAAGGTGTAGGTGTATCCGCCGGAACCGTCCATCTTGCAGACAGCTTCTCGGGCAGTGACGGTCGCGCATTCCCTGGTGTCGTCGCTCTTCTTACAGTTGAGGAAGTCCTTTTCAATACTCAGCCCAGGCGCGACGGTTACCGCATAGGTTCCCGGGAGTCCAGGCATCGTTTGCGTCCAACCGGTTTGCAGGCTCTCAGAAATCGTGTAGCTTCCTGCTGCGAGGTTGAAGGAATAGAATCCGTTTGCATCGGTAACGGTGGTTGCAGATGACCCGGACCCGTTGTTTGTCGCAGCGATGACCCATCCAGCCAAGCCGGGCTCGTTTGTGTCAACCTTGCCGTTGCAATTGAGGTCGTTTATTTTTCTCCCCGTTAACTTGCCAACCTCCACATGTTGTTTGCAGTTGGCAAAGTCCTTCCGAATAGTCTCGCCAAAGGTAAGGTTAGGAACCCCTCCCCCCGTGACCGTGACTGTATGGGTCCCGGGGTTGGCGGGCATCGACTGGGCCCATCCGGACTGGGAGGTTTCAGAGATCGCATAGGTGCCGGCAGGAACACTATTGAAGGAATAGAATCCAGTTGCATCCGTAACAGTGGTTAAGGTCGCGCCCGTGCCCGTGTTTTTAAGAGTGATTGTCCATCCGGAAAGGCCGGGCTCGTTGTCATTCTTCCCGTTGCAATTCAGGTCATTTACTTTCTGGCCCATGATCCGCACTACTCCCGGACCCGGTCCGTCAGACCAGGGAGTGGGGGTTGGAGTCGGTGTTGGGGATACTTCGGGTGTCGGTGTGGGTGAAGGCGTCGGTGTTCCAAAAGCGGCGGTGACTGTAAGATGAACCGGTAGTGTTTGGTTGTCCTGACTGCATCCCTTTTCCTCGCCGCAAGTCTCACACTTCACTGCGACTGAACCGCGATAGTCGCCGGGGCGCATTCCAATCGTGTTAAAGACGACACCCAACTCCTGGTCGGAACGACCGGCAACTTGGACGGTAGGCGACGCAGGCAATTGCAGGTAAGGAACGTCACTTGGGTCAAGCGTAAAGGAGTGTGTCTTCTTGCACTGATTACGGATCGTAATTTTGCTGCGGGCCTGGATGTTTGTTGGCAGGTTACCCGGCCAGGCGGGCTTTTCCGCAACGCTCTGTTTCGCTGAAGCAAACTCCATAAACGCAACTACGGCGAAAAGAAGTACTCCGTAAATCAAGAAAGAAAAGGCTACGCGCCGGCTTCGGAATGGCATATGAGTTACCTGTTTAGATAGCGCGGCCGCTTACGCCTAACCAGGAGTGCCTTTCACACCCAGTGAGGGGACTAACTATTTCGTTGAGAACGAACTGCATCGCATCCGCCCTTTGAAATTCAATTCGAAGTGAAGACATCTGAAGGAAACTCAACTGAGTCTTCCCCATAAAGCATTCGTGAGGGGTGGTCCCCGCTTGCACCTGCAAGCGGGGACACCGAGGCAAATGGCTAAGGTCTGGCCGGCAGTGGGCACGCAGGTAGAACAATGCAGTGCTCGCCTTTGCAACAGCTCTCCATATCCGCGGAGTGGAGGCTGATGCCGAAGCAAAGCTTGTCCCCGGGTTTCGCGCCCTTGATGGTTACCTTGGTTGTGAACGTGTCGCCTGGCTTCAATGACACCGGGAAATAATTAGGCGTCATTGTCACGCCCGCAGGCGGATAGAGGTAGACGTGCTCGATCGTGTTTGCACCAGTGTTAACCACGGACAGCGAATAGGTATAAGTTCCGTCGCTGTTACACTCGATGCTTTCGTCCTTCACAATTCCGCAACAGTCAGGCAGGACCGGGCAAACGCGCGTCGTGCAACACTCTCCATCGGTGGTCATAAGCGTCACATAAAAGCACGCCTGCTCATGTGGCTGTCCGCCGGTGATTGTCACCTGGAACGTCAGGGAGGCTCCGATGGCCATCCCACCCGGAGGAAGCTGTGGTTGTTTCGGGTTTAGCGTAATACCGCTTGCCGGTGCGGGCGTGAGAAGCACATCAGTAACAACGAGACCGGTGTTGTTGGTGACGGTGAAGGTATAGAGATAGCCGCCCGTGCCGTCGGCCTTGCAGGAGATTTCGTTGGCTTTCACCGGACATGATTCTGTGCAACCAATCACCTCGAGTTGTTCATTGACACCAGAGACATCGAGATTCGTGACGTTGGAGAAATTCTCTTTGTTGTTTTTGTAAACTCCGCATACTCCGGTAGCCTGTACCTTCACAGCGATCTGGCATGAATGCTTACCCGAGCCATCGGCATTCGGGCCAACGAGTTGACCGCCAGTCAGCGTAATAGTGCGCCCATCAGAGGAAATAGTAGGTGTCCCACTACATCCGTTCGTTAAGACGCTGACTATTTGAAGTCCCGCAGGCAGCGTATCGGAAAAGGAGATGCCGGTCTGTTTCGGATCGCCTGCGCTGTTGGTAATGTTGAAAGTAAGCGTCGATGTTCCGCTGGGTCCGATCTGTACCGGGTCAAACCGCTTTGTGAGAGTTGGTCGCGCCGGCGGCGACTGTACCTGAACACAGGCCGAAGCCGTCGTGAGAGCATTTTGGTCGCCCTCGAAATAGGTTAGCGGGGGGAAGGGGTTGAAGGTAGCATCGACGGTATTGCAGTGAGCACCGGGTGCGGATGGCGCGACTGCGGTTACTGTAACCGTGGTGGTAGCTCCACCCGCGATAGGGTTCAGATTGACGGCAATAGAGTTTCCCGGTCCTCCACTGGAGGGAGTGCAGGCCGCTGCTGGAGTGCAATTCCATCCCGTGACATTAAAGGGGGCCGGCACAGTGTCAATCAACTTAATACCGTTAGGAGTAGGATCGTTACCGGCGTTCTTCACCGTTAACGTGAACGTCATTGGTTGACCCGCAATGACATTCGCCGAAGGCGTTTTCCCGACCACGATCGAAACGCAGTTCGGCAGCGGAAGAATCACCTTCGAGTAGAACACTGGTTGACCTTGATTAGTGTTGTACGGGTAGATGGTGTCCATGAAGGCAGAGTTCACAAAACCGGGGTTCCCGGCACCCTGACATTTCGAGTCGTTCGTAGGGGGTTGTTTCAACGTAACGTTCACGTTGCAGGTGAGCGTTCCTCCCGGGGAGAACAGGGCCCCGCCCGAGCTTGATAGATCAATCAGCCTGATACCTGCCCAAACAGGATTGTTGGATTGCATGATTGGTTGGGGAGAGGGTGGGCTCGTATAACTTAGAGGACCAGTGATGCCGGTAACGCCGTTCGCGGTGCAGCTATACGAATAATCAACCGGCACATTTCCGTAGTTAGCGCTGTCAAGCGAGATTGAGTCTACTATTGTCCGCACAATACGAGTCTGAGTTGGCGACGTGTTTTTGAACACAACCTGATAGCCAAACGTGGCCGGAAAGGAGGCGAATGAGTTTGGCCCACTAGTCTTTGTCTTGGTCACAAGAAATGTGCAAACCGGGAGGGCGGGCATTGAATCTACTACTGAAGCTGTCCCTGATACGGGGCCGCCAACGGAGGCCTTATTAGTAATCGATCCCACCGCAGATATGGCGCCGCACTGCGCTGCGTATTGGACATCGAATTGCACAGTTTGTACGGCATTGGGCGCGAGTGGTTGAAAGTTAGCGTTGAAGAGGTTCATCTGGTCTCCCGGGTTCACCAGGGGCGTATTTAATACCGGCGCGCTGCTACAGGCAGGCGTGCACACAACATTGGACGGCGTGGCCGTGAACGCAGGCGTAGCGGTACTGCTGGAGACGAGATCACTTAGCGTCAGACCACTCAACGTCACGGAATTCGGGTTGGTGATCGTGATCTTGTAAGTGAAGGGCGATGTCCAGGAACCGGGAATCAATACGGATTTGGTCACTTGGATTCCCGGCGGCGGGGGACATACCGTGGGCAATGCAGATACATTTAAGTCTGCCGTAGTTACCACCGAAGTGTTGTTTGCCGGGTTTGAATCACTGACGGTCGTAATCCCATTGGAGTAACTGAAGCTGGCGGCGTTATACAACTTATTGTTCTGCTTTGGCGAACAGACTGAAGTTGTGCTTACGACCACATCAAAAGTGATTTCAAACCAACTGCCAGCTGGTAGGAATCCATTCGAGGTGTTCGGATAACTGATTGTCGGCAGGTTCCAACTACTCCAGGGTCCTATTGCAAGTGAGTACGTGGTTGGGAGCGATGGACAGGCGACCGGGGCAGCTGATTTTGTGCACTGAAAATTCTGTAGCGTGAGATTCAGAAGCACATCCTGAGTTGTGGGCGGAGGAGTGCTCAACATATCCTCGAGCCGCAACAATCTACCAAGATAGACGTCGGTGGAGTGGTAAATCGGGTCGACCGTCGCGTTGTTTGTGAGCTTCAGTTTGTAAGTAAGAACTCCAGACGGCGGAACTATCGTAACCGTCGCCGCAGACCCAAAGGTGCCGCTCGTCTTCGGTTTCACTTCCTTGGTGAGCCCGATATCTGTAGGGAGATTCAGGATGTCCGCGTTCATGTTCAGGGTTTGTGGCTCCGAACCATTCCCTAGCCCTCCACCGCTGGGAACAAAACTGGCACTAAACGCGCCCGCCTGACTGAAGAAGCCGTCAAAGATGACGATCACTTTGTCGTTGGGTTGACTCAGTGGTCCAATCGTGACAGTCGTCGGTGTGCAGTTGGCAGCCGATAATGTGCCACCGGCGATAGGTGGCCCGGTTGGCCCATTAAACTTCAAGCAGCGCATCCCGGTTTGCGTAAAACCGCTAGGTAGAGTTATTGCGACTGACACGGCGTTTGGATTGCCGACAGGGACGCCAATACCGTAGACGATATGTGCGACCGTCCCGAGGGGGATTACGGACGGAGCCGCGGGAATTGGGTCGATGTCATAATCCCACTGGACGATCGTAGATGACGTTCCGCCCTTGAGTCTTTGATTCTGATTGAAGGTCGAAGCCCGTCCTTCTGCGGCGGCGATGCCTATTAAGAAGACAGCAAAAATGAGCAACAGTGACAAAGCTGGGGTTGATCGCGACTGCATCTCAACATGCCTATTGCTGAACAGTTGTGGCAGAGCTAGCTGGACGTCCGTTGGCAGGCCGGGTTGGGCGTTAGTGGAAGATAGATCTAAGAATGAATTCGCATGGCGTAACATGATTCTTCTCCTCGGGATTTCTCATTTGCACCGAACCTTAGGCCGACTTCGTGCTTGCTTTCGTGAGTGACTTTTCTGGTCAGAACGTAACGATGCAATGGATGAGGCGGTTTTCGTTTTCCAGATTGCATTGGTGGATAGGGGAAGAACCCCAAGCCAGTGAGGGGCTTGGGGTGGTGAGGGTATTTTCGGAAGTGTAATTTCCGAAGCTATCTCCACTTGACGATCTTATTTGTGCAGGCGTAGGTCAGCTTTGCATTCACGAACATTCCTGATGTACCGGCGCCATCGTTCTCGATCTTGACTATCAGAGTATGCGTTCCTGGACCAACAGAAGTGCAAAAGGTTGACTTGCAATTGTGAGTGAGATCCCGGGAGGAAACGTAACGCCGGTGGCGGAATATTTGCGTCGTCTTTCACGGGTTCCAGGGAGGAAGGCTCGAGAGCTGTCGTGGTAAGCAGGGAAGCAGGCTTTACTGCAAATTAGAAGCGGTAGGTCGTCAGGATAGCTAAATATTGTCCCGTTCTCATCGCGAGAGTGAGCCTTGTCCACAGAGTGTTTTGGCTTCGGAAGAAGCCTCTATTAGAAGATGGCGATGCGGGAGGACTCTGGGCCATAAGACCCGGCATAAGAGGCAAGTCGCACGCGGAGCGATCTCAAGTTTCTGTGCGCTGTGTCTCGAGCCGCTGGATACTGTTGCGTTCGATTCGCGTAACATGATCGTGATCTCCTCGAATAGTTTGCACGGCGTTTTGTTCCGTTCGTGCGTTCATCTTTGAGTGAACTTTGCGCGAGAAACGTAACCGGATTGAGCATTTCGAAGGCAGGGAAGTAGTACTTTCTCCCGCCGAAAAAATTTTCTCTGAAGGGTATCTTCTGACAAAATGCTGACGCGTAAACCATGCCGATTCTAGGTGCAAGAGGCTGACCTATGGACAAAGACGAAGTGCTGAAGTGGTTAGAGCGGAAGGGAACTCGTAAGTACGTCGAGGGAATGAGCCGCTATGGCATCCAAACGGACAAGCGTGTGTTCGGTGTGTCAGTGGGAACTTTGCGGTCGTTTGCCAAGCAACTGGGGAAAGACCACGCGCTCGCGGCAGAGTTGTGGAAGAGTGGATGTTATGAAGGCCAGATGTTGGCGACGCTGATCGACGACCGAAAGCTTGTAACGCGCAGCCAAATGAATGCATGGGCTGCCGACTTCGACAATTGGGCCATCTGCGACACGGCCTGCTTTCATTTGTTTGACCGCACGCCGTTCGCGTGGCAGAAGGCGCATCAGTGGTCGACCTCACGACACGAATTTGTTAAGCGTGCCGCTTTCGCGATGATGGCTGGTCTGACCATCCACGACAAGGCTGCACCCGACAAGCAATTTCTGGAGCTGTTGCCGCTGATCGAGACGGGCGCGCACGACGACCGCAACTTCGTGAAGAAAGCTGTGAACTGGGCGCTTCGCAGTATTGGGAAACGGAGTCAAGCACTCAACACGGCCGCTATAGCATCTGCAAAAGGCCTGGCGCAATCTGAAGAGGCCGTCTGCCGGTGGGTTGGCAAGGACGCATTGCGCGAGCTATCGAGTCAGAAAGTGAAATCGCGTTTGGCGCGCCGGCCCACGGAGTAGCATCAATTCTCCCCGAACTTTGGCCAACCCAATCCCGCTATTTTACGATCGTGATTTTCGCCTTATTGCTCGGGGCGCCGCCAAAGGTAACGCTCAGATCCAGAGTGCCTGCCGGTAATTCGTCAGTTAATCTCACAACCAGCGATGTGCCCCATTGCCCGGACTGAAGGTCTTCTACAGGGAGGCTGTACGTCTGGAGGGTCGCATCCTGCACCTGTACTGAAAAAGCCCCAGGCGGAAAACCATTATAATGAGTCTTAAGAAACACAAGTACGCGCGTCCGGTGATCCGGGCTCAAGTTGTGCTGGGAAAGAAGGGAAAAGGGTCCGCGAACGCGCGTTACAGAATCCATCACTAATGCGTTGTTTGTACCCTCGTCAGTAAGCAACGTCGGACCTGTCACTGAGCAATTGCTTAGGCCGATGGTCAGTGAGATATTGCCTGTATCCCCACCTGAGGCGAAATTGTTAAAGCCGTCTACCGCGATTCGATAATCGACGCCTGCCGTTACATCGAAGCTTACGTGGCTGCTCGTGTGCGACGCTGAAACATCATCGTTGCTCGCGACCAAACTTAGTGTGTCCAAAGTGTTTCCCGTGTAGACAGCAAGAATCGTATCAAAAGTGCTGTCGTGAGTATTTATGTTCAGGTTAGCGGTAACGGTCGGTCGAAACTTATACCAAACAGATCTCCCACTTCCGGGGCTGCCGGCAAAATGTAATGGCTCGCCACTCTCTTTAGTCGCACCATTGTTCGTGCCGTAAACGGTGAACCAACAACCCGTTATCACCTGCGCGTCCGCGAAGTTGTCGTTGGTCGGGGGCGCGGGGGTCGGCGTGGGTGATGGCGGCGGGGGTGGCGGTGGACAATTCAATCCGCACCAACCAATATCCCGAAGTAGAGACCAGGTTAAGTCCTCGGGCGTAGTCACACTGTGAGGTTGGCTGATGGAGATATTCGGCTCCATCAGTTGGTTTGGCGAAGCAACTATGTCCCAGTGCGAAACAGAAGAGCCGACCCTGACGGGGTTGGGTGCATATAAGCGTGGGCGCCCCTGCGGATCCTTGCCTTGTGTTAATAGCGTTGCGTCACTATGGGCTTGTGGTCCGGTCCAAACCAGATTGCCTGTATTGATGGCTGACGCCATGCGCTCAGCGTCCGTCATCCCCGTCCAATTCTTGTTGGCTGTGTTGTCGAACAAGAAGCGATCGTAAGTGCTGGGGAATCCGCCTGGCTGTGTGCCGTCGCTGGAGCTGGTGAACGTCTGAAAACCCAATCCGTGAGCGAACTCGTGAAGCAGCACTGTTACCAGGTTGATCCTGCCGGCGCCTGCGACACTGGTAAAACCGTAATACCACTGCGAATTCTCTAAACAGCCTGCAGTGCCAATCTTCTTGTTAAAGCGCGCTCTGATTTCCGGATTCGCAGGATCGAGATCAACTCCTGCGAGAGTGTTAGCCAGCGCTGAGCCAAACCAAGTGTTGGCGACGGGCGCATTCGGAAAGTTACGGACGAGACCCATCGACCCGGCGGACCCTAACGTTCCGGCATTCGCCTCACAAGGCTGGTCTTCCCAACTTGCCCGCACGGTAATAGTTGGGCCACCCGGCAAGGTCGCACCCCAGATATTGGCCGCATGTTGGAAAGCATTTAACCGCTGCTGTCCAACGGTAGTACCAGAATTCCCGCCACCGGGAGTTGCCGGAGTGTTGTCATTGAAGCCTGTGCCGGCCGGATCAACGTTCTCAATAACGATTGTGGCTTGACCAAACGCGGTTGACGAAGCCATAACGCCCACCACTAAAGTGAGCAAAACTGCAGGTAGTTTGGAGATAATCTTATTCATGCCTGGTTCTTAATTACGGACGGTTGAAGTTTGTACTTGTTTTTTTGCACTGCGATCTACTGTCGGGTCGATCAGCTTGGGATCGATGCCGAAAAACGCGCCGGCAGCTTTGGGATTGTCCACGCAAGACTGCGAGATGCTGCCGTCCTTATTCACGCGGGCGACAGTGACACTCTGGAAACGATCCTCGAGATTGACCGAAACACTTCCGTCGGCATGCTGCGTTTCAACCAATCCATCAGTCGATTGATTGACCAGCCCTTTAAGTCCACCCGCCAACTTCTGGGCTTCTTCATCAGTGAGCGGCTGCGCCTCTGCGGCTGGACCGTCCTGATGTAAATCCTGCGACGCCAGCTTGGTGTTCATCGTAGTCGCGGCAGCCTTTTGAGACTTCCTATCTGCTTCGCTTCTTTGTCTTGAAAGGACGCTGATGGCTCCAATCGCCAAAATCACAACCGCCATGACGCCGACAACCGTAAGGCGGCGAAATCTCTGTGCACAGTGCTTCACTCTACTATTGTGTTTTCTCACAACGTTCTCCTCAGCAGAATTTGTTACTGATTTTTGACCGCTTGTGTGGTGGGCAGTTGAGGCCTACCCAATTGATAATTTCACTCGGCCGGGGGATCCGGTGAGCGCCCGAAAGCGCGCCTAAATCTGTTCCGCACGTTGGATGCGCAATTGTGAGGACCTGGTGCCTGGTGGTCAGGCAATATGACTGGGAAAGTGACTAAAGTTAACGCATGTGCTCTGAGTGAGGTGTTGAATTGATACGTTCGATCGATGACAGATGAAACGCGACAGTACTACGGCCGACGAAGCGCAGAATGAGTTGATTATTTCTTATTCTTTTCGTCCCAGATCATCGGTTCCCAAAGCTCGACCTTATTGCTGTCCGGGTCCATGATCCATGCAAATTTTCCGTTTTCGTGCGATTCAGGCCCCGATACGATCTCGACGCCGTTCTGCTTTAGCTGCTCAAGCAATTCGTCCAAATTATCAACTCGATAGTTGATCATAAAGGAAGACTCGCTCGGGCTGAACCATTTGGTGTCGCTGTCCGCCGGGTTCCATACCGTGAGGCCGCCGTCTTCGGCCTTATCGTCAGGCCATCTCAATATCGCACCGCCCCAATTCTCAAGATTGAGGCCGAGATTCTTCTGATACCACGACGCCAGTTCGCCGCCCTTGTTCCGACTCTTAAAAAATACTCCGCCAATCCCTGTTACCTTAGCCATATACTTTTCTCCTGGTCTGTATTTAGCCGATTTGTTTCACCTATGCACTCATTTTTGTCGGCTCATAGTAAAGAGTTACTGCACCACACCCAAATGTCTTTGTCTTTAAAAGTTTAAGATTAATTCTATCCTTGACGTTTTTAAATAATGGTAAGCCGCTTCCTAAAACAGTAGGCTGAACGGCAAGCTGGTATTCATCAATTAAGTTAAGATTCGTTAAGGCTACTATTAAACTTGGGCTGCCAACTAAAATGTTTCCACTCCCGCCATTGCGGGATTGCTTGAGTTCTAAAACTTCTTCTTTGATGACTTCCTTTTTCAATTGTGTATTCTTCCAGTCAACACTTTTCAGCGTGCGGGAAAAAGCAATCTTTGAAATATTGTCTATTAGTACGGCAAATTCATCCATTGGTTTGTTACCAGTAGGATTTTTTACGACGGATGGCCAATAACTTTCCATAAGTTGGTAAGTTATCCTTCCGTATATAAGGGTGTCCGCATTACTTAATAGCTCATTGTAATGTTTATGTATTTCATCATCTGCAATCATCGCCGTGTGGTCGCAAAACCCGTCAAGCGTCATGTTGAGTGCCGCAATTAGTTTTCTCATAGTTTGGTTCTTAATTTTTCCTCCTGTCGCTGTACTTTTTTTTTCCTAAGTCGCGGTTTTCAATTTACCGCCAATAATCGTCATTGGAATTAGAAGCGCCGTAAAGATAACGTGATACCAAATGGGAACATACGGCCAGGACATAACCACCTTCAGTAAACCAACGGCCAACAGCAGAAAGCCGAGCACTAGCGGCGCACGTTTGTTTTCACCGGCGATTAGCGCGGCCAGAAATCCGGACATCACCGAGACTATTGAACCGAGGACAATATGCGTGAGAAGCATGTTCGTGTCCGCTGTGAACTGACCGCCATTCTTAACGGCCTCTTCGAACGCGCGTTGATGAGCGCCGAACCCCTCCGGCCAAATGGCCGAAAGAATCTTCTCGCTTCCGAACCACGCTATCGCCCAGGCAAAAAATCCGGCAATAACGCCCAAAACGATTCGTACCATAGATTTCTCCTATCTATTTCTCTGAAATGTGTTCACCAGGAGTCAGACGTTGCTGGGTCCGATAATAAAGCTTATGTTA
>Ga0190270_10000096_pt1 | contig 38117 bp, 29 predicted proteins | sample Popmic320T_FD_133748 | JGI IMG/M metagenome (GOLD analysis project Ga0190270, IMG submission 133748) | Populus adjacent soil microbial communities from riparian zone of Weber River, Utah, USA - 320 T | ecosystem: Environmental > Terrestrial > Soil > Riparian zone | place: USA: Utah | collected...
ACCTCGCGGACCATCTGGGCGCCGGCGTTCTCGAGCTCGTCCTTGAGCTCGATCTCCTTGGCGACGGTCACGCCGTCCTTGGTGATGGTGGGGGAGCCGAACTTCTTCTCGATGACGACGTTGCGGCCTTTGGGGCCGAGGGTCACCTTGACCGCGTCCGCGAGCTTGTTCACGCCGCGGAGGATCGCCTGACGGGCGTCTTCACTGTAGGTAATTCTCTTAGCCATGTGTGTTCTCCTTCTTACTCGACGATCGCGAGAACTTCGTCTTCGCGAAGAATCGTGTACTCGACGTCATCGATCTTGATCTCGGTGCCGGAGTACTTGCCGATCAGGACGGTGTCGCCCTTCTTGACGTCGAGCTTGATGCGCTTGCCGTCGTCATTGAACTTGCCTTCGCCGACGGCGATGACTTCTGCTTCCTGGGGCTTCTCTTTTGCGGTGTCCGGGATGATGATGCCGCCACGGACCTGTTCCTTCGTGTCCTTGCGCCGGACCACGATGCGGTCGTACAGGGGACGAAGCTTCGTATCTGCCATGCTGCTATCTCCTTTGTTGAGTACAATTTCGCGGGAGGTCCCGCTGATTGCTTGCTGGTAGAGGGGAGGATGAGTGTTTAGCACTCGATCCTCACGAGTGCTAACAATAGGACGCGGGAGAGATTCCTGTCAAGGGGTGAAACCGGACCCGCTCAGACCCGCTTGCGGAACCGTTTCCGCGGCAGCGTGATCCACCCTTTGTGGGCGAACCAGATCAGCATCACCACCGCGGTGGCAAACATCAGGGAGAGCGCGAAGGGGTAGCCGCGCAGCCACTTCAGCTCCGGCATGTGCTCGAAATTCATGCCGTAGATGCCGGCGATGAGCGTCAGCGGGAGCATGACCGCGGAGAAGATCGTCAGGACCTTCATGGTCTCGTTCGTACGGTTCGCGACGACGGAGAGGTAGGCGTCCATGGTGCCGCTCATCTGGTCGCGGTCGACGTCGATGGTCTCGCTGATCCGGAACATGTGGTCGTACACGTCGCGGAAGTAGATGAGGTGCTGCTGCTGGACGAACTTCGAGTCGCCGCGCGAGATCTGGTTCAGGAGCTCGCGCTGCGGCAGGGAGTGGCGGCGCAGGACGCTGACGTCGCGCTTGAGGTGCAGCAGCTCGTCGAGATGCGACTCCTCGGCGTTCTCGAAGACGCGATCCTGCAGGTCATCGACCGCTTCCTCGATCTGCTCGAGCAGCGGAAAGTGGGCGTCGACCATCGCATCCACGATCGAATACAGAACAAAGTCGGGGCCGCGCTCGAACATCCGTTGGTCGCCCGGCAGCCGTTCCCAGACGGCATCGATCGTGGCCAGCGGGCGGCGGTGCACGGTGAACAGGAAGTTGCGGCCGAGGAACGCCGCGATCTTGAAGGTCTCGGAGGCGTGGTCGGAGACGTTGACGTCGACCGTGCGGAAGATGAAGAAGTCGTAGTTCGGGAAGGAGTCGTACTTCGGGAGCGTGGTCGGGGAGAGGGTGTCTTCGGCCGCGAGCTCGTGAAAGCCGAAGCGCTCTTCGAGCAACGGCTCGATCACCTCGTGCACCGGCTCCTGGATGTCGACCCAGAGCTTCTCGTCCGATTCCGCGGTCCACTCGTCGATGAGCTCGGCGCCCCCCTGCCGGAGGGCGCCGTTCTGCAGAAGCGAGACGCGGATCGTGGTCATTGCCGCGGAGTTTATCGCGCGCGGGCTTGGTCGATCGCCTGATAGACTCGCCATTCGATGGCGATCGAGATACCTTCAGACAAGCTGCTTGTTTTCGTAAGCCATAGCTCGCAAGACACTTGGGTCGCGAAACAGATCGCCCGCGAGATCGAAGCCGCTGGGGCCAGACCATTTCTGGACGAAGCTGAGGTCGATGCTGGAGCGGACTTCGAAGAAGATATCCTCGACTTCCTGGAACGCGCCCATGAGTTGGTCGTGTTACTTACACCGTGGGCTCTGGACCGGGCGTATGTTTGGGCGGAGCTCGGCGCCGCGTGGGGCCGCAGGATACCCATCGTTGCCTTGCTTCTGGGGATCACGCCATCTGAGTTGCAGAAGCGAACCGGAACACCTGTCTTTCTCAAGAAACGCGATTTGCTGCAGTTGAACGACGTGGACACGTATCTCGAACAACTCAGTGCAAGAGTCAAGCAGCACTCAGGAGCTCACGATGGATAAGCCGCAAATCTTCATTTCATACTCGAGTGCGGACGCGGAGTGGGCCCGTTCCTTTGCCGAAGCGCTTCGAGAACGCGGTGAACGCGTCTGGTTCGATCAATTCGAGATCTCCGCCGGCGACTCTCTGCGTGACGCATTGGAAGCAGGACTCCGAGCGAGCGACGTATTCGTGACGCTCGTTGAATCCGAGAATCTGCACAAGCCCAACCTTTTTTTCGAACTCGGTGCGGCAATCGGAATGCGTAAGAAGGTAGTAGCGATCGTTCCGAAAAACCTCGACCCGTCGCAGCTTCCACTCGAGTTACGGTTGCGGCGTTATCTGGTGCGCGACACGCCCGAGGAAACGGCAGAGGAGTTATCGCACTCGCTGACGGCCGCCTAGCCGTCGAATGCGAGGGACCTCCCCACCGGGAGACCCCTCGCAGCGCGCGAGGTAAACTTCGGCGCAGTCGGCAGCTCAGAGCAACTGGGAGAGCCGCGTGTACGGACGCGACTGCGAGGTCGCCACTGCTTCGTACGTGATCTGGCCGTTGTACACGTTCACACCCTCGGCCAGGCCGGGATTCTCGCGCATGGCGCGGTCGAAGCCGAGGCTCGCCAGCGTGCGGGTGTAGGGAAGCGTGGCGTTGGTGAGGGCGATGGTCGAGGTGCGCGGCACCGCGCCCGGCATGTTGGCGACGCAGTAGTGCACGACGCCGTCGACCTCGTACACCGGGTCGGAGTGCGTGGTCGCATGCGCGGTTTCGACGCAGCCGCCCTGGTCGATGGCCACGTCGACGATGACCGCGCCTTTCTTCATCTGGCCGACCATCGCGCGGGTGACGAGCTTCGGCGCCGCTGCACCCGGAATGAGCACGCCGCCGATGAGCAGGTCGGCGCGGCGCACGGCGTCTTCGAGATGCGCGCGGCTGGACGCGAGCGTCTGCACTTCGCCGCGGAAGATGTCGTCGAGCTGGCGCAGGCGATCGAGGCTGACGTCGAGGATGGTCACGCGCGCGCCGAGGCCGACGGCCATCTTCGCGGCGTTCGTGCCGACCACGCCGCCGCCGATGATCACCACGTCGGCCGGCAGCACGCCCGGGACACCGCCGAGGAGCACGCCGCGGCCGTTGTTCGGCTTGTGCAGGTAGTACGCGCCGACGTGCACCGACATGCGGCCGGCGACCTCGGACATGGGGGTGAGCAGCGGAAGCGTGCGCTTACGCTCGTCGGTGATGGTCTCGTACGCCACGCCGGCGATCTTCTTCTTCAGGAGCTGTTCGGTGAGGTCCGGAACGGGCGCGAGGTGAAGGTACGTGAAGAGGAGCTGGCCGTCCTTGAGGCGCTTCAGGTCGGCCTCGATCGGCTCCTTGACCTTCACGATCATGTCCGCCGCGTCGTAAACCGCGTCGGCATCCGGAAGGATCTTCGCGCCTGCTGCCTCGTACTCCTGGTCGCTGAAGCCGCTGCCGCTGCCTGCTCCCTTCTGCACGAACACGTCATGTCCGTCGGAAGAGAGATCGCGGGCGCCGGCGGGCGTCATGCCCACTCGATATTCGTTGTTCTTGATTTCGGTCGGTACGCCGATCCGCATCGTGGTGAGTCTCCGTTCAGTAAAGTCGCGCGGATTGTATGGCAAAGGGCGGGCGTCGCAGGAGGGCCGCTACCGCGCGCTGCGCCGGCGATGCGCCGGCGCCGGCTTCGGTGCGGGGACGCCGAACTTCTCGTACGCCACCCACTTTGCGGCGGCGAGCGCGTCGAGAACGCCCCAGGACGAGTCGTAGTCCCAACCCGGCTCGTAGACGTCGCGCGCGGTCGCGCGGAGGACGTATTCGGTCTGGGCGACGGACAGCGACGGCGCGAGCGAGAGCAGCAGCGCCACGGTACCGGTGACGTGCGGTGCGGCCATCGACGTTCCCTGCATCAGGCCGTACCGCGCGGTCCGGTTCGAGACCGTGATCTCCCCCTGCTGCGCGAGCAGCGCATCGCCGGTGGTCCTGGTTACGCCGATCCCGAGCGGCCATTCGTAGCCATCCCAGGACGGGTCGGGCGGATTCGGGAAGAACGACCAGCCGCCGGTATCGACGCCGTCGCGGTCGGGAAAGGTCTCGATGACGATCGCGATCGCGCCCGCGGCCTGCGCGTTGCGCGCCATTTCGCGGAACTTGAACTTGCCGCGGCGGATCAGCGCGATGTGGCCGCGCACACCGGCGGGAAACGACTCCGGATCGCCCACGCCGCAGTCGAACAGCAGCCCCGTCGCCGAGGCGTACGGCGCGCCGATGAGCGACCACGCTCCGAGGGTCGCGCCGGAGGGCGCCACCACATCCGCGGAGACGTCGTACCCCGCGATGAACGTGGAGCGGATCTCGGTGCCCGGCGCCATGAGCGTCATGTAGTGGCCGTAGCTCGAAAAGTTCGCGCGCACGCCGCTCTTCTCGGCCGCGCCGACCGCGATGACGCCGTGGTAGCTGGCCGGATACCGGATGCGGTCGCTCGCGCGGTTGCCGGCGGACGCGACGACGATGATCCCTTCGGCATTCGCGTTCGCGATGGCTTTCTCCTCCGCCTCGGAGGGGACCGAGGAGCCGAGCGACATGTTGATGACCCAGCGGCCGCCGAGCGCTTTCGCCTTCGCGATCGTCCAGTCGATCGCCGCGACGACTGTCTCGTTGGTCCCCTCGCCGTCGTCGTCGAGGACTTTGGCCGCCCAGAGCTTCACTTTCGGGGCGACACCGACCACACCGATGGCGTTGTCGGCCGCCGCCACCGTACCGGCGACGTGCGTGCCGTGACGATGGAGGTCGACCGGCGGCTTCGTCGGATCGAATGCGTTGAAGCCGCCCTGGTAGGCGTCCTTCAGGTCAGGATGATTGGCGTCGATCCCGGTGTCGATCACGACCACGTTCACGTTCTCGCCGCGCGAATGCGGCCAGACCTCGGCCGCCCGAATGTTCGTGATGCCCCAGGGGACCTCCTGCGGCGGATGAACTTCTTCGTTGAATCCCAGCGCCGCGGGCGCCGCGTCGTCGAAGCCGTCGGCACTGCGCGCGACGATCCGTTCGACCGTGAAATCGCCGGAGCGCTGCAGTTCCGCCGCTTCATCGGCGGTCAGGTTCGCGGCGAAGGTGCCGGCGTTCGGAAACATGCGCAGCGCGTGACGCGGCGAGGTCGCGACATTCGCCGCAACGGCGAAACGTGAAGCTGCCACCGGCTGACGCGCGGAGACGAGATAGCGCCGCGTGTCCTCCGCAGAGAGAGGGAGCACGAAGAGCAGTCCCACGAGAAAGCCGAGTTTCCGATTCATCCACACCTCAGTGAATTGGCAGGTCCGATTTCGAAGCGAACGTTATTTTACACAGCAAAACGCCGCCGGCAGAGGCCGGCGGCGTAAATGTTCACAGAGAAATCCAGTCCTCAGCGGCCGCGGCCTGCGCCGCGACCCGTCCGGACGGACGGCTTCCAGCCGATGTCGAAGAGCTGGAAAAGCGTCAGGTCGACACCGTCGGTGAGGTCGCTGTTGATGAACGGCTCCATCAGCAGGTTCGGCGTGGTGACGACGTCCCAGTGATGCGTCGAGGAGCCCGGATCGTCGGTGCACGGCGCGTAAACGCGGACGAACCCTTCCTTCGAGGCGCCGGCGAGCTGCGAGCGGTCCGTGCGCAGTGCAGCCTGCACGTTCGCGTTCGCGGTGAGCGCGCCCTTGAGGGTGTCGCCGTCCGTGGCGCCGAGGCTGATCACCGGGATGGTGATGTCGGTCGCTTCACCGCCCATCGAAGGCGGCTGGCAGGTGGTGCGCGCGTTGTCGGCGACGATGAGGCCGGTCGCACCCGCGGCCTGGGCGTTGCGGGCCTTGATCACGAAGGCGCAGGTGCCGCGGTCGACGAGCGCGACGTTGCCGTTGATGGCCGCCGCGTTCGTGAACGGGGTGCAGCCGTCGGTGGTCGTCGGGCCGTCTTCCGTCACCGCGTCGGCGACGCGGACGATCTTGCCGGACATCGGGGTGGTGCTGATCGGCGCGCCGAAGCTCGCCGCCGTGCCGATGTCATAGCCGCGGGCGATCGTAGCCGGTTCGGAGACTGAGAGCATGGTCACCGGACGGAGGTACCAGTTGGCGTGCTCGCGCACGTGGTCGCCGTCCCACACCAGGTTGCCGGTGTTGGTGTGCGACTTCGTACGGTCTGCCTGGGACATCTGGTCCCAGCGCTGGCCGGTCGACACGTCGAACGTATGCAGGTCGCTTACGGACGGGAAGCCGTTCGAGAAAAGCGGGGCGCGGTCCGCGCCGGCGATGCCGAGCCCGTGCGCGAGCTCGTGCAGGACGACGTGGTACAGGTCGCTGTCGTTGCCGGCGTTTCCGTCGAAGCCGTAATACCAGTCGGAATCGCCGAGGCAGGTCTGGCTGTCGACGGCCGCGTTGAATCTCACGGAGATCTCGGGAGCGTCGCCATTGATGTCGCGTCCGGCGAGCTGGTTCGCGAGCGCGATCGGGTACCAGGTGCGCGCGTGCGGTGCGTTGGTGAAATCGCGCTGCCACCCGAACGGACCTGCCTGGCCGAGCACTCCCTCGGTGGCGGTGCAGCCGGGGATCGGTGCGAACGCCGACCGCGCGATGATGTTCAAGTCGGTATCGATGAGCGCGGACCACTTGGCCGCGGCGAACTCGAGGACGTTCAGGCGCTGCTGGCCGAGCGTCGTCCCCGGGTTGCCGCCGATGGGGTCGGCCGGCGCCGGATCGTTGAGCCCGACGTTGGGGCCGTCGGCGTTGACGATGAGGATCCGCCCCTTGCCGAACGCGTTCAGCGAGAGGAGGAGGGTGAGTGCGAGGAACAGGGTGCGCTTCATCGGTTTCACTGCTCCTGCGTCCGGCCGCGCATCACGCGCTCCATGGAGGCGTCGAGGAAGCGGCGCGCCGACTCTTCGTTGTCGACGCAGACCATGACCGGCTTCCCGTCGGTATTGAGACGCGCGACGAGCACTTCCGTGGAGGACATCGCCAGGCTCACACCGTCGTCGGTGTTGACCGGGAGGCCAGCCTCAGCGATCCGGGTAAAGAGCTCGGTCAGCTCGATCCGGGGCGCGAAACGCGCGATCGATTCGCGGGCGCTGACACGCGTTGCAAACTGATCGGACGCGAGCGCCAGCGGCGACGCGGCGAGCGCAAGTACAGCGGGAATGACGAACATCCGTCGGGACATGCTTCCTCCTGTGGGTGTAGCACTGCGGACAATCTGGGAAGTTATTGTTGCACGGAGAAAAGAGTGGAGGGCGCGAACAAATTTCAGTCCCTCACAACGTGTGAAGAAATCGCGAGAGCCACGCCCATCGCCTGTGGCGCGCCCCCTCATCCGCCCTTCGGGCACCTTCTCCCGCTCGACGCGGGGAGAAGGGCTACTAACTTTGCGTCTCGCGAGAGGGGATATTAGTAGCCCCTCTCCCCGCGTCGAGCGGGGAGAGGGTGGCCAACGGCCGGGTGAGGGGCCGTGCCACAGGCGACATGCGCGCCTCCCAGCGATGTCTTCACAGCTCGCTCAGCGAAACCGTCCTACTTCTTCCCGCCGCGCCGTCCCATGCCGCGCCCGGTCGTCGCTCCGCCCACGAACGCGCTCGGGGCGAGCCGCAGCCCGGCGGCATAGACGTTGATCGAGCCGGCGCCGAACTCGACGTCGTGTCCCGGTGCGCCGAGGTCGATCGCGGTCATGGCCAGGGCCGAATAGAGCTCGTCGGGACGCGCGTCGGGTGCGAACGACCAGAGCAGCGCCATCGCTCCCGCTACGTGCGGTGCCGACATCGACGTGCCGCTGATCTCGCCGTAGTCGTCGTTGTCGTGCGACACGGTCAGCGTGCCGGTGCCCTTCGCGGCCAGCGCCGCGCCCTGCTCCTGGCTGAGCCGCAGCACGATCGGCCACTCTTCCTTGTTTGCCGCCGCGTCGCTGTAGAGCGTCCACGGATTGACGGAGGCGTCGTTATTGAAGATCACGACGGCCGCGGCGTTGGCTGCTTTCGCGGCGCGGGTCTTGTTCGCGAACGTAGTGTCGCCGCGCTGGATCAGCGCGATCTTTCCGGCCACGCCTCCGGCCGGGAAGTCCTCCGGCCTGCCCAGTCCGACGTAGACATACGGCGCGGTGAGCGTGCCGCGCTTCGAGCCGTTCAGCGCCGACACTTCGTTGATGCTCGTGTCATCGCTGATGTACGCCAGCGTGTTCGTGCCGACCGGCACCGTCGACAGGACGTTCACGCCCGGGGCGGCGAAATCGATCTCCGGCCCCTGGCACGAGAAGAACGCGAGCTTCCGCTGGTTGTCGACCGCGGCGATCGCAAGGACGTTCGGATACGCCGCGGGGAACGCGACCGGCGCCGGATTGCCCGCCGTCGAGGCATTGCCCGCCGCCGCCACGACGATGATGTCCTCGTCGGCGACGCGCGCGAACACCTCACGCTCCGCTTCGCTCTGCTGGTCCGAGCCGAGCGACATGTTCACCACCCAGCGTCCGCCGATCTCCTGTTTCTTCTTCATGACCCACTCGAGCGCGGCGATCATCCCTTCGCTCTCGCCCGAGCCGCCGGCGTTCAGCATCTTCACCGACCAGAGGCGGACGTTCGGCGCGACGCCGATGACGCCGAGGTTGTTGTCGGCGGCGGCGATCGTGCCGGAAACGTGCGTCCCGTGGCCGTGGTCGTCCATCGGATCGTTGGTCTTCGTGAAGACGTTGTAGCCGCCGGCGTAGATCGCCTTCAGCTCGGGGTGGTTGTAGTCGATGCCGGTATCGATCACGGCGACGTTCACCACGCCCTTGCGGAATCCCGCCGCGGCCTGCCGTGCGCTCAGCGCCACGATCCCGTACGGAATCGTCTGTCCCTTGAGATTGCGGGCGAAGTCGAACGCATGCCGCTCGACGACCGGCTCGATCCAGCGCACTTCCCTCGACGCGCGCAGCGTCGCCACTTCATCGTCGGTGAGCTCGGCCGCGAAGCCGCGGAAAGCCACGAATCCGTTCACGCGCCGCAGCTCGACCGAGGTGTCGACACTGTCCTGCAGTGCCTTGAAACCGCCCGCGGCGAAAGGCCGCTTGGTCGCCACGAGGTAACGCCGCGTCTCGGCAGCGAAGGCGGTCGTGGTGAGCAGCAGTACGAACAGGATGACGGTGGCGCGTTTCATCAAAGGTTCTCCCGGCCTGCGGTTAGGTTCTAATAAGAGTACAACGTCTGGTAACGTACCGCGCATGGCTGATTGGAAACAGAACCTCATCAACGACTCCCGCGGCATCACCGAGATGCTGCGCGACACCAGGACCATCGCAGTGCTCGGGATCAAGCCGGAGTCGCACGCGGGACAGCCTGCGCACTACGTGCCCGCCCACATGCAGCGCGCCGGTTACGAGATCATCCCGGTCCCGACGTACTTTCCGGACCTCCAGGAAATACTCGGGCAGCCGGTGTTCCGCACCGTGGCCGCGATCGGCCGTCCGGTCGACATGGTGAACGTCTTCCGCCGCCCGTCCGACATCCCGCCGCACATCGACGACATCCTCGCGGCCAAGCCGAAGTACGTCTGGTTCCAGCTCGGGATCCGGAACGACGAGGCGGCGCAGCGCCTGGCCGAGGCGGGGATCAAGGTCGTGCAGGACCGCTGTCTGATGGTGGAAGAAGGTCGCGTCGCGCGATAACGCCGTGCAGGCGCGCCTCGACTTCCCGCCGTACGCATTGTGGGAGACGCGCGCCGGATCGGGCAGCCCGGTCGCGCTGATCCACGGGCTGAGCGGCTCCTCGCGCTGGTGGTCGCGCAACGTGGACGCGCTCGCGGCGAGTCATCTCGTCGCGGCCGTCGACCTCACCGGCTTCGGCAGGAACAGGCGCTACGCCGTCCTGCCGGAGATCCCGCCGTCGTTCCGCGAGGTCGCGGCGCTGCTGGCGCGCTGGCTGGAGACGTTCGGCGAGCCGGTGCACGTGATCGGGCATTCGATGGGGGGACAGCTTGCGATCCGCGTCGCGGCCGAGCGGCCGGATCTCGTCCGCTCGCTGATCCTCGTCAATTCGGCCGGGATGCCGTTTCGCGTCGATCCGCGCCCGCACGTGCGCACCCTGCCGCGCCCTCCGTACGGCGGCCCCGGAATCGCGCGCGTGCTCGTTCCCGATTTCCTCCGCGCCGGTCCCGCCTCCGTGGCCGTGGCCGGCACGCGCGTGATCCTCGGCGACATGCGTCCGATGATGCACGCCATCCGCGCGCCGGTGCTGCTGGTGTGGGGCGAAGGCGATCCGATCGTGCCGCTGTACTACGGCGAGGCGATGCAGCGCGAGATCGCCGGCTCGCGCCTGGTGGTGATCCCGCAGGCCGCGCACGTGGCCATGTGGGACGCGCCGGAGGAGTTCAATCGCCTCGCGCTGTCGTTCCTCGAGGAGGTCGAGTCGCGGGTGGCCGCGGAGGAGGAGCCGGCGTTCAACTGGGGCCTCGCCGGCTGGACCGCCGGCATCGCCCATCGCCAGGCCGGCCGCCGGCGCGACATCGTCCTGGTGCACGGCCTCGGCATGTCCAGCGCCTACTTCATCCACCTCGCCCACGCGTTGTTCGATGCAGGCTGGAATCCGATCGCGCCCGACCTCCCCGGCTTCGGCGAGAGCATCAACGCCCGCTCCGGCGATCCGGCCGAGCACGCGCGCCTGCTGGCGTCGTGGGCGGACCAGCTCGCGATCAAAGATGCGGTCTGGCTCGGCCACTCGATCGGCTGCAACACCGTCGCGCACCTGCGCACGCTGCGACCGGATCTCGTGCGCGAGAGCGTGATGGTCGGCCCTCTCTGGTCGCGCAACCGTTACGCGCCCTGGCGCCTCCTCGCAATGCTCGCCCTCGACGGCCTGCGCGAACCGCTCGCCCTCTACCGCTACGTCCTGGCCGCCTACTGGCGCACCGGCCTCGCCCGCTGGTGGACCACCTGGTGCCGCTTCCTCGCCGACATCCCCACCCCGCCGCCGCCCGGCGTCTATATAGCGGGCGAACGCGACCCGATCCCCGACCGCACCTGCGTCGCGATTACCCACGTCCCCGGCGCCCACGCCTGCACCTTCTCGCACGGCCGGGAGGTGGCGGAGGCGATCGGGGAACGCGTGAGGCCGGGCTAAAGCTCAGAGCGTGCGTAAACGCGAAGAAAAATCGCCTGCAACGGAAGAAAAATCCTTTCCATCGCAAGCGTGCACGCTTCCACGTCGAGTGGAGCAACGCGTGCGTAGCACGCCGAAGACAATAGCCCCCGGCTTCCAGCCGGGGGAACGCAAAGGCCCACGTCTCCAGCCCGCGTAGCGGGCGGCAGACCGTCCCCTCACGACCTCCGCCAGTCCGCCGGTTCGCCTCCCTCGGTCCAGACGTAGTGCGAGTGGGGGAGGACTTCGAAGAGCTGGTTGTCTTCCGTGCGGCGTACGATGACCACGTAGCGGTCGGCGGTGTCGCGGAGGACTTCACGGCGGACGCGCATGACGGCCAGGAGGCCGCGGGCGATGCGCCAGGTGACGAAGAGGCAGATCGCGATGGAGGCGACGATCACCGGCGGGTAGCGGGGGACGGCGGAGAGGGCGACCAACGCGGCGGCAACGGTGAGAGCTCCGAAGAGGCCGCGGACGATCGGGACGTCGGGGGCGTAGGTCGTCAGTTCCGCGACCTCGGCGTCGCTGAGGGGGCGCTGGTGCACGCTGACCGAGTCGTCGAACGGCTTCACGTAATTCATGGCCAGGTGCGCGTGCTCGGGAACGGGTGCGGTCGAGGCGCGCGTGAGGAGCGTGATGCCGGCCTGGCGCTCGCCTTTCCAGGTCCAGATCAGGCAGGAAGCGAGGAGCACTTCGATGTTGCCGCAGATGCCGACACGCCCCTCGGCGAGGTCGCCCTCCGCGGTGCGGACGAACTGCAGCTCCGCGCGCGCGCCTGCGAAGCGGCGGCGGAACGAATAGAGGATGGCCACCAGGCCAAAGAAGCCGAGCAGGCGCCCTGTGACGACGGACGCGACCAGCACCACCAGCGCGAGAAACCCGATGAAGGCGGTTTGTTTGAGCGATCTCTTCGTGTTCTTCAGCAGCTCCGCGAGCTCGAGCCGCTCATCGGGCGTGAGCTCGCGCGTCGCCGTGACGAGCCTGCCGCCGTACCACTGCTGGGACTCCGGCTGCACGCCTACACCGCCGCGACGTTCTCCCGCGTGAGCGCACGGGTGAGCCAGAGGTTCGTGAGTTTCTCCAGCACCGTGTTCTGACGCAGGCGTGCGCGGAGGTTGGCGAAGTCGACGTGGTCGAGCTCCTGGTCCTGGTTGAAGCAGGAGAAGATGAACGATTCCTTGCCGGTCACCGGATCGACGTGGCGCTGCAGGCACTGCGCACAGACCTGCTTCATCATGCATTGCATCGGGGAGTTGATCGAGCCGATGCCGACGTGTTGCGGCTCGAGGTGCGGTGCGAGCACTCCGTGCCGCGCTTCCTTCACGGCCCGCATCATGCCGTCGGAGCCGATGGCGATGATCCGTTCCGCGTTCCTGAGGTCGAACTGGCGCGTCTGCGAGGCGTACCAGAGCATGGCCTGCACGATGTTGCCGACGAACGCCAGGTCCTGCGGCCGCCGCGGCTGGATCGGCTCGCCCGTATCGACGGACCAGATCACCTGGTCGGTGCCGGCTTCGATCTCGTCGCGCTTGAACACGTCGGACGGTTTCTTGTAGCCGGCGAAGTAGACGACGCGGCAGCCGTTCTGCTTCAGCGCGCGGGCGATCGAGAAGAGCACCGCGTTGCCGAGGCCACCGCCGGCGAGGAGCACCGTCTCGTCTCTCGGGATCTCGGTCGGCGCACCGGTAGGGCCCATCAGCACGACCGCTTCACCCGGCTTCAGCATCGCGCAGAGGCGGGACGAGCCGCCCATCTCCAGCACGATCACGGAGAGCAGCCCGCCGGCCGGATCGGCGGAAGCTCCGGTGAGCGCGATCCCTTCCATCGCCAGCGCCGCTCCTTCGAGCTGCGGCGCGAGCGCCTCGAAGTTCTGCAGCCGGAAGAACTGTCCCGGCTCGAAATGCCGCGCCGCGAACGGCGCGCGCACGACCACTTCCACGATGGTGGGGGTGAGCCGATTGACTTCGTGCACAGTGGCCAGCAGCCCGTCATCGAGCCTGGCCACGAGCGAGAACCATTGCTCGTCGCGCGCTTGCTGCGCCTCGGCGGAGCGGTCCATCGACATCAGCTCGCGCGCGAAGATGCCGGTCACGTGCGGGTAGCCATCCTTCGCCGAGGCCATCGCCTTGACGACGTTGCCGGCGTACTTCGGATGGTTGTCGCCGTAGAACGAGATCAGCTTCTCCCTGTGCGACGGATGCTGGTACGAGGTGAAGAAGCCGCGGTTGCGCGCCGCCTCGTCATCCTCGAGCAGCTCGAGGCCGCCGTTGGCCGTGGAGAGCTGATAGGACTGGAAGAACTGCTTCCACTTGTCCAGCTTGAACGTGCGGGGATGTTCCTTCTCGTAGATCACGTTCGGCGCGGTGCCGGCGGCGATCATCACCGTGCGCGCCTTCAGCTCCACGATCTCGCCGGAGTCCTTCCAGCGGCCGTCCTCGACCACCTGCTTCTCGAACAGCAGCGATTCGACGTGGCCGTACGCATCCGAGACCGCTTCGACCGGCGAGAGGTTCTCGGCGTAGCCGATCCCTTCCTCGAACGCCTTCTCGATCTCCTCGAAGTTGAGGCGGTAGGCGGGGGAGTCGTTCATCGACTTACGGTACGCGATGGTCACGCCGCCCCAGGCGCGTACGAGCGGCAGGAAGTCCGGCTGCTCGTTCGCGGCGGCGGCGCGCTCGCGCTCCGCGCGGATGGCGCGCCCGTGCTCGAGGAACTCGTCGAGGATGAGCGTCTCCTCCGCGTCGTAGCCGGTGCGCACACGCTCTTCGCCGAGGTCCGCGCACATCGACTCGTAGCGCGCCAGCACCTTCTCGACCTGCACCGGGTAATACGCGAAGAGCTCCGTGGCGGTGTCGATGGCGGTGAGGCCGCCGCCGATCACGACCGCCGGCAGGCGCACCTGCAGGTTGGCGAGCGAGTTCTTCTTGAACGCGCCGGTGAGCTGCAGCGCCATCAGGAAGTCGGACGCCTGGCGCATGCCGCGCGCGAGGTTGTTCTTCATCCGCACGATGGTCGGCGTCCCCGCGCCGGCGGCCACGGCGATGTGGTCGAACCCGAGCTCGTCGAACGCTTCCTCGATGGTGATCGTCCCGCCGAAGCGCACGCCCCCATACATCCTGAGGTTCTGCTTCCGCTCCAGCGCGATGCGCATGACCTTGAGAAAGTTCTTGTCCCAGCGCACGGTGATGCCGTACTCCGATACGCCGCCGAAGCCCGCCAGCAGGCGGTCGTGCAGGTCTTCCCAGAAGATACGCGCGTCCTTCACCGGCTCGTGCAGAAGCGCCTCGTCGATCGGTTCGATCTTCAACCCGTCGATGGCCACTACCCCGAAGCCTTCGTTGGCGAGGTAGTGCGCGAGCGTGTAGCCGGCCGGGCCGAGCCCCACCACCAGCACGTTCCTTCCGTTGTACGGGAGCGCGAGCGGGCGTTTCGCGTTGAGCGGGTTCCACTTCGTCAGCAGCGAGTAGATCTCGAAGCCGTACGGCAGGAAGAGGACGTCGGTGAGCGTGCCGGTCTCGATCTGCGGGATGTTGACCGGGTCCTGCTTCTGGAAGATGCAGGAGCGCATGCAGTCGTTGCAGATGCGGTGGCCGGTGCCGGGGCACATCGGGTTGTCGATCATGACCACCGCGAGCGCGCCGATGGCGTCGCCGGTCGCGCGCAGCAGGTTCATCTCGCCGATCTTTTCGTCGAGCGGACAGCCTTCGAGCGGCATGCCGAGCGGGTTGGGCTTGTACATGCCGTTGGGCTGTTCAAACCCATGCGAGCAGGAGTCTTTCTTCCGCTCGTGGCAGTAGATGCAGTAGTGCGCCTCGTCGGAGATCTCGCGCGGCCGCATCCGGTCGTCGGTGAGATGGAAGCCGTCGCGGCGGCGGAATTCGTGGTGCTCGCCGCCGAAGCGTTTCTCGTCGACCCGCTCCGTCGGGACGAGCTTGTCGTAGATCATCGGTTGCGGCAGCCGGAACGACGTCCACCCTTCGAACCGCCCCGCCTTCCACTGCACCGCGGTGGAGTCCGCGAGCAGGTCGGTGAGGGCGTGGACCGCCGCCGCTTCGCGTGTAACCGATTCCGCCGAGGCGACGCGTTCGCGGCGCGTGATGGCCTCGTCGAAGAGCGTTGCGTCGAGCGAGCCGCGCAACTGGTCGAGCGCGTGCCGGGTCTCGCCCGACGGCGCGTACTCCTTCGCGCCGCGCGGGTAGTCCTTCTCCAGGTCGAGCAGCCGGTTCGCGGCCAGCGCGAGGGCGAGCTCGGGATCGGTTTCGTTGCTGATGGAGCGGATGAGCGCCGCGGCCGCGGCCTCGCTGGTCCCCTGCGGCTGCTGGATCTTCGCCACGCGCTTCGACACGAAGTCGCGCTTGAACCGCGCCACCTCGGCGTCGCGTTTCGCCCGGGCGTGCTGCGCGTCCACGTTCGGTTCGATGCGGAAGAGGCGCGTCACGAAATGCCCGAGCTCGCGTCCGACGGCGATCAGCAGCGCCGATTCGTCCGGCGGCGTGAGACCGCCGTTCGCCTCACCGCTTTGCACGTTATGCCGGTAGAGGTCGAACTTCGAGAACAGCTCCGCATCGTGCTCTTCGACGAAACGGTCGAACGTGAGCGCGAGGTCCTTCAGGCGTTCGTAGGAGGAGAGGTCTGGCCAGGTAAAGGTGTCGATTCCGAGGTTCACTTTTTTCTCACGTGCTCTTTTATCTCAAACAGTGGAATCGCGCCGGAGGTTCCGCGGCTCCCCCTGCGTGTCCCTGCCAGGGCCCATGCCAGCGCGCCCAGTACCAGGACCACGGCGGCGATGGCGTTGGCCAGCAGGTCCGGGCGGTGGTTCTCGAACAGCACCGCCGCGACGTCGAGCGTCGCCGCCGTGAAGACCGCCAGAGGCCAGGCCAGAGGGTTGCCGTTCAGCACGTAGCGGGCGATGAACCACGCCAGCAGCGCGAGGACCAGCGCATAGGCGAGCATCACCGGCGCCTGCCGGACGGTGACGCCCGGGTCGATGCTCGCGCAGAAGATCGCCGCGATCGTGACGAAGGCGAGCTGCTTCCGCGGCAACGCGGTCGTGTACAGCGCGACCGCGGCCGAGAGGATGATCGCGCCGAAGAACGCCTGCGCCGCTCCCGTGAGCGCGGGGAAGGGCGTCGCGACCTGCACCGGTGCGCTGATCTCGACCGAGGCGGTCCAGGGAAGCGCGTGCGCGATCGCGCCGAGGGCGGCGTCCGCGAGCATGGCGATCGCGAGCGCCGTCAGTACCGCCACCACCGCGCCGCGTCCGAAGCGGGCCCGTCCCGCACGCGTGACCGCGCCGAGCAGGTGCGGCATCGCCGCCTCGAGGCCGGCCAGGGCCAGGAACATGATCCCGGCCTGCAGCCCGACCGTGCGCACGAATTCCGTGATCAGGCTCACCAGGAACGTCTCCCAGGCGATGCTCGTGCTGTAGCTGAAGAGGAGCGACTCCGCGTCGGCGGCGAAGCGCACCGCCGGGATGAGCGCGAGGATCAGCGTCCAGCGGAGCGCGCGCCGCCACGGCAGCCCGTGCGCGCGCGTGGCCACGACCAGGCCGACGATCACGAGCGAGAGCAGCACCACCATCCCGGCGATCTTGAGGATGAACAGGATCAGGTTCAGCAGCGTTTCCGTGCTCGCCTCGCGGTAGACGCTCTCCGGCACGTTGACGGTCTTGTGGAACTGCGTGACCTCGTTGCCGGCCACACGCACGGTCACGCGACGGAAGGCGCGCGGCGCGAGCGGCATCCGCTCGTCGAAATGAAAGAGCCAGTCACGCCGCACCGGCTGCTGAAAGCTGAGCGCTTCCTTCAGCTCGAACGCGTTCACGTCCAGGCCGTACGTCGCGAACGCACCGCGCGCGAGCGCCAGCGCCGGTCGTTGTTCCAAAGACGGCGCCGCAGACTCCTCGGCCTGATACTTGTGGTACCCGATCACGCGCGACTTGCGCGGGTCGACTTCGACGTACAGCTCTTCTTTCTGCAGCGGCGTGAAGAAACGGACCGTCCACGTTCCCGCTTCGATGCTGTTGCGGAAGACGTCGACGAGCCGCTGGACGCTCATCCCGCCGCGCACGAGCCACGTCGCCGCCGTGCCGTCGAAGCCGCCCGGACCGCCGCCCTCCTCGCGCGATGACGCCGCGTTCCACGAACGGAACCCTTCCACCGGAGCCGCGATGACGTACGCAAAGTCGCCCTGCACCGCCGTGCGCGCGATCTGTTTCGCCCGCTCTTTCGTGATCCGGTAGTCGATCGCGTCGTTGGGAGACACCGGCTTCATGGCGACAGCAATCCCCGCCGCCACGAGCAGCACCGCACAAATCGCAATCCGCCGCCGGGTCAGTGGAGCGGTGGACGCCTCGCCCGCCGCAACCGCCGGTGCGTCCACCTCGTCACCAACCACCAGCGGCTCCACCGGCATCGTCTCGTTGGAGAGATCCTGATCCGGCACGAACCCCTTGTTCCGCACGTACAGCGCGATCGACACCGCGAGCGGAATCACGAAGAGCAGGCTCGCGATCGCCGCCGACACGATGTAGTACGTGTTCCCCGACGCGAACAGCAGCGTGGCCGTGTAAACCGCGTCGATCGTGTAGTGCCAGATCAGCAGCGGCAGCAGGCCGAAGCGGTCCATCAGCACGCCGGCCACGATGCCGGCCAGCCCCACTTCCACGCCGCGGATCCAGAACGGCTGGTTCGGGTACGCGGCATGGCCGAAGCCCCAGATGAACGCGGCCACGACGATCGCGGCCCAGCGCGAGCGCATTAGTTTCTGCAGGAACGGGATCGCGAACGCGCGCGACAGGAACTCTTCCGAGAACGCGGGGAAGAACCCGGCGAACATCACCGCCACCCACGGCAGCGCCGTGTTCAAAATGTCGTCGTACGGCACCTCGGCCGGCGACCAGGCGCCGAAGCGGTGCGCGGTCAGGTAGAAGACCACCTGGTAGGCGATGAACAGCGGCACCAGCGCGTAGCCGAGGATCATTGCCAGGAAGACGCGGCGCGAGGCGAGCGAGCGCGGCGTCCAGAGCCGCGGGATGGCCAGCTGTTTCGGCAGCCGCTCGCGGTAGAGGATCTCGCCGGCGCCGCAGATCACGAGCAGCAGCATGGCCGTGCCGAGGCTGCGCATGATCGATTGGAAGGCGAGGTTCCCCAGGAAGGCAGGGTAGGAGGTGGTGGTGTCGTAGTACGCGAGCTGCGACGGGATCTCGTTCACCGCCACGCCGCCGACCAGCAGCACGCTGGCGATGCCGATCGCCGCCAGGAAGCGCAGCGGCAGGTCTCCGCGCCGCAGCCTGATGATGAAGATCACCACCGCGCCGATCATCAGCGCCGCGTTCAGGATCAGGTCGATCGAGCCGGCGGCGGCGTTCTTCGAGCGCATCTCGCGATACGAGCGCAGCCAGCTGTCCGGCACTTTCAGGCGTTGCGAGTAGGCGCTGACCACGGTGCCGTCCACCGTCACGGTGTGGCGATAGGCGGCCGCGGCCGGACGGAGGTCGTTCGATTCCCAGGTGTAGATGCGCTGGATGCGCTTCGGCAGCCGCCGCTCGCTCGTGTCGACCAGCCGCAGCCTGGTGACGTCGACGCCGATGCCGATCAGGAACGCTTCCGGCGGCGTCGGGAGCGAGCCGGGGATGGCCCGCTCCTCCGGGATCTTGTGCGTAAACGCGACGATCTCTCCGTTCGGCGCGATGTCGACGCTGACCTCTTCCTCGACCAGCGGCCGGAACCAGCGATGGTTCCACCACCAGACGTGCACCTGTTCCGTCTCCACGCGCGTCGCCGCTTCGAGGCCGAGCTCCCGCTCGAGAAAGATGCGCGCGCTGTCGTCGCCGTCGAAGCGCGAGGCATGCTTCATCCCCTTCGTGTCGACGCCCAGCCGCCGCACCAGCCGCTCCGCCGGAGGCCGCGACGAGTTCCGGTCGTACTGAAAGTCGATCGCCGCCTGCGGAAACGCCGCCGCAAAGTAGCGGACGACGACCGCGATCGAGGCAAGGGCGACGGCCAGGCAGATGGCGATGAAGATCCAGTCGTCCTGGGAGAAGCGGTGTCGGTTACCGGGTGTCAGGTGTCTGCGGCTCATCGCGCTGAATGTCGCTTCGTGCAGCTAACCCCAGATACCTGACACCCGACAACCGATACCCTCAAAGCAGTCCCGTCAAAATCAGATCCGCTACCTGCTCCGCCTGTCCCGGCAGGTCGTGCTCCTTGTCGGAGAGGATCCAGGAGGTGACCATCTCGTCGAGGACGCCGAAGACGAACTTGGCGACGAGCTGCGGGTGGACGTTGCGGCGGAACGTGCCTTCCTGCTGGCCGTGCTCCACGATCTTGCGGATGACGTTCAGGTAGTCGGCGACTTCCTGCTGCGAGAAGAGGCTCATGAACTTCAGGCTGTGCCGCAGCTCCACCTGGGAGACCACCGCCAGCGAGCGATCGCGGCCGAGGGTCTCGAGGTGGTGTTTCACGGCGATGCGCAACCTCTCCTCGGCGCGGTTGACGTTCGCGAGCGCCTGCTCGAGCGTGCGCAGGTAGTTGCGCGTGTGCTCGCGGAAGATCGTGATCAGCAGATCTTCCTTCCCGTCGAAGTAGAGATAGATGGTTCCGTCCGCCACGCCGGCCGACTTCGCGATCTGCGCGACCTTGGCGTTGAAGTAGCCGTGCTCGGCGAAGACGTCGACGGCCGCGCGCAGAATGCGCTCGCGCTTGGAGGTACCGCGGAAGGACTCGGTGTCGGTAGCGGTCGGCATGCGCGAATGAATGCTCATTCACACGGCGGTGGCTGTCAAGCACGAACGGCACGCCCGTACGAATTCCTCGTCTCTTGTTTCGCGACGTTTGCCGTCGATGGCCTCGAAGACCTCCTCCCGCGTGGCCGTCTCCGCCGCCGGATAGATGTGCAGGTGGAGGTGTGGGGTCTGAATGCCGACCTTCATGACGACCGCGCGCTGTGTCTGCGTCAGGTCGAGCAGCACCCGCTCTGTTTCCCGGAAGACACGAGCGACGTGCAGCCACTCCTCCTCATCCAAAGCCGAGGCGTTCTCCGCGTGCCGCTTCGCCACGACCATGGCGTGCCCCCGAGGCGACCAGTCCGGATGGAGGAGCACCCAGCTGTGAGCATCCTCATACACGACATCCCCCGCGCTCGCCAAATCGCTGCAGAAGACGCACGACATGCGGTTGACTATAACCCGCGGCAGTAACCGCCACGAGGCATTAGCGAACGGTATGGAGTGCGGTGACCGCAGTCACCGCTTTGACTCGCCGCGGAGCGGCGCCCTCGTCGCCCGAGGCACGCTCTGCCGCTCCGCGGCGAGTGAAAGCGGTGACTGCGGTCACCGCACTCCAAAGGCTTCGCGATGACGACATGAGCAGTCGAGAGGGCTTATGGAGTGCGGTGACTTCGTCACCGCTTTGACTCGCCGCGGAGCGGCGCCCTCGTCGCCTGAGGCACGCTCTGCCGCTTCGCGGCAAGTGAAAGCGGTGACTGCGGTCACCGCACTCCATATCAGTAACCCAGCACCAGCCGCGCTGCCTTTTCGATCTGCTCCACGCTCGGCAAAAACACCTCTTCCAGTGGCGGGGAGTACGGGACCGGTGTATCCAGCGCCCCCACCACCCGCACGGGGGCGTCGAGCCATTCGAAGGCTTCTTCCTGGATGATGGCGGCGAGGGATTCGCCGATGGAGCCGGTTCTCGTGTCTTCGTGGACGATGAGGACGCGGTTGCAGTGCTGGACCAGGGCGAGCACCGATTCGCGGTCGAGCGGGGCGAGCGTGCGGAGGTCGAGGACGGCGCATTCGTAGCCGTCTTTGGACAGCGTCTCGGCGACCTGCAGGGCGTCGTGCACGTACGCGCCGTAGGAGATGATCGCGAGGTCGTCACCGGCGCGGCGCAGGGCGGCTTTGCCGATCGGGACCGGCGCCGGAACTTCCTCGGGGAGCGCCTGTTTGATCGTCGGATCGCGATACAGCGCGATGTGCTCGTAGTACAGCACGGGATCGGGATCGGCGGCGGCGGCGATCATCAGCGCACGCGCGTCGTGCGGCGTGGACGGGGCGACGATCTTCAGCCCCGGAACGCGGTAGAACCACGCCTCCGTGTTCTGCGAGTGATACGGGCCGGCGTAACGCAAACCGCCCCACGGCATGCGTAAGACCATGGGGACGGAGCCGCCCCACCGGTACCGTACCTTCGCGGCGTTGTTCACGAGCGCGTTGAAGCCGGTGGCGACGAAGTCGTTGAACTGCATCTCGCCGATCGGGCGCATCCCGGCGATGGCGGCGCCGGTGCAGACGCCGATCGTGGCGGCTTCGGAGAGCACCGAGTTGATGATCCGGTCGCCAAACTCCTTCAGCAACGGACGGAGGAGCAGGAACGCGTTGCCGTACTTGCCGCCGACGTCTTCGCCGTAGACGAACGCACGCTCGTCCGCGCGCAACACATCGCCGACCCCGAGCATCACCGCTTCGAGGAACGTCTTCCCTTTCGCATCGAACGGCGGGGTTTCTTCCACCGCCGGTAGTGCGTATGTGCGGCGCCGGTGCGCGTCGTCGAGCACTTCGACATGCGCGCGTCGTGGCTCGTTCGCGAAGACGCCGTCTCCCGCGTCCGCGCCGTCCGGCCACGGGGCGTCGATCACCGTACGCGCTTCGCGCTCGACGAGCTCTTCGAGCTCCTTCTTCCACGCGTCGACTTCACCCGCCGCCACGATGCCCTCGGCCTCGAGCTTCGCGGCGTACGTGGCGATGGGGTCGCGCTGGCGCCAGAACTCGTACGTATCGCGGTCGGCGTAGCCCTGTTCCGTCAGCGCCGGATAGGACCAAGACGTCTGCGGGTCCTTGCCGAGGTAGAGCATGTCGTCGTGATGGGCATGGCCGCACATGCGCATGGCCACGAGCTCGATCAGCGCCGGGCCCTTGCCGTCGCGCGCGCGCTCCGACGCCCATCCGAACGCGGCGGCGATCGCCTCGGGGTCTGTGCCGTCGATGCTGATCGAGGGGATGCCGTAGCCGGGACCTTTGTCCGCGAAGACGCGCACGGCGCTGTTGTCGCGGACCGGTGTGGAGAGCGCGGTCTGGTTGTTCTGCACGCAGAAGACGGCCGGGAGCTTGCGCGCGGCGCAGGCGTTGATGGCCTCGTGCCATTCGCCGAGGGAGGTCGTCCCTTCGCCGACGAACGAGACGGCCACGCGCGGCTCGTTGCGCAGCTTGAACGCCATGGCCACGCCCGCCATCGCCAGCGCGGGACTGCCGAGGGGCGCCATGGCGGGGAAGACGCCGTGCTCCCAGTCGCCGACGTGCAGGTCCTTGCCGTTCATCGGCGGACCGGCCTTTCCCATCTGCGCGCTCAGCACCATGCGCACGGTCTCGGGAGTGTTGTGCATGCCGAGGACGGCGCCGAGGTCGCGGATCATGGGCGAGACGACGTCGCCGGACGGCTCGCGGCGCAGACGGATCACTGCCGCGTAGATCGCTTCCTGCCCGAGGGAGCGGAAGCCTTTGCCCTGGAACGACGCGTTCCCCCAGCGCACCTCGCCGCCGGTGAAAAACTGCTTGAGGCGGTTGTCGGTGGCGCGCGTGAGCAGCATCCCGCGCAGCATTTCGCGCTTCTCGTCATGGGTGAGCGAGGCCGCGATCTCCTCGCGGCGCACGAACCCCGCGCACGCCTCGGCCACTTCATCCACCGCCTGCTGCAGCCGCTCCGATGCACTGACTCCGGGCGTGGTCTCCGCGACGTCGCCGAGGAGCATCGAATCGCCGAGCGCCTGCCGGATGCGATCGAGATGAATCTCGCCGGTATCGCCGAGGGTGCGCAACACGATGGGGGCAGCGAACGGATACCGCTCCGCGAGGAACGCCGCAAACCGCGGCAGCGACGTGGTGGTCATGCGGCGCGGATTATAGGCGGCGCTTCGCGCCGCTGTTCTCGGTTGTCAGTTGTCGGTTGTCTGTGGTGCCCGGCGTAAACGCGTTCGCAGCGAGAGCCCGCAGACAACTGACAACCGACAACCGACAACACGCTTCACCGCCTCCGCCAGAACACGACATCCCCTTCGACGAAATCCGGCTGAAACCGCGCCTGCAGGTAGTGCCAGACCAGCGGGACGCGGTCGGCGTTCGGGACACCGTCGATGGTGAAGCGGCCGGCGGCGGTGGCGGGGACGAGCACCGCCTTCACTTTCGGGTTCGCTTCGATGCGGCGGATCACTTCGCGCTGCTGCTCTTCGGACTCGTAGAACGCCACCTCGTACTCGCGGATCGGGCAGTCGCGGCGGAGGAGGAAGTAGAGCAGGCCGCTGTTCGTGAAGTCGAGGAACGTCTCGTCGGGTGCGAGCGACAGGGAGAGGTACTTCTGCGCACTGGCGACGAACGCCGCATCCGTCTCGTGGAAGTAGGCGCCGCGGGCGCGGGGGAGGTCCGTGATCTCCACCCAGGCCGCGTCGAGCGGGCCGCGCGCGTGGCGCATCCAGCCGACGATGCCGATGTGGATCGTGAGGCCGGAGAGCGCGACCAGCGCGACGATCAGCGCAGCCGCCAGCGCGCGCTGGCGGCGCAGCAGGCGCAGGACCAGGTAGACGATCGGCACCGCCGCCACCATGCCGAAGTAGAGGTGGTGGCGCTCGGCGTACGAGATCGCGGTGGCCACGATCCAGACGCCGATCAACACGATCGGCTCGAGTCGCCGTGAAGCGCGCCGCGTCACCGTGACACCGACGAACACCGCCGCGGCGCACCAGAAGAGATAAAGGAACGAATCGCGGTCGAGCAGCGCCGCGAGCGCGTCCGGGAACGCGCGCAGCTTCGCCAGCGCGGCCGGCGGCGTGAAGAAGTTCAGCGTGTACGCCGGTCCGGCCGCGAGCGTCTCGAGGAACGTGCCGCGCACAAAGTCGCCGAGGATGCCGCCGAACGCGAGGAGGATCGCGAGCGGAACCACGCCAGCAGCGAGACCGAGGACAGCCGGACGGAATGCACGCTGGTTGCGCAGCACCGCGACCACGAGCGTGAGGAACGTGTACGCCGCGAAATCGAGGCTGATCACGCCGCACAGCACGCAACCGAATCCGGCCGCCGCGAACCACCGCCAGCGCCTCGCCCGTACCGCGAAGGCGATGCAGGCCAGCGTCAGGATCGGCGCGACCACCCGCACGTGCACGCGGTACACGCCGGTCAGGAAGCTGAGCAGCACCGCGAAGAACGCCCCTTCGGGCGACCCGGTCGTGGCCAGCGCGAGAAAGTAGATCGCCACGCACGCGAGGTTGCCGATCACGTCGCGCGCCTTGGCCCGCGCCCCGATGCTCACGTTCCCGGCGCGCATGACCAGGTAGTCGAAGTAGCCGTCCTCGAGCAGCCCGTGCGCCGGCAGGATGTCGCGGTACGGCAGCTCTCCGCGCAGGTACTCCGAGGCGGGCAGCAGCGCGTGGCCATCCTCGAAGAAGTTCACCCGCGCCCGCCCCTCGGCCGTCGTGGTGCTGACCGCATTCGAGTAGCTGTACAGCGCGATCGGGTAGATCGCGAAGGTGAGGATCAGCAGCGCACGCCGCGCGTCTTTCAGCAGGAAGCGCAGCAGGAACGGCGTGATGACGACGACCGCCAGCACATGCCAGCCGAACGTGCGCTGGTCGCGTGCGAAAAAGCCGGTCTGCAAGACCAGCCCGAGGGGTGCGGCGATGAAGGCCAGCGCGGGCGGCAGCGGGGCACGGATGAACGACACCGCGATGCGCAACCCGAAGACGAGCAGCGCGGCGATGTAGATCGCGACGGTAGTCGGCATGTACCTCACGTCCAGCACGGCGAGCAGCGCGGCCATGAACGTGGGGATGAGCACGACGTCGCGGCGCGTGAAGTCCAGCTCGCGATGACGGAGAACCGTGCAGGCCGCGATCGTCAACGCGCAGGGGAGGATCGTCCACCACAGGTCGTAATGCCGCACGGTGACGAGCCACAGCGTGACCAGCGGTGCGACGAGCGCCGCGTTGCGCGCCCACGCCGCACCGCCGGCGAGCCTGCGCGCGACCGGGCGCAACGCGAGAGGCAACAGGATCGGCAGCAGCATCAGCCCGGCGATCCAGCGGAACGGTCCGTGCGCGTCGAAGTTGAGTGTCTTCGCGAGGCCGGGGAGTTGCTCCGGCGGCGCGGGGCGCTCGAAGACCGTGAACAGGGCGATCGCGATCGCGAGGCCCCACACTGCGAACGCCGCGGAGAGGATGGTTTCGTGGCGCCGGGTCATGCTTTGCCCAACAGCCACTGCACGACGAACTCCTCAGCCCAGTACTCGCACCGCCACGGCATCCCGCCGCCCACGAAGCCGCAATGGCCGCCGGTGCGCGTGGTCCGGAAATCGACCGCGGCCGACGCCCTCTCCTTCACGCGCGGCAGCACGGACTGCGGCAGGAACGGATCGTCCTCGGCATTCAGCGCGAGGGCCGGCGTGGTGATGTGCTCGACCCAATGGAGCGAGCTCGAACGGCGGTAGTAATCGTCCGCACCGGTGAAGCCGTGCAGCGGTGCGGTCCCGGCGTCGTCGAACTCCCGGAACGTGCGCGTTCGCTGCACCGCGGCCACGTCGATCAGCGGCGCGACGTCGGGACGCAGCACCTTTTTCTTGAGCGTCCGCAGGAACCCGTTCGCGTAGAAGCGGCCGGCCGCGCTCTCCTCCAACAGTTTTGCGCCTGCGCCGAGGTCGTACGGCACCGAGATCGCGGCGCCGGCAGTGACGAGCGACTGCCCGGGATGCTCGCCGAGCCACTTGAGCAGCACGTTGCCGCCGAGGGAGGCGCCGAAGGCGAAGAGCCGCACGTCCGGGTTGCGGGCCGCGAGGGTGCGCGCCACAAAGTCGAAATCCCCCGTATCGCCGGAGTGATAGAAGCGCGGCCGGCGGTTCGGGATCATCCGCAGCACGTTGCGCGGATCGCGCGCGCAGGAGCGGAAGTTGATCGCGGTCGCGGAGTGTCCGAGCCGCCCGATCACCGCCAGGATGCCCTGCATGTAGACCGAATAGGAGCTCCCTTCCAGCCCGTGCATGAGGATGAAATGCACGGGGGAGGGCTCGGGCGAATCGACGTGATCGAGCAGCAATTCGTCGCCGTCGGGCGTGGTGAGCGACTCGCGCCGGAACTGCACCAGGTTCCGCGGCCGTGCGATGCGGCCCCAGACGGTCTGGAAGTGCGGGCCCGGCAGAAACCAGGCTGGTGCGAACTCGGTCACGCCCCATTTTATCGTGGCACGGCACTGGTAGTGTTCGCATTGCAGTGAATCTTCTGCTGGCGGCACTCCTCCTCGCTCAGGTCACGGAGACCATCACCGTCACGGCGACGCGCACGGAAACGCGGGTGGCCGACACGCCGGCGAGCGTGGTGGTGCTGTCGCGCGAGTCGCTGGAGACGACCGCCGCGCCGACCCTGGACGATGCCTTGCGGCAGGTTGCGGGCTTCACGCTTTTCCGGCGGACCGGGAGCCGCGTGGCTAATCCGACCTCGCAGGGCGTGACGCTGCGCGGCGTCGGCGCGAGCGGTGCGTCGCGCGCGCTGGTGCTCGACGACGGCGTGCCGCTCAACGATCCGTTCGGCGGCTGGGTGTACTGGGGACGCATCCCACGGGCATCGATTGCTCGCGCCGAGGTGCTGCGCGGCGGGGCCTCGGACCTGTATGGCAGCTCCGCGATGGGCGGGGTCATCCAGTTCATCCGCCGCCGCGACGACGCGCTGACGCTCGATACGTCCGCGGGCTCCGACGCCGCCGGGTCGTTCTTCTGGGGAAACACGCGCGGCAGCATCGCGGCGGAGCTCTTCCGCACGAACGGCTACGTCCTGGTGCGTGAGGGGGACCGCGGCACGGTCGACGTCGAGGCGGACTCGCGTCACGGCGTCCTCGACGCGACGCTGCGGCACGGTACGGCGTTCGTCCGCGGCTCGTACTACTCGGAAGCTCGCGACAACGGCACGCCGCTGCAGCGCAACGACACGAGCAGCCGCCACCTCACCCTCGGCGCGGACTGGTTCGGCGGCGCGCTCGCCGTCCGCGCGCACGGGAGCGACCAGGACTACTTCCAGACCTTCTCCGCCATCGCGTCGGACCGCAACGGCGAGACGCTGACCGTCGAGCAGAGCGTCCCCTCCCGCGGCGCCGGGGCGAGCGCGCAGTACGCCCGCCCATTCGGCAAGCGGCACGTCCTCATCGCCGGCACGGAGCTGCGCACCGCGCGCGGCACGAGCGACGAGCTGCGCTTCACGCAGAACGGCACGTTCCGCGTGGAGGCAGGCGGCCGCCAGACCACTGCCGCGGCCTACCTCGAAGACCTCTTCGCCATCACCCCGGCGCTCAGCGTCACCGCCGGCATCCGCACCGACTGGTGGCGCAATGAAAGCGACGCAGGCGATGCGACGGAAGGGCAGGCCAACCCGCGCCTCTCGCTGCTCTGGCGCGCGAGTAACGTGCTGTCGCTCTCCGCCTCGGCATACACCGCCTTTCGCGCGCCGACGCTCAACGAGCTCTATCGCGGCTTCCGCGTCGGCAACGTGAATACGCTCCCGAACGCGGCACTCGCATCCGAGAACCTGACCGGCTTCGAACTCGGCGCGCGCGTCCGCAACGCGCGCCTGACCGTCTTCCTGCTGAACGTCTCCGACACGATCGCCAACGTGACGCTCTCCCAGACGCCCACGCTGATCACCCGCCAGCGCCAGAACCTCGGCCGCACCCGCTCCCTCGGCGCCGAGCTCGACGCCGATTGGCGCCTCGGCGAACACTGGCGCGCCTCCGCAAGCTGGCTCTTCGTCGACGCCACGGTCCGCGAGGGAGAGCTCCGCGGCCACCGCGTCCCGCAGGTACCGCGGCAGCAGGCCACCGCCCAACTGATGTGGAAGCGCATCGGCACGCAATTGCGCTGGTCGGCCATGCAGTTCGACGACGACCGCAACGAGCTGCCGCTCGGCGCGTACTTTGCCGCCGACTTCTTCGCCTCCCATCCGCTCACGAAAACGCTCGAGGCGACGTTCGCCATCGAAAACGTGTTCGACGAAGAGATTCAGGCCAGCGCAACGCCCGTGGTCACCCTCGGCCAACCGCGCGCCTGGCGCATCGGAGTACGCTATTCGCGCTGATGGCCTGGCGGATTGAAAGGCAGTCGAACGGCAAATACGCGATCTTCTCCACGCGCCTCCACGACTACGTCGTGATCGACGCTGGCGCGGAGCAGATCGAGGAGCTGTACGCCGAAAAGGGAGCGAAGGTGTACCTCGCCAGCGCACGCGCGCAGATCGAGAAGGACGTGCCGGTCCCCGAGGAAGGGGAGGCGCTCATCGAAGCCAGCCGCGCGCGCGGCGAGACGCCGAAAGAGCCACCGGAGAAGATCGGGCGGACGGGGTTCTCGCTGGAGTGAGCTCGCCTGTGGCACGGCCCCTCACCCGGCCGTTGGCCACCCTCTCCCCGCTCGACGCGGGGAGAGGGGCTACTAATTTTCACTCTCGCGAGACGGGTAGTTTGTAGCCCTTCTCCCCTGCAAGGGGAGAAGGTGCCCGAAGGGCGGATGAGGGGTCGCGCCACAGGCGAGGAGCGTGGCTTTCGGCGATTTAGGTGTGGAACAGCGGGCGAGGTCGATTAGACCCGGCGCCGCTCGCGCGAGGCGGGCTTCTTCTCCGACTCCTCCCACGGCTCCACGCCGGGGACGGTGCAGCGGGCGATCTTTTCGCCGAGGGTCTCCTCGATCTTGCGGACCATCGGGAGGTCCTGCCAGGTGGCGATCGTGGCCACGATGCCGAGGGCTTTCCCGCGTGCCGTGCGGCCGGCGCGGTGGACGTAGTCCTCGACGTTCTCAGGGATGTCGAAGTTGATGACGTGCTCGATGCCGGGGATGTCGATGCCGCGGCCGGCGATGTCGGTGGCGACGAGGATGCGGTGCTGCCCCTCGCGGAACGTCTTGAGCGCGTCGACGCGCTTGTTCTGCGACTGGTCGGCGTGGATGCGCGCGACCGGGTGCCCTTTGCGGTCGAGCACGGAGTACAGCCATTCCGCGTCGATCTTGCGGCGGGTGAAGACCAGCGTCGACCCGAGCTCCTCGTTCAGCAGGGCTACCAGGCAGTTGCGCTTGTCCTCTTCCTTGACGACGTACAGGCGGTGGGTGATCCCCTCCGCCGCGCCCCCCTCGGGCATGATGTCGACGCGGACCGGGTCGCGCATGAAGTCGCGCGCGATCATCTCGATCGAGTCGGGCATGGTCGCGGAGAACATCATCGTCTGGCGGTCGCGTGGGAGCTTCCGGAGCACCTCGCGGATCTGCGGCAGGAAGCCGAGGTCGAGCATGTGATCGGCTTCGTCGAGGACGAGCACTTCGACCGCTTCGAGCGAGACGCTGCGGCGCTGCACGTGATCGAGCAGGCGTCCCGGCGTGGCGACCACGATGTCGGGCTTGTCGCGCAAGGCGTCGAGCTGCGGCTTCATGCGCACACCGCCGATGAGGCAGGCGGTCTTCAGGTCGTGATGCTTGCCGAAGAGGTCGAGGAAGGCCTTGGTCTGCAGCGCGATCTCGCGCGTGGGGGCCATGATCAGGCCGCGGACGCCACGGCCGTGGACGAGCTTCTCGGCCATCGGCAGCACGAACGCGGCGGTCTTGCCGGAGCCGGTCTGGGCGAGGCCGATGACGTCCTTGCCAATGAGCGAGGTGGGGATGACCGCGGCCTGGATGGGCGTCGGATGAACGAAGCCGATTTTCTGGACGGTCGAAAGAACCTCGGGGCTGAGGCCGAGGCTCTCGAAAGTCTGGTGGTCGAGTGTGGTGACCGGATGCTGCGGTATGGCTGGTGTTGTTGTGGGCATCTATCGAAAAACTCTCCAGTAAATGACGGCGTTGAGCACGAGCACGAAAGCGCCGATGGCGATCTCGATGCCGCGCGTGAGGCCGGCGGGATAAATCACCGGCATGATGTAGTGCGCGACGAAGCCGCCGTCATACCCCGCGCGTCCTGCCTCGCGGAGGAAGTAGTTTTCCCACTTCGTCAGCGGACAGTACCAACTGAAAAACTCGATCAGCACGCCCCACGCGGCGGCCGGGAGATGCAACCACATCAGCCTCGGCCAGCGAAGCACGAGCACCCCGCCGAAAAGCACGAAGACAATGAAGGCGAGATGCAACAAAGCTGTGGCGGTTGCGGCGACATGGTACGACATGCGTCTCATCAGGCGTTGGGCACTGGGCGTTAGGCTTTTGGGGATTATCGCCTGATCGGCAGGAACCCCGGACGCCAAACGCCCAAAGCCGGCGCGTAGCGCCCCTGTACAATCCCGCGCGATGAAACGGTCCTTCCCCCTGGTTCTCTTCCTGCTGGCCGCGGCCTGCACTTCGACGGTGCGGCAGCCGGCGGTGCCGGTGCATGTCGTCGTGGTCGGGACGACGGACGTGCACGGGTGGTTCAACGGGCATGTGGAAACGCCTCCGGGCGGGGGAGAGGGCGTGCTCTGGGGCGGCCTGCCGTCGCTCGCGAGCTACATCGAGGCGCTGCGCGAGGAGAATCGCGGGCGCGTGCTCCTCGTCGACTCCGGCGACATGTTCCAGGGGACGCTGGAATCGAACATGTTCGAAGGGGAGGCGGTCATCCGCGGCTACAACGTCCTCGGATACACGGCCGCCGCCGTCGGCAATCACGAGTTCGACTTCGGTCCGGTCGGCCCCGACGCGATCGCGCGCAAGGCGGGCGACGACCCGCTGGGCGCGTTGAAGCGCAATGCCGACCTGGCGATGTTCCCGCTGCTCTCGGCGAACATGACCGAGAAGGCGACCGGGAGAACGCCGGCCTGGGCGAAGCGCTACACCATGGTGCGCGTGGGCGGCGCCCGCGTGGGCATCATCGGCCTCTCGACGCCCGACACGCCGAACGTGACGATGGCGGTGAACGTCGCCTCGCTCGATTTCACCGACCCGGTGGCGGCCACGCTGCAGGCCGCGCGCGAGCTGCGCGGGGCAGGGGCGGACGCGATCGTCGTCATCGCCCACATGGGAGGCCGCTGCACGAAGATGGACGAGCCGCACGCGCTGGACAGTTGCGACCGCAACGCCGAGGCGATGAGGTACCTGGAGAATTTGCCGGCGGGGACGATCGACGCCTTCTTCGCGGGACACACGCACGCCAACATGGGGCATTACGTCAACGGCATCCCGACGCTGCAGGGATTGCCGATGAGCCGCGAGTTCTCGACGCTCGACCTCTGGATCGACACGGAACAGAACCGCGTGGCGAAGAGCGAGATCCGCCCGCACACGATGATCTGCTCGTTCGTGTACGAGGGGACGCAGCACTGCGATCCGAGAACGGCGCCGAAAGGGGCCCGGCTCGTGCCGCGGATCTTCGGCGGCGAGCCGGTCGTCGCGGATACGCGCGTGGCGCAGGCGATCGATCCCTACCTGCGCCGCGTGGCGGCGAAGCGCGACGAGAAGCTCGGCATCCGGACCGACGCGCTGTTCACGCGCGCGTACTCGGCCGAATCGCCGCTCGGGAACCTGATCGCCGATGCCATGCGCCGCTCGACCGGCGCCGACGTGGCGCTGATGAACTCCGGCGGCATCCGTTCCGAACTGCCGCGCGGCGACCTGACGTACGGCGACGTCTTCGCGGTGAGCCCGTTCGACAACTATCCGGCCATGGTGATCATGACCGGCACGCAGCTTCTCGAAGTCCTGCGCAACACCAGCACCGGCGCGCGCGGGATCATGCAGGTGAGCGGCGTGAAATACACGTTCGACGCCTCGAAGAAAGGGCTGGAGCGCTTCGTCGGCGCGACGCTCGATGATGGGCGGCCGATCGAAGCGGAGAAGCTGTACAGCGTGATCATGCCGGACTTCATCGCCATGGGCGGCGACGGCTCGGAGTCGGTCATGGTCACGATCCCGAAGGACCGTGTAACGATCTTCTACGCCTCCCCGATCCGCGACCTCCTCGTCGCGGAGCTCAAGAAGTTCAATGGCACGCCGCTGGAGCCGAAGGTGGACGGGCGGATCACGGTGCTGAACCCGCCGGCGCCGCGGTAGGGGCGTGTCCTCGCCTGTGTCATGCCACAGGCGAGGAGCGTCACGCGCTCAGCGCGGCGGCGGAACGAACCCCGCGGGCGCCGCGCTGCCCCGTGTCCGCTTCCACGTGCGCCAGAGCAGCCACGCCGCGAGCGCGAGCGCGAAAGGCACCAGCAGCGGGACGAAGATCGACAGCACGCTGAACCCGACCGAGAACACGTCTTCCACGATCGAGAGCACCGGGTTGGCGCAGCCGAACGTCGTGGCGGTCGACGCGACGCGGGTGCCGGCTTTCAGCGTGTGAAAGGCGAGCGAGGTCGGAGTGCCCACGACGAAGCCGACGATGGCGGCCACGGTGGGGTCGACGTTGGCGCCGGTGAGCACGGCCGCGGAGGCGATGGTGGCGGCGGCGGGGCGGATGAAGGTGCCGACGGAGTCGAGGAAATGATCCACGGCCGGGATTTTGTCCGCGATGATCTCGGCGATCGCGGCGACGATCAGCACCGTCAGGCCGGCGTCGGACGTGAGCCAGTCGAACTTCTGCCCGAGCTCCACTCCCCAGAGGTTGAAGCGCGCCGCGCCCGACAGAATCAGCAGCGGGATGAACGTATTCAGCCCTGTCGACGCGGAGAGGCCGAGCCCGAGGAGTACGGCGAGGACGGCGGTGGTGGTGTCCACGATGTGCGCAGTTTACGCTGCCGCGCTTTGCGAGCGCGACACGGCGAGCTCGAGCTGCCCGCGCAGGAAGTCGCGGAACTCGATCCCGAGCACGCGCAGCTCCTGCGGCACGAGCGAGCTGGTGGTCATGCCGGGAAGGGTATTGGTCTCGAGGAAGTAGACGCCGTCGTCCGTGGCCATCATGTCGGTCCGTGAGTAGCCTTCGCAGCCGAGGGCCAGGTGAGCCTCGAGTGCGGTCTGCTGTGTTTCGCGGGCCATCTCCTCCGGGATGTCGGCGGGGCAGATCTCGCGCGTGCCGCTGCCGAGGTACTTGCCTTCGTAGTCGAAGGTGCGGTTCGGGTCGACTTCGATCTCGATGACCGGGAGCGGGAACGGCCCGTCGCCCCGATCGAGCACGCCGCAGGTGAGCTCGCGGCCGCGGAGGAACTGCTCGATGATGTAGGGAATCCCGCGCGCGATCACGTTCTCCGCGACGTCTTCCGCGTCGCCGTTGCGGTCGAGGAAGAAGAGGCCGCGGCTCGAGCCGCCGGCCAGCGGCTTGAGGACGATCCGCTCGTGACGCGAGAGCATGTCGGCGATCACCTCCCGCACCTCGTGTGCCGTGCGCGTGACGCGCGACTCCGCGACTTTCACGCGTCCGGTGACCAGCTCTTTCGCGCGTTCCTTGTCGAACGCAGCCGCGCTGGCGGCCGAGCCGGAGCCGGTGAACGGAATCCCGCGCCGCTCGAGCGCCTCCTGCAACGGCCCATCCTCCCCGCCGGTGCCATGCAGCGCGAGCAGGAACACGGGATTGTCGACCGGCAGGGTATCGAGCGCCTGCTCGATGTCCGGAAAGATCGCGGGACGCGAGGGGAGAAAGTCGACCTCGAACGGCCGCTGATGCCCGAGCAGGTCGTTCAGAGCCACGTCATGGACGGAGCCATCCGGCGCCCAGAACCACGCCAGCGTCCCCGCCCCCAGAGAACGCACGATGTTCTGCGCCGAGGCCACGGAAACGTGGCGCTCGTCGGAGGGGCCGCCGAAGAGGACGATGGGTTGGTACTGTTGCACGTCGGCGCAAACTGCAAGCGCGTTGCCGTGATGGTGTCGGGTGTCAGGTGTCTGAGGGTTTACGCCGGGCGAACCAGCCCAGAGGCCTGACGCCTGCTGCCCTGTCGGCCTGGCGTCGGGCGTCCGGCTTCCGGGACTTTACGCCCGGGCGACACACCGCAGACACCTGACACCCGACACCCACGGCGCAGCCGTAAACTAATACTTCTGCCCGCACTCCGGACAGAACTTCGGATTCCCCTCCGCCTCGTGTCCGCATTCGGCGCAACCCTTCCTGGCGTTGAGGGGGGCGCCGCAGTCGTGGCAGAACTTGCCTCCCTGCGTCTTGGCTCCGCAGTCGCCGCAGACGGCGCCGCTGACCTGCTTGACGTTGCGCTGCTTGGTCCAGTCGACGGTGCGGGCTTTCTCGTGGATCTGCTCGCGGGCCGCCTCGGCCTGGGCGGCGGCCATCTCTTCGTCGAGGTCGGGCGCGCAGTGCTCGCAGAGGCCGGCTTTCTTGTTCCAGCAGATCGGCTGGCAGACCCAGTTGCCGCAGCGGGTGCACTGCTTGAACGTCGGGGCGATCTCCTGGACCGCTTCCTTGAGGGCTGAATCATGGGCGGGGCCGCCGACGGCCTGCTGGACCTCGTACGCGCTGTTCGCAACGTTGCCGAAAACGCCGCCGAACAGGCTGCCGGCCACGCGTGCCGCGGATCCCAGCATCCCCATCTTCGAGGTCTGGAATGACGACATGTAGCCGTTCTGGCATTTCTCGCAATAGAACTTGAACTGGTAGCCGCGATCGGTCGACAGGTCTTCGTAATTGCCGGTGAATGGAATGGCGGGAGGCATGGGCGTTAGCTTAGCATCCCTCCCGCATGGTGAGGCAACACGCGGGCGCCGCGGTGATCTTCGTCGCGCTCGCTGTCGCAATGACGTGGCCGCTCGCGCGGAACCTCGACCGCGCCGTCTCCGATCCGGGCGACCCGTTCATCAATACCTGGATCCTCGACTGGGACTGGTACGCCACGTTCCACCAGCCGCTTTCGCTGTTCCACGCGAACGCCTTCCACCCCGCGAAGTACTCGCTCGCCTACAGCGAGAACCTCTACGCGATCGCGGTGCTGCTCTTCCCCCTGCGTGCGCTCGGCGTCGACGCGCTCACCGCCTACAACCTGGCCCTGCTGGCCGGGTTCGCCTTCTGCGGCTTCGCCGCCTACCTCCTCGGGCTGCGCGTGACGGGGTCGTGGCTCGCCGGGATGGCGGCGGGGGTGTTCTACGCGTTCGTGCCGTTCCGCTTCGTGCACCTGCCGCATCTGCAGCACGTCTGGGGCGGCTGGCTGCCGCTGCTCCTGCTCGCGCTGCTGCGCTACGCGGAGAGGCCGACCCGGCGCCGGGCGCTCGTCTTCGCGGTGGTGTTCGTGCTGAACGGCCTGACGAATATCCACTACCTGCTGTTCGGGGCGTTCGCTACCGCCATTACGGCGCTCCTGCTGTTGCCGCGGCCGGCGTGGCGCGAGCTGGCGTTCGCGATTACGGGCGCGCTGCTCGTGCTGGCGCCGTTTCTCTATCCCTACGCGGCGGTGGTGAAGCTGTACGGGATGCAGCGCGGCGTGGAAGAGGTCGCGCGCTTCTCCGCCGTGGCGGGCGACTGGCTGCCGGGTGCCGTCGAAGCGGAGCGGAAGCTCTTCCCGGGCGCGCTGGCCTGCCTCGCGTGCATCGGCGCCCTCATCGCGGCGCGCAAACGCACCTCACATCTCGCGCTGGCGTTGCTCTGGATCCTGATCGGCTTCCTCGGCTCGCTGGGGCTGAACTTCGAGCTGCACACGTTCCTCTTCGGCGCGGTGCCCGGCTTTCGCGCGATCCGCGTCCCGGCGCGGTGGGCGGTGATCGCGTACGTGGGGATGGCCATCCTGATCGCGCTGCTCACGAACGCGCTCCCGCGGCGCGTGCGCTGGGCCGTGCCGGTGCTGTTCACGATCCACCTCTGGGCCGGACCGGTGCGCTGGTACCTCTTCGATCCGAAACCGCCGGAGGTCTACACCTGGCTGGCGAAGCAGGACGTGCGCGGCGTCGCGGAGTTGCCGCTGGAGTGGATCGCCAGCGACTACGAGTACATGCTGCACTCGACCCTCCATCGCAAGCCGATGATCAACGGCATCTCCGGCTTCGCGCCGCCGCAGAGGGTCGAGCTGTCGCGCATGTCCAGGGAAGTGCCGATCCCCGATGCGTTCCTCGACAAGCTGCGCGAGTCGCAGGTGGACACGATCATCATCCACCCCGACCTGACCGGCGGCCCGAGCGACCCGGTGCGCGACTGGCTGCGCCGCGAGCTCGAGCGCGGCCGGATCACGTTCGTCCGCAAGTTCCACACGCGCCTCTACGGCGACTGGGTCTTCCGGATTGCTGATACGCACAGACAACCGACAACCGACAACCGACAACTCCAGTCCTTCCTCCGCGGCGAGCTCACCTGCGGCACCGGGACCATGGGCAACCTCGACCTCCCGACGGCGAACGAGCGCTTCCGGGGGACGGGGATCTTCACCGGCTGGACGATGTCGCCTCACGGCATCCGGAGCGTCGACGTCTGGTTCGGCAACCGGGCCCATCGCGAGCGGGCGCGGCTCTTCCCCGATCCGCGCCTCGAGACCTGGTGTGCAGGCTGGAAAGGGCAGTCCACGCGCTACATGGTCGGGCTGCACGAGCGGCCGAAAGGCGTCCGGCGTCAGACCGATGTGCTGGTGGAGGTGACGGACGGCCGGGGAGAGAAAACCGTCTTCGACGACCGCTGGATCACGTGGGAGTAAGCAGAACGCTTTCAGTCCGCCAAAGAGAGAACCGACGAAGGGCCTCCGGCGGGCCGGCGTGGCCGGCAGCACTGGTTGCCCAAGGCTGAACGCACGCCTCTCGCGCGAAGCGCCGTCCGTGCGCAAACAAGTGCCGCCGGCCACGCCGGCCCGCCGGAGGCCTCCGGTCGTTCTTCTCTCCTGGCGGAGTGCAAGCGTCCCGCTTATCCGTTTGTTAGTATCCCCGCCGCACATCAGGAGGAAAACAGATGCGTAAAACCTTATTCACCGTCCTGGCGCTCGCAATCGCGACCAGCGCTTTCGCCCAGCAGCAGATCCGCTCCCCCCGTCCCAGCCCGTCGGCGTCGTTCACGCAGACGGTGGGCATCACCGACATCACCATGAAGTACAGCCGTCCCGGCGTGAAGGGGCGCGCGATCTGGGACGCGCTCGTCCCGTACGGCAAGGTCTGGCGCGCCGGGGCCAACGAGGCCACCACGATCACGTTCAGCGACGACGTCTGGATCGGCGGCCAGAAGCTGACCAAGGGCACGTACAGCTTCCACGCCACGCCCGGACCGGGCGAGTGGACGCTGCATTTCAACAGCGTGGCCGACCAGTGGGGCAGCTACAGCTACGACGCCTCCAAGGACGTCGTGACCGTCAAGGCGACGCCGGAGCAGGCTTCGCACGAGGAGTGGATGAACTTCGAGGTGGAGGAGATGACCACCGACACCGCGAAGATCGTGCTGCGCTGGGAGAAGATCGCGGTGCCGTTCACCGTCGACACGAAGTCGACCGAGCGCACCATGGCCCAGTTCCGCAACGCCATGAATCCCGACTGGCGCACCCCGTACATGGCCGCCAACTTCGCGTTCGAGAACAAGGGCGCGGCGACCGACGCGGAGATGAACCAGTGGATCGAGCAGTCGCTGAAGGCGAACCAGAACATCGCCAACCTCTACCTCCGCGCCCGCATCGCCGAGCGCGCCGGCAACAAGGCCGACGCCATCCGCTTCGGCGAGCAGGCCATCGCCGCCGCCACCGCGCAGCAGGCGGACTTTGCGAGCGAAGTGCGCCGCAACGTGGATATGTGGAAGAAGTAGCTTCGTGATCGAGGGCGGCGGCGCAGGTCGCCGCCCTCTTGGCGCGTTTGCCCCGAAACGCGCTGTGTTTGCCCCGAGACGCACTGCGTTCGCCCCGGTGACGCACTGCGTCCTCCCCGGTGACGCACTGCGTCCTCCCCGGTGACGCACTGCGTCCTCCCCGGTGACGCACTGCGTCCTCCCCGGTGACGCACTGCGTCCTCCCCGGTGACGCA
>Ga0190270_10000097_pt1 | contig 38023 bp, 36 predicted proteins | sample Popmic320T_FD_133748 | JGI IMG/M metagenome (GOLD analysis project Ga0190270, IMG submission 133748) | Populus adjacent soil microbial communities from riparian zone of Weber River, Utah, USA - 320 T | ecosystem: Environmental > Terrestrial > Soil > Riparian zone | place: USA: Utah | collected...
AGCTGCGAGCCGAGGCCGGCCTCGATCCCCTCGACGCCTACCTCGCCGAGCTCGACAAGATCTGCGCCCACGAGACGTGATGCCGCGAGTCAGGACTCGGCGGTGATCATCCGAAACGGCTGCGCGTCCTCGATCTCGTACGCCAGCTCGAGCAGGCTGCGATCGCCGCCGATCGCGGCCGAGAAGTGGACGCCGATCGGCAGGCCGTGCGACGTCCGTCCGAGCGGCAGCGACATCGCCGGCCCGCCGGCGGCGTTGTTCAGCGGTGTGAAGCCCACATAACGCAGCAGACGGTCGAGGTGCTCGTCAAACGGCTGCTCGGGCGAGAGATGCCCCAGCAGCGGCGTCGTGTGACTGAGGACCGGCGACACGATCACGTCGTAGTCGCAAAACGTCTGTTGGTACGCGGCGGTCGTGCGCCGGAGTCGGTAGAGCGCCCGCGGCAGTCGCGCGACGCGGCGTCCGAACATGCGGCGCAGGCCGAGGGACAGGTTGTCCATCCGGGCCTGGTCGAAGTCGCGGCTCAGCGCCCAGCGTCCGGTCGAGGACACCACGAAGGCCAACATGCCCCAATAGAGCACGAAGTCGTCGACGAACTGCTCCGACACCGGCGTCCCCGCCTCGGACACGTCGTGCCCCAGGTCGGCGAGCAGCTTGCCGGTCTGGTCGACGGCGGTGCGGGCCTCGTCGTCGGTCGCATGGCCGGTGGGCGAGTCGAGGACGACGCCGATCCGCAGTCGCGTCCGAGCCGGACCCTCGACGGCGCCGACACCCGGCAGCGTCGGATGCGGTCGATAGCGCTCGGCGGCGGCCAAGAACGCTGCGGTGTCGCGGACGCTTCGGGTCAGGACGCCGTCGGAGACGATCTTCAATGGCAGCGAGCGGCTGGCCTTGGACGACAACACCCGGCCCCTCGTGGGCTTGAGCCCGACCAGTCCGCAGGCGGCCGCCGGGATCCGGATCGAGCCGCCGCCGTCGTTGGCGTGTGCGATCGGGACGACGCCAGCGGCAACGAGCGCCGCGGATCCGCCGGACGACGCGCCGGCCGAGTACGCGGGGTTCCACGGGTTGACCGTGGGGTCGCCGGCGGCGTACTCCGTGCTGGCGTTGAACCCAAACTCCGGGAGCTTGCTCTTGCCGAGTGCGATCACGCCCTGTGCGAGGAATTGGCTCGCGATCGGGTCGTTGTCCGCCGCCGGTCGCGCGGCGAAGGCGCTCGTGCCGTGGTTGGTCGGGAGCCCTCGCATGTCGACGTTGTCCTTGACGAACGTCGGAACGCCTCCGAACGGATCTCCCGTCGCGCCCCGGGCGGCTCGGTCGCGCGCCGCGTCGTAGTCGGCGAACGCGACCGCGTCGATCCGCTCGCGGAACCGTTCGGCCCGAGCGATGGCGGCGTCGACGGCCTCCTCTGGGCTGATCTCACCCCGTCGGATGGCATCGGCGACGCCGGTCGCGTCGCGTTCGCCGAGTGCGTCGTCGGCAAAGACATGGACCCGAGATCCCGGCATGAGGAGCAGGCTACGCGGCGACGGTTTCGCGGCGTGACGAGGTCCCTGGCGACGTGGGTCCTTCGGCACTTGCGGGGGTGGCCGGCCCGGTCGAGCATGGGTGGTCGCGGCCCTGGCATCGGAGGTACGCCATGCCCGAACGCAACGCAGACCTCGTACTCGAAGGCGGCGGAGTCAAGGGGATTGCGCTCGCCGGCGCCTACAGCGTCATCGAGGAGCAGGGCTACACCCTCAAACGGATCGCCGGCACATCGGCAGGGTCCATCGTCGGAGCCCTCCTCGCGGCCGGCACGACGGCCGATGAGCTCAAGGCGCTGATGAGCGACATCAGGTACGACAAATTCGAGGACGAGAGCCTGCTCGGTCGCTTGCCGTTGTTGGGCAAGCCGCTGTCGATCGCCTACCGCCAGGGGATCAACAAGGGCCAGTACGCGCATGACTGGATTCGCGATCAGCTCGCGGCGCATGGCGTAAAGACGTTCGCCGATCTTCGCTACAACGATCCCAAGTTCGTCCTCCCGGAGGCGAAGCGATACAAGCTCGTCGTCATGGTGTCCGACATCAGTCGGGGGCAGCTGCTTTCACTGCCGTGGGGCTATCCCGACTACGGCCAGAAGGCCGACGAGCAGCAGGTGGCCGACGCCGTACGCGCGTCGATGTCGATACCGTTCTTCTTCGAGCCGGTTCGGCTGAAGAACCTTGGCAACGGGCAGGACTCCGTGCTCGTCGACGGCGGGATGTTGTCGAACTTCCCGGTAGGCGTGTTCGACGCCACGCAGGGCGACCGGCGGTGGCCGACGTTCGGCATCAAGCTGTCGGCCAAGCCCGGGGCGGCGGAGAAAGCTTCTCCCGGAGTGCACGGCGCGATCAGCATGACCAAGGCGATGATCAAGACGATGACGGGTTTCTACGACCGAATGTACGTCGACAGGCTCGACGTGCAGAGGCGGACGATCTTCGTCGACACAGGCTCGATCCCTTCGACGAAGTTTGACCTCACCCCCGACGATGCCAAGTGGTTGTACGAGAGCGGCCGGGACGCGGCGACGAGGTTCTTCGACGGTGGCGACGGCCAGCCGAAGTGGGACTGGGAGGCGTACAAGGCCGACTTCCCCGTTGGTACGACGTGATGGTCGGATCTCAAGATCCGTCTGCCCGGCTGCGGACGTCGGCCACGGCGTCGGCGAGCAACCCGATGCCTTCGCCGATGGCACGCTCGTTGAGCGACGAGTAGCCGAACACGAGGCCGGCCCGCCCGGGGCTGATCCGGGACTCGCCGACGCCGGATATCCCTACTCCGCGCCGGGCGGCGGCCGCTACGACGGACTCCTCGTCGAGATCGGGCGGCAGCCAGGCGACCAGGTGAATGCCGGCCGAGATTCCGGTCGGCTCGAAGTCGGGGAGCCGGTCGCACAGCGCCGCGAGCAGGGCGTCGCGGCGACGGCGATAGACCGGCCGCATCCGACGCAGGTGCCGGTCGAACTCGCCGCGATCGAGGAAGTCGGCGAACGCGAGCTGATCGATCGCCGGTGACCCGCGGTCGGCCAGAACCTTGGCCTCGGCGATTGGTTCGACGAGGCGGTCGGGCACCACCAGCCAGCCGATCCGGAGGCCCGGTGCGAGCGTCTTGCTCGTCGAACCGGCGTAGACGACTTGGTCCGGAGCCAATCCCTGCATCGCGCCGATCGGAGCTCGGTCGTAGCGATACTCCGCGTCGTAGTCGTCTTCGATCACGAGCGCACTGCGGCGCTCGGCCCACTCGAGGAGGGCGGCCCGCGCGTCGGCCGACAAGACGCCGCCCAGCGGCCACTGGTGCGACGGCGTGAGGACGACGGCGTCGGCGTCGGTCGCGGTCAGCGCATCGACGTCGATCCCGTCGTCGCCGACCGGGACACCGACAACATCCATTCCCGCCGCCCGGGCAACCGGGACCGCGTCGTCGCCCGACGACGGATCCTCGACCGCGAGCCGCTTCGCGCCGGCCGCGGCCAGGGTCTGGATGATCAGCCCGACGCCCTGGCCGTAGCCGTTGCAGATCTGGATCCGTTCGGCGCTGGCGGCGGTGCCGCGGACCCGATTGAGATAGCCGGCGATGGCCTCGTGCAGCTCGGGCATGCCACGACCGGTCAGATAGCCGAAGCGGTCGCACGGCGCCTCGGTGATCACCCGCCGGATCGATCGCAGCCACGCCGTACGGGGAAAGTTGGACACGTCGGCCCGGCCGTACCCGAAGCTGATCCGCGGCGGCACCACCTCGTCGCGTTTGCGGGGTGGCGGCTTGGGGGCCGCCTCGGACCGCCGCCGGCCCGCGATCGCGGTGGGCGTGGCCGCGACCTCGGTGTATCCGCCGGTCTGGCTGTTGAGGTAGCCCTCGGCCACGAGTTGTTGGTAGGCCTCGACGACAACACCGCGCGAGACACCCAGATCGGCGGCGAGCAAACGGGTCGGCGGCAGCGCCGTGCCCTGGCGCAGCCGGCCGGCCCGGATCGCGTCCCGGATCGAAGCCTCGATCTGGCCATGCAGCGAGGTCGACAGGTCGCGCCGGACCGTGATCAGCAGCTCGCCGCCGGAAGAATTGGTCCTCGTTTTCCTCATCAGACTGGACCTTATCGCGAAGACCAATCGCGGTCAGGATCTTCGCATGACCGCAAACGCAGACCACGCCGACCGGCTCGACGGCCAGCTGCTGTCGCCCGGTGACCCCGGATACGACGGCGCCCGTGCCGTCTGGAACGCCATGGTCGATCGGCGCCCCCGCCTGATCGCTCGCTGCGCCACCGTCGCGGACGTCGTCGCCGCTGTCCGTCTCGCCCGCGAGCGCGACCTCGAGATCGGCGTCCGCTGCGGCGGCCACAGCGTGCTCGGCCTATCCGTGCCCGACGGCGGGCTCATGATCGACCTGACCCCGATGGGCGACGTCCGGGTCGACCCGGCGCAGCGACGGGCCTGGGTCCAGGGCGGCGCCTTGCTCGGCGCCCTGGACGTCGCGGCGCAGGCACACGGCCTCGCCACCACGGCCGGCAACGTCTCGCACACCGGCGTCGGCGGGCTGACCCTCGGCGGCGGCATGGGCTGGCTGGCGCGACAGTACGGCCTGAGCTGCGACAACGTCGAGTCGTTCGAGCTCGTCACCGCCGACGGGGAGGTCGTCCGAGCCAGTCGGACCGAGCGGCCCGACCTGTTCTGGGGGCTGCGTGGCGGTGGTGGCAACTTCGGCATCGTGACCGAGTTCGAGTTCCGGCTGCATCCGGTCGGCACCCACGCGCTGTCGGCGGCGTACACCTTCCCGATCGACCAGGCGGCGGCCGTGCTGCGGACCTGGCGCGACCTGAGCGTCGACGCACCGCGTGAGGCGACCTTCAACGCGTCGATCGCTCCGGACGGCACAACGACGGTCGGTTTCGTCTGGGTCGGCGACACCGAGCGCGGTCGGCAGCAACTGCCGGAGATGGAGGCGCTGGGCCGACCCATAGCGCAGGAGGTTTACGAGCCGTCGTACGTCGAGCTGCAGACCCGAGAGGACAACACCGAAGGCCACGCGTACCGCCGCTACTGGAAGGGCCATTACCTTCCGGAGCTGGCCGACGGGGCGATCGACGCGCTGGTCCAACGTGATCCGTCCGACCCGATGCTGCCGGGCGTCAGCCTGCAGGCCTACGGCGGCGCGATCGCGGATGTGCCGGACGACGACAGCGCCTTCAGCCATCGGGCCACGAGCTTCGAGTACGTCGCGGCATCCCGCTGGACCGACCCGGCCGAGGACGCCGATCGGATGGCGACCTCTCGGCGGTTGTCGAGCGGGCTGGAGCCGTACGCCACCGGCCTGTACGTCAACGCGATGAGCGACGAGGGTGCGGGTGGCGTGCGTCGCGCGTACTCCGCCGAGAAACGCGCCCGGCTCACCGCGCTCAAGGACGCCTACGACCCGACCAACGCCTTTCATCTCAACCCCAATATCACCCCTTCGGTCTGATAGGAGATCGTCATGCGCAAGATCATCAACTCGACCTACATCTCGCTCGACGGCGTCATCGAGGAGCCGCATCTGTGGCAGTCGCTGCCGTCGGACCGCGGTGATACCGGCAACCAGGTCCAGGTCGACCTCCTGTACGCCTGCGATGCGGTGCTGATGGGCCGGCGGACGTACGACGTCTTCTCGCCCGTGTGGCAGTCGCGCTCCGGCGACCCGTACAGCGACCGGATCAACACCATGGAGAAGTACGTCGTGTCGTCGACGCTCAAGGATCCGGACTGGGCGAACACGAAGGTGATCGACGGCGATGTCGTCAAGGAGATCGGTCGGCTCAAGGAGCAACCGGGGCAGGACATCGTGCAGTACGGCTTCGGCGACGTGTCGTTCGCGTTGCTCGAGGCCGGGTTGCTCGACGAGCTGCGGCTGTGGGTGCATCCGCAGTTCGTCGGCCGTGGCGGCCTCGGCGAGCTGCTGTTTCGCGAGACCACGCCGACCGTCCTGCGGCTGCTCGACACGACGACGCTGGGCAACGGCATCGTGATCCTGTCGTACGCCCTCGACTGAGCTGAGCAGGTATTGGCGGGAGAATCGCCTGTGGAGCGTCGCTCGAGGCGATTCTTCCGCCAATACTCGTCCGGGGCGGGCCGTCGCGGGTCACGCGGTCGCGTTGCGGACGGTGGCGGACACGATCGAATGCTGGTTACCCTGGCCGGCATGGAGCGCTTCGACCCTCTCGACGACTCGGCGGCCAGCCTCGCCGAGGCGCTGAGCGAGTCCGGAGACGACGAGGAGCGGATTCGTCGGATTCATTACGTGATCGACGAGGCCTACCCGCCGGACCCGGCCGTCGGGCAGCTCCAGGAGCCTGAGGAGGCCCGACTCGCTGTCTGGTCGATCGTGCAGAACCTCGACGCGGTGACCTTCGACCGCTACTGGGTGACCATCGCGCACGCCGCTCGGCTCGAGTCTCTCTATGCGCTCGACGTCTCAGCCACGCGCTGGGTCTGGGCCGACTCCGCCGAGCTGATCGTCGACCAGGCCGACTATCTGAGCACGGAGCCGGCCGACCGCACCGGTGCCGGACCCGGGTCGTCGTTCTTGTCCGACGAATACACCGATGCCCTGCGCGATGCGTGGTCGCAGCGTCGTGGGGCTGACGTCCAGGCGCTCGTGGCCGCCGACCGAGCCGCCCGGCACGCACCGTCCGACTGGCGACGCTCCGGCCGCAGCGCCTCGGCCTAGCCGCCGCGACCCGCCGTCATGATGACCGCATGACGCCACCGCCTGCGCTCGTCGCCCCGATGCTGGCGACCGCGGGCTCGGTGCCGGAGGGTTCGGAGTGGGCGTACGAGTGGAAGTGGGACGGATTTCGCGCCGTCGTGGCGGTGGGTTCGGATGACGTACGCGTCGCCTCCCGCCGCGGTCGGAACATGTCGTCCACCTATCCGGAGCTACGCGGCCTGTCCGAGCTGACCGACCTGCCGCTGCTCCTCGACGGTGAGTTGGTCGCACTCGGCTCGGACGGCCGGCCCAGCTTCGAGCGGATGCAGCAGCGAATGCACGAGCTGGCACCGGGCCCGCGCCTGGTCGGTGAGTTTCCCGTCCTGCTGTTCGCGTTCGACGTGCTCCAGGTCGGTGACGAGTCGCTGCTGCGACGGCCGTACGTCGAGCGTCGGGCCGCCCTGGACGAGCTGGGGCTCGCCGACGGTCCGGTGCGGACCTCGCCCTACTACACCGGACTCGCGGGCTCCGACATGCTGGCGACCGCCGAGGAGCACGAGCTCGAGGGCGTCGTCTCCAAGCGGCTGGACTCGGTGTACGTGCCGGGCCGCCGGGTCGACACCTGGATCAAGACGCCGCTCTGGCGCCGTCAGGAGGTCGTTATCGGTGGCTGGTCGATCGGCGAGGGCAACCGGGCCCGGTCCTTCGGGTCACTGCTGATCGGGGTATACGACGAGGCCGGCCGGCTCGGCTATGCCGGGCGGGTCGGCAGCGGCTTCAACGACGCGGCGCTGCGCCGGCTGCGAAGCCAGCTCGACCCGATCGAGCGGCCCACGAGCCCGTTCGACCAGGAGGTGCCGCGGGAGTACGCCCGGCACGCTCACTGGGTCGCGCCGGAACTCGTCGGCGAGGCGGAGTTTCGGCGCTGGACCTCCGACGGCCGGCTCTGGCACCCGGTGTGGCGCGGCCTGCGACCCGACCGTGACCCGGCGGAGATCGTCGTGCCCAACCGGGAACGGGTGGCCGGAGCGGGGCCGGACTCGGGGTCTGTCGAGGGCGAATCCGGATAGCGTCAGCCCGACGGACGGTCGACGAGTGCCGCCAGCGACTTCGGCGCCAGCAGGCAGTAGCTCTCGATGAGTAGTTCGGCGACCTCGTCCCAGTCGGTGTCGCCGTCGAGCAGCATGCCGACGACGTCGTCGCCCCAGTCGAGTCGGTAAAACGGCCGACCCGCGTTGATCAGCACCTCGTATTCGGGGCTCGGCGACCGAAACGTCATCACACTCAGCGGTCCGTCGGCATCCGGCGAAAGAGCGTAGGCCGCCTCGTGCCCGGGTTGGTCTCGGCGGACCGGGCGGAGGTGCGCGATCGTCCGCTTCCGGATCCGCCAGCGAACCCCGACCCAGGCCTCCTCTTCGTAGGCCTCCGGTAGGACGCGACAGGCGGCCCGGAGCCGCTCGACGATCTCCAGTGGAACGTCAGGTTGCTGAGGCATCGCCTCTCCATCAGCCGAAACGATGGCAACGAGGTTAGCGACGTCGGCCGACAATACAAAGAATGAGTTGTACAAACATCTAGTTGTGTGTAACCTCGGCGCATGACCGTAGTGCAAGACGAGCTGAGCTCGGTGTTTTCGGCACTGGCCGACCCCACCCGGCGAGCGATCCTCGAGCGCCTGGCCGACGGAGACGCGACGGTCAACGAGCTGACCGAGCCGTTCGCCCTGACTCAGCAGGCGATCTCGAAGCATGTGCAGGTGCTCGAGCGGGCCGACCTCATCTCCCGAACCCGGGTCGGATCTTCCCGGCCCTGCGTCCTCGAGGCCGAGCGGCTCGACGCGGCGGCCGGTTGGATCGAGCGGCACCGTGAGCTCTGGGCCGATCGACACGACCGCCTCGAGCAGCACCTCGAGACGCTGCGGCGACGCGACCCGAAGGGGACCCGATGACCGAGACCGGCGAGCTGACCTATCGACGGGTGCACACGGCGTCGCGCGAGCTGCTGTTCGAGTGCATGACGACGCCGGACCACCTCACGCACTTCTGGGGCCCGGCCGGCACGACGACGCCGATCGACGGCATCGTCGTCGACCTGCGACCGGGTGGGGCGTTCGAGACCACGATGGTCGGCGCCGACGGCACGGCCTACACGATGCGCGCGACCTACGTCGAGATCCGGCGGCCCGAGCGGCTGGTCTGGATCGAGTCCGACGTCGAGGGCGGCATGCGTACGACCATCACCTTCGTCGACGTGGGCGACGGCCGTACGGAGGTCGTCACCCATCAGACCAACGTGCCGGAGGCCTACCTCAGTGCCGAGGCGCGGGCCGGATTCGCCACGAGTCTCGACCGCTTCGACGTCTACATCGCCGGCCTCACGGCCGACAACGAACACTAGGGAGCTTCACCATGTCCATCGTCAAGTCGCCCGACGGCACCTCGATCGCCTACGAGAGCACCGGCAGCGGCCCTGCCTTGGTGCTCGTCGACGGTGCCATGTGTCATCGCGCCGGAGGGCCGATGCGGCCGCTCGCCGAGGCGTTACGCGACCGCTTCACGGTCTACACCTACGATCGGCGCGGCCGCGGTGAGAGCGGAGACACGCCGCCGTACGCGGTCGCCCGTGAGGTTGAGGACCTCCAGGCGGTCATCGCGGCGGCCGGTGGTGACGCGGGCGTCTATGCCGTGTCGTCCGGCGGCGGGCTCGCGCTGGCGACGGCGGTCGCCGGGCCTGGCGTCGCGCGGCTGGCGATGTACGAGCCGCCGTACATGGCCGAGATCGGCGATGACGGTCCGGTCGAGGCGTACACGAGGGAACTGGCCGAGCTGCTCGCCGCCGGTCGTCGCGGCGATGCCGTGGCGCTGTTCATGAAGCGCGTCGGCATGCCGGAGCCGATGATCGACGGCATGCGAGCGCAGCCGAGCTGGTCGGCCTTCGAGGCGATCGCGCCGACTCTCGCTTATGACGACGCCGTGCTCAGCGGGGGCCGGGTGCCACGTGACGTGGCCGCGACCGTCTCAGCCCGGGTGGTCGTGCTCAATGGGGGCGCGAGTCCGCCGCCGTTGCAGCAAGCGGCGAAGGCGACCGCGGCCGCGCTGCCGACCGCCGAGCTTCGGACACTCGACGGCCAGACCCACGACGCCGCGCCGGATGCGGTGGCACCGGTGCTCGCCGAGTTCTTCGCCGGCTAGCCCAGTCACGCGGGACGCCCGGCACGGCCGAGTACGGATCGTGCCGGTCGATTTGCATCGGCGCGATCGGATTCGGCGGCTAGCCGCAACTACCCCGCCAGCTCGGCCGCGACAACCGCCGTCCGCGCGCAGCCGCAGCCGCCGTCGACGTCGTCGCAGTCGAGCACGAGGCGGTGGCCGATGGGGTCGAGCTCGTCGCAATGCGGCTCGGTGCACTCCACGGCGCCGTCGGCGTGGACCACGAGCGTGCCGTCGCAACGCAGGAGGCCGTCGTCCACGGGACTCGTTCTCATACTCGCGTTGGTAGCACGCCGGCCCGACAGAACGCCGCATCGACCCGCCGTTTCGGCGTTTAGGCGCGACGCGGCAGTGACTAGGCGCTCTTGCGTTTGCTCGTCTTCGATGCGGTCGACTTCTTCGACGCGGCCTTCTTGGTGGTCTTCTTCGCCGTCTTCTTGGCCGCCGCCTTCTTTGCCGCGGTCTTCTTGGACGTCGTCTTCTTGGTGGTCTTCTTCTCGTCGCCGCCCTTGCGCGCGTTGATGCTCGCGTCGAGTGCCGACATCAGGTCGATCACCTCGGCCGGCTCGCTCGGCGCCTCGGGCGGGGCCTCCACCTCGCCGCCGGTGAGCTTCGCCTCGATGACCGACTCCAACGCCTCGCGGTAGCTGTCGCCGTAGTCATCCGGCTCGAACTCCGGCTCGGCCATCGAGTCGATCAGCGACCCGGCCATCTCCAGCTCCTGGGACTTCAGCGTCGGCGGTTCTTCGTCGAGGAAGGCGAAGTCGGGCACGCGCACCTCGTCGGGCCACAGCAGCGTCGTCAGGACGACGACCTCCTCGCGGACCCGGAGGAGCGCCAGACTCTCCCGCTGCCGCAGGGCTACCTTGGCGATGGCGACCTGGCCGGACTTCTGCATCGCGTCGCGCAGCAGCACGTACGGTCGGACCGCGGGTTTTTGCGGCTCGATGTAGTAGGTCCGGTCGTACTGGATCGGGTCGATCGCCTCCAGCGGGACGAACTCGAGCACCTCGATGCCCTGGACGCTCGGCAGTGGCAGCTCGGCCATGTCCTCCTCGGTGAGCACCACCATCTGCCCGTCGCCGGCCTCGTAGCCCTTGGCGATGTCGGAGTACGGCACCTCCTCGCCGTCGATCGAGCAGACCCGCTTGTACTTGATCCGCCCGCCGTCGGCCGCGTGCACCTGGCGCAGCTGGACGTTTTTGTTCTCCGTGGCGGCGTAGAGCTGGATCGGGATCGACACGAGGCCGAACGAGATCGAGCCCTTCCACATCGACCGCATGGCCAGTCACCTCCGTCGTCCGATCGGCCGGGACAGTCGTCTGGCGGCCGCATTCCGTGTAACGGTACCCAGACTCGCAGGCCAGGCGCATTCGTCGCGGGTCTGACAGGCTGATGTCATGCCCGACGAGCAGGTTTCGGTGTCAGTCGGCGGCCAGGTGTTGCGGCTGACAAACCTGAGCAAGATCCTCTATCCCGAGGCGGATTTCGCCAAGGGCGAGGTGATCGACTACTACGTCGGCGTCGCGGAGGCGCTGCTCCCGCGGCTTGCCGGCCGTCCCGTGACCTTCCGGCGCTATCCGAACGGCGCCGACACCGACGGCTTCTACGAAAAGGACGTGTCGCGGCACGCGCCCGAATGGGTACGAACAGCAGCACTTCCTACGCCGGGCAGCTCGACAAACCGCGACATCGCCCACTTCGTACTCATCGAGGACCTGCCGACGCTGGTCTGGGCGGCCAACCTCGCCGCGCTCGAGCTGCACATCCCGCAGTGGCGCATCGACGAGTCCGACGAGGCGTTGCCGCCAGACCTACTCGTCTTCGACCTCGATCCGGGGCCGCCGGCGACGATCGTCGAGTGCTGTCGGGTCGCCGAGCTCGTACGCGAGGAGTTGGCCGATGACGGGCTCGAAGCGTGGCCCAAGACGAGCGGGTCCAAAGGGCTGCAGCTGTACGTGCCGGTGACGCCGTCCGATCCCGGTCAGACGTCGGAGTACGCGAAGGCGCTGGCCGGTCGGTTGGCCCGGGCGCATCGCGACTCCGTCGTCGCGACGATGGAGAAGCGGGCTCGGCCCGGCAAGGTGTTCATCGACTGGAGTCAGAACAACCCGGCCAAGACGACGGTCGCCGCCTACTCGCTGCGGGCCCGGCCCCAGCCGACGGCCTCGGCGCCGGTGACGTGGGAGGAGGTCGAGGCCTGCGAGTCGGTGCCGGACCTGACGTTTACGGCGCCCGACGTACGCGAGCGCCTCGACTCCGACGGCGATCTGCTCGCCGACCTCGACACGGCCGACCACCCCGCCCTCCCTTGACCCCCGGACGGGTCGGGCGGCGGTTGGGCGGCGGATTCTCAACGAGCTCACAAGTTCGTCCAAAGATGCTCAGGCCCCGACGCGATGGAGCGGCGGCCGTTGATACTGGGACGGTGCCGACCGACCACGAGCCCGCCAACGTCTTGATCGTCGAGGACGAGCCGAGCCTCGTCGACATCCTCGCGATCACTCTGCGATTTCACGGGTTCACGGCCCACACCGCGACAACCGCGGCGCAGGCGATCGACCAGGCACGAGAGCACCGGCCCGATCTCGTACTGCTCGACGTGATGCTCCCGGACGGCAACGGGTGGCAGGTCTGCCGTGACCTTCGGGCCGAGCACGACGACATCTCGGTGATCTTCTTGACCGCCCGCGACTCGGCTCGCGATGTCGTCGGCGGGCTCACCATCGGCGGCGACGACTACATCACCAAGCCGTTCAACGTCGACGAGGTGATCGCTCGCGTACGCGCGGTGCTGCGGCGATCGGCTCCGACGGTCCCGGAGCCGTCGGTGCTGGCGTTCGCCGATGTCGAGTTGGACGAGACGGCATACACGGTCCGACGCGCGGGCCGGCCGATCGACCTCACACCGACGGAGTTCAGCCTGCTGCGCTACCTCTTGGTCAACGCCGATCGGATCGTCACCAAGGACCAGATCCTGCACCACGTGTGGGAGTACGACTTCACGCCCGAGTCGACGGTCGTCGAGACCTACATCAGCTACCTGCGACGCAAGCTCGACAAGCACGGCCCGCCGCTGATCGTCACGCGGCGCGGTGTCGGCTACGGGCTGCGGGCGCCCGGATGAGCCGTCGCATCCCGTCGCTGCGGGCGAGGCTGACGCTGATCAACGTCGCCCTGCTGGCAGTGGCTCTCGTCGTCACGGCGTGCGCCAGCGTCTGGGGGTTGCGGACCTATCTGGTCGATCGCATCGACGACGACCTGCACGCGATGCAGACGGCGCTGGCTAACTCCGACCTGACGGCGGAGACGCTCCAAGACCTGACCGGACGCGGTGGCGTGCTGCACAAGTTCGAAACCGCCGAGGCTTCGGGGAACTCGTACGAGATCTTGGGTGCGCTGATCGATCCGGACGGCCAGATCGTGCCGGTCTTCGGGTCCGGCTCGGTCGTTCAACAGCAGGCACTGGCCGAGTCGGTCGACGATCCGGAGGAGGTTGCGGCCTCGGGCGACATCGTCACGGTCGACCTCGACGGCGAGCCGTTTAGGCTGGCGGCGGTGCGATTGAGTGACGGGAGCATCGTGCTGGGCGCCGGCTCGCTGGACACGGCGCACGCGACGGTCAAGCGCCTCATCAAGATCGAGCTTTTCATCGGCTTGATCCTGCTGGTCGTATTGGCGTCGATCTCACTCGCGACGGCACGTCGTCGGCTGCGGCCGTTGGAGGACATGGTCGAGACCGCGTCGGCGATCGCTGAGGGCGACATGTCGCGCCGCGTGGCCGATCGAGGTCCCACGAGCGCCGAGGTCGAGCAATTGCGTACGGCGCTGAACTCGATGCTGCAGCAGATCGAGATCGCGTTCCAGACCCGCGAGCGGCTGACCGCCCAGCTGCGTAACTTCGCCGCCGACGCATCGCACGAGCTGCGTACGCCGCTGGCGTCGATCCAGGGCTATCTCCAGCTGTACGACAAGGGCATGCTGACCGACGAGGAGGTGGACCGTGCCCGCGAACGCATCCGGGCCGAGACCGACCGGATGGCGAGGCTGGTCGACCAACTGCTCGCGTTGGCCCGTCTCGACCAGCAGCCCGAGCTCGGGCTGGCGCCGGTTGACCTCGCCGGGCTGGTCCGCGATGCGGCGAGCGACCTGGGTGCCGTCGAGCCGGATCGGCCGGTCCGGATTGAGGTCCCCGACGACCCGGTCGTGGTCCGCGGCGACGACGCGCAGCTGCGTCAGGTCGTCGGCAACCTGCTGTCCAACGTCCGCGTCCACACGCCGACCGACGCCGCAGTGACGGTGACCGTGACGCCGCAGGGCCAGTTGCGGATCGCCGACGAGGGGCCGGGCATGGGGTCGGAGGAGGCGGCCCGGATGTTCGACCGCTTCTTCCGTGCCAGCCCGGATCGGTCCGACGGCAGCGGCCTCGGCCTTTCGATCGTCCAGGCCGTCATCGAGGCACACGGCGGCACCGTCGGGGTCGACACGGCGCCGGGTGAGGGGACGGCCGTGACGGTCGCGCTTCCGGTCGTCGGCGACTGAGCTCGGGTTGGCGCGGGGGTCCCCTACGCCAAACCTATTGGCACTGGGGACCCCTGCGCCAAAACCGAATTGGCGCGACCTTCCCCACTCGGCGCACCGCCATGCGACTCTGGCGCGAGACCGGCGCGGTGTTGTACCAATGGTCCATGACGACCCTGTCCGGGCGGGAGACCGCGAAGCAGCGCCAGGTGCGTGAGCGACTCGAGGCGTTGATCGCGGCGATGGTGCCAGGCGAGCCGCTGCCGGCCGAGCGAGATCTCGCCCGCGAGCTCGGCGTCGCTCGGATGACGCTGCGCCGGGCGATCGACGCCATGGTCTCGGAGTCGCGGCTCGTGCGCCGTCACGGGTCGGGCACTTTCGTCGCCGCCTCGAAGGTCACGCAGCGCCTGTCGGCGACGTCGTTCTCGGCCGACATGCGAGCCCGCGGGCTGCGACCGGGCGGCCACACGGTGTTTTCGCGAGAGTCGCCGGCCGGCGTCGTCCTCTCGGCCGTCTTGGGCATCCCACCCAACTCCCCGGTGCTCCACGTCCGCCGACTCCGGATGGCCGACGACATCCCGATGGCGTTGGAGGATCTGCACGTCCCCTGCGACCTCGTCCCCGGCCTCAAGGGGGAGGATCTCGAAGACAAATCCTTCTACGAGGTCCTGACCCAGCGCTTCGGTCACGCCATCGTCTCCGGCACGCAGACGGTCGAGCCGTGCCTGACCGAGCCGGACGTCGCCGAGCTGCTCGAGGTCGACCCCGGCGCTCCTGCGTTTTGCTTCGAACGGACCTCCCGCATCGAGGGCGCACGGGTCGTCGAGTTCGTCCGCTCGGTCTATCGCGGCGACCGCTATCGGATCGTCGTCGACATCTTTCCGGCCTGAGTCCGCGGCATCAGTAAGGAAACTTTTCTATTTCGGCCGCCGATTTGCTTGACGCCGGGTCAAAATCGGGCGAACAATCAGCCGCAGGTCTAGACCTCTGGTCTCAAAGCAACCGCGGCCGGCTCGGCGGTCGGAGAAAGGGAACGTCATGCGACTGCGGCATCTGGGCATCGGTCTGGCCGCTCTGGCCATGATCGCGTCCGCCTGTGGGGACGACGGCGGGGGCGAACAGCAGAGCCTCTCGAGTGAGGCCGAGGAGTCGATCACCCCCGGTCAATACGAAGGCGAAACGCTCGACGTCTGGATCATGGAGGGCACCAACCCGGACGCCACGCCGTTCTTCGACAAGGTCAGGACGGCCTTCAAGGAGCAGACCGGCGCTGATCTCAACGTGCAGTTCGTCGAGTGGGCCAACGCCTACGACAAGTTCACCACGGGCATTGCGGGCGGGGAGCTGCCCGACGTGGCAGAGGTCGGCACGACCTGGACGCCGGGATTCGCCGACGCCGGCGGTCTCGTCGACCTCACCGACCGGATCGAGGAAGCTGGCCTGACCGACGACGTTGTGCCAGCGCTGCTGGAGACCGGCGAGCTCGACGGCGCCGTCTACGGCATGCCGTGGTACTCCGGAGTCCGTTCGATCGTCTACCGGACCGACATCTTCGCCAAGGCGGGCATCAAGCCGCCGCAGAGTTGGGACGACCTCGCGGCCGCCTGCGGCAAGCTCAAGTCGGCCGAGCCGGACATGGTCCCGTTCCCGATCGCCGGCGGCAGCGAATACGGCGTCGACCCCTTCATCTGGGGCGCCGGCGGCGAGATCGCGACCGGGTCAGGCGGCCAGTGGAAGGCGACTCTTGACTCCGACGAGGCCCGTGAAGGCATCTCGTACTACACCGGGCTCGCGACCGACGGCGGCTGCTCGACGCCGCAGGCCAGCACGTGGGACGAGACCGACCTGTCCGAGGCGTTCTCGGCCGGTGACGCCGCGATGATCATCGCCGGAAGCTGGACGCCGAAGGCACTCATCGAGGCCAACCCGGATCTCGCCGGCAAGATCGGGGTCTTCCCGATCCCCGGACCCGACGGCGGTCTCAGCCCGTCGTTCCTCGGCGGCTCGCATCTGGGCATCTTCAACACGACGGCCAAGAACAAGCTGGAGCTGGCCTGGTACTTCGTTCAGATGATGACGACTGGCGAGTTCGCCAAGACGTGGGCCAAACAGACCGGCTTCTTCCCGTCGCAGTCGGCGCAGCTCGAGGAGATGGAGGCGGCCGACGACCCGCTGGTGTCGCCCTTCGTCACACAGGTCCTCGAGGCCGGTGCGACGGTGCCGGTCACGCCGGCGTACTCGAAAATCCAGGGCAACGCGACGATCACGGCGATGCTCAACTCCATCCTGACCGGCAAGGCCAGCGTGGAGGAGGCCACCGAAACCGCGAACCAAGAGATGAATGACGTCTTCGCAAGCGGCTGACGTCAAGTCGCGCGCACCGGAGTCCCAGGCACGGCCGGCTGGGACTCCGGCGCGCCGGCGCGGTAGGGGCGGCCCACCGGATCGTCAGTCGTGGCGAGCCTGGCTGTTGCTCGCCCCCGGGTTGGCGACTCTCGGCATCCTCCTGGTCTATCCGCTGTTTCGAGTCGCGCAGCTGTCGTTCCAGGACTTCGGCCTGCGCGAGCTCAACCTCGGCGGCGCGGCGTGGGTCGGCGTCGACAACTATCGAGAGCTCCTCGAAGACGAGCGGCTCTGGGAGATCGTGCTGCCCAACACGGTCGGCTTCGCGGTCGCCAATGTCCTACTGACCGTCGTCTTCGGCACCCTCGTCGCCCTCCTGCTGTTCCGGCTCGGGCCCTGGATGCGCGGCTTCGTCACCACCGCGATCATGGCGGCGTGGGCCGTCCCGGCCGTGACCGGCACGTACGCCTGGGTCTTCATCTTCGACGCCCGACGCGGCCCGGCCATGCGGTTGATGGACTCGCTCGGACTGGCCGACCCCGACACGACCAACTGGTTCGACGATCGGCTCGCCTTTTTTGCCATCGCGACGATCAACGTCGTCCATCACGGCTTCCCGTTCGTCGCCGTCACGGTGCTGGCCGGGCTCATGACGGTGCCGAAGGACATCATCGAAGCGGCCACGATCGACGGAGCCGGGGCGTGGCAGCGGTTCTGGAGCATCGTGTTCCCAACGCTGCGACCGGTCTTCGCCGTCGTGACGATCCTGTCGACGATCTGGGACTTCAAGGTGTTCACCCAGATCTATCTGATGCCGGGCGGCGACGGACTCAACCGTGACGTCCTCAACCTCGGCACCTGGTCCTACATCACGTCGTTCGGCCAGCAGGAGTACGGGCGGGGGGCGGCGCTCGCGGTGATGCTGACCCTGGTGCTCCTCCTGATCACCTTCGTTTACCTGCGGGTGCTCTTCCGAGAGGAGGAGCTGTGAACGGGCGTACTCTCATGGGCCGCGTGCTGACGGGGGCGGCCGTGGTCGGAGTCCTCTTCTTCACGTTGTTCCCCGTCTATCTGATGGTCTCGATGGCGGTTGATGCCCGGGCCAACGACGGCAAGCGCAAGCTGTTGCCAACCGACTTCACACTCAAGCACTTCTCGTTCGTCCTCGACGAAGGCAACTTCACGACGTACCTGCGCAACTCGGTGTTGGTCGCGGTGGCGACGGTCGTCGTGAGCGGCCTCTTGGCCCTGCTCGCCGCGGTGGCGATCGCGCGGTTCAAGTTCCGCTTCCGCACCTCGGTGCTGATCCTGGTCCTCGTCGTACAGATGGTGCCGATGGAGGCGCTGGTCATCCCGCTGTTCGTCCAGGCCAAGGACCTGCAGTTGCTCGATAAGCTGGTCGGCTTGGTCGTCGTCTACGTGGCGTTTTCGCTGCCGTTCGCGATCTGGATCCTGCGTGGATTCGTGGCCACGATCCCGAAGGAGATCGAGGAGGCCGCCTACGTCGACGGTGCGTCTTGGGGTCGGATGTTTTGGACGATCCTGATGCCGCTGGTGGCCCCAGGTCTCGTGGCGACCAGCATCTTCTCGTTCATCGTGGCGTGGAACGAGTTCATCTTCGCCCTGACGTTCATGACCGACGAATCCCGCTATACCGCCGCAGTTGGGCTGCGCGAATTCTTCACCGCGTACGGCAACGACTGGGGCGCGATCATGGCGGGGTCGACGCTGATCACGGTGCCGGTCATGATCTTCTTCGTCATCGTGCAGCGCCGGTTGAGTTCTGGCTTGGTCGCCGGAGCGGTGAAGGGATGACCGTGGATCCGTCCGTGCAGCGCCTGATCGACGGGGTGCTGGTCCCGGGCTTCGTCGGGACCAGCCCCCCGGACTGGCTGCATCGTTGCCTCGAAGACGGGCTCGCGGGCGTCTGCTGGTTTCGCCACAACGTGCCCGACATCGAGACGGCGCGGTCGCTGGCCGACGAGCTGCACGGAGTACGTGGCGACGCGCTGGTGCTTTGCGACGAGGAAGGCGGCAGCGTCACGCGCCTCGAGGCCGCGACCGGATCGTCGTGGCCCGGCAACGCTGCCCTAGGCGTGGTCGACGATGCGGCCGCGACCGAGGCGGCCGGCGTCGGCGTGGGTGCGATGGCCAGCCGGGCCGGCATCGACGTGGTCCTAGCCCCGACGGTCGACGTCAACTCCGAGCCGGACAACCCGGTGATCGGCGTCCGGTCGTTCGGCGCCGATCCGGCCCTCGTCGCGCGTCACAGCGCCGCCTTCGTACGCGGCCTGCAGTCGACCGGGGTCGCGGCCTGCGCCAAGCACTTCCCTGGGCACGGCGCGACTCGCGTCGACTCCCACGTCGGGCTCCCGACCGTCGATGCCGACCTCGACACCGTCCGTCGCCGCGACCTGACACCGTTCGGCGCCGCGGTCGAGGCCGGCGTCCGATGCGTCCTCACCGCTCATGTCGTCTATCCGGCGCTCGACTCCGAGCCCGCGACGATGAGCGCACCGTGGATGTCACTGCTGCGGGACGAGGTCGGATTCGATGGTGTGGTGGTCAGCGACGCCCTCGACATGCGAGCCATCTCGCGCCGGGTCGGACGCGGACCAGGGGCGGTGGCCGCCCTGCGGGCCGGTGTCGACCTGATCTGCATTGGCAACCCGAGCTTCCCCGAACGGTACGATTCCGTCGCCGTGCTCGACGAGGTCCGCCGGGCCGTCGCCCGCGCCGTCGCGGACGGCTGGCTGCCGGTCGAGCGGTTGCAGGCCGCCGTCGATCGGATCGCGGCGCTGGCCGACTGGACCTCGCGCCGAGATCGCGCGTCTTCGCCGCCCATGCCGCTGCCAACGGTGACCGGCTCGTCGAGCGGCGGGCAAGACGCGCAATCTCGGCGCGACGTCGAGCTGGGCCGAGAGCTGGCCCACCGGGCTATCCGAACCGACCGGGTCGAGCGCCTGAGCGAACCGCCGGTCGTCGTGGTCGAGCACCGGACCGATCTCGCGGCCGGCATGCACAGCAACTGGGTCGTGGCCGCCCTGACCGCGAGGGATCCGGGCGCCGCGGCATACGAGGCCGATGCGCCGGTCGACCTCGACGAGGCCCGCAAGGCGTGGACGGCCGACGGCGGACGTCCGGTCGTCCTGGTCACCGACGGAGTCGCTGGCGACGCCCTGGCGCAGGCGATCCGGGCCGAGCGGCCGGATGCGGTCGTGGTCCACACGGGGCCGGCCGGCGCCGCCGACTCGATCGGTCCACCGCTGCTGCGGTCCTACGGGGCCGGCCGGGTCAACGCCGATGCCGTCGCCGACGTCCTGATGGGCCCCGACCGTGATCGCTGACGGCGCCTCGAGCACTGGCCGCGGGGCGATCGGCGAGGGTGCGTTGATCGCCGGTGCCGACGTCGGCAAGACCCGCTGTCGGGTGGCGATCGCCGACTCTGATGGCAGCCGCCTCCACACCGTCGAGGGGCCCGGAGCCGAGGGCCTCGCGCAGCCCGGTGGCGTCGACGACGCGACGGCCGTGGTGACCGGTCTGATCGACAAGGCGGTCTCGTCGGGCTCGACTGAGGGCCGTCGCGTGGCCGCGCTGGCCGTCGGTGCCGCCGGGGCGGCGACCGCGAGGGTCGACGCACAGGATGCGCTGGCGTTGCGGCTGCATCAGCGCACCGGCATCGAACAGATCGCGGTGACGTCCGACTCGGTGGTGGCCCACGCGGGCGCGCTGGCTGGTGCGTCGGGCGTCGTGCTCGCCGTGGGCACGGGCGCGGTGACGCTCGGGATCGGAGACGACGGACGCGACTGCCGCGTCGACGGCTGGGGCCAGTGGCTCGGCGACGAGGGCAGTGGAGCGTGGATCGGCCGCGAGGCCTTGCGGACCGTGGTGCGGGCACTCGACGGCCGGGGGCCGGATACGACGCTGATGACTGCGGCGCAAGAGCAGTTCGGCACGCTCGGTGCCTTGCCGGCGGCGCTCGCGATCACCCCGGAGCTGCCACGGACGAGTGCCGCGTTCGTGCCGGCCGTCGTAGCGTGCGCAGCCGAGGGCGATGCGGTCGCCGCCGACGTACTCGATCGAGCGGTCGCCGCCTGGGTCGAGTCGACCGGGGTCGCCGCCCGGGCGGTGGCGGCGACGACCGTGGCCTGTGTCGGCGGCCTGTCCTCGGTCGAGCGGCTGCGCGAGTCGTGGCATCGCGCACTGCCGTCGGAGTTGGCGGTGGTCGCCGCGCAGGGAGATGCGGTCGACGGCGCGTTGTTGCTCGCGGGTCGATCGGACCTGCCACACGAGCGTCAGGTACGCCGTCACGAGTGGGGGACGTCGTGAGCCCGTTCGGCTTTGCGCACCTACCCGTCATCAGGCGGCCGGCCCGTGACCTAAGTGTGCGCAAAGCCGAACGCAGTCGCCGCCCCCGACCGCACCGGACCGAGGAGCCCCGATGACCCGCGACCCCGTCGCCGATGTGGATCGGCTCGCGACCGAGCAGGTACGCGCCGACCTGACCGACCTCGACCAGCGCTCGCCGGACGCGATCGTCGAGGTGCTGCTTGCCGCCGAGGCCGAGGTGCCCGCCGTGCTCCGAGGCGCTCGGCCGGCGCTCGCCGAGGCAGTGTCGCGGGTCGAGCGTGCCCTCGGCGCTGGCGGGCGGCTCGTCTACATCGGCGCCGGCACGCCCGGGCGACTGGCTGCCCTTGACGCCGCGGAGTGCCCGCCGACGTTCGGGGTCGAGCCGGACCGCGTCATGGCGATCATCGCCGGAGGAGACGAGGCAGCCGGCCGGGCGGTCGAGGGAGCCGAGGACGATGGCGCCGCGGCTGCTCGCGATCTCGCCGCGGCCCTAGTCGGGTCGGACGACGTCGTCGTGGGCATCAGCGCCTCGGGCCGGACGCCGTACGTGCTCGACGGCCTCGCGGCAGCCCGCGCAGCCGGCGCCGACACGATCGCGATCGTCAACAACGTCGGTACGCCGGCCCGACTCCATGCCGATGTGGTGGTCGAGCTCCCGACCGGGTCGGAGGTCGTCGCCGGTTCGACTCGGCTCAGCGCCGGCACCGCGCAGAAGGTGGCGCTCAATACGATCTCGACCGCCGCGATGGTCCGGCTGGGCAAGACGTACGGGCCCTGGATGGTCGACGTCGTCGCGTCCAACGAGAAGCTGCGGCGCCGGGCGCAACGCTTGATCCGCGAGATCGCTGGCGTCGACGACGATGCGGCGCTGGCCGCCCTCGACGCCGCCGGCTGGCACACCAAGACCGCCCTCGTGTCGGTCCTTGCGGGCGTCGACGCCGCTGCGGCACGGGCCCGCCTCGACGCGACAGACGGTCGGGTACGCGAGGCGATCGCGCCGACGGCGGACGGCGAGCCGTGATCGTCGTCGCGGTGGCGTCGGGGACATCGGTCGATGCCGTCGACGTGGCCGCGGCCGATATCGCGTGGACCGGGCCGTCGACGGCGACGCTGCACGCACGCGGCCTTCGGTCGGTCGCTTGGCCGACCGACCTGCGCGCCCGCGTACTCGCGCTGCTGCCGCCCGGGTCCGCGACCGCCGAGGAGTGGTGCCGGCTCGACAACGAGGTTGGGCGCTTCCTGGCGGCGACAGCGGCGACGGCGGTCGAGTCACTCGTCGACAATCGCGCCGACCTGATCGTCTCGCCAGGTCAGACGCTGCACCATGACGTCGTCGACGGCCACTGTCTCGGGACGCTGCAGCTCGGACAACCGGCCTGGATCGCCGAGGCGAACGGCCTGCCCCTCGTGTCCGACCTCCGCGCGAGCGACGTCGCGGCCGGCGGCCACGGCGCCCCGCTCGTCCCCCTCTTCGACGCAGCCTGGCTGGCCGCCTCCACTGGCGGTAGCCATATGACGGGCGGATCGCCGGTCGACCCGTCATTTGGCTACCCCGAGGGGAGGGGAAGGGCCGCGCTCAACCTCGGTGGGATCGCCAACGTCACGGTGGTGGCGGGGGAGGGCGAGCCGGTCGTGGGCTTCGACACCGGCCCGGCCAACTGCCTACTCGACCTGGCGGCCGGCCGCGTCACCGAGGGACGGCGGGCCCGCGACGACGACGGTCGCCTGGCGGCGAACGGTCGAGTACGCCGGGACCTGCTCGACCGGCTGCTGAAGCACCCGTACTTCCGGCTCGGCCCGCCGAAATCGACCGGCCGCGAGACGTTTTCGGCCCAACTCCTCGATGCGGCGTTGGTCGACGTCGACCCGGTCGACGGCCCGGACCTGCTCGCGACGCTGACCGAGCTGACCGCGCGCACCGTGGCGGCCGCGCTCGATCCATACGCCGTCGCCGAGGTCGTCGTGTCCGGTGGAGGCGCACACAATCCGACTCTGATGGCCGCGCTGCGGTCGGCCCTTCCCGACGTCTCGGTCATCACCAGCGATGAGCACGGCGTGCCGATCGACGCGAAGGAAGCGGTGATGTGGGCGTTGCTCGGCTTCCTGACCTGGCACGGCGTTCCGGGCGTCGCCCCCGGTGTCGACGGGGCCACGACGGGCGCGATCGCTCCGCGACCACTCGGCCGGATCGCCCTGCCGTCGAGTGCGCCGCGTCCGCCGCAGCCACGGCAAGACCCCTTGCGTCGACTGTCCGTCCTCCCGATTGGAGCCGCTGTATGACAACCAAACGACTCGGCGTCGCACGCGCCCTCGTAGACGGCCGATTCGTACCCGGTGACGTCGCCGTCGACGGTGCGCAGGTCGTGGAGATCGGGCTCCCGCCGGCCGCCGGTGACCGGATCGCCGCGCCCGGGTTGGTCGACGCCCAGGTCAACGGATTCGCCGGCGTCGACCTGATGACGGCCGACGACGACGGAGTGCGCCAGATCAGCCGTGACGTGACCCGCCACGGCGTCACGGCCTGGCTGCCGACGCTCATCACCGCGCCCGCGGCCGACACCGATCGCGCCCTCGACGTGCTCACCAAGGCGCTGGCGGCCGATCCCGATCCCGGCAGCGCGCGAGCCCTGGGCGTGCACATCGAGGGCCCGTATCTGTCCCCTGACGGCCTCGGCACCCACCCCGCCGAGCATCGTCGCGACCCCGACCACGAGGAAATGCGAAGCTGGCGGCGACGCGGTCCGGTCGTTGCCGTAACCCTAGCGCCCGAGCTGCCGGGGGCGCTCGAGATGATCCGGGAGTTGGCGGCCGATGGAGTACGGGTGTTCGTCGGGCACTCCGGGGCGACCGCCGAGCAGACCCATGCCGGGTTCGACGCCGGGGCGATCGGCGTGACCCACCTGTTCAACGCCAACAGCCCGTTTCATCACCGTCGACCGGGGCTGCCGGGGGCGGCGCTGGCCCGGCCCGGCATCGTGCTCGGACTGATCGTCGACGGTTATCACCTGGCCGACGACACGGTCCGCATCGTCTGGGCCGCCGCGCCGGGCCGGGCGATGCTGGTGACCGACGCGACCGCGGCGGCGGGTCGGCCGGATGGCACGTACGAGCTGGCCGGCGTCCGACTCGATGTGCGCGACGGCGCCGTACGCAACGCCCGTGGCAGCCTGGCCGGCAGCGCCCTCACCCTCGACGCGGCCATCCGCAACGCGTGCAATCTCGGCATCGACCCGGCAGCTGCGTTGACGGCGGCGACTGGCGTGCCGGCTCGAGCGCTCGGTCGCGACGACGTGGGAAGCCTGCGGGTCGGCGGCACCGCCGATGTCGTCGTGTTATCGGATGATTTGCATGTTTACGATACGTTTGTGGCCGGCCGCCCGGTCGATCCTGGCTCGTAAACCATCCGACTCACGGACAAGGGGACCGCTCCCCCAAGGTTCCTCTCATACCTGGCATCCTTAGCGGGATGACCGAGCTGCCGCGCTACATCGGGCGGCACGCATCCCCAGAGGCTGCGGCGCCGCAGTCGGGTGAAGCGACTCCCGAGGAAGACCCGTCGATCGGCGACCCTTCGATGCCGCGGTTGGACTTCGATCAGAGAGGTCCGGACGAGGAGACGACCGTACTCGAGCATCCGGACGTGATCTACCGGCCGGCGCCCCGACCGTCGATGCCGCCGCGTTCCGATCGCTGGAGTGGCCCACCACGCGACGAGACTCCACCACCGGGTCCTGAGCCGCCGGGGCCCGACTGGTTCGGCCAGCCGGGGACGGCCCGGTTGCCGGGGTCGCCGGGTCGTCCGATCCGGCCGGACTCGTGGACCCCGCGGCCGGACCGGTCGTCGACTCCGCTGGCCGACTCGGTCGCGAGCACGCCACCCCAGCCGCCTCCATCCCAACCGCCTCCATCCCAACCGCCTCCATCCCAGCCGCCTCCACCCCAGCCGCCTCCACCCCAGCCGCCTCCATCTCAGTCGGCTCCACCCCAGCCGCCCCCGGTCCAGCCAGCGCCGCCGCGTCGACCCGAGTCTGGTCCGACCCACGAAAGCGCCGAGGGTGCGCCGGGCACGGAGCCGTGGTGGACCGCGCCGGCACCTGACCTTCCGGCTGGGCCCATACCCGGGTCGGAGCCGATGGTCGAGGAAGCCGCCGCTCCGGAGCCGGTGCCGGAGGTGTCCGACGAGGGCGAACCGGAGCCGATGGTCGAGGACGCCGCCGCTCCCGAGCCGGTGCCGGAGGTGCCCGCCGAGGGCGAGCCGGAGCCGGACGCCGCGTCCGAGACGATCGACGTCGACTCAGGAGACGCCGCCCTGACGCCGGACGCTGACGATGAGGAGACCGACGCCGAAGCCGAACCCACGGTGGAGACCGCCGAAGAAAACGCCATGGACGCTGGGGCCGCGCCGGAGCTCGAGGCGGCGCCAGACCTCGGGGCCGCGCCGGAGCTCGAACCCCGACCCGAACCAGAGCTCGACGTCGCGCCCGAGCCCGAGCCCGAATCCGAGTCCGAGCCCGAGGCGGACATCGATCTCGCACCCAACCCCGAGCCGGAGCCGACGACCTCTGCCGGGCCGCCGAGCTCACCCGCACCATTCAATGCCTGGAGGGACGAGCCGATGCTGACTCACGCGCCCGGTCCGATCCGCCGATCGCCCATCCGAACTGAGATCGACTCACACGGCCTCGCTCGCCTGGCCCTGCTCGACGCCGTCGACGACACCTGGCCAGGCGGCACCCCGGACCTGTCGGCCTGGCTCGCCGCCAACCTCGAACTGCTCGAGGACCCGCTCGGGTTCTCGCTCGTGCCGCGGCACCCGGTGCCGCTGGCTCCGGAGCGACAGCTGTCCGATAGCTACGAGATGGAGCAGTCGCCGCTCGATTTCCCGGGCAACGTCGTGACCGCCGACGGGAGCGGAGCGACCGTGATGGTGCGGGCTCAGGTCGGGGTCGCCGATCCCGAGGGACTGGGTGCGTTGCTGGCGGCCGCGGCGGCGTCCGAGGCGCAGACGGCGGTGTGGGTCTGTCCCCGGATCGACGAGGGCTTCCGGCAGGCCTTGCGATGGGTCGGCGGCGACCCGTCGGCCAACGTTCGGCTCTATGGCCTCGAGATGTACCTCGTGCGGATCAACGACTCGTCGACCGCGCCGCTGTTCGATGCGGTCGTCGCGCCGGGCGCACCCTAGGCCGCCCGAGCGGTCGTGTGATGAGAAGAGCATGAATCCGCGGCCCAACCGGAGTACTGTTGCTTGTGAAAGGAAGCACAAGCGTCGTAAGGCGATGAGGCAATGAACGGCTTCGACCCCACTCCGGCCGGTGCGACCCGGCCGCACGTCGTCGTCATCGGTGGCGGATTCGGAGGGCTCGAGACGGTCCGAGCACTTCGGCGAGCACCGGTCGACATCACACTGGTCGACCGCCACGCCTACAACACATTCCAGCCGCTGCTTTATCAAGTGGCGACCGCGGGGCTCAATCCCGGCGACATCACGTACTTCCTGCGCTCCGTCTCTGCCCGGCAGTCCAACGTACGGTTCCGCAAGGGCGAGGTCGTCGGCGTCGACCCGGACGCACAGACCGTCGCGCTCGAGACCGGCGAGACCCTGACGTACGACTACCTCATCGTCGCCTCGGGCGTGACGACCAACTGGTTCGGCATCCCGGGCGCCGAGGAGCACGCGCTGGCGCTCTACACCCGGCGGCAGTCGCTCGCGGTCCGTGACCGAATCTTCGCGTTCCTCGAACATGCGGCGGCCAACGGCTCCGATCGCGACCTTCGGATCGTCGTGGTCGGCGGCGGCGCGACCGGTGTCGAGATGGCCGGCGCGTTGGCCGAGATGCGCAACCAGGGTCTCGGCAAGGTCTATCCCGAGCTCGACCCCAAGCACATCCACGTCGCGCTGATCGAGATGGCCGACCGGCTGTTGCTGCCGTTCCACCCGAAGCTGTCGCGCTACGCCGCCAAGCAGCTGACCAAGCGCGGCACCGACCTGCGGCTGTCGACCGCGGTCGCGGAGGTCCGCCCCGACGCGGTCGTCGTCAAGGACGGCGAAGTGATCCCGGCCGAGGTCGTCATCTGGGCGACCGGGATCAAGGTGCCCGACGCGGTGTCCTCGTGGGGTCTGCCGCTGGGCAAGGGCGGGCGGATCGTCGTCGACGAGGACCTGCGGGTCCAGGGACACGACAACGTCTTCGCGATCGGAGACATCGCCCTGACGCCCGAGCCGCTCGCCCAGCTCGCGCAGCCGGCACTGCAGGGCGGCAAGCACGTCGGCCGTGAGATCCGGGCTGCGGTCCGGGGCGACACCGAGCGAGCCCATCGACCGTTCCACTACCGCGACAAGGGCATCCTGGCGACGATCGGACGCAGCGCCGCGGTCGCCGAGATCTCGCACGTGCCCAAGCTCAAGGGCTTCGTGGCCTGGATGATCTGGCTGTTCGTCCACATCATCGGTCTGCTGGGCAACCGCAACCGGATCACGACGTTGGTCAACCTGTCGGTGCGCTACTTGGCGTGGCCGCGTACCTTCAACGTCATCGTCGGGGAGGTTCCCACCCCGGACTGGAGCGACACCCGGCCGCGATAGCGTGGCCGCCCGTGACTGCTGTCATCGAGGTCTCGGACCTCCATAAGACGTACGGCAGCGTACGGGCGGTCGACGGGGTGTCGTTCTCGGTCGAGCCGGGTGAGTTCTTCGGCTCGCCTTCGCCGTCGCCATCGGGCTCGTCGCGACCCGCTTCTTCCAGTGGGAGGCCGACTAGCTGACGTGAGATTTGCCATCGTGGTCGCCATCGCCGCCACAGTGCAAATCTCACGTGCCGTCGGCGGGGTCCGCTTTGTCGTCGGTGCGATCGGTGAAGGCCTCGCTGAGCTTGCTCAGCGCACTCGTCACCTCGCTCGGCACGACCCAGAACGTGTTGCCGGGGCTCTGAGCAAGCTCGGGCAACACCTGCAGATACTGGTACGTGAAGAAGTTAGCGTCCGGCTTGTTGCGCTGGATCGCTTCGAAGACCGTGTCGATCGCCTTCGCCTGTCCCTTGGCCCGCAGGATCGCCGCCCGCCGATCGCCTTGCGCCGTGAGGATCCGTGCCTGTCGGGTGCCCTCTGCGGTGAGGATCGCGGCCCGCTTCTCCCGGTCGGCCCGCATCTGCTTCTCCATCGACTCCTTGACCGACGGCGGCGGGTCGATCGACTTCAGCTCGACGCGGTTGACCCGGATCCCCCACTTGCCGGACGCCTCGTCGAGCACGCCGCGCAAGGTCGAGTTGATGTGCTCGCGGGAGGTCAGCGTCTTCTCGAGGTCGATGCTGCCGATGACGTTGCGGAGGGTCGTCACGGTGAGCTGCTCGATGGCCTGGACGTAGTCAGCGATTTCGTACGCCGCGTCGCGAGCGTTGGTGACCTGGACGTAGAGAACCGTGTCGATGTGGACGACGAGGTTGTCCTCGGTGATGACCGCCCGTGGCTCGAACGAGATCACCTGCTCTCGCATGTCGATCTGCTTGCGTACGCGGTCGATGAACGGGATCACCACGTTGAGACCCGGCTCCAGAGTGCGCTGGTAACGGCCGAGCCGTTCGACGTTGGCAGCCCTCGCCTGCGGCACGATGCGGACCGTCCGTATCACCAGGACGATCGCGATCAGCGCCAGCACTCCTCCGACGATCAGCGCAACGATCATGCCTACTCCCTCGGGTGGACGAGTGCGGTGGCGCCGTCGATCTCGAACACGTCGACGGTGGCGCCTTCAGGAATCGTCGAGTCAGGGACGTAGGGGCGGGCCGACCACTCCTCGCCGCCGATCCGTACTCGACCGGACTGCTTGGTCACCTCGGTGAGCGCGATGGCCTCGCGGCCCACGAGTGCAGCGACGCCGGAGCGCATGATTGGCGGCCGGGCCATGTGCCGTCGGGCGATCGGACGTACGACGCCGATCATGAGACCGGCAGTGATGGCGAAAACGACGAACTGGAGGGTAATCCCCACGCCGACGGCCGCCGCGCCCGTGGCGGCCAGCGCCGCGACGGCGAGCAACCCAAGATCGAGCGTTGCCGTGAGCAGTTCGGCGGAGCCGAGTCCCAGGGCGACGATCAACCAAACGATCCACGGCTGCATAAGTCTCACCCGTCAGCCAGTGTACGTCTCGCGCGCGGGTCATCCGGGCGTCCGGAGCTCAGCCGCGCAGATGGGAGGGAAGCCGCAGACAGCCGTCGTCGAGTCCGAAGTCATCGACGATCGCGCGCCATCCGTCGCGGCACTCCTCGGCCTTTCCTTGCTCGCCGGTTGCCTGGTGGGCCCACTGCAGTCGCGCGAGCGCCCGAGCGACCTCCACGGGTTGCCCGAGCTCACGCCGGATCTGGAGAACCCGGTCAAACAGCTCTCGCGCCTGCTCCGGCTCGCTCTGGATCGCGGCGAGATGTCCCATCGACTGGAGCGTTTCGGCCTCGTTGTCGCGGTCGTTGTGCGCGAGGTTGAACCGCAGGGTCCGGTCCAGTCGTCGCGTCGCCGAGCGCCATTGTCCGTGATCGGTGTCGATATCGGCGAGAGCGCGATCGAGCAGCGCCACCGTGTGCTCGTCGCCGAGCTCGTGAGCGACCGTTTTCGCTTCGGTCAGGTAGGTCTCGGCTTCGGACACGTCGCCGCAAGACACCTGCGACGAGCTCGGCATCACCCCCAAACGCACCCGGCCCTACCGGCCCCAGACCAACGGCAAGATCGAAAGATCCCACCGCACCATGGCCGAACAGTGGGCGTTCAAGAAGTTCTACAACTCAGAATCCGCCCGGCGAGCGGCTCTCCCGGCCTGGATCCACCTCTACAATCACCACCGGAGCCACGCCGCGATCGGAAAGTCCCCGCCCATCAGCCGGTTGGACGACCTGGCTGGGCATCACAGCTAGCTCAGCCTTCGTGCGGATTGGCCTTCACGGTCTGCTGTAACACTCGTGGGATGCAGATCTTGGTGACCGGGGCGTCGGGCTTCATCGGTCGCCGACTCTGTCCGGCGCTGGTTGAGCAGGGCCACGATGTCCGAGCGATGACTCGTCGACCCGAGGACTACGACGGCGCGGGCGTACCGGTCTATGGCGACGTCCAGACTCCCGAGACGCTTGGCGCAGCCCTCGAGAGCTGTGACGCCGCCTACTACCTGGTCCACTCGCTGGCCAGCGCGGACTTCGAGCGACTCGACGCCGAGGCGGCCCGTAGCTTCGCGGCCGCGGCGGCCGCCGGTCGGATCGACCGCATCGTCTATCTCGGCGGGCTCGGCCGGACCGACGACGACCTCTCGCCGCACCTACGAAGTCGCCGCGAGGTGGAGCGGCTCCTCAGCGAGTCCGCAGTCGCCGTGACGACGCTCCGCGCCGGAATCGTGGTCGGCCACGGCGGGATCTCGTGGGAGCTGACCAGACAGCTCGTCGCGCGGCTGCCGGCGATGGTGACACCTCGGTGGGTCAACACTCGCACCCAGCCGATCGCGGTGTCCGACGTCGTCAGCTACCTCATCGGCGTGCTCGATCGACCCGAGGCGGCCAACCGAACCCTCGAGATCGGCGGCCCGGACGTCTTGCGCTACGCCTCGATGATGCGGCGCCTGGCCGAGATCGAGGGACGGCGTCGGCTGCTCGTACCGGTGCCGTTGATGACGCCGCGGCTGTCGTCGTACTGGCTGTCCCTCGTGACCGACGTCGACACCCAGGCCGGCCGGTCGCTGATCGAGTCGATGCGCAACGAGGTAGTCGTGACCGACGACGCGATCCGCCGCCTCGTTCCGCTGGAGCCGCTCGGCTACGACGCGGCGGTGCGAGTGGCCCTCGCGGAGCGGGCTGCCGCGATCCAGGGCCGGCCGTGAGGCCGCATCCGACGCGATCGCCACGGCGCGGCCGGCTCGCCGGAGTCGGCCTGGTGGGCACGGGGCTACTCCGTGCCGCGATGACCTCACGGCCGGGCTCGAGACGTTTCGTGCTCCTCGCCAATGCGACGGCGCTGGCCTGGGCTGCCGGTTCGCTGGAGGCGCCGGCCCACCGGCATCCGGCGCGGCGAGCATCCCCAGTCGATTTGCGGACGGCCGCCGAAGCCGTCGCGGCCGGTACGGCCACCTTCGCCGTCGTCTACACGGCGGCCCGCGTCAGTCGTCGAATCCCCATCCTGGCCGCAGCCGCGACCCGGGCCGCCCGACACAGTGTGGAGGGCTCCGGTGCGGTCGTCGCCACCACGATCGTCAACGGCGTTGCGGAGGAGCTGTATTTCCGCGACGCGCTCTTTCGAGCCGTCCAGGATCGGCATGCCGTCGCAACCACGTCCGCGTCGTACGTGCTGGTCACCGCGGCGACCGGCAATTTGGCGCTGACCCTGGCGAGTGCCGCCGTCGGGCCGGTGCTCGGCTGGCAGCGTCGCCGAGCCGACACGGTTATCGCGCCGGTCATCGCGCATCTCACCTGGTCGGCGCTGAGTCTCTGGCTGATCCCGCCGCTGTTCGCGGACGAGCCGATCGTGATCAGCGACGGCGTACGGTGATCGGCGCACCGCCGGCGGGGACGGAGGTGATGTTGCGCGTACGCGCCTTCTCGACGCCGCTCGACTCGACCCGCCAGCGGCTCAGCACTTCGCGCAGCACGGCGACGCCCTCCATGAGGGAGAAGCCGGCTCCGATGCAACGCCGAACGCCGCCGCCGAAGGGAATCCAGGCGTTGGCCGGGACGTGGTCGTCGAGGAAGCGGTCCGGACGGAACCGGTCCGGCTCCGGAAACGACTCGGCGTTGGCGTGGGCCAGGATGATCGACGGGGCTACGATCGCGCCGGCCGGGAGATCCCAGCCGGCGATCCGTTGCGGAGCCATGAGGGCCCGATTGACGATCGGGATGATCGGGTGCAGTCGCATGGCCTCCTTGACGATCGCCTCCAGGTAGCTGTCGTCGCCCGCGTCTACGGCATCGTGCGCCCGCCGCTGCAGCGCCGGATCGCTGCCGATCTCGTGGAGCGACCACGACAGCGCGCTCGCCGTCGTCTCGTGGCCGGCCAGCAGCAGCGTCACGAGCTGGTCGCGAAGCTCCGGGTCGGTGAGCGGAGGCGTATCGCCGGCCTCGTCGCCGACGTGCAGCAGTCGCGACAGCACGTCGTCGCGGTCGCCGAGGTCACTCGCCTTGCGACGCTCGGCGATCTCGGAGTAGAGCAACCGATCGAGCTCGATCATGTTGTCGGTGAACGCGCGCCATGGACGGATCCGTTGGATCTGCGGATAGATCCAGCCGAGCAGCATCCACGGCCGGATGTCGACGGTGCGGTTGACCCGCGGCCGGAGCCGGGCCAGCCGCGCCTCGTCGGTGACACCGAACACGACGCGCAGGATGATCTCGAGCGTCACGGCGTTCATGCGGTCGAGGGAGCGCGCCGTCTGGCCGTCGGACCACGACTCGACCTCGGCGCCCGCGATCTCGCGTACGAGGCCTTGGTAGCCGCGTAGGGCCGCTCCGTTGAACGCCGGCATCAGCAGCTTGCGGGCCCGCGCGTGCTCGTCGCCGTCGGTCAGTAGGAGCGAGTGCTCGCCCATGACGGGTCCGAGAATCCCGTTGCCCAGGCCGGCGTAGAACTCGTGTGGGTCGCCGCCGAACACCGCCTTGATGTCCTCCGGCCGACGCAGCAGCACCAAGGTCCGGCTCGCCGGAGCCATTCGGACCGTGAACGCGTCGCCGTAGCGCCGATGCAGCCAGGGGATGAAGCGATGGCGATAGCGGAAGAACAGAAACGTCTGGATCGGGTACGGCAGCCGCGAACCCGGTGGCACCTGGTCGCGTCGGACCTGCGGCACCACGCCTCGCCCCTGGGGCCGCATCTTGGTGAGCCGCTCCTCGACGCCGCGCCGCGGATCCGTCACAGGACTGTCGCGCAGTGTCATGTGGTTGCCGGCTCCTTCGCTCGTGCGGACTCGCCCACCTGGGCGTCGTGACCCCATCGGTACGCGTCGGCGTCGACACGCAGCGTCTCCCACCAGTACATGAACGTGAAGCCCGGCCAGATGGTTCGGTTGACGCCGTGTGAGTCGAGATACCAGCTCGTACAGCCGCCAGTGGTCCAGATGCCGTTGCTCAGCTTGTCTTGGATCCACTTCTGGAAAGTGTCTTGGGCCGGCTTCGACACGTCGGCGACGCGTACTCCGCGGCGGTCCATCTCGTCGAGCAGGCGCACGACGTACTTCGCCTGCTGCTCGATCATGAAGACGACCGAGTTGTGGCCGAGGCCGGTGTTGGGGCCGAGCAGAAAGAACAGGTTCGGGAAGCCGGCGACGTTGATGCCCAGGTAGGTCTGGATGCCGTGGTCCTCGAACTCCTTCGCGAGATCGCGCCCGTGGTGGCCGGTCACGTTGAGGTACTGGAAGCTGTCGGTCACGTGGAACCCGGTGCCGAAGATGACGGCGTCGACCTCGTGCTCGACCCCGTCGGCGTCGACTACGCCGCGTTCGGTGAACCGCTCGACGCCGCCGGTCACGAGGTGCACGTTGTCGCGCTCGTACGTCGGGAAGTAGTCGCTGGCCAACAGGACTCGCTTGCATCCCATCCGATAGTCGGGAGTGAGCTTCTCGCGCAGCTCGGGGTCGGCGATCTTGCGCTTCATGTACTTCTGCACGAACTTCTCGCCGATCTTCTGCACGCCGGGATGCCCGTTGAAGCCGACCGCCCGAGACTCGAGGAACCAATACCACGCGTAGCGGTAGGCCCGCTGGACGGCGGGAACGCGCTCGAAGATGTCTCGCAGCTTCGGCGAGATCGGGTGGTCGGGCCGCGGCATCACCCACGGGGCGGTGCGCTGGAAGACGCGAAGCTCGCCGACCTTCGGCGCGATCTGGGGAACGACCTGGATCGCGCTCGCCCCGGTGCCGATCATCGCGACCCGCTTGCCGGTCAGGTCGACGCTGTGATCCCACTGCGCGGTGTGGAACACCGAGCCACTGAACTCGTCGCGGCCGGGCAGGTCGGGGATGTTGGGGATGTGCAGCGCCCCGATGCCCGAGACCAGGACGCGTGCGGTAAACGTGTCGCCGTTTGCCGCCGTCGCGTGCCATACACCCTCGTCGGCGTCCCATCGGGCCGAGCTGAGCTCCAGGCCGAAACGGATCTTGTCGCGCAGGCCGTACTTGTCGGTGACCTCTTCGAGGTAGTCCCAGATCTCCCGGCCGCCGGAGTACGCGCGGGTCCACTTGGAGTTTTGCTCGTAGGAGAACGAGTACATGAGCGACGGGATGTCGCAGGCGATGCCGGGATACGTGTTGTCTCGCCAGGTGCCGCCGATCGCCTCGGCCTTCTCGACGATGACGAAGTCGTCGCGGCCGCTGCGCTGCAGCTGGATGGCCATGCCGAGTCCGGAGAAGCCGGTCCCGATGATGAGCACGTCTGTGGTGGTATGCGCCGTCATGAGGCTAGTTCTCCTTCGCGGCTGCCTGTCCGGGCCCCTCGTTTCAGATACTAACGGTATCTAGAATGATCCGGGAAGATGTAAGACGACGAGAGGTGACCCACACCGCTGCGTCGTTCGAAGGCACGGCGTCGTCGGAGGGAGGGAGCGAATGGTCAGCGAGATGTTGACCCGAGCCGAGCGGCAGGCCCGTACTCGTGAGGCGTTGATCGCCACCGCGAAGGACCTGTTCCTTGAGGACGGCTATGCCGCGACCTCGCTCGATCGGGTCGCCGAGGCCGCCGGCTTCTCGAAGGGCGCGGTCTACTCCAACTTCCGGCACAAGGACGAGCTGTGCCTCGCCGTCCTCGACGACATCCACACCCGGCAACTGGCGCAGGTCGTCGCGGCCTTCGAGGTCGACGGAAGTCTCGACGAGCGCCTGGCCGCCTTCGAGGCCTGGGCAGAGGACAACGTCGGTGAGCTGCGCTGGACGGCGCTCGAGGTGGAGTTTGCGACCCGGGCCCGGCACTCGGAATTTGTCGCCCACGCGCTGGGGGAGCGCAACCAGGCGGTGCGGGACGCCATCGCGGGACTGGTCGCCGACTCCGCCGACCGGTTCGGGCTCGAGCTGGCGATGAGTGCCGACGACGTGGCGACCGCGCTGCTGAGCCTCGGCATCGGGCTCGGCGTCGCCCGATCCAACAATCCGTCGCTGTCTGTCCACGTCATGTCGCGCACGATCCGGCTGATGCTCGGCGGCCGTTGAGGCGTGCCGTCCGAGAGTTTGGAGCGCTCGGTCTTCATGGCGCCGGCATCCCCCGATATGGTCCTGCCATGCATCCACGGGCGGGCGAACCCGCAGCACCCGACGACCTGGTCGACGTGCAGCGTCTGCTCGATGCCTACGTCGACGTCAAGCCGGATCCGGACGATCCCGCTCAGCAGGTCGTCTTCGGCACCTCTGGCCACCGCGGCAGCAGCTTCGACGGATCGTTCAACGACGCCCACCTCGCGGCGATCAGCCAGGCGATCTGCGACTACCGCAGCTCGCAGGAGATCACCGGCCCGCTGCTGATCGGCCGTGACACCCACGCGCTGTCGGAGCCCGCGTGGCAGACCGTCGTCGAAGTGCTCGTGGCCAACGACGTCGCGGCGTTCGTCGACGAGCGCGGCGGCTATACACCGACGCCGGCGGTCTCGCACGGCATCCTGCGGCTCAACCGCCAAGGCGTGAAGGGCGGCTGCGACGGCATCGTCGTCACCCCCTCGCACAACCCGCCGACCGACGGAGGCATCAAGTACAACCCGCCGAACGGCGGCCCGGCCGACACCGACGCCACGTCCCGGATCGCCGAGCGGGCCAACTCACTCCTGGCCAACGGACTGCGCGGCGTCCGGCGCATCCCGTTCGAGCGGGCGCAGGGGCAGGTGGGGTGGTACGACTTCCTCGGCAACTACGTCAGCGAGCTGCAGACCGTGATCGACATGGAGGCGATCCAGGCCGCCGGCCTGCACATCGGGGCCGACCCCATGGGTGGGGCGAGCATCGAGTACTGGGCGACCATCGCGCCGACTTACGGCCTCGATCTCGATGTGGTCAACCCCGAGGTCGATCCGCAGTGGGCGTTCATGACGCTCGACCACGACGGCAAGATCCGCATGGACTGCTCGTCGGCCTACGCGATGACGTCGCTCGTCGATCAACGCGGCTCCTACGACATCGCCACCGGCAACGACGCCGACGCCGACCGACACGGCATCGTGACGCCCGACGGCGGTCTGATGAACCCGAACCACTTCCTCGCCGTTGCGATCGACTACCTCATCAGGCGACGGGACTGGCCGATCTCGGTCTCGATCGGCAAGACGCTGGTGTCGTCGAGCATGATCGACCGGGTCGCCCGAGGCCTGAAGCGCCGGCTGATGGAGGTGCCGGTCGGCTTCAAGTGGTTCGTCCAGGGTCTGCTCGACGGAGGCATCGGAATTGGCGGCGAGGAGAGCGCCGGCGCCTCGTTCCTCCGGCGCGACGGGCGGTGTTGGACCACCGACAAGGACGGCATCATCATGGCCCTGCTCGCGGCCGAGATCCGGGCAACGACGGGCCGCAGCCCGAGCGAGCTCTACGCGGAGCTTGTCGAGGAGCACGGCGAGCCCGCGTACGCTCGCGTCGACGAGCCGGCCGATCGGGAGCAGAAGGCACGCCTGGCGATGTTGCGTCCGGACGCCGTTACGGCACAGGACCTCGCCGGCGACAGGATCACGCGCCGGCTCACGACAGCACCGGGCAACGGGGCCCCGATCGGTGGGCTGAAGGTCACGACCGAGCACGCGTGGTTCGCCGCCCGGCCGTCGGGAACCGAGGACATCTACAAGATCTACGCCGAGTCGTTCCGGGGCGCGCAGCATCTGGCCCACGTGCAGGCCGAGGCCCGCGACGTCGTCAACGCCGCCCTCGGCGCCTGACCCGATCCGCCACTCGGACAGCGACCATCCGCCACTTGGACGGTTCCGATCCAACACGTGGACAGTTGGGGGTCGAATCGGGATAGATCGCGGCGCCTCGCGGAGTTGCTGAAGTTCTTCGACTGAAGGATGTTCCCTCGGAGGCTGATGAGCACTACGTTCGCTCGCCGGAGGCGACAGCAACTGCCCGCGCTCGGGTCGGGCCCGCGTGTGAGCCACTAGGGAGGGCTCGCATTCGACGATTGGGAGCAGCGTGCCCGAGCACGAATCGACTCGACGAATTCAGCGTTGGCGCATGACCGTGGCGGCCGGGGGTGCCAGCGTCTTGTGTCTCACCTTGCTTCCCGGCGCCGCTGCGGACCCGGACGATCCGAGTCGCGAGGACGTACGCAAGGCGCGAGAGCGGGTGACGGTGACGGCCGATCGGGTCGACGCCATCAAGGCGCAGCTCGCGAACGCCGACCAATGGCTCGAGACGCTGTCGGTCGAGGCGGGCAAGGCGGTCGAGGCGTACAACGGCGCCCGCTACCAGCTCCGTCAGGCGCGGGTCGCGACCCGCAAGGCGACCCGTCGAGCTGACGCGACCAACGCGCACGTGCGCCGGTATTCGGATGCGCTGTCCGACGCCGTGGTCACCAACTACGAAAACAGCGGGTCGCTGACGAGCCTCAGCATCGTGCTGCGAGATCCGGACCCGAAGGCGCTCATGGAGCGTCTCTACGCGTACGAGACCGTCACTGGTGCTATTCAGGTCGACCTCGACGGCTACGAGGCCGCATCGATCGTCGCGGACCGTGCGCAGGATCGCGCGGAGGCGGCGCTGAAGGAGCAGGACGAGGCCACCGAGGCGGCCCAGGACGCGAAGGAGTCTGCCGAGGCCGCCATGGCGAAGGCCGAGGCCGCCGTGGCGGAGATCGCCGACGAAAAGAGGGCTCTGGTCCGCAAGCTCGCCCGGGCGCAAGGCGTCTCGGTCAAGCTGGCGCAGCAGCGGCAGCAGGCGCTCGCCGAGCAGGCGGCCGAGGAGGCCGCGGAGCAGGCCGAGCAGCAGG
>Ga0190270_10000098_pt1 | contig 37941 bp, 39 predicted proteins | sample Popmic320T_FD_133748 | JGI IMG/M metagenome (GOLD analysis project Ga0190270, IMG submission 133748) | Populus adjacent soil microbial communities from riparian zone of Weber River, Utah, USA - 320 T | ecosystem: Environmental > Terrestrial > Soil > Riparian zone | place: USA: Utah | collected...
AGCCATTCTTATGAGCGTTCAGAGAACCGCCAAGCAACGCTTGGTCTCAGCATTCGATACTTTCAAGCAAATGCTTCGCGATCGCACGCCTGTCGTTCATCACCTCGAGCGGTAAACAGATACAAGACGGGAAAGTCCTTGTCGACCGGGTCGAGCGAGTGGTCGCCGCCTCATCGAGGAAAACCATCACGGCCATCAGGCGGTTATCGTAACGCACTGGACGCGCGGACTACCCCCAGCAATGGGGGCGTCGGACCTGGACGCCCGCGGGCTGCCGATCCAACAGCTCGTGATCGGAATCGACGATCGCGCCGGCGGGGACGCGGGGCACGGTCAGCTTTGATCGTCTGTGCGCCGGAGCGGACGCGTTTTAGAGGCGCGGTAGAGCGGTTTGCCGTTCGCGTCGTACACCAGGATTTCGACGGGATCGTTCATCGGGATCAGGTGTTCCGTGCAATTCGAGTGGAGGCGCAGGAGAAGTTGGAGGAGTTCGACTACGGAGCGCGCGCCGCTGCCGGTGCTACCGACCGAACAACGCAGCGGGACATCTGGTCGTACGCCACCGGTTCTATTGGGGCGAACACTACGTCGGGCGTTTATGACGATTTCTCTTTGCCCGCAGCGTCCGCTGCCGCGGATTCCGTCGCAACGATTGCCGCCTCCTTCGCCTCGAGCATGTTCGCATCCGGCTTCCTGTTCGCGGTCTTGCTCGGGATGGCTGGTGCCGCGGACGGCAGTTTCTGCTCCTTGCGGGAGCCGAACGTCAGCGCATAGGCCCAGGTGAACTCCGCTCCGAGGAGAAAGATCTGCGCGGAGTAGTAGACCCAGACCATGGCCATGACCAGCGACCCGGCCGCGCCGAATGCCGACGTCAAGCCACTCCGGCCGATGTAGAGACCGATCAACGATTTGCCGACCGTGAACAGCAGCCCGGTCACAGACGCGCCGATCAGGACGTCCGTCCAGGCGACCTTTGCCCTCGGCATCACCTTGTAGATCATTGCGAAGACGGTCGCGGTCAGGGCGTAGCTGAAGACAACGTTGACGGCGCCGACCAGGGACTGCCAGTCCGAAAAGCGCGGTCCCCAGATCTTTCCGAACGCCGCCAGGCCTGCGCTGACCATGAGCGAGACCATCAGCAGAAAACTGATGCCGGCGATCGTTCCGAACGACAGCAGGCGGGCGCGCAGCAGGCTCCAGATTCCCATCCGGGATCGCTTCGGAGCACGCCAGATACGATCGAGCGAATCCTGCAATTCGGCGAAGACCGAGGTCGCTCCGACCAGCAGCAGGACGAGGCCGGCCACAGCGGAGGCAACGCCTTCGGCCGGCCTGTTCGCACTCTCGAGCAGATTCTGCACCGCCTCGGCTCCCTCCCGTCCCATCAGCCCCTGCAGCTGTGCGGCGATCTCCCCGCGCGCCGCCTCGACGCCGAAGATCATCCCAGCCAGCGAGAGTACGATCCAGAGGAATGGCGCGATGGAGAGCATCGTGTAATACGCCAGCGCCGCCCCCATGCTCTGCGCGTAGTCGTCAACCCACGACGATGCGGCGGCTTTCGTGAGAATCCAGACGTTCTTCGCCGTCATGACCACTCTCTCCCGTTTTCTGGCCATGGGGAGAGTCTACGGCCTGGGCCGCCGTGACGGAGAACTGCGCGTTCTCGATCCGAAACGGCACCTCAAGATCGTCGCGGTCTCCCGGTCACGGCGACGCGCCCTCTCCCACCCTTACCTCATTGTCCTCCGGCCGCCGATCCAGCAGCTCGCGATCGGGGGCGACGATCGCGCCCGAGGGAGGGTGGGGCACGGTCAGCTCGATCGTCTGTGCGCCGGAGCGCACGCGTTGCGAGGCGCGGTAGAGCGGTTTACCGTTCGCGTCGTATACGAGGATTTCGACCGGATCGTTCATCGGGACCGGGCGTTCCGCGCCGGTGCTGTCGCCCTTCAGCTTCTCGGCGTCGATGTGCAACGTCACGCGGTATGCACCTTTACCGTCCGGTTTCACGTCGATGCTCTTCGCGCTCAGCTCCCAGAAGGTGATCTCTTCGAACAGGTCCTTCAGCAGGCCGTGCTTCGGCGGCGGGGTGACGGCGCGCAGCTCGGAGTAGAAGTCGAGCGACGTTGGGAAGGGCGTACGTCCCGGCGGGAACTTCGACAGGAGATTGCGCAGTGCGCGGTTCACGGTTTCTGCGCCCACGGCCTCGCGCAGCGCGTACATCGCGAATGGCCCTCTCCTGTAGGCGTCGATCTGATCGCGGGCCCGAAGCAGAGGGGTCGTGCGCGGCTGGTTCGGTTGCATGTAATCGGCGCGCATCATGTCGAGCAGCCGCTGCAGGTGGTCGCGGCCCAGCGTCTCTTCGACGACGAGCATGGCGCTGTACCAGGAAAGGCTCTCCGCCAGGAACGGCGCGCCTTCGACGACAGCCGGGGTGAGCTGATGGCCCCACCACTGGTGGCCCATCTCGTGTGCGACGACCGCGAACGGGAAGTCGATCCTGCGCGGGTCGGCCTCGGGGCGTACGAGCGCGAAGCCTTCGGCATAGGTCATCAAGCCGCTGTGCGCGGTCATCCCCCCCACGGCCGGGTGGCTGGGAAACTCCACGAGCCGGGCCTGCCGGTATGGGTACGGACCGAATGCTCTCGTGTTGTGTTCGAGCGAGGCCTGGACGCCGTGAACCATCCGCTCGAGGTTGGCCGTATGCGTGGGGTGGTGGAAGATCTCGATGTCGACCTCCTGCCACTTGGCGCGGTGCACGGCGTAGTTGGCCGCGGTGATCGTCCAGGCGTCGCTGATCGGCGCCTCGGTGAGGTAGTGGACATAACGGCGACCACCTTCCGTCCAGGTGCGGCGCGTCTTCCCGGGCGCCACACCAACCTGGCCGGCGTCCGTACCGATGATCGTCTCGAGCTCGATCAGCTCGTATCCTTTCTGCTCGTTGCCGACGGGGACGTCGCCGAGCCTCGGATACGGGGAGCGTTCGCGCAGGCCGTATTTTTTCCGGACGGCGGGGTCGTTGAGCTCACGAGGCGCCTGATAGCCGACGAGCGGCAGCCAGTGATCGCCGTTCCGGGGCCGGTGCGTGATGTACGAGCCGTTGCGGACCACCGCCGGCGTGCCCTGGATCTGGAACGCGCGCGACTCGATCTCGACCCCGAACTGCATCCGCAGCGACTCTCCCGGCTCCAGCGCTCGCTCGAGCGCGTAGATCCTGTAGTCGAGGTCCTCGTCACTGACGCTGAGAAGCGAGGGGCGATCGAAGGAAACGGTGGTCGTCTCCACGCCGCCCGGCGTGGCGACATGGATTGCGTCGATCCTCGCGTTACTGCGATTCTCGAGACGATAACTCCCGCGAATCGTAGCCGCGCGACGCCGAGGATAAAAATCGACGTGCAGCTTCGTCGCGGCGACGCTCGGCTGGGGAAGAGAAGCGTACCGGCCGTATCTGCGCTCGAACTCGGCGCGGCGCTGCTCCGTTTCCCTGGTCGTCGTGTAATCGTCGAGGATGTGCGTGTTGTAGAAGATGAAACCGCCCGCGCCGGCGACGATCGCGAGCGCGGTTGCGCCGATCATCGAGGCCCCGAGGGTAAGGCGGCGGCGCGCGAGCGCGATTCTCTGCCGCAGGCCGCGCTCCTCGCCACGAATCCAGAAGAGGTACGTTGCAAGCGCGAAGAGCAGCGCCCAGCCGCCGAAGTAGAAGGTGAACCAGAGCCGCGCTTCCGTGCCCGGACTGAAGCCGGAGATCTCGGAGTACATCCACCCCGGCAGGCTGCCGTACAGCAGCAGGTTGTCTTCCACGCCGAGCCGCCGCAGGACGCCGATCGCGAAAGGCGTGAGCACGACGAGCACGTTGGCGACGTACTTTTGATCGAGCAGCACGTGGACGATCATGGCCAGCGCGGCGAGAATCAGATATTCGGGTAGCAGCAATCCGTACAGGAGCTGGAGGTAAAGCCCGAGGTCGTAGCGATCGGCGCCGTAGATCGTCTGTACCGCCAGTCCCGCGGCGAGGAAGATCGTCAGCGTCGCGGCGAGCATCATCGCGAGCCCGAGAAACTTGCCGGTGACCGAGAGCCAGTCCGGTACCGGTGTCACGCCGGCCAGCGCGTGAATGCGCGCATGGCGCTCGCGCCACACGAGCTCTCCCGCCGATAACGCAATGAGCAACGTGACCCAGATCGAGATGTCGCCGGTGAGGAATTCGACCAGGCGAGCGGTCGTCAATGGGCCTGGGATCCCGAGCTCGTTCATGGCCAGGGCTGGCGCCTGCAGGATGAACAACACTGCGAGCAGCGGCACGATCCACCACGCGCGGCTGGCGTGGAGCTCGCGGAACGAGCGCATGGCGATCGCGCGCAGTTGCCGCAGCCGTGTCGAGGTGTCGAATACGCGCCGCGCCACCGGTACCCCGCTGATTGCGCCGGCGCGGCCGTCGTCGGCCGGCGTCGACGTGACTGACCTACCTTCATGACCGACCGCGTGATGTGCAAATCGGAAGCGGGCGTACGCGGCCGCCCCTACGGTTGTCGCGATTCCGAGCCAGAGCAGGCGATTCGTGAGGAGCGCTCGGTCGAGGACCAGGACGAACGTGTTCTTCTGGAGCGGAGTCAGTGAGACCAACAGCACGTCCAGGGTGGTGAAGCCGAGCGGGTCGAGCAGCGTGGCCACGCCGGCGCCCAGCCGCCGCGCCAGCAGCTTCCCGCACATCAACGCTGTAAAGAAGAGGAACGCGGCGGCCGCGTAGCTGGCCGTGGCGCGGCGAGTGATTAACGCCGCGCTGAAGAGCACGGCCGTCGCGATGAATGCGTTCGGCAATGCGTAGAGAAAATACGGCGCGAGATAAGCGGAAAGGCGAAACGGGAGGAGGCTTGCCGGGTCGACCCACGGCATCCAGGTCGCGACCATACAGCCTGCCGGAAACGCCAGCAGGAGCAGCGCGCTCATCGCGAACGCGCCGAGGAAGCGGCCGAGCACGTAGGCGCGCTTCCCGACCGGCGAGGTGTAGAAGAGCGAATCTGCGCGCGTGTCGCCGTCGCGCGCCGCGGCATCACCGGCGAAGGCGGCCATCATCACCAGCGCCAGCATGCTCCCGAACACCACGATCACCAGCAGGGTGAACGGCGAGTTGAAGCTGCCGTCGTCACGTGTCCCGCCCGCCATGACCTGCATCAAGGCGGTGCACGTGATGAGGACGATCAGGAAATAGGAGAGGGTCGAAGCGCGGCGGAGCTGGTAGGCGAGCTCGAAGCGGAAAACCTCCAGTACCTTCGTCATCGCGCTGCCTCGAGCGCAGCCGGCCGGCCATAGTGGCCTCCCATTACGCTGAAGTAGACATCGTGCAATTCAGGCTCGACGGCGTGAAACGCGCTCGAGGGCTGCGTCTCGCCATAGACCCGGACCACCGTCTTCCCCGCAAGCAGCTTGGTCGACAGGACGTTGTAGTCGCGCTCCATCGCCGCCAGCTCGTCTTTCGGCACCAGCCGTTCCCACACGCGCCCTTCCATCGTCTCGACCGCGCGGAGCGGCTCCGCTTCCAGCAGGATCTGCCCCTTGTTGATGATGGCCATGCGCGTACAGAGCTCGGATACGTCCTCCACGATGTGCGTGGAGAGGATGACGATGCTGTTCTCCCCCAGCTCGCTGAGGAGGTTCAGGAACCGGACTCGCTCCGCGGGATCGAGGCCCGCGGTCGGCTCGTCGACGATGAGCAGCTGCGGATTGCCGAGGAGCGCGAGGGCGATGCCGAAACGCTGGCGCATCCCGCCCGAGAAGCCGCCGAGCTTCTGCCTGCGCTTGTCCCAGAGGTTGGTCTGTTTCAGCAGCGCCTCGACCACGGCACGCCGTTCCGCGCGATCGACGATTCCTTCCAGGATCGCGAAGTGGTCGAGGAGCTTCTCGGCCGCGACGTTCTGGTAGAGCCCGAAGTCCTGCGGCAGGTACCCGAGCGTCTCGCGCACGGCATCCTTCTGCCGAATGACGTCGAGGTCACCCAATCGAATGTCGCCTGCATCCGGCTCCTGCAGCGTGGCCAGGATCCGCATGAGCGTGGACTTGCCGGCGCCGTTCGGGCCGAGCAGTCCGAACATCCCCGCCGAAATGGTGAGACTGATGTTCTGCAATGCCTTTACGCCATTGCTGTAGGTTTTGGACAGTTGGTCAATGCGCAGTTCGAGCGTCATGGTTGGTGTCTCAGGCTGAGCGGACACACGTCGGGCGGATCGCGATTCGTGCGATCAGAAGCGCTGCCCGGCGGCCGGTCTCTTTAGTGTCGGTAGTAGATGAGCGTGGCGCCCGCGGCCGCGACCAGCGCGCCGATGGCGGCGAGCACCGCGAAATGCTTGCGGCGCAGTCCATCGAGCAGCGGCGAGAAGACGAAGCGGATCGGCCGGATGAACGCGGCGCAGAAACCGCCGGCGATGATCCACCACGATCCGAACATCACGCCGCCGAGGCCCGCCAGGAAGCGGAGCTCGCCGAGCCGGCTCGTGGGGATGTCGAGCAATGACTCGACATCCGGGCCGAGTGCGAATGCGATCGCCATCATCGGCGGTCCGATGATGAGCAGGCCGGTCGCGAAGGCGAGCACGACCGCCATGGCCGGATAGACCAGCCAGCGGCGCGCGCCGAGCGGCTCGCCGCGGTCGCGCGCCAGCTCGACCCATGCGCGGCCGACGAACATGGCCGGGATCAGCAGCAGAAAGCCGAAGATCGGGAGAAGCACGATCGAGGCGACGAACAGGCCGAAGGAGAGATAGGCGAGACGCCCGTCCTCCGGCCCGGAACGGACATGGTCGAGCGCGCGGCGCCACATCGGCCGCTCTTCGTCGCCGAGCCAGCGCTCGGGCGGCCCGAGGCGGTCGAGGATGCCGATGACTTCGGTGGCGCCGACCGGAGCCTGCGCCTGGGCGAGGGCGATCTCGATGTGCTCGCGCACGCTCTGCTCCACCTCGTCCGCGACTACGGCGCGCGTTCCGCGCAGCTCGCTGCGCATGCGCTGCAGGTAGTTGTCGAGCCGCTCGCGTGCTGCAGGTGTCATTTCGATCATCGCTTCCGTTCCTTTCGCAGGCCGCCGATGGCGTGGTGAAGGCTGTCCCAGTGCTGATTCATCCGATGCAGGTCGTCGCGGCCGCGCGCCGTCAGCCGGTAGTACTTGCGTGCCGGCCCTTCCTGCGACTCCTCGATATACGTCTCCACGAGCCGACTGTTCTTCAACCGGCTCAGAATCGGGTAAACCGTCCCCTCGGTGATCACGAGGTGGTCGACGTCGCTCAGCCGCCGGACGATGTCGTACCCGTACAACGGGGCGGGCGCGATCGTGTTGAGGATTGCGAGCTCGAGCAGTCCCTTGCGGAGCTGTGTCATCCAGTTGTCGAACGAGAGATCCGTCACGGGATGCACAATGCCGCCTTGCAAGGTACTTGTCAATACAAGGTAGTGTTACAAGTGAGGGTATGGGGGATCGGTGACCACAGCAAAGAAAAAGGGCGCGGTCGCCCGCGCCCCTCAGGAGACAGCTGTGGTTCCCGCTTAATCCTTGCGCATCCGGGTGCGCGTCTCGGTGGTGGTGCTGGTCGTGTCCGTGTCCGCCGTCGACTGCGCGTCGAGGTTCGACGACGAGGTCATCGACTGATTCGTGTCGACACTCAGCGACTGATCGACGGTGGCGGTGGTGTTCGTCGTGACCACGGTCTCGGTGGTCGTGTTCAGCGGAGCGCCGCCTGCGATGAGGTTCTCGGACGCATCGACGTCGGCTTCATCGCGCGCGTCGGCCGAGACGGTGGGGTTCATTGCGGGATCGCCGCCGCCCTGCGTGGCACAGGCACCGGTGAGGAGGAGCGCCGCGAGTCCAAACGCGGCCAGGGAGCTGTTCGTGAGTTTCTTCATCATGATGTGACTCCTGAATTCAGTTCAGTTGCGGCCAAGTCGTATGGCCGGCAGGAATATGGGATGGCAAAACGAGTGCCTGATTATTTGTAGTGTCGGCCTGGCGCTTATGATGGCGATGGTGAGCGAACGTACCGTCTTCTCCGTCAGCGAGCTCGTACGCCGCCTCAACCTCGACCTCTACAAATACAACGACGTCTCGGTCGAAGGAGAGGTGACGAACTTCGTCCGCTCCGCGGCCGGCCATCTCTACTTCACGCTGAAGGACGCGCGGTCGCAGATCCGGATCGTGTTCTTCGCCACGCAGGCCCGGTTTCTCCGCTTCCGGATCGAGAACGGGCTGCAACTGATCGTGCGCGGGCGGCTCACGATCTACGAGGCGAAAGGTGAGTTTCAGCTCAACGCCGTCTCCGCCGAGCCGGCCGGCCTGGGGGCGCTGCAGCTCGCATTCGAGCAACTGAAGAAGCGGCTGGCGGAAGAAGGTCTCTTCGATCCCGCGCGCAAGAAGCCGATCCCGATGCTGCCGCAGCGGATCGCGGTCGTGACCAGCCCCACCGGCGCCGCGATCCGCGACATCCTGAACGTGCTCGGGCGGCGGTTCGAAGGGCTCTCGCTGCAGATCTACCCGGTGCGCGTGCAGGGGGCGACGGCGGGACGCGAGATCGCGGCCGCGATCCGGAACCTGTCGCGCTGGAAGCAGCACGACGTGGTCCTGATCTGCCGCGGCGGAGGGTCGCTCGAGGACCTCTGGGCGTTCAACGAGGAAGTGGTCGCACGCGCCGTGGCCGAGTGCGAGCTCCCGACGATCTCCGGCGTCGGCCACGAGACCGACTTCACGATCTGCGACTTCGTGGCCGACCTGCGTGCACCGACGCCGTCCGCCGCGGCGGAGATCGTGATCCGCGCCAAGAGCGAGATCTGCACGCAGATCGATCACATGGTGCGCCGGGTGCGGCACGTGGTCGAGAGCCGCGTGCGCAACTACCGCCACGAACTGCGGCATCTCGCCTCGTCGGACCGGCTCGGGATCGTGGTGCGCCGCGTAGCCGTCGCGCGCGACCGCCTCGAGCGCCGCCGGGTGATGCTCTATCGCCTGCTCGACGCGCGCGCGAAAACGCTGCGGCGGAGACTGATCGCGTGCGAGGAGCCGCTGGCCCGCTTCCCCTCGCGAATCGAGAAAGACCGCCAGCGCCTGCGCGCCACGATGGCCACGCTGCAGGCGGTCTCGCCCCTGTCGGTCCTCTCGCGCGGCTACGCCATCGCCTTCTCCCGCACCCGCCGCGGCCGCAAGCCAATCCTCGACTCCGCGCAGGTGAAGGTCGGCGAGCAGATCGAAGTGCAACTCAAGCGCGGCCGCCTCGAGGCGACGGTGGACCGGCACACGCTGGGGGTGGAGAGCGTCTGGCCGGTGGCGATCGCGGAAGAGTGACGGGTATGGAGTGCGGTAACGCCAGTTACCGCTCTGACTGCTTCTGTTCGTGCTTGGGAGCGAGGCTGATGCAATCTCGCCTGGCGGCACGAGCGAAGGCTGGACCTGCTCGCGTTACAGGACGAACAAGACAGGAAGAGCGGTAACTCGCGTTACCGCACTCCAGAACAGGCCTGCGCCTGGCTAGCCGACCATCAAGTACGCGCCGCCGGCGGCGAAAAGCAGACCCAGAATGAACAGGATGGATGCCTCGATGGGTTGGGCGCCTGGGATGAGCACGGCCTGGGAGTGATCCGCAGGATTGACGTACGCGATTACCCGCTGAGTCGCCACGTACCTGTGCGCCTTTCGCCTTGCTCCCTCGAGCGAAGTACCATAAAAGTTGATGATGCTCACCTGTGAGCTCTCGTACTCTTTGCCGCCGATCGCGTAGTGGTAAGCGATGTCCGGCTCGTACCCCTCTGCCCGTTCCTTCGCGCGAGCCCGGAGGATCGTCGCGGGTACCGGAGTCCATCCGGACGTCTCGCGCGCAATGCGCGAGTGACGCCAGCTCCAATAGATGAGGAAACAACCCATGACGCTCAGCACGAGCGAAAAGACGAGCAAGGCGAATGGTGAAGCGACAGAGAATTCAAAACTCATGGTCACCGCACTCCAAACTGTCAGCGGCCATACAACCGGCCGCGAACACATCCATCCTCTGTTATAACGCGCGTATGGCCGCCCGCCGTCCGAACGAATTCGAAAAAGCTTTTCAGAACCTCGAGAAGATCGTGCAGCGCCTCGAGAGCGAGGAGCTGCCGCTCGATGAGTCGCTGGGGCTGTTCGAGGAGGGCATCCGCCTCTCGCGCTTCTGCCACCAGCGCCTCGAGGAGGTGGAGAAGAAGATCGAGCTGATCCTCGCCGATGCGAAGGGACAGCCGGTCACCGAGCCGTTCGAAGCGGAAGACGACGAAGACGACGAGCCGCTCGACGACGGGGTCTGAGCCGCGCGTTTTCCACTCCGCTCACGCGAGAGAGAATCGACCAGAGGCCTCCGGCGGGCCGGCGTGGCCGGCAGCACTGGTTGCCCAAGGCTGAACGCACGCCTCTCGCACGAAGCGCGGTCCGTGCGCAAACAAGTGCCGCCGGCCACGCCGGCCCGCCGGAGGCCCCTCGTCGTTCTCTCTCGTGGGCGAAGTGGAAGTGATATAAGCGCCGCCCCATGGGGGATTTCCGGGCGCAACTGAATGCGTGGCGCGCGCTCGTCGATGCGACGCTCGACCGCCACCTCCCTCCCGCAGCGACCAATCCGCCGCTCATTCATGAGGCGATGCGCTACGCCGTCCTCGGCGGCGGCAAGCGGATCCGGCCGATCGTGGCCATCGCCACGGCCGAGGCGATCCTGGGGCGGCAGCTCACGGGCGAAGAGCCGTTCCTGGTGCACCTCTGTGCGCTCGAGCTGATCCACACCTACTCCCTGGTGCACGACGACCTGCCGCCGCTGGATAACGACGACCTGCGTCGCGGCCGGAGGACGACGCATGTGATCTACGGCGAAGCGATGGGCATCCTGGCGGGCGACGCGCTGCTGACCGAGGCATTTGCCTGGCTCGCGCGGCCGGTGGCGGGACTCGAGCCCGCGCGGCAACTGCGCGCGATCGCGGAGGTGGCGACCGCGATCGACTCCACCGGCATGATCGGCGGGCAGGTGGCGGACATCGTGGCCGAACGCTCCCACGAAACGCCGAACGATCCGGACGCGCTCCTGTCGGAGCTGTACTTCATCCACCGCAACAAGACCGGGAAGCTCTTCACCGTCTCGGTCATCCTGGGGGGGCTCCTCGGCGGCGCCTCCGAGGAGCAGTTGGAGAAGCTGCGGCGGTACGGGGACGCGCTCGGGCTCGCCTTCCAGATCGTGGACGACCTGCTCGACATCGAGGAGTCTTCCGCCATCCTCGGCAAGACCGCGGGGAAGGACATCGAGCAGGGAAAGCTGACATGGCCGGCCCTTCTCGGCGTGGAGAGTGCACGTGCGGAGGTGCAGCGCCTCCTCGGGGAAGCCCTGAGCAACGCTGATATGATCGGCGGTCCTGTGAATTACCTGGCGCCGATCGCGCGTTTCATCTGTGAACGGCGCCACTAGACGGAAAAACGATGCCTCGACTACTCGACTCGATCGATACACCCCGCGACCTCCGGAAGCTGGATCGCAAGCAGCTCCCTCAGGTGGCGCAGGAGATCCGCGATCAGATCATCGACGTGGTCTCGCGCATCGGCGGCCACTTCGGCGGCAACCTCGGCATCGTCGAGCTCACGCTCGCGCTGCACTACATGTACGACACGCCGCGCGACCAGATCGTGTACGACACCGGCCACCAGAGCTACCCGCACAAGCTCATCACCGGCCGGCGCGACACGTTCCACACCATCCGCCAGCACAACGGTATCTCCGGCTTCTGCAAGCGCGAAGAGTCCGAGTACGACGTCTTCAACGCCGGCCACGCCTCGACCTCGATCTCGGCCGCCCTCGGCATCGCCATCGCCCGCGACTTCCGCAAGGAGGATTACCGCGTGGTGGCGATCATCGGCGACGGCGCTCTCTCCGGCGGCATTGCCCTGGAGGGGCTGAACCAGGCCGGCCACCTCAAGAGCAGGCTGATGATCGTCCTGAACGACAACGACATGTCGATCTCGACGAACGTAGGCGCGATGTCCGGGTACCTCAACCAGATCATCAAGGGGCAGCGCTACAACCAGGCCAAGGACCTCGCCAAGGGCGTGATGGACCGCATCCCGCTGATCGGCGGGAAGCTGCACGGCCTGGCGCACGACATGGAGCAGGTGCTCAAGAACATGATCGTGCCCGGCACCCTGTTCGAGGAGCTCGGCTTCAAGTACCTCGGGCCGTACGACGGCCACGACCTGGAACTGCTGCTCGACCTCTTCGAGGAGCACCGCGATTACGACGGCCCGATCCTCATCCACGTGATGACGAAGAAGGGGAAGGGCTACACGCCGGCGGAGAACAAGCCGATCTGGTCGCACGGCGTTTCCCCGTTCGACGTCATCACCGGCGAAGGGAAGAAGGCCGAGAAGCCGCAGCCGCCGACGTACACGGCCGTCTTCGCCGATACGCTCATCGAGCTGGCGAAGAACGACCCGAAGATCGTGGCCGTCACCGCGGCCATGCCGGACGGAACGGGCCTCGACAAGTTTGCCAAGGCGCTGCCGGGGCGGATGTACGACGTCGGCATCGCCGAAGAGCATGCGATCACGTTCTGCGGCGGCATGGCCACGCAGGGGATGAAGCCGATCGCCGCGATCTACTCGACCTTCCTGCAGCGCGCGTTCGACCAGGTCTTCCACGACGTGGCGATCATGGACCTGCCGGTGGTCTTCGCGCTCGACCGCGGCGGCATCGCCGGCGCCGACGGCCCGACGCACCACGGCATCTACGACATGGCCTACCTGCGGATCTTCCCGAACATGGTCTGCATGGCCCCGAAGGACGAGAACGAGCTGCGGCACATGGTGAAAACCGCGTTCGAGACCGGCCACCCGACCTCGCTCCGCTACCCGCGCGGCAACGGCTACGGTGTCGAGATGGACGCCGAGCTGAAGTCGCTTCCGGTGGGTAAGGGCGAGGTGCTGCGCGAGGGTGCCGACGCGACGATCTTCGCCATCGGCAACGAGGTCTGGCCTGCCATGCAGGCAGCGGAGATGCTCGCCAAAGAGAACATTAACGTCACGGTAATCAATGCTCGTTTCATCAAGCCTTTGGATGACGAATTGATTACGAAATACTGCAAGCCTGATTCGTACGTGATTACCGTCGAGGAAGGCTCGATCGCCGGCGGCTTCGGTTCCGCGATCATGGAGCGCTGCGAACAACTCGGCATCCAGGGAGTGAAGTTCCACTGCATCGGCATTCCCGACGAGTACGTGCATCACGGAGCGCAGGACGTGCTTCGTGCGCAGTACGACCTGCATGCGGAAGGGATCGCGAAACGGGTCCAGAAGATCGTGCCGGCGCGCGAACACATCACCGGCGCCCAGTTCGCGGAGATGATCATCGAGCTGGGAAATCGGATTCCGGAAGAGGATCTGATCCGCCGGCAGGAGAAGGGCAAAGACTCAGATCACGTAGACGAATTCGTGTACGGAAAGAAGCGCACTGTAGCGAAGTGATGGAGTGGTTCGCCGACACTTGGTTCTTCATCGCGTTGCTCGACCGGCGTGATCCTCATCACCGGCGCGCGGTGAGCATCCTGTCGCGGCTCCGTGACGCGGAGAAACTCGTCACTCATGACGCTGTCCTGACCGAGTTGCTGGCTCATTTCTCAGACGACGGGGAGACTGCCCGCGAGGCTGCAGTCGCCTACGTTCGGACCACCATCCGCCAGTCGCAGGTCGTTCCCTCGAATCGTGAATTGTTCCTCGTAGGTCTGGACCGCTACGCCGAACGCCGGGACAAGCAGTACTCCCTCGTCGATTGCATGTCCATGGTGCTCATGGAGCAGCGCGACATCCGGCACGTCCTCACCAACGACCACCACTTCACCCAGGCCGGCTTCACCATCGTCAACGAATGAAGAAGCAGCGCCTCGACGTGGCGGTGGTCGAGCGCGGGCTCGTCGACACGCGGTCCAAGGCGCAGTCGCTGATCATGGCCCGGCGCGTCCTGGTGAACGGCCGGTTCGTCGACAAGGCCGGCGCGAACGTCACGGAAGAGGACGAGGTCACGGTCGCGGAGCTCGAGCATCCGTGGGTCGGGCGGGGCGGGATGAAGCTCGCGCACGCTCTCAAAGAGTTTGCGATTAATGTGCACGAAAAAACATGTGCTGATATCGGCGCATCAACTGGTGGCTTCACCGATGTGATGCTCGAGCACGGCGCGAAGAAGGTGTACGCGATCGACGTCGGTTACGGACAGCTCGACGTCTCGCTGCGCAACGATCCGCGCGTGATCAACCGCGAGAAGGTGAATGCCCGCTTCCTGCAGCCGGAGAACTTCGATGACGTCATCGACTTCGTCTCAATCGACGTCTCCTTCATCCCCCTGAAGCTCATCCTGCCGGCGGTGGCGACGTTCCTGCGCGGGGAGCTGGTCGCGCTGATCAAGCCGCAGTTCGAGGTGGGGAAGCACGAGGTCGGGAAGGGAGGGATCGTGCGCGACGAGGCCAAACGTCAGGGGGCGGTGGACGGCGTAGTCAGCGTCGCGCGCGAGCTCGGGTTCGAGGTGAAGGGCGTGATCGAGAGTCCGGTCAAGGGTGCGGAAGGGAACGTGGAGTTCCTCATGTACGCCGTGCTTAGTGACGCAACACCAGATACTCCCGCAGCCCCTCCCGCCACGAATCCGGAGTGACGCCCGTCAGCTCCTCGTAACGCCGCGTCGAGAGCACCGAGTAGGCGGGCCGGGTGGCGGGACGGACGAACTCCTCGCTGCTCACCGGCGTCACCTCGGTCGAAGCGCCGCTCTCCTCGACGATCGCTCGCGCGAAGTCGAACCACGAGCATTCGTCGGCGTCCGCGTAATGCACCACGCCCCGCGCCGCCGGCGCGAGCCGCACGATGGCGCGCGCCAGGTGGGGCGTATACGTCGGCCGCCCGCGCTGGTCGGAGACGACGGTCAGCGGGTCCCTGCCGGCGCGGACCTGCTTGCGGATCGCTTCCACGAAGTTCGGACCGTGCACGCCGAACAGCCACGAAGTGCGCACGATGAGGTGCTTCTTCGCGTGCGTGGCCGCGATCTCGCCCAACAGCTTCGAGCGGCCATAGGCGGAGAGGGGTGCGGTCGTATCGTCCGGCTCGTACGGCTCGGTCTTCGAGCCGTCGAAGACGAAATCGGTAGAGATGGTGACGAGGAGTGCGTCGACGTCGTTCGCCGCAGCCGCGAGCAGCTCCACGGCGGAGCCGTTGATCGCCTTCGCGGCGCTCTCCTCCGATTCGGCCTGATCCACTTTCGTGTAGGCGGCGCAGTTGACGATCACGGAAGGGACGTGCTCGCGAACGGCAGCCAGAGTGGCGCGGGAGTCGGTGACGTCGAGGTCGCTGCGCGTCAGCGCCACCACCTCCTCACCGCGCGAGGTGAGCTCATCCCTGAGGTCGGTGCCGAGCATGCCGCCGGCGCCGGTTATCAGCCACTTCACTTCGTTTCGTCGGAGGACTTCGGGAGCGCCTTGTCGTCCTTGTTCGCTTTGCCGAGGCCGTCGCGGAAGTTGGAGATGCCCTCGCCGAGGCCGCGGCCGAGCTGCGGGAGGCGGCTGGCGCCGAAGATCACCACGACGATGACCAGAATGATGAGAAGTTCAGGAACACCGAGACCGAACATGAGCATTAATCCTCCACCAGACCGAAGCGGCGTGAGTCTAACCCGAATCGCCGTTCGCCCCGCACAACAGGAACATGGGGCGATGCGTTCCAGTTGTTAAACTGCGCCCCGAATGCTCGACCTCTCCGGACTCAATCCCCAGCAGCGCGAAGCAGTGATGCACGGCAACGGACCCTTGCTCGTCCTCGCCGGCGCCGGCTCGGGGAAAACACGCGTCATCACCTATCGGGTCGGCTACCTGATGGGGGAGATGGGCGTCCGCCCGCACAACATCCTGGCCGTCACGTTCACCAACAAGGCGGCGGCGGAGATGCTGCACCGTATCGACCAGCTCGTTCCTCCGACCGGCGGGTCGCGCCCGCTGGTGGGCACGTTCCACTCGACCGCCCTGCGCATCCTCCGCCGCTACGCCGACCGCCTCGGCTTCACCAAGTCGTTCGCGGTGTACGACACCAGCGACCAGATGACACTCATCCGCCGCTGCATGCGCGAACTCAACGTCAACGACGAGGCCTTCCCGCCGCGCTCCGTGCTCACGCGCATCTCCATGGCCAAGAACGAGCTGATCGGGCCGGTGGAGTACGAGAAGACGAACCTCGACTTCTTCGGCTCGCGCGTCTCCGAGATCTACCGGCAGTACCAGAAGCGGCTGCGCGAGTTCGACGCCATGGACTTCGACGACCTGATCGGCAACTACGTGCAGTTGCTCGAGAAGCACGAGGACGTCCGGAACGAACTGCACGACCGCTTTCAGCACCTCCTGATCGACGAGTACCAGGACACGAACCGCGCGCAGTACGTGCTCGTGAAGCTCCTCGCCGGCAAGGCCGGCAACATCATGGCCGTCGGCGACGAAGACCAGTCGATCTACAAGTTCCGCGGCGCCGACATCAACAACATCCTCAACTTCGAGCGCGACTTCCCCGGCGCGAAGATCATCAAGCTCGAACAGAACTACCGCTCTACCGGCAACATCCTCAGCGCCGCGACCGGAGTCGTATCGAACAACATCGCGCGCAAGGGAAAGACTCTCTTCACCAGCAGCGGCAAGGGCGATCCGGTGCGCGTCGTGACGTGCAGCAACGACCGCGAGGAGGCGCAGTTCGTCCTCGAGAAGATCACGTCACTGCGGTCGAAGTACAAGCTGACCGACTTCGCGATCCTCTTCCGCACGAACGCGCAGTCGCGGCCGTTCGAAGAAGAGCTGCTGCGGGCGAACCTGCCGTACGTGGTCGTCGGGGGCGTGAAGTTCTACGAGCGTGCCGAGATCAAGGACATCCTCTCCTTCGTGCGCGCTTCCGTGCGCCCGCATGACACGCCGTCCATCGAGCGCGTGATCAACGTCCCGACGCGTGGCATCGGCGACACGACCATCGCCGCGCTCGACGAGCAGGCCACGGCGCAGAACGTGTCGCTCTGGACGGTCATCGAAGGGGATCTCTCGTTCCTACCGGCGCGCGCGTCGAAAGCGGTGAAAGAGTTCCGCGAGATCATCCACGACCTGCAGCGCGCGTCGTCCAACCCGATCCCGGAGTTCGTCGACTACGTCCTCCTGCGCACCGGCTACCGCCGCATGCTGCAGGAGTCGCGCGACCTGCAGGACGAGTCGCGCCTGGAGAACCTCGAAGAACTGCTCAACTCCGCGCGTGAGTACTCGGAGCAGAACCCGGGCGCCGCGCTGGCCGACTATCTCGACTCCCTGACGCTGATGTCGGACCTCGATCGCTACGAGTCCGGCAAAGGCGTGACGCTGATGACGCTGCACTCGGCGAAGGGGCTCGAGTTCGAGGTCGTGTTCCTGGCCGGAATGGAGGAAGGGATCCTTCCGCACGCGAACTCGCTCGAGAAGTCGGAGGACATGGAAGAAGAACGGCGCCTCTGCTACGTCGGGATGACCCGCGCGCGCGAGCTGCTGTTCTGCATGCACGCGTACGAGCGGCGCGTGCACGGCAGGTTCCGCGAGCAGACCGCCTCGCCGTTCCTGCAGGAGATCCCGTCCGAGGCGACCGAGGCGGTGCGGCTGTCGTCGCAGCGCTACGGCTCGGCGGAACCGTCGTGGCGTGAGCGTCCGATCCAGCAGCCGCAGCGGTACGGCGCACCTCAGCAGCCGCGATATGGCGGCGGCACGTCGCAACCGCCCCGGTACGGCAGCAGCGCTCCGCAGCCGCAGCGCCGCCCCGCGCCGGCCGCGGTCGCGCCCAAGAACGAGTCGGTGAACGGTGTGCTGTCGTTCTTCCAGAACGCGCCGGTGCAGTTCGATCCGAGCGCCATCACCGCCGCGAAGCAGCAGCAGGCCGCCTCCTCCGGCGCCGCGGAGCTGAAGCGCGGCCAGAAAGTGCGGCACGAGCAGTTCGGCGTCGGGACGATCCTGACCATGGAAGGCAGCGGACCGGAAGCGAAGCTGACCGTCTACTTCGAGCGTGGCGGCTCGAAGAAGTTCATCGCGAAATTCGCGAAACTGACGAGGGTGTGATGACCGAGAAGAAGATCGTCGACAACACGAACCGTCCCGCCCAACCCGAGCCGGGCGAGGACGAAGCAGTGCAGCAGCCCGCCGTGCGCGAAGAATCGGGCGACACCCGCGCGGTGCACGAGGCCGAGCGCGAAGAGCGCGAGCGCCAGACCGGCGAGTAATCTGGAGAGCGGTAACGCCAGTTACCGCTCTGACTGCTTTTGTGTGTGCTTTGTGCGACGCACGTGTTCCCGGCGGAGCGCTCTACGCAGGACGCACGAATAAAGGCAGTTAGAGCGGTAACTGGCGTTACCGCACTCCATACTACCCCTTGGCCACTTTGCGCCGTCTCGCGTGCAGGCGGTCGATGAGCTTGGTGGCGGTGCGCACCTGTTCGAGGATCTTCTCCTCCAGGCCGGCGCCCTTGATCTTGAAGCTCTTGGCGCGGCGGAAGACCTGGCGGGCGCGGTCTTTTTCGCCGCTTTCGAGCAGGGCCATGCCGAGGTGCATGAGGTTCGTGGCGGTGGGACCGAGGTCCGCGGACTTGGTCAAAAAGTCGACCGCGTTCTTGAACTCGCGGCGTTTGAAGTAGACCCAGCCCAGCGCGGCGAGCGGGAACTGCTTCAGCTCCTTCGGCGAGTAGCGGAGCGCGAGCTGCGCGCTCTCCAGCGCCTCGTCGAGGTTCTCTTCCATGTCGGCGAGCGTGTACGCCTTTTCAAAGTACGCGATCGATTTCGCGTAGTTCGAGGTGTAGTCGCGCAGCATGTCCTCGAGGGCGCGGTTCGCGTCCTTGAAGTTGCCTTCCGCGCGTAGCGCCTCCACGAGCGTGGTGTACGCCGCCGCGGCCACGACTTCCGCCGGCCGGTGCTTCAGCACGCGCCGGGCGACCGCGATCGCTTCCGAGTTCAAATCCAGATGCGAGCAAAGGAGCGCGTACGGCAGCAGGATGTTGATGTTGTCCGGCTCCCCTTCCGCGGCCCGCCGGTAATGGTCGAGCGCCTCGGTGTACTTGCCTTCGCTGGCCAGCGTATCGGCCTGGCTGACGACCTGCGCCGCCGCCCCTTCGACCGGCACGTGGCCGGAGATCCCTTCGTAGATCTTGACCGCCTGCTGGTACTCCATCTTGTTCGGATTGAGCTCCAGCGCTTCCTGGAAGCAGTCGATCGCCTTGCGATTCCAGTTGCGGTCTAGGTAGCAGAGGCCGAGGTGGTAGATCGCCTCTTCGTAATCGGGATCGAGCTTCAGCGCCGCCTGGAACGACCGGATGGCGCGTTCGAGCTGCCCCTTGTCGTAGAAGATCGTGCCGAGGAGGTAGTAGGCCTGCGGGATCGCCTCGAGCTGGATCGCCTTCTCGAGGAACTTCTGCGCGCGGAGCAGCTTCCCCTTGCGCGCGTAGATCGCGCCGAGGGAGAAGTAGGGGAGGAACGACTCCTGGGAGATCTGGATCGCGCGGCGCAGCCAGCGCTCGGCGCCCTTCAGGTCCTGCCGCTCGTGCAGCAGCACGCCGTAAAACACCGCGGCGTCGAAATGGTCCGGTTGCACTTCGATGGTGCGCTCGAGATACGCCTTGGCGCGGTCGAGATTGCCGTCGTTGAAGAACATCTCGCCGAGGAAGAACGAGAGCTCGTAATTGTCGCGGTCGAGCCGGAAAGCTTCTTCGAGATGCTTGATGCCGCGCTCAGGATCGAACCCGTCGAACGCCGCCTCGGCGTCGGCGACGAGGAGGAGGAAGCGCTCGCGCTTCTCGCCGCGGAACAGCGAGACCATGCGGTCCTTCCGCTCGACGAAACGCTGCTTCTTCTCGAGCGCGAGCATCTGCTCGCCCATCTTCGATTCCCACAGCTCGACCACTTCGTCGGAAGTGAGGACGCTCTTCTTCTCGAGGATCTCCTTGACGGAGAGCAGACCCGTCTGGTTGATGAAGATGGCGCGCTCGTGCTTCTGCACGGCATCGACGAGGGAGCGGATCGTCTCGGCGGAGCGCTTGACGATCTCTTCAATGGCGGAGACGCGCTCGAGGAGGTGCTCGTCGAGGGAAAGGTCTTCCTCTTCCTCGTAGTCTTCGAGCTCGTCTTCTTCGAAGGAAGTGACACCGGAGAGTACGAGCAGCTTGTTCTGGCAGCGAAAACAGAATTCGCGATCGTCGTCGTTATACGCGCTGCAGGCTTGACAGAGCATGGTTTAGGTGCGGATTAGAACAGTGTTCGTGGAGCGTGTCATCCCGAGTGACCGCCGTCACTTTTTGTATTCATAGAAGCCGCGCCCGCTCTTCCGGCCGAGCCACCCGGCATCGACCATCTTCACGAGCAGCGGGCACGGCCGGTACTTCGGATCGCCGAAGCCCTGTTCCAGCACGCGCAGGATGGCCAGGCAGACGTCGAGTCCGATGAAGTCGGCAAGGGTGAGAGGGCCCATGGGGTGATTCATCCCCAGTTTCATCACGCCGTCGATCGCTTCGCGCGTGGCGACGCCCTCGTAAAGCGTGAAAATGGCCTCGTTGATCATCGGCATGAGCACGCGGTTGGAGATGAAGCCCGGATAGTCGTTCACCTCGATCGCTGTCTTCCCCATGCGCCTGGAGAGGTCTTCGACCTTCTGCCACGTCTCGTCGGAGGTGGCGATGCCGCGGATGACCTCCACGAGCGTCATCACCGGGACGGGATTCATGAAGTGCATCCCGATCACCTTCTCCGGCCGCTGCGTCGCGGCGGCGATCTTGGTGATCGAGATGGAGGAGGTGTTCGAGGCCAGGATGCAATCCGGATTCGTGACCTTGTCGAGCCTCGCGAACAATTCCGTCTTCGCTTCGAGCTTCTCGATGATCGCTTCGATGACGATGTCGGCGTGGGCGATCGCGTCGATGTTCGTGGTCGGATTGATGCGCGCGACGACGGCATCGCGTTCTTCGGCCGTCATTTTTCCTTTGTCCACGCCGCGCTGGAGGTTCGACGTGATGGTCGTCACCGCTCGCTGCAGGATTGCTTCGTTAACGTCGACGAGCGTGACATCGAACCCGCTGGCGGCGGCGGTATGTGCGATGCCGTTTCCCATCGTTCCACCGCCGATTACCACGATGTTTTGCATTCGGTTGCGCTCCTGTAGTGGTCGAAATCGGGCGAACTCTATATCATCAGCGGCTCTCGGGAACTCGGACCATGGCGAAGAAATGCTTCATGTGCGGAAGCGAAGTCACAGAGGGCATCCTCTGTGGGAAATGCGACAAGCCGCGCAGAAAGTCGACGCCTGACCTGGCGGCGAATGCGGGAGAGGCGGTTCCGCCGCCTCCGGCCAAGCCCCAGTCGCACGGTCACGGCAGCGGAGCGACCGCGCCGGCACTGGAGCCCGATCCGTTCCCGAAAGCCCCGATCCTCCCCTTCCCGGTCGAGTCGGCTTCGCCCGCCATCACCAGCGTCGTGAACCTGCTCGTGGCCTCGGGCGTGGCGTCGGTGCTCGTCGGGCCGGACCGCAGCGTGAAGTTCGTCTCGGACGAAGCGAAGCGCCTCTTCGGCACGACCCAGTCGGAGCTCGCGAACGTGGCCGCCGTCGAAGGGAAGGCCGGCATCCGCATCAGCGACCTCTCCGTCCCGGTCACCGCCGGCGTGCGCATCGGCGCGCGCAACTTCATCTACACGCTGGTCCCGATGTCAGGCGGCGCGAGCGGCGCGGTGCTGATGTTCCGCAGCGCCGATCCGATGAACGAAGCGCATGCCTCGTTCGCGACCTACGTCCGCGAGACGGTCCTCACGCCCCTCCGCGCCTTGCGCGAGTCGCTCACCGCGGCCGCGCGCTCGCGCGGGGATCACTTCCTCTCCGATACGGCGGACAGCATCGAGCAGGTGCTCTCCTCGCTCGAGCTCGCGCCGGACGTCGAACAGTATTCCTCGTCCGCGCGCCCGGTGCCGACCGTGACCGAGGTGGTGCATCGCGTGGCGGAACGCTTCCGGGCGCATGGCGACCTGAAAGGCATCCGCCTGGATGTAGACGCGCCGGAGCTCGAGGAGCGCTTCACCGATCACGATCAGCTCGCGGAGTCGCTTGCGATCCTGATGGAGAACGCGCTGCACTACGTGCCCGCCGGCGGGCAGGTCGTGATCGGCTGCCGCTGGATGGAGCACAAGGGGAAGCCGCTGCTCCTCTTCTTCGTGATGGACAACGGGCCGGTGGTGCCGGAGTCGCTCCGCCAGTCGATCTTCGAGCCGTCGTTCGTCTGGAACCCGGTCTCGGCCGAACGCACGGGCCGCGGCCTGTTCAAGTGCCGCGAGTTCGCGGTCGTGCATGCCGGCTCGCTCTGGGTCGAGTCGAAGACCGGCAAGGCGTGCACGTTCTTCCTCCGCGTCCGTCCCGACGGTGTCCGATGAAACGATTTCTCGTCGCCGTTGCGCTGCTGCTGGCCGGATCAGCCCTCGCCTCTGATTCGAACGAGATCACGGTCGAGAACGTGCTGCGCCTGCTGAACGAGCGCCGCGCGCAATCGTCGCTCCGCCCGCTCGCTGCCGACGATCGCCTGATGCGCGCGGCGAACGACCGGATGCGGCACATGGAAGAGGAGTCGTACTGGGGACACCACTCGCCGGACGGCCTCTCCCCGTTCAGCTGGGTGACGCTCCGCTCGTACGAGTTCCGCTCCGTGGGCGAGAACCTGGCCTGCGGCTTCGACACGGCGCGGATGCTGGTCGAGGCCTGGATGGAGTCCCCCGGCCACCGCGCGAACATCCTGTCCAACGACTACGAGGACTGCGGCATCGCCATCATCGACGGCTCGACGAAAGGCCCCGCCAACGGCAAGTCCATCGTGATGATGTTCGCGAAGAAGAAGCAACCCGTCCAGCGCGCCCACGTGAACTGAAAGGGCACTTTCAGTCCAGCCGCGAGAGAGAACCGACGGGGGGCCTCCGGCGGGCCGGTGTGACCGGCAGCACTGGTCGCCCAAGGCTGAACGCACGTCTCTCGCAGGAAGCGCCGTCCGTGCGCAAACAAATGCCGCCGGTCACACCGGCCCGCCGGAGGCCTCTCGTCGGTTCTCTCTCGTGGCCGAACCGAAAGCGCCCTTCTCAGGCCACGGGCACGGAGGGATCGACGTCGCGTTGCCAGCGTTGCATGCCGCCGATCATGTTTTTTACGCGCGTGTAGCCGTTTTGCAGGAGGTACTCCTGTGCGCGGCCGCTGCGGCCGCCCGAGCGGCAGATCATCACCACCTCCGCGTCCTTCGGGATCTCCGCGAGGCGTTGCGGCACTTGGGCGAGGGGGATGTGCGTCGCGTTTGGGATGTGGCCTGCGTTCCACTCGTTCGGCTCGCGGACGTCGATCAGGACCAGATCGGAAATCTTCTCGTTCACTTCGCTCGGGGTGATGTCGCGTTCGTGCATCGGACTGCAGAACTCCTCGTAATCGATCAGTTTGGTGATGGGGTCGTGCTCATCGCAGCGCTTGTGCACCTTCATCGTGCGGAAGGTCGTGTAGAGCGCGTCGAAGAGTAGCAGACGGCCCGCCAGCGATTCGCCGGCGCCGGTGATGAGCTTGATCGCCTCGGTGGCCTGCAGCGTTCCGACCACGCCCGGCAGCACGCCGAGTACGCCCCCTTCGGCGCACGATGGCACCAGGTGCGGCGGTGGCGGCGTGGGGTAAAGGCAGCGGTAGCAGGGGCCGTCCTTGGTCGCGAAGACGGAGACCTGTCCCTCGAAGCGGAAGACCGAGCCGTACACGTTCGGCTTGCCGAGGAGCACGCAGGCGTCGTTGACGAGATAGCGCGTCGCGAAGTTGTCGGTGCCGTCGAGGATGATGTCGTAGTCGCGCAGGATCTCGAGCGCGTTCTCCGACGACAGCCGCGCGTCGTGCGTCACCACGCGGACCTCGTCGTTCAGGTCAGTGAGGCGCTCCCGCGCCGCCTCGAGTTTCGGCCGGCCGACGGACGAGGTGCCGTAGAGGATCTGGCGGTGGAGGTTCGTCGCGTCGACGCGGTCAAAGTCGACCAGGCCGAGCGTGCCGACGCCCGCCGCGGCGAGGTAGAGCGCCGCCGGCGAGCCGAGGCCGCCCGCGCCGACGAGCAGCACCGAGGCCGCGCGTAGCTTGGCCTGACCCGCTTCTCCGATCTCCGGGAGGATGGTCTGGCGGGCGTAGCGGTCGAGAGAGGGAGTCATATCAGTTTGGAGTGCGGCGACCGCAGTCGCCGCTTTTACTGCCTGGGAACTGCACGCCTGCCGCCTGTTGGAGTCAAAGCGGTGACTGCGGTCACCGCACTCCAAAAGATTCTCACGGCAGCAGCCTCGCCACCGCCTCCTGTACCTTCTTCCCGTCCACCCGCCCCTTGAAACGGGCGGTCGCTTCCTTCATCACCTTGCCGAGGTCCTTCTTCGACTGCGCGCCGGTCGAGGCGATGATCTCGCGGAGGCCGCTTTCCAGCTCTTCGGCGGACAGCTCGGCGGGGAGGTAGGTCCTGAGCAGCTCCATCTCCGAGCGCTCCTTCTCCGCGAGCTCCGCACGCCCGGCGTTCGTGTACTGCTCGATCGAATCCTGCCGCTGCTTGACCGCCTTGCGGATCACGCTCATCGCCTCTTCGTCGGACAGCTCGTGCCCGACGTTGATCTGTTCGTTCTTCAGCGACGACTGGAGCATGCGCAGTGTGGAGAGGCGTTCCTTCTCCTGCGCCTTCATCGCTTCCGTCATGTCGGCGCGTACTTTTTCGGTCAGTGCAGCCATTCCATTCACCTCGTTCCCTGCATGTTATAACTCGCCGCCATGTCACTGGATGTCCGTCGGCTGCTGGAGCAAACCGGCGCCCTGCTCTCCGGCCATTTCCGCCTTTCGTCCGGGCTGCACAGCGGGAGCTACGTGCAGTGCGCGCTGCTGCTCGAACACCCGCGCAACGCCAAGGCGATCGGCGAAGCGCTCGCCGGGAAAGCGCGCGCGCTGAATCCGGCGAAGATCGTCGCTCCCGCGCTGGGCGGCGTGATCATCGGGTACACGGTGGCCGAAGCGCTGGGTGTGCCGATGGTGTTCACGGAACGCAAAGAAGGACAGATGACGCTGCGCCGCGGTTTTCGTTTAAACGAAGGGGAGCGCGTGGTGATCGTCGAAGACGTGGTCACGACCGGCAAGTCGACACGCGAGACCGCGGATGTCATCGCGCAGCACGGCGGCTCGGTGGTGGGCTTCGCGTCGATCCTCAATCGCAGCGGCAGGCCGAATCCGTTCGACCTGCCGTACGAGTTCCTTCTCGCGCTCGACTTTGAAACGTACGACGAGAGCGCCTGCCCCTCCTGTGCGGCGGGCGTGACGCTCGACGCGCCGGGATCGCGCTTTTCAGGCAAGGCATGAGCACGAAGATCGTCACGATCGGCGAACAGCAGAGCGAGGTGAACGCGCGCGAGGCGGGCGTCGAGATCGTGGCCGTCCGCCCCGATGAGATGGACCTGCACGTCGGCGGCCGGCTGCATACCGTTCCGTACGCTGTTCAGGGGACGACCATCAGCTTCGCCTTCGACGGCGAGATCTGGTTCGCCGAGGTCACGGACAAGGGCGCCCGTGCCAAAGCGCGGCATCGCGAGCAATCCACCGCCGCGCCGATGCCGGGCCTGGTCCTGAAAATACTGGTCAAGCAGGGCGACGTTGTAGCAAAAGGAGCCCCGCTGCTGATCCTCGAGGCGATGAAGATGGAGCACCAGATCGTCGCGCCGAAGGACGCCACAGTCGCCGCCATCAACTGCAGCGAAGGCGAGCTGGTGCAGCCGGGCGTCGAACTGGTGACATTCAATGAAAATCCTGGTTGATTCAGTCAAGCTCGTCGAAGTGGGGCCGCGCGACGGCCTGCAGAACGAGAAAGTCACGATCCCCACCCAGGCGAAGATCGCCTACATCACCGCCCTCGGCGATGCCGGTCTGCGCGTGATCGAAGCGGGCGCGTTCGTCTCGCCGAAGTGGGTCCCGCAGATGGCCGACACGGCCGAGGTCTATGCCGAGATCCCGAAAGACCCGGGCGTCGAGTACCCGGTCCTCGTGCCGAACATGCGCGGCCTGGAGCGGGCCATCGCCTCGGGCGTGAAGTCGGTGTCGATCTTCACCGCCGCCTCGGACACGTTCAACAAGCGCAACATCAACATGACCGTCGACGAGTCGTTCGAGAACTACGCGCCGGTCGTCGCGCGTGCTCGCGAAGAGGGGATGAAAGTCCGCGGCTACGTCTCCACCGCGTTCGGCTGCCCGTACGAAGGCGACGTCCCGCCGGAGAAAGTGCTCGAGGTCGCGGCGCGGCTGCTCGATCTCGGCTGCTACGAGGTCTCCGTCGGCGACACCATCGGCGTCGGAACTCCGATGCAGGTGCAGGGTGTCATCGGCCTGCTGCTGCACGCGATCCCGGCCTCGAAGCTGGCCATGCATTTCCACGACACGCGCGGCACCGCGCTTGCGAACACGCTCGCAGCCTTGGAGATGGGCATCGCCACCTTCGACTCGAGCTCCGGCGGGCTTGGTGGCTGTCCGTACGCTCCGGGAGCGTCGGGGAACATGGCGACCGAGGACATCGTGTACATGCTCGACAAGATGGGCATCGAGACGGGCGTCGATCTCAACCGCCTCGTGCAGGCGTCGGCGATCATCGCCCCGTACCTCGATCACCCGCTGCCGGGGCGTTACCTGCAGGCCTGCACGAAGGGACAGATGCCGTTCGCGACGAGCGCGGCCGTACAATGAGTATCTCGGAGCAGTTCCGCGGGACATGGCGTGATGGCTGGCATGTCGTTCCTCACCAGGTGCTCTTCCGTGACCTCGATGCCTTCGGTCACGTCAACAACGCTACGTTCTTCACGTTTTTCGAGTGGGGACGCGCGCAGCTCTGGTGGGAGCTCACCGGCAGCGACCGCCCGCAGGACATCGGCTTCATCGTGGCGCACGCAGAGTGCGACTTCCGGCAGCAGGTCGGCCTCGAGCCGATTGAGATCGCGACGCGCATCGGCGAGCTGCGTAACAGTTCTCTGGACTTTCACTGCGAGATCCGTAAGGCGAACGGTTACGATGTTGCCGCTACTGGAAAAGTCGTGGTCGTGCTCTGGGACTGGGCACGCCAATCGAAAATCCCGATCAGCGATGAATTGCGGAGGAAAGTAGCCGATCATGCAGCCGGGACGCCTGCTGACTCATCCCGCTCTGGCGAGGCGCTGGTTCGAGGAGATCGCCGGACGCCCTGATCCCCTGCTCGACCTGGTCGAGGGATCCCTGGTGATTGCCCTCGAGGAGAACCCTTCCGTCGACCTCGACCGCTACCTGCGCGAGGTGCGCTCCTGGAGCGAGGCCGTGCGCAGCCGGCTGGAAGGCTCGCGCGACGTCGAGCGGATCGTCGAGACGATCAACCGCCTGCTGTTCGACGAGGAAGGGTTCCACGGCGAGAACGACGACTACTACGACCCGCGCAGTGCGCTGCTGTCCGAGGCGCTGGAGCGGCACGCCGGCCTGCCGATCACGCTGTCGATTCTCTACCTCGAGCTCTCGCGCCGCGTCGGGATCGAAGCGGCGGGTGTCGCGTTGCCGGGACGGTTCCTGGTCAAGTTCACCGGTCCGTTCGGGGTGGTGGTCGTCGATCCGTTCGACGGCGGACGGGTGCTGTCGACCGTCGAGCTGCAGAAGATCCTCGACTCCATGTTCGGTGGAGGGGTGAAGCTGCGCGAGCATCACCTGCGCTCGTTCTCGCCGAGGGAGATCCTGGCGCGCGAGCTCGCGCACCTGAAGGCCGCGTACCTCGCGCAGCACGACCTCGCGCGCGCCGCGGCCTCGATCGACCGGCTGCTGATCCTCGACGACCGCGATGCGTACGAAGTGCGCGACCGCGCGGCGCTCGCGATGCAGATGCACGCGTACCGTCAGGCCATCGACCTGTTCGAGCGCTACCTGTCGCTGATGCCGTCCGCGGACGACCGATCGAGGGTGCGCGAGCAGATCAGCTATTTGCGCGCGTGGCTGGATCAAAACTAGTTAAGATTCCGCCATCGCGTGATTACCGGATTCAATACAGACATCAAGCACGGCGAAAAGGTCTACCACGTCCAGACCGAGGACAAAGGTGTGGGCAATCCCTACATCGAGTCGCTCGTCTACGTCGGCGGGGAGATCCTCGCGTCGAAGAAAACCTCGTACGCCGAGCAGCTGAAGAACGGGATCGACGACAAGTGGATCGGCGGCCTGATGGAGCAGCAGCACCGCACCATGATCGCGGCCATCAAGCGCGGCCGCTTCGATCAGCCGGCGGATACGACCAAGACCGTGCAACGCGTCCCGACGCCGACGGTCTCGCAGCCGTTCGACAGCGGCGTGGTCTTCGAAGACACCCCCACGGCCGCGCCGGCAGCGGCGGTGGACGACGAGAAGACGCTCGACCAGGTGATCATCGACTACCTCGCCTCCGAGGCGGAGAGCGAGCATCTCGAGCTCGCGCTGCTGAACCAGGTCGAATTCTTCTCCGGCTCCGCGATCGAGATGCGCATCGCCGCTCGGAAGAGTCTCTCCCAGGCCCCCATTCCGGCAGCGGCCATCGAGGTGAAGGTGATCTCGACCGTCGAGCCCCCCCGCGTGATCTTCCGCGGCAAGACCGCCGCCGACGGCACCGCCGTCGTCCGCTGCACCATCCCCGCCTTCCGAGACGGCACCGCCGCCGTGATCATCTCCGCCCAGAGCCCGATCGGAAACGATGAGGTGAAGCAGCTGGTGAAGAAGAGGAAGTGACCGAAGGTGACCGCAGGTAACCGAAGGTCACCCCGAGCGTGAGCGAGGGGTCTGGACGGGGTGATGCGACAGGCATGTGCATCGCGCCGCCACCCAACCAGATCCCTCGCTCCCGCTCGGGACCTTCGGCTGGCAACCTTCTTTCATTACCGCCGCTCAGATGTTCCGCTCCAGACTCTTCCGCGCCCTCGCGATCGTCGCCGGGATGGCGGCGATCATGTATCTCGTCGTCAGTCTTTTCCTTCCGACTTCGCGCCGGCTGATCTTCGGCGTCGACAAGCGGACGGGAAAAGTGCGGCTCGTGCAGAACCGGGTCACGTTCCTGCCGCCGCATCAGTTTTACCGGCTCGATTTCGAGCGCCGGCAGGGCGCGGCGCAGCGCGACGGGTTCGTACGCATCCTCTCCAAGGAGCGCGTGCCGGTCACCATCACCTACCGCCTCCGGTTCAGCATCCCCGGCGAGCGCCTGCCGGATGCCGGCCGGCTCGTGAGCGACGGCTGGAGCGGCTGGATCCGCGCCCGCGTCTCCGAGGCGGTTTCGGCGGTGACGCAGCAGGTGCCGATCGAGGAGCTCGTCTCGCCGACCTCGCAGTTCGCAGCCCAGCGCGACGTGCTGCGCCAGGTCGTGGCGAAGCATCTCGCCCGCAGCGGCCTGCAGGTCTCCGCCTTCGAGATCGCCCGCATCGAGCCCGATCGCCGGGCGCTCCTCGACTACAAGCGCGCCGAGCTGCGCCGCGAGGCGCGCGGCGTCGCCGGTCGTGTGGCCGTCTTCGCCATCGACGGTGCCGACTGGGAGCTCATCTCCGAGCTCTCCAACGACGGCCGGATCCCGAACCTCCGCGCCCTCGCCCTCGGCGGGACGACCGCTTCGCTGCAGACGATCCAGCCGACGGTCTCCCCGCTGGTCTGGACGACGATCGCGACCGGCCTCACTCCCGATCGCCACGGCGTCATCGACTATTTCGACCGGACGAGCAAAAAGCCCGTCGACGCCACCACGCGCCGCGCGCCGGCGTTGTGGGAGATCTCCGAGGCGTTCGGACGCAAGGCTGTAGCCGTGAACTGGTGGACCGCCTGGCCCGCCCGCAGCGGCGTCTCGTTCGATGCGCCGGTGACGATGCAGGAGAACGCGATCTATCCCGCGAACCTGGCGCAGCGCATCAGCCAGCTCGACGTCGCCGCCTCGACCATCGGCTCGCCGCAGGTGCGCCGCTTCCTCAACATCACCGATGCCGAATACAACACCGCTGTCAGCAGCGGCAACGCGAATGACCCCGTCAACGTCTTCCGCAACGTGCTCGCGAAGACGTGGACCGACCACCGCGTGGCCATCGACCTCTATCAGCAGCAGGAGCCGCTGCTGATGATGGTCAATTACGAAGGGACGGACACGGTCAACCACCTCTTCTCGCCGTACCACCCGCCGTATCGCGAAGGCATGAGCCAGACCGAGTTCCGCAAGTACTGGCCGGCGGTCGCGAACTACTACTCCGAGGTGGACCGCCTCATCGGCGAATGGATGAACGTGCTGAGCGACGATACGACCGTCATCATCGTGTCGGCGCACGGCTATCGCTGGGGTAAGACCCGCCCGCGCGTGTCGCCCGTGGGGCGCGCCTCGGTGGCCGATCACCGGAATCCCGGGGTGTTCATCGCGTACGGCAACCACGTCGCGCCGTCGCGCGCGAACCACACCATCTCCCTCTACGACATCGTCCCGTCCATCCTCGCCGTGCTCGGCCTGCCGCAGTCGACAGAGATGGGCGGCGCGCACGCTGGCTGGGTGTTCAGGGACATCACCCCCGTGACCTCGGTACGGGTGGTCAGCTACGAGGAGTTCTTCCCCCCCGCGCCGATCGCCGGCTCCAGCACCGATCCAAAGGCGTACACCGCCGGTTTGCAGGCCATCGGTCACATCGTCGACCCGGCGCGGACGCAACCGGTGTTCAACGCCGAGGACCTCGAGCCGGTGCAGGCCGGACCGCAGGCGCCGCAGCAGTGGGGGGCATACGCGTACTACAACAACCAGGGCATCCAGTTGCGGAAGGAAAACAAGCTACGCGAGTCGATCGAGGCGTTCCAGGCCGCCATCGACCGCAATCCGTCGCGGCCCACGCCTTACCTGAACATGGCCATGGCGTTGTTCGACCGGCAGCAGTACACGGCCGCGGACGACGTCTTCATGATGGCCGTGCAGCGCGGCCTCCCGAATGCGGAGCAGTGGTTCGTCGACTTCGCGGCGCTCTACCGTTCGCGGAACATGTCTTCGCGCGCCATCGCGCTGCTCTACAAAGGCAAGCAGGTCTTCCCGCAGTCGTACCTGATCGCGGCGAACCTCGGCTCCGCGCTCGCGCAATCGAGCCGTTACACCGAGGGGCTGCCGGAGCTCGAACGCGCCCTCGGACTGCAGCCGTCGTCGACCCTGGTCCTCAACAACTTCGGCACGTACTACGCGCGCCAGAAGGACTACGCCCGCGCGCTGGACTTCTGGAACCGTTCTCTGAGCATCGAGCCGAGGCAGCCGGAGATCCGGCAGCGGCTGGAAGCGGTGCGCACGCACCTGTAGCGCCTCCGGCGGGTGTCAGGTGTCAGGTGTCTGGGGTTTCTCGCGAATCCTGACGTCCAGGCGAGATGCCCCGGACACCCGACACCCCGGCCGCAGCGCCGGCTCCATCACGCGACGATAGCGCCCCCTCACTTGACCGCGACCTCAAGCCACGCATAGACTCCCGCGCAGCACTTGAGACTCAGTCTCAACAAACCAGAATGGCGCAGGTCGAACGCGAGGTCGCACGGTTCCAGGACTTCCTGCAGCAGCAGGGACTCAAGCTCACTTCCGAGCGCATTGCGCTCGTGCGCGAGATCTTTTCCATCCACTACCACTTCGAGGCCGACGAGCTCCTGTTCAAGATGAAGGAGAAGGCGGTCAAGATCTCCCGCGCGACCGTCTACAGGACGCTGGAGCTCCTCGTAAAGTCCGGCATGGTCCGCCGCGTCCACCTGGGCGAAGACCACTACCACTACGAGCACGTCACCGGAAACTCCCATCACGATCACCTGATCTGCACCACCTGCGGCGGCGTCATCGAGTTCCATGACGAAGTCCTGGAGGCGCGCCAGCGCGAGATCTGCGAGAAGAAGAAGTTCACGCCCACCTTTCACAACCTGCAGATCCTCGGCGTCTGCGATCCGTGCCGCAAGAAGGGGCAGACCCCCGCTTCGCCGGATCGCGTGCGCATGATCGGCCCGACCAAGTTGAGGAAATAACCGATGCAGCAGGCCTTGAGCGCATTCGTCATCGTTTTCCGGGAAGGCTTCGAAGCCTTCCTGACCATCGCCATCATCTTTGCGTACCTGAAGAAGACCGGCCGCAACGCCCTCCGCCCCGCGGTCTGGAGCGGCATCGTGGTCTCCATCGCTGCCAGCGCGGTCCTCGGGTACTGGCTGCAGAGCGTGAACCAGCCGCTCTGGGAAGGCGTGCTCGCGCTCGTGGCGGCGGTACTCGTGGCCTCGTTCGTCATCCACCTCTGGCGCATCGCGCCGACGATGAAGCGCGACATGGAAGCGCGCCTCGAAGCGCAGGCTTCGCGCTCGCGCTGGGCGTGGCCGGCGGTGTTCGTCTTCACGCTGCTGATGATCACGCGCGAAGGGATGGAGACCGCGCTGCTGCTGATCCAGGTGCGCGAGCACAAGCTCTTCGTGGCCGGCTGTCTCGCCGGGTTGGTCGCGGCGATCGCGATGTCGTCGCTCTGGGCGCGCTTCGGCCATCGCATCAACGTGAAGCGCTTCTTCCAGGTCACCGGCCTGTTCCTGCTGCTCTTCACGGTCCAGGTCCTGTTCTACGCCGTGCACGAGTTCTCCGAGGCCGAGCTGCTGCCGAACAGCCACGCGATTCACGTGGCCACGGAGCCGTTCTCTGCCGACGGCCGTTACAGCCTGCACCTGATGTTCGGAATCGTGGCGGTGTGCGGGTTGTGGCTGGCCGGCGTGACCGCGCTCGACCGCTCACGCGCGAACCGGGGTGCGATCGAAGCGTGACAAGCCACGCTCCTCGCCTGTGGCACGACCCCTCATCCGCCCTTCGGGCACCTTCTCCCCTTGCAGGGGAGAAGGGCTACAAAAGACCCATCTCGCCAGAGTGAAAATTAGTAGCCCCTCTCCTCGCGTCGAGCGGGGAGAGGGTGGCCAACGGCCGGGTGAGGGGCCGTGCCACAGGCGTCATGCGCCCAGCGACGCCAACCGCTCGATCAGCCGCTGCAGCCTTCTCAGCGACTGTTCCTTCCCGAGCACCACCGCCACGTCGAACACCGGCGGCGACGAGCCCCGCCCCGTCAGCGCGAGCCGCAGCGGGTGAATCAACTTCCCGGCCGACACCCCTCGCGCCTCCGCCAGTGCGCGCAGCGCGGCTTCGCTGGTCGTGACGTCGAACGGCTCCGTCTTCGCGAGCGTCTCGTGCAGCTCCGTCAGGCGCGTGGCGAGGTCGTCGCCCTTGAGGTGCTTCCTGACCGCGTCCGCTTCGTACTCGAGCGCGTCGTCGTCCGCGGTGTACGGCGCGATCAGCTCCGCGAGCTCGCGCAGCGTGCGTGCGCGGCTCTTGTTCAGCTCGATGATCGGCCGCAGCAGCTCCAGCGGCGCCTCGGGGATGAACGGCAGCAGGTGTGGGTAGATCTCGTCCGCCGTCATCCGCATCAGGTACTGGCCGTTCATCCAGAGCAGCTTCTCCGGATCGAACACCGCCGGCGCCTTGTTGACGTCGCCGAGGTCGAACACCTCGGCTGCTTCGTCGCGCGTGATCAGCTCGCGGTCACCGCCCGGGTTCCAGCCGAGGAGCGTCAGGAAGTTGAACAGCGCCTGCGGGACGATCCCCAGGTCGCGATACTCCTCGGCCGACGTCGCGCCGGTGCGCTTCGACAGGCGCTTGCGGTCGCTGCCGAGGATCAGCGGCAGGTGCGCGAACACCGGGATCTCCGCGTTGAACGCGCGGAACAGCACGATGTGCTTCGGCGTGTTCGAAAGGTGATCGTCGCCGCGCGCCACGTGCGTGACGTCCATGTCCACGTCATCCACGACCACCGAGAGGTGATACGTCGGATTGCCGTCGGAGCGGATCAGCACGAAGTCGTCGATCAGCTCCCCTTCGAACTGCACGTCGCCGCGAATGAGGTCGTGGAACTCGATCGGCCCCGGCTGCACCTTGCAGCGGATGACATGTGGTGCGTCGTCCGGTTGCGGCTCGCCCGCCTCGGCGCGCCGGCGGCAGCGGCCGGAGTAGCGGTAGGTGCCGCCGCTCTGCTCCGTCGCCGCGCGTTCGGCTTCCAGCACCTCGACCGTGCAGTAGCAGCGGTAGGCTTTCGCGTTGACCACCAGCTCCTCGGCGCGATCGCGATACCGCTCGAGCCGGTCGCTCTGGTAGACCGGACCCTCATCCCATTCGATCCCCAGCCACTGCAGCGAGCTGACGATCTGCTCCGCGTGATGCTGTTTCGAGCGCTCGACGTCCGTGTCCTCGATGCGCAGCAGCATGGTCCCGCCGTAGCGGCGTGCGTGGAGCAGGTTGAAGATCGCGGTGCGCGCGCCGCCGACGTGGAGGAAGCCGGTCGGCGAGGGAGCGAAGCGGAGTTTCATGGGGCGGGTCATGACGGCGCGGAGAATACCAAACGCCCCACTACAATGCGGGCGTGCGCGAACGCGGCAACCACGGCAGCCAGGGCGGTTTCTCGCTCCCCGAGGTGCTCGCGGCGCTGCTGATCGTCACGCTCGTCATCACCGTGTCGTTCACGGCCTTCCTCGAGCGCAACCGCCGCCTGGAACAGGCGAGTGAGATCATGCTCGCCTATCAATCGCTCGCGAACGAAGCGGAGCACCGCCGCCGCATCAACTTCGCGCAGCTGCTGGATGACGTGGAGTTCCGCAGCGACACGGCGTTGCTCGCACCGCTGGCGCCGTATGGAACCGCGGTGAAGGTCGAGGACGTGAAGCCGGGGTTCAAAAACGTGACCCTGACCATCCGCTGGCGCAACGGCGAGCGCGTGGCCCGCCTGACCCTCGTGCGCGTCGACACCGGAGGGCAGCGCCTGTGGTGAAGCAGCGCGGCTACACGCTCCTCGAAGTCACCGTAATGATGTCGGTATTCGGCGCGCTGCTGGCGATCTTCTTCGTGCTCACCGCGGAGATGCGCAAGTGGGAGAAGCGGCTGCCCATCAACTACATGCGGCATCCGCAGGTCGCGGCAATGATGATGAGGATGAGAAGGGACGTGCTCGACGCCAGCGTTGTCGGAACCGGACCCTACAAACCGACATTCGGGACGTTCGAGTTGGGGCCGAAGGTGTTGATCCTCGACACCGTGCTGCCGAACGGGACGATCCAGACCGTCGTGTGGGACCTGACCGAACCGAGCGTCGTGAGGCGGCACGCCTACACCGGACCGATGAAGACCGATACCTGGGTGGCTCGCGGCATGCCGCCCGGCTTCATGAGTACCACCAAGATCACCGCCGTCGAGTTCGACGACCGCCCTTACGGCGTTCGCATCACGGCCTCGGATAAAGATGGAAAGATCGCGATCGACCAGATCCTGCAACCGCGCGCGCACGACTGAACGGGGATTCGCCCTCGTCATCGCGCTGATTCTCGCGGTGCTCTACTTCGGGCTCATCGAGCTGCTGATGGCCGACTCGTCGCGCGAGCTCGCTTCGGCGCGCCGCTTCCGGGCGCGCGTGATCGCAGAGACGCTCGCGGAGAACGCTGCCGAAGGTGCAGCGTGGCGGATCGCGGATCCCAATGCGCCACCTGTCCCGTTCAAGCAGACCGATGAGCAGGGCGACATGGACGGAACGATGATGCGGTCGGAGAAAGCCTTCATCATCACGGGAACGGGAGTGTCGGCCGGCTTGGAGAGCACGAAGGCGACCGTGGAGTTACGAGGTGTGGTCGAAGGCGGGGAGATCCATATCCACCTGGCCAAACACACGCAGTGAAACGGCGGGCGCGAACCGCGCCCACCGTCGGTTTATCAACCGCGATTCATCGAGCGTTTGCGCATCAGTCCGGCTCCGATGGCCAGGGCGGCGAGACCGCCAAGGACGAGGCTGCCGTTGTTCTGAGCGAAACCGCGGGCGTTCTTCAACTGCTGGCCCGCATTGAGCTTGTTGAGGATTCCGCCGAGGCCCGACATGCTGGACGGCGTGTTGCCCGTCTGCGGCGTCGCATCCTGCGGCACGTACGGATGGAACTGGCTGGTAGGATTCGTGTTGTCAACCATCAATGACCCTCCTGTTACGGTGATTGGTATTGCTAGTGAAGTGCCAAGTATCTTGTTTTTCAATCAGTTATCGCTGAGGTGTACGAATGGCAGGGAACCCCAGGGAACATGTGAAGGACAAGGGCTTCTGGGACGGCGGCACCGCCGGTCACAGCTCGAACGGGCAGACGGCGGGGCGGCCGAGCGGCTTTCCGGGGCGCCGGGTGCCGCAGCGTGTCGGCATCAGGACCGACCTCGACTTTCCGCCGGCCGATCCGGCCGGAAAGCGCGAGCCGAAGACGTAGCAGAACCAATCCGAGCGGCGCGCAGCGGCGTACACTCTAGGCATCGCCTGACAGACGATGAATCCGAGCGTACCCTCTGCAGCGCTGCTCCCTGCCGTGGCGCAGGGCAACATCTCCGCGTTCGAGGAGCTGTACGACCGCTACGCCTCGACGATTTACGGCCTCCTGCTGCGCATCCTCGCAAACTCCGAGGATGCCCAGGAAGTACTGCAGGAGACGTTCGTGAAGGCGTGGACAAACGCGAAGATGTTCGACGCCGTCCGCGGCAGTGACATCGCCTGGCTGATCTCCATCGCCCGCAGCCGCGGCATCGATCGCCTCCGCTCGCGCCGCACCCGCGTGGAACGTGAGGACGAAGCGGGCCGGGAGCTTTCCATCCGCGTCGCGACCATCGAGACGGAAAGCGCTGCCGATACCGCCATTCAGGCCGAGGAGAGCACCGCCGTCCGCGGCGCTCTGGCCGAGCTTCCGCCCCCGCAACGCCTCGCCCTCGAGCTTGCCTACTTCGAGGGCCTCTCCCAATCCGAGATCGCCGCCCGCCTCAACCAACCCCTCGGCACGATCAAGACGCGGATGCAGCTCGGCATGAAGAAAATGCGCGAACGCCTGCAGGACTACGCGATGTAACAAATGCCGGAAAGTGGTCCCTGGTGTTCAAGCTCGCCCACCACGACAAAGACATCCGCATCGCGGCCTCGCTCGCGCACCAGCAGCACGCCTCGACGCCCATGCTCGCCCTCACGCAGCAACTCTTCTCCGGCGCCTTGCACCAGCTCGGAGAGGGTGCGGATTACATCGAGGTGGCGAAGATCGTGGCGAAGATGAACGGGACGAGATGGGAGTGAACCGACAAAGCCGCGATGCGCCGGTGAAGGTGTGATGGCCCGAGGAGCTTCGGGAAGCGGCTGCGGGTCGGTGGGTCCCACGCCTCGTCGAAAGCGGGGTTACCAATCGAAGTCGGCCAAATCTGGAACCAAGCGCGCGTCCGACTTCTGGACACCTACGGTTACGACCGTGTGTCGAGAAACCGATTCCGGCGGCGTCGCTCTCTACGATCGGCCGCATGGTGGCTGTCCGGAATCTGGACGCCGCACGATCGCGTAGGCTCCGACCGTGGGTTCGGTGGGCTGGGATTTGGGTTCGGTGGGCAGCGTCGAGGGTTCGTCAGGCAGAGGTCGAGCCTACGGAACCCTCCGGCTTGGGTTCCGTGGACTGAGGTTTGGGTTCCGTAGCCTTGTTACAGCCTGTGGCGGGCTCGAGGCGACCTTTTGAGGGCTGGAAAATGGGTTCGGACCCCTGGCGGCAGCCTTCGGAGGGCTGGGGCGAAGGGTGCCGTTCCCTTTTCCGTGACCGCGGACCCTTGAGAATTGCCTGTGAACGGCTCGAATTTGGGGTCGGTGGGCTCCGGCCAGCCTTTTGTGTCCAAAAATCAGACGTCGGGAGGCTCCGCAGCAATTCGTGATGGCATTTAGTCAGCCTACGGAACCCAAAATTTAGTCGTACTACGACTAGTTTTTGCCTTCCGTAGCCAAGGGCGGTGCCTAACGAACCCAGTTTTCAGCCTACGGAACCCTGGATCGAGCCTAGCGTGGGCTGGTTTCAGCCTGC
>Ga0190270_10000099_pt1 | contig 37929 bp, 30 predicted proteins | sample Popmic320T_FD_133748 | JGI IMG/M metagenome (GOLD analysis project Ga0190270, IMG submission 133748) | Populus adjacent soil microbial communities from riparian zone of Weber River, Utah, USA - 320 T | ecosystem: Environmental > Terrestrial > Soil > Riparian zone | place: USA: Utah | collected...
AGTTGCTATAGCTTAGATTGCAATATTGAAAAGAAAGGCGTTCGAGGGCCGCCCCCGTCGCTACCAGGAAAGTCAAATCGCATTTCTCTGGTAGCTCTTCTTTTGTGTGGGCGTAATAAGCGTTTATCCTGGCCATCGACGACCTCAGCATTGTCGGTTCCAATATCTCATCACCCTTGCCGGGAGAAAAGAAACGGAGTCGCTGGTCGGGTGTATGGTTAAGTGTTGTCTGCTCCGAGCCGGCAGGCACCGTGACGCCAAGCTCCTCCCACATATTCTTCTGATAGTTCATTAACCCGCTGGTCTCCAAAATCCTGGCTGCCAGAATGCCATGGAGCATCGCGCACAAGCGGAAGAGAGCGGCACCAAACCGTGCGTCGGCTCCTGCACTATCTATTGCACTGACACCTTTGAACATCTCGGCTAATTTCGGATCAGGTTTCCAATCAGACTTTGTCGGGGAAAGTCCAGGATTTGAAAACGCCCAACTTGTCCATCGCTGGGTCAGCCTGTCGCGGATCCGGCACCAGGCATCAATACCCAGAGGCCGCTCGCCGCGCTGAAATGCAATTGGATCCTCGAGCTCCGGAGACTCCCGGTAAATCTCCCAGCTAACCTGCCTTTCGATATGGTCCCATATCTCCCTGCTCAGCCACTGGCGCGAGAGTATCGCCAGCCTTCCTTCAGTCATGAGGTCTCGGTTGTATTCACGCTTTGTGTCGGATGGGACCGCGAGACGTTTGAGGTTGTCCACTACCGCTTGGGCAAAAGCGAATTCGCGCAAGGATTTGTGGATGAATTCGCATCCAAGATATTCGACTCCGCTCTTGAACAGATAATTAATGAGAAAAATGTCAGGATCGATGCCGCCAGCCAATTTCAGGTCCCGATCGGCTTTCGACCGGCCTGACCACGACGCCATGTCGCGCCGAAGCTCTTCTTGGCTAATGCATTCCGTTCCTTTCACTGTCATCGCAATTGCAGTTTCCTGAACGAGCGACCGTAGTGTCGGGGCCTCGAGCCGTGACCGCACCTCAGTCCCGGACGGCTCGTCGGATGGCTTCCTTGAATGAATGCAGTAGTATTCGGTCAGACAGCGCAACAACATTGTGCGGTCCGCAATTAGAGAGGTCTGACGGGACGGCTCGCACTCCCTCATGAGGCGATAGGCCACGTGGGCCAGCAATGGCCAGCCAACTACGTCAATCGTTCCAGCCACCTGTGAGGATGGCACCCCCTGTGAAAGCCTCCAGTCGTCTTCATACCTCTGCAGAATGATCTCAATCTCAGGGCTCATATTTGAGGCTGTGCTGTAAATGGAGTCTAGCTTGACGAGATATTCTCTTAATTGAGCTGGAGAGAAGCGATAGATGGTGAGGATCCGTGTGTTCTCGGTCATGTTACGCGCGGTCGTCACCGCCTTTGTGGGTCGACCTGTAAGGATAACGGGTATGCGCCCTTTCCAACGATCCAGCACCCCGTTTCGAATTGATTCCAGGAAGTTTCCCACGCGATTAATTAGGTTCTGGTCAGGAAGAAGAGTAAGTTCGTCCCAGCCGTCCAGAATCAACATCGCCTTGGTTTGGTTGTGCTCAAGAGCATATTCCAATTCTGCCGGGTCGACCTCAAGAATCTTTTTTGCAATCTCGGCAATGGGTTCGTCATCAGCGTTCTTTCCGAGATCACGAAGGCGAACCCTGATTGGTTGGTATCCCTGCTCGACCAGCTTCACCGAGAGCCGAATCGTAAACGAAGACTTACCCGAACCGGGACTGCCTTCAATCACCAGGAATTCCTGGAGGTTTTCTTTCTGAAGCCAGTCCAAGGTGGCCGCCAATAAGTTCGTTCTTGGTGCGCTGCTTTCATCCAACGGATTGAGCCCAGATCCTCCTCCCCTTCGTATGGATTCGGTGATGTCTCCCCACGTTAAAGAGCCACACTCAAGGTCAACGTAGCTCTTGTCCAAGGTCAACCCCGGCTGACTCCAGACCGGTTCTTCAAAATAACGTGACAAAATCTCACTGCGGTGAATCTGTAGGGCTTCCTCGACGCTCTTCTTAACGAAACCCATTGAGCTCAGGAAAGGGACTTCTGCGCTCGTTCCACTGTGCACTCGCAGCACCATTTCATCAGATCCTTCCCACCCTTCTGTCTTCAAACATTCACGCGCAATGTCAAAGGCATCATGAACCGATTTGTTCGATCCTAGTGCTTCGTAAAAGACTTTCGAAAAGAGGAGCAAAGACTCTGCGCGGATCTCATCCCTCACGCCTACTGCATAAGGGACCTTTGCCAAGATTGCCGTGGCACAGGCTTCTGAATAACAAAAGGAAAAAAAGACGAGCCTGAGGCGAGCGTCATCTGTGGACCTTAGTATGAGATTAACAAGTTCAACACATTTTATCTTCGCAGTCTTTCCATTGTCGTTCTCGAGAACCAATCCCTCAGTCGGCCTGGCATGACCGCTGATGTGCAGAATGTGCGGTTTGTGTCTCAACAACCACTTCCTTATGTCAGAAACCCGCAGGCCGGGATGCTGGAGACGCTTAAACGATTTCCGGTGGGTAGACGACTGAATGGCCTCGTTGATCCCTCTAATTTCGTTAGCCGCAAGTGGATCCACTGTGTCGACGGCATTCGACGCGAGGAGCAGTAGAATGCATGTATCAATCATAAGATTCCTCTCGAGCGATGAGAGCGGCGCGCGTTCTTTCGCCCACTTGAGTTCGCACTCTTATGCGTGATGGCTACTTGACCCTGCGGCGCTCCGTGAGATACACACGCGCAAATGGAATTAGGCTCAGAGATTAGCCTTTTCATGCAAACAGTTCAGAAGCCGTTTTCCTTCAGACTCCAAAGCGCCGAGTGTATGAGTTAAGCAAAACCTAGGCAACCATTTAGAAATACTTCGAGGCTAAGGAGTCCGGTAACGTTCTCCTACTGAGCCATAAGGGCGAGGCTCATGGTAGTTTTAGTGACTTTTTTCGTTTTACGCGTAATGCAAATGTCTCTCCTAGATTCATGTGCCAAGGTCGATCATTGATCTCTGCGACGTCACTCATTATTTGGAGGTTTCAAACATTCAGTTGGCAGCAAGGAAAGGTTGCTAAGAGTGTCAAATGGGTCGGAGCGGTAAGAGTAGGCGATCAGCCGAGTATTGAAATTGATAGTGACTGAGTTTCGAACGCCGACCCACCCATCGACCTGACACGCCTAATTGCGCGTCCATTAAACGTCGAATAACGGTTCCCGCCATGCCTTACGCTGATTCGCGTAGTGAGAGAGACTGGGCGAGATCTGAGAATCGAGCTTTGGCCGCCGTGGTGGCTTCAGCGAGAACTGACATGGATCCGGAGAACCGCTTCTATGCAAACGCCCTGCTCACTATCACTGATCTTAATAGGACCTGGCAGGAGGCAACGGAAGCTACCATAGCCAAGTTGGTGGTCAACTGTTGGACGAAGGTGGCTAAAAACGAACGGTTTGCCTTGAAGTCACCGACCTTGAATGCACCGACGATCCTAGCAGCGCGTGCCGATGAGGCCGCAACGGGACTGGCTAACGCAGCGCGGGTTTTACTGGTCGCGGTTGATCCGGCATTCACTGGTTGTACCGAATTCTTTTCCGGTTCAGGCTTACGAAGAGATAGCGCCCCTTCTGCCAGTTGGCCTCAACCTTGACGCAGCTACAGATGACGCTACGCGACACTAAAGCGGGACTGAAGCTGGCCGGGTTTCAACTGGGACTCAACAATCTAATCAACGCGGTTGATGCGCAGCCGATGTTTCAGTTCCGAGTCGCCGACAAGATAGACCGTCTAAAAGACGTAAAGTTTCGTAATGGGGGTGGAAGCTGGTCCCGCCGGCGATCTACTCAGACATCAAAGCCGATGACATGATCAGCTCAATGATCTTCCTCGGTATTGATAGCTCCTCAATTGAGGTCTTCAATGATGAGCATCAGCGTTTCTCCCGGCGGCCCAAAAACAACGAAGGCGCATTCCGTCTCACTACCGGGATTGCGATGTGTGCGATGATACGCAACTTCCAATTCCACGAGCTGACCGACGTGGTTCTTATCCCACCGAACGCCCGGATCAGGATTCTGAGCCGCGAGCCGGATAACTTTAGGGGAGAGGCGGACTCGCTACAGTTCGTCTGAGAACTCCACCGGAGCTATACGTGGCGGAGGCTTTAAACAATAAGCTTTCCTTCCAACGACTTCCTTCGCGTTTCGTATTCTTTCCACAAAGGAGGTTCTGTCTGTTTACTCTAAGCGTAGTAAGTGGAGATTGGTGCAAGCTTTAGCGCTCTGCATTGCTGTACCAGGGGAAATGCTGCAGCTGCTTTCATTCCTCACAGTTTTGTCCCTTCCGCGAGTTTCGTTGCATTCTCATCGAATTGTCGTCATGAAACGTTTTGTTTGGGGAGTAGCGTTAGTATTGACGGGGATTCGCAGTGCATGTCGCGTTCGACGTCTTGTAGACGTTTTTGGCTACAACCTGCCGTAGTTATGAACCCTTGCCTATTAAAGGAATGTCAACGCTGTTATCATCGCACAGCAAAGTCCGCGACTTTCTTTTCAGGAAGAATGACAGCATTCGCCAGAAGCGACGTAAAGTCCGGAACTTTCTTTTTCTTTGTTAAAGTTGACCGCTTAGCGGAATCAACAACTTACAAGCAGGAGAGTCCGTAACTTTCTTTTCGGTTATCAGTGACGTGATCCGGTAGAATAAATGCCCGTGCGATAAAATAATAAACCGTCTGGCGTAATAATAATTCGTGTGGAGTGACGCAATGGATCCCACACCAGCGTTGTTTGACTCACAACTGACGTCGCGCGCGCGTCCGAGCGCGACTACTTTAGCTCGCTGATATGTGACGAATGGGTCAGCTTCAAGGATTGGTCATTGCCTTCTTGATGCTATTTTATCTATTTCGAACTCCTTACGCGCGGAAAGATTCTCTGTCGATTCGACAGTCTGATCAGTCAACGTAATTTGAGTGCTTGCCCAGTCTTTTACAATCTTTTGGAATTGCGATTTGTTTATGCCTTGGAGACTTCGTCTCAAAGGTCTTTCAAAAGACTCTAAGAAACTTTTGAAATCGTCGAATGTGAAGAGGTTCAACAGTTTGATTAAAGGCTCTGACGATCCGATCAAATGCTTAAGCCTCATTCTTATTAAATCTATTTCAGGCTCATTGTCGAGGAACTCCTCTAGATTCGTCAGCTTGTCGGACCATGTCGGCGGGGCCACACAAATAAGTAGATCGAACCGGCGAGGTCGCTTAATCGCTGGATCAAAGCTCATTTGGTGATTGGTAGCCATAAAATAAAGGACCTTAGCTTGACCGTGAAGGCGCGAGAGTTTGGGAAGCATACTAGTAGTTAAGAGCTGTCGCGTGATGTCAAGATTTTGCGCGTCACGACGCTGAGCCAAGGCATCCATTTCATCGAAAAACACAACGGCCCACGAAAGATCGTTTAGATCATCGAAGATTTCCTCCGCCTGCGAGTAAATGTTCTCTAAACCTCTCTTCAAGAAGTGCGAAGGGTTGAGCTCAACCAAAGGCCATCCAATTTTCTTTGCCGCATTCCTTACGAACGTGGTCTTTGACGTTCCTGGAGGTCCAAACAATAGTGCCGAACGTCTCCCAATAATTTTGTTAACAGGTGAGATACCCTCATTCCTTTCAAACTTGCCTAGAAGTTCGTCCTCCAACAGTTGCTTAAGGCCGATGGAATGGTCTTTCAGAACCACAGGAGAATCTATAAGACCGTTCCACGGATCCGGGTTTTTTTCTACCACCTCGCTTGTTGCCCCGTACTTGAGCAACACCAGTTTGTTTATTCTCGCGGATAACGCGTCTCGCAGTCGATGCAGAAACATGTGCACCATTGCGGTTGCCCAGCTTTCAGGCTTTCCTTGGCTAAGAGTTTCGAGTTGGCCACCGGAATTCCACCCAGAGAAGTCCTTCTCCTTGTACCTGTATGTGAGTCGATTATTCTCACACCAACTCAGCGCTCGTCCGAGGCCACCTAGAACGGAAGGATCATCAAGTAATCGGGATTTACTAAACTCGTCAACTACTATCTCTAACATCTCGAAATTGAAAACATAATTAGATCCAGTCCCGCCTTTTCGATAGTTGAAAAGAGGAAAGTACTTCGGCCAGATCCCAGACTTCAGCTGCGAATCAAAAAATTTCAAAATCGCATCATGTAACTCGATGTTTGTAGGGATGGACTCCTTGGTCTCATCTTCGAACTCAAGGCCCCGATCAGAGGTCAGGCGCTTGAGTCGTTGGCAAAGGCACGCGGCCATTGCCATTTCAATCGGATCCCTCATGGAGTCATGTGTTGAGGTCGCTAATGCAATCTGTCTCGTGAGGCTTCTCGATGACCATTTCACCATCTTCTCCCAAGTCTTAGTGGTAATGTTGACGTCGAGCTTGTCGACAGCATCCACAAACCAGTAACCAATGGTTGAAGTTGGAGGGTATTTGTCAACACTGAAGGAACGGGGGACTCCAGGGGCGAATCGGTCAAGTATCTCACTCAAGCTGCACGTCATACCGATCTCAAATGGCTTTGCTACCTCAGTTTGATCTTCCGCAACTTGAAATGTGTGCGACATTGGCAACGCAGCCTCTGTTAAGATCTTCTCCCGACGCGTTGATAGAAGACCTGCTGTTCGGATGATCAGGAGAGATGAAAACGCATTGCCGTCAAGCAAACCGGAACTAGTCCACGTACCAGAGGCGATCCCTCTGAGCATATCTGTCACCCGTTGTTGAGACTTGATGTCCTCATCAAAACCGAAAAGGCTATTAAAGTTCTTCAGAACTTGGCTCGAGGTTGCGAGTGCCATCAAACAGCTACAAGTGGTGGTCGCATTTCCTTTTAAGTTGGAATGGGGCAAGCGACGGAATAATTGCTCACCCAAAAAGGGTTGCAGATCCATAACTAGAGTCGCGTTTAGTTTTTCCGCTTTAGCGCGAAGCTCGCGGAGTTGAGAAGTGAGATCTCTCATCTTGATGGGAACCTTTAGGCAGATCGGATTTTGCTGAAAGCTATCTTGCGCTTAATAAGAGAATCTGGCCCTAACCCTAGGTAGTCAATGGACCTCTCGATTTCAGTCTCTAAAGTGTCGATAAAGCGGACAGTTTTTGGTGTTAATGAGTTAGCGACGCGTGCCTGGTAGTCAACATAATCCACATGATTGACAACGATCTGGGTCGGAGAATTCACACGGATTGCGGCCCGAACAATGGCTGGCTCAAAGCGTGCCACTCTTCTAATACAATGTGTTACTGACGTGTATTCCATGATAGGAATTGGGCTGCCGGACTCCTCAGTTATGCGCACCCATTCCGTCTCTTTCTCTAACAAACCAGAGTTACCTGCCACGCGTATGGGATACGCGCGTAACACCAGCACTACTTGATCAACATCCAAAGGGCTCAACCCAGCCTCTGATACAAAGGCAGCTGCTGTAGTGTCACGGCTGGTGACGAATGGGTAGTGCGGAGAATGTAGCAGCGAAAGCCCAAACCCTTGAGTGCCTTCGAGAACTATTCGCTTGCCGCCAGACAATTGAGACCGTAGGAATTCAGATACTGGTCGCACGTAACGAGCAAGTCGAACATCATTCTTTGCGAGGAGTGTAGCGTTGCACCGCTCGATCCTTCGGACAACCGCGGCTCCGGTTCCACTCTGGGTCGAACCTATTGACGCTCGCAACTTGCCGTCGCTTTCGGTCGCTTTGTCCTCTTCCGAGATGACTGTAGCGTTTGGATCGATAAGCAGTCGGCTGTCATCCAATCCCGTTCGGGATATCTCCTTTAAGAGCCGATCGGGCTCGATGTATGAGCCAGCTCCGAGAACACATGTGATATCGGGCAATATTGCCGCTGTCGGCAGCTGTCGCAAGACGAGCGAATGCTGGGCTTCATCGATCACAGTATGGCCCGCATTCGGTCCACCTGTACGCACCGCAACCGACGCCCGCCCTTCACGGGCGAACCAGTGCGCGACCTTTCCTTTGCCCTCAGAGCCGTATTGACCGCCGACGATGACTGTTAGGGGCATTTGATCCGTCCTCCGTTTAGAAAGTTGCTGTTGACGATCTCTTGAATTGTGGACAGGAAAGCGTCTTGCGTTCCCTCGTTCTTCACGCACACATGGGCCAGTTCTGACAATTTAGGAATGTTCGACTCTATAGGATGCGCGGCCGCTTTCGTGAACTCTTCCGAGCTTCCCTCGTTGGTGTATCTTTGTCGCTGAACGCTTTCGTTAACATCGATGTGAACGTGAAGGAAATCAGGGCCGAACTTTTCAACCAAAAACGAATGATCTTCAGGGTGACGCAGTCCGTCAATTACAAGGTCGCCACTCTCAGGCATTCGCTTAATAAGCTCAGATCCAAGCCACCGTTGGCCGACGCCGCTGTGGACCTCTTCGCCGATCTGCTGGAGGGACTCCCGAGTGACAGGTACTCCCTTCTCTTCCAACAGCGCCTGCAATACCTCGCTGTACCGGCCGTATGCAAATCCGCGTGACGCCAAGTACCTGCCAGCCGTGGTCTTCCCGGAGGAGATAGGACCACTTAGGCCGACTACCTTTCGTTTACCCCAAGGGCTCGTCCCTGATTTGATATCCGGGATAATGAGGTATTCCTCGGCTTCGTTTCCCAGCCCCTCGAATTTACCACTCATGAAGAATAGGCCGACCACGGCAGAGGTGATAGCGTCTAGTTCGTCGTGACTGACGTCTCGGTTTTTGAACTCACCCGAAATACCAAACTCAGCGAGACCCTCCTTCAGCAAACCGATATCGGCTCCTTTCCGAGGGATACTCATGATGTCCTGAGCGGCTCCTGGATAGCTCTCGATCACTGGCACGCCTATACTTCTGAAATACGCTGCAAGCCGGATTCCACGAGCAGTGAGGGCTTGCATACTGTTGATCAGCGACGGATAAACATTAACCCCGCGCTTTTTAAGTATGCGCTCGCACTCTCTCATGATTCCGAACAACCGACGCCCCGGATCGTCGTCATCAACAGTGATTCGTCCTTTTGGAAGCGAGAGCGGGGAGTCTATCGATATCAGACTCGGTTGGGCCCGCATTGTAGCCTTAATTAACCCTTCATCGGAACCAATTCGTAGCGTCGCCGCTTTTCCATCCTTCAATAGGCACCAGCCTGAGGGTCGGGTCTCGGAACCAGTTAAATCTATTCCAACAATTCGGTGGCTTGGAACCCCGAGATCCTTGACTGTTACTAAGGGCCCGCGACTTCCTTTGTAATCTCGCACGAAGACCCTGTTGAGACTGGACTGTGCTTCTGTGGCAAGGGCTTGGTATCCACCGGAAAAAAGATGAGGCTCACCGACGTGCTTTGGAAACTGGCCCAACTCCAAGAGTTGGTGGACCACTGTATCGAGAATGAACTTCATACCCTCGATATCGGCACGGTTGTATGAGATTAGAAGCTCTAGTGATGCGAGATCCCCTCTTCGGTATCGATGCCAAAGTAGTGGTGCTGCCTCGCCGCGGAGACTCGATAGGACGCCTGGTCTCTCTAAACCGACAGTGGACTCGACTTCCTTTTGACCCCCTACCAGTCCAACGCGTTTAGCTAAGAACCGAAGATCCACGTGGGCAGCGGGTACTTTCAATTCCGGAAACTCGTCGCGTAGAAAAGGCAAGTCGAAGATCGAGCCATTAAAGGTAACGATCGCCTTCGCCTCGGATAGCGCCTTGCGCAAAGGCCCAGGGTCGTCGCCCTTGAGGAACACGTTGTATTCGCGACCGGTACTCCAGCCAACCAAAGTTATCGTGTCGTAGTACCGGCTTAGGCCAGTCGTTTCGATGTCTAGAAATAAGGTCTTCAAAGGGAAGCTTAGCGCGATTCGATAGTGTTCCTGCCTGGGAAGGCTCTTAGCAAAGTAATCCGCGTCCTCCCTGTCGAGGGCCTTCTTGGAATTCCAAACATCGAGGATCTCCGGGTCCTCTGCGCCCATCTCAAACATCGAGAGCTGAACAGCATGCCTTGACTCGAACTCCTGCCACGACCTTACGCCGGAGCGCCAAAGCTCTCTCTCCGTCTTGGCTCCGATGCCCTTGAAATGTCTGAAAGTGAAAGTAAGCATAAGCTAATGTCCCGCCCTTGCTCCGATTGGGGACTAGTCTCTAACCGCCACCTTGTCTGGTGCGCTGATCTGAGCTGCCACTTGAAAGCCAACGGTCACTTTTCACCATAATTCGGCGCCTGCGCTTTTGAACGGACCGATTTACCACGTGGCCGGCGCTGCAGCTCTTGTTTCCTGCTTTCTTCAATTATGTTCTCGGGCCGAAACCCGATACACAGCGGCTCTCGTTTCTCCAGTAGAGCCAGTTCGTATTCTTCGTGGGAACAGATCAGAATCGAACCACCGCGTTCTTCAACAAAGCGCCGAACGATTCGTTTCCCGCCAAAAGCCCTGAGTTTTATCAAGTCTCCCTTAACGTACCCCATTTTCGATTACCCTCCCACGGCCCGCAGCTTAGCGATACCCTTGACCATTTCAAAAAAAAGTCCCCAAGAGGTATTGAAAGGTATAAGCAGTATTGACTCCCAAGGGTATTGGGAGATATAGGTATTGTTATTCTAAAGTTTCGTTCTTCCATGGGAGTTGAATGCCGAAAGCCCCCGCATACTTACCCTTCAAAACCTTCCTGAGTGCCCTGGATCGATTGGCTCAAGGGATGCCCAATGAGGTCGACAAAGAGTGCTTTCCGACGTACTCCAGTGTGGTGCAAGGCCAGATTATCGGCGCGCTCCGGTTCTTCGAGTTGATCGACGATAACGGCGTTCCCAATGGCACCGTGCTTGAGCGCCTTGCCCAGCAGAAGACAGTAGGCGGTCGCAAGGCGAATCTCCTGCCTTTATTAAAATCGGGATATTCCGAGGTCATCAAACTCGACCTGGCGAAACTGACACCATCCAAACTCGACGCGGCCTTTGAGAATTACGCTATTTCAGGAGATACGAAACGAAGAGCGAAGACTTTCTTTATTCACGCTGCCCAATTCGTTGGTCTTGGTCTATCACCGTTGTTAACCCGCCGGACACGATCATTAACCGGCAAGAAGAAAAGGCCAGCCCGGCCTACTGATCCCGAACTTGCGACGCGTCACCAGGAGAGCATCGGCACAAATTCAGACGAGTCAGTTACCATTCAACTGAGTGGAGGGGTTACGTTGACGGTAACCCTGGCTGGAAAATTACTGAGACTTAACAAGCAAGATCGGGAATTTGCTTTTGGAATTATTGACTCGATCATTTCGCACAAAAACGTACCATCTTCAGAATTGTGATGCCCTTGTTAGCCGGAGCAGCGTAGAGACCCATCAACTACCACCCTGACATTGGTCAAGTGCTTTGAGCCACCTTGGGTTTGCATCGGTCCAGCATGAAGGATCAATACTTCGGTGACATTAACGACTACTTTAAGTATGGCATACTGCGCTGCTTTGCAGATGCTGGATTAAGCATTGGCGTGTGCTGGATGATGACTCCCAACGACGGACGAGCTGATGGCCGAAAGATCAAGTACCTGACGGACGGGAGAACGTGGAAAGACTACGATCCGGATCTGTTTGATAGTCTGGCTGAAGCGGTGAAACGACATCGCGGAATTCGCCAGATTAAAGACTTTCAAATTCTCCCCGACTGTTCGTTCTGCAGTGATGTTGTTCCAGACTCTCAACGTTTGCGAAACAGATGGCTATCACTGGCACTGAGCAAGCTCTCAGGAGTCGATCTCTTGTTTTTTGACCCGGACAACGGCATTGAAGTTAGGTCAACTCCTATTGGCAAAAGAGGCTCGAGCAAGTTTCTCTACTGGCACGAGATCGAGGAAGCCTGGGCTCAAGGATGTTCCTTACTTATCTTTCAACATTTCCCACGCCAGAATCGTAAGGAGTACGTTTCGCGACTCGTTAGCGAACTTTCAAAACACGTATTAGGGGGCCAGGTTGTTCCGCTCATTACCTCAAATGTGGTGTACCTGCTTGCGTATAGGGAATGCCACAGAATAAAAGTCACCTTGGCGCTCGAGGCAATCGCCAAGACTTGGCAGGGCCAGGTTTGGACCAGGCGAACTTTCAAATTAGATTGACCGTAGCGTTCTTAGAGGAAAACCCCGTGAGAGTGATCCCGCGACGCAGCCCAACTCGCTACCTAAAAGCTAGGCGACACTTCTGGACTCTACTTCGTGTGCTAAAATCTCGCGATGTATCTCGAGTCCCTCGAAGTCAACAATCTTCGAAACCTGCGCGGCAGTATTCCCTGTGGACCCGGGCTGAACATCCTCTACGGTAACAACGGGCAGGGTAAAACCAACTGGCTGGAAGCTATTCACATCCTCTCCAGAACCAAATCCTTTCGCACACAACGTCTTCAGGAAACAATCAAGTTTGGACAAGACACCGCCTCCGTCACCGGTCGAGTTTCAACCGGGGACAATCTCCAGAGAGACTTGCAAGTCTCCCTTCGGGAAAACACGAAGACCCTTTCGGTTAACGGGAAGCGAGAGCCGCTGGCGCGATACCTGGGCCAACTCCAGGTGTTCGCATTTACCGCCGACCAACTGGAGGTTGTGAGAGGAGTGCCGGAAGCGCGTCGTCATTTCATCGATCGCGGAGTTGCTTCGTTGCGGCCGTCCTATGTGCAGACTGTTAGTGATTACAACAAGGTTCTGAAACAAAAGAACCGGATTCTGCAGGATGCCAATGAACATGAATTTCGAGAGGAACAAACACAGGATCTAATCGCGCCGTGGAATGAACAGCTAGCCAAATTAGGGGCAGAAATCCACACCGCACGGACTGACTATACAGCCAAAATCAATGACGCACTCGAGCACACTTTGTTCGAGCCGACGGCACTTCAGATTAGTTACTCCTCGTCCCTTCAGGGAAAGGGGAATCTCGATAGTTACGAACCCCTTTTAAGAGAACGTTTGCGGCTGCGACTGACTGCGGAAGTGGCTGCCGGCCGGTCACTGGTGGGTCCGCACAAGGACGATTTAAGCATCCATTTGGAGGGCCGGGAAATGCGGGTTTACGGCAGTTCCGGTCAGCAGCGTAGCGCATTGTTACTATTAGACTTAGCGGCAATTTCGGTGTATAATTCCCGGCATGAAAATTATCCCCTTTTTCTGGTCGACGATGTCGATGCAGAGCTGGATGAAAAAAGGATAAAACGTCTTTTGGAGTACCTTGAAGGCCGCACGCAGACATTCATTACCACATCGAAGAGAAGCTATCTCGAAGGGTTCCTTTCAAAAGCAAACGTACAAGAGATCGTTCAGGGCGAAGCGGTGCCGACGGAGTTGAACCAAAGCACTTTCTCGGCAGTTGCGGCTATGGAGTGACGTAACTCGGAAAGAGCGGCAGAGGGATGTTTGTTTGCCATGGGTGTCGACGGTGATATTGATGATCGGGATGACTTGTTGACGGGTAAGAAGGAGAAAGAATTGTCTACAGCAGGAATTACTACAGGAAAGAAAAACGCTTACGATTCTTCATCGATAGCTGTGCTCGAAGGGCGCGAAGCTGTACGCAAGCGTCCGGCGATGTATATCGGATCGACGGGAGAATTGGGTCTTCATCACCTGGTCTATGAGGTGGTGGACAACTCGATCGATGAAGCGTTGGCCGGCTATTGCGACACAGTGGAGGTCGCCATCCACCTTGATAACTCGATCACTGTAATCGACAACGGCCGCGGTATCCCGGTTGATGAAATGAAGAAGGAGAGAAAGTCTGCCGCTGAGGTTGTAATGACCAAACTTCACGCCGGCGGAAAGTTTGACTCCAACGCGTACAAGGTTTCCGGCGGACTCCACGGCGTGGGGGTCTCGTGCGTTAATTTTCTTTCTGAGACGTTGCACCTGGAAATCTGGAGAGACGGGAAGACTTACGAGCAGGACTACGTGCGGGGGATAGCAACGGCGCGTTTAGAGCAAACCGGCAAGACACGTAAGCGCGGAACCAAGATCACCTTTAAGCCTGACTCGCAAATTTTCGATCACACTGAATTCAGCTTCGACAAGCTATCGGAGCGCTTGCGCGAAAAAGCGTTTCTGAATAAAGGCATTCGCATAACTATCAAAGACGAACGCGAGGCCCCGGAGCGTTCCCATGAGTTTTATTACAAGGGCGGCATCGCGGAATTTGTCAAACACTTAAATAAGAACAAGACGACGCTTCACGACAAGCCTCTCTACTTCGAAAGGGAAGCCGACGTGCTTTCTATTGAAGTTGCTATTCAATACAACGACGGATACGACGAGAAAGTCTATTCATTCGCGAATAACATCAACACTGTAGACGGCGGCACGCACCTGTCGGGCTTCCGCTCGGCGTTTACCAGAACCATAAATGCTTACGCGCAGTCTTCCGGGCTGGCCAAAAACTTTAAGGGCTCGCTTTCGGGCGATGACGTGCGTGAAGGATTGGTTGCGGTTATCTCGGTGAAGTTGCCGCAACCGCAGTTTGAAGGCCAGACAAAGGGCAAGTTGAATTCAGACGTCAAAGGCGCTGTCGAATCGTTCTTAAATGAGCGACTGACCGAATATCTCGAGCAGAATCCAACGGTGGCGAGAAAGATCGTCGGCAAGTCTGTCGACGCCGCGCGGGCACGCGAGGCTGCCAGGAAAGCGAGAGAGATTGTTCGTAAGGGAGCTCTGGGTGGCTCAATGCTGCCGGGAAAACTTGCGGATTGCCAGGAAAAGGACCCAGCGCTTTCCGAGATCTACATCGTTGAGGGCGACTCGGCCGGCGGCTCGGCAAAGCAGGGCCGCGACCGAAAGAACCAGGCGATTCTTCCTCTCAAGGGAAAGATTCTCAACGTTGAGAAAGCACGCTTTGACAAGATGCTGGGCCATAGCGAAATCAAAGCTTTGATAACCGCGCTCGGAACCGGAATTGGGAAAGAGGATTTTGACGCGAGCAAGCTTCGCTACCACAAAATCATTTTGATGACCGACGCCGACGTTGACGGTTCACACATCCGAACGCTCTTGCTTACTTTCTTCTACCGGCAGATGGCCGAACTGGTCGAACTCGGCTACGTCTACATTGCGCAGCCGCCGTTGTTCAAAGTGAAACGCGGCAAGAAGGAAGAGTACATCAAAGACGAAAGCCTGATGGTCCGTTATCTGATGCGGATGGCGACTGCGGACATGACCGTCAAATCAGTCGGCGCCAATCAGGATATTGAGGGAAAGGAGTTAGCGAAGTCGTTAGAGGATCTTGTCGACCTTAAGCGTTATTGCGAGCGCGCGGCACGACGTCTGGGCGGTGACGCGCACATGCTCGACACGTTGCTGGAAGCTTTCGCCGGAAAGAAAGGCGTACTGCGTAAAACGGGGACTAATCTCCGGAAAGTCTTTCAGAGCAGCGAGCTGATGGCGAAGGTTGAAGGTGTGCTCGCGAAAGCCGGCTTTCAAACCGAACTTTCATCTGACGAAGAGCATGGACTTTGTGAGATTGAAACAACAACTACATCCGGGCTGAATCTGAAAATCGATTGGAACTTCGCCAGCTTTGTAGAGTTTCAAAAGGCTGTCGAGCTTTACATGGCTTTGGAAGACAAACTTGCGCCGCCGTTTATTACAGGCACGAATGGGACCAGCGAAGAGATCTCTACGCGAGAAGCGCTGCTCGAAAAGGTGCTGAGCGCGGCGAAGAAAGACTTGTCGATTCAGCGCTACAAAGGTCTTGGTGAGATGAACCCGGAGCAGCTCTGGGAGACGACTATGAATCCAGATAAGCGCACGCTGTTGCAGGTCCGAATTGATGACGCGGTTGAGACTGATGAAATGTTTACAGTCTTGATGGGCGATCAGGTAGAACCGCGGCGGAAGTTTATCGAAGACAACGCGCTCGACGTCAGGAACCTCGACGTGTAGGTGAGCGGGACAGAGCTGCCCCGACCGGAAGGCGCTACTCCCGAAATCTTTCCACGCGAAAGCGCGAGAGCTTTAAAGTCTTCCCCGGCGCAATCCCCGCCTTCCGTGCAGCAATCTCAACTTGCTGAGCTACCGTGTTCACTCCCGCGATATCCGGCAATAACAGACCGCGCGCGTAACCAGTTTCATCTTCGACAATCACTCCATAGACGGCTGGATCGAGAACTTCAAGGCTGGCAGGCTCCGGCGCCGCCAGTATGTCCACCGAATAAACCAGGTTCGGAAGTTCCTCGGCGGATACTGGAGGAAAGCGTGGGTCGCGAGTCGCGGCATTGATCGCGTTAGTAATTACTTCGTTTGCCAGTGACTGCTTTGTGGGTTCGATCGTTCCAATGCAGCCGCGCAAGTCTCCCGCTCGAGTCTTGATTGAAACAAAACAAGCACCCGGGCTGGAGAGGATTTCCGCAACGTCCTCTGTTGCCGTGAACTGTACCCCGGAAATAACAAAGGTCTCGACGGCTTGCCGTGCGAGGGCAGGCACACTAGCCATACTGGGTTCCTTAGTTACAACGCCGGAGTTGAAATTGTTCACGAGTGCCTTTCGGTCGAATTCGTAAGCTGGGCCACCAGGTACCCGACTCCGAATGGCGCTTCGTAATGCAACACCTCGCATGCCGCCGGAAGATCCTGAATGGCTCCCAGGCCGACAAGGATGGAACGATATCCGCACTCGCCGGCAACACGCCGTAAATCTTGATCCAGGTCGATAATTCGCGACGGCGAGTTGTCGTCAAGGGCTTCAATTATCGCTTCATCAAAGCGGTGGGCTTCCGGGTTATACCCGGCCGGCGCGTCCGGCTTCAGACGATGACTCAAATCACCACTCGCGACGATGGCCACAGGACGACTCAGTCCGTCGGCAGCATCCCTGATGCAGGCGCCAAAGCGCACATGATCTTCATTGGAAAGGAAACTATATCCAATCGCGACCACCTGCCCGCGCCAACCGTTGCGATCCAGAAAATAGAGTGGCACGGCCGAGCCATGGTCCAACTCGTAGTTTTCCAGGCCTACAACCTCGAACTCATTGTCGGCGGCGGTCTTGACTAGTGCTTTCAGTAGCTCGGTGTCGAGTGGGAATTCAAGCTCGGTTTGCGGGGCGCGAAAGTTTGCAAAGCTTCCGTGGAGAATTGGACCCTGATAAGCCACAAACGCCTTGGGGTGAAGCGGTGCGTGAGGTGAGATCAGGACCACAGTTTCTGCACCGCTTGCAATAATGCGGCGTGTGAACTCAGCCATCGCGTCAATCGATCCGCGCACCTGTGCAATGGCCTCACCACCGACTTCGGGAACCATGATCGGCGGATGTGGTGCTACACCCGAGAAGACAATGAAACTGCTGTTGCCGTTTCCCATGGGGAAGATCTCTCAACGTTTTGTCAGGAACGCCCGCGATTTTATCACACGAATTGCTCTGGCTATGAGAAGCCATCTATGATTAACGCTATCTGGAGTAGCAGAAAATTTGAGCATTCAGCGAAAGACACAACCGGAAGGTTGAACTCTGAACTACAGGCCTGAAGTTCAGTGTTCAAGCTTTAGCTTGTGTCTTTGGCGACCAAACGAGTCAGTAATGAATAGCGAAGCATTCGACATTTTGATTGTGGGCGCCGGCCCGGCCGGCTCATTTGCTGCGGAGCGGCTTGCCAGGGGCGGCAGGCGCGTTGCGCTTTTCGATGGCCGCCCTGAAGGCGAACCAAAGGCGTGCGGCGGTGGCGTTACCGCGAAGGCGCTGAAGGCCTGGCCACACTTGCTCGGGGCCGTAGGTCGCACAGTCGATGAACTGGAAATGTACTCTCCTTCCGGCAAGCGGCTTCATCTTCAGCTTGAAGAACCTTTCGCTATTTATTCGCGCGTCGCCTTCGACTCTTATTTACGGGACCGGGCCGCTCAGGCAGGCGCCCGGGTCGTGTTTGAAAAGATTTCCAACCAGGGCATCAAGAGAACCGAAACGGGATGGCAACTTCGCAGTGTCACTGGCAACGAATGGTCAGGAAAAATGTTGGTGGCCGCTGACGGCGCCAATAGCGCCATCGCAAAGAAGCTTGCTGGTCCATTAGCTGCTTCGGATATGGAAGTGGCGTTTGGATATCGAGCTCCGCTGCCGAACGACGGTGATGCTCCAACGGTCATCGCGTTTCTTCCTTCGTGGGTAGGTTATGCATGGGCGTTCCCGCGGCCTGATCACATTTCGTTTGGTATCGCCACTACGCAGGAGGCGTTTGAGCACAAGGCGCTTGATGAACTGTTGTGGCGGTTTATGATTGGTTACTACTCGCAGCGCGAAAATCCGCGAACCCGGATCTGGGCGATATTGGAAAAGTCCAGTTCCGCTCGTATCAAACAACAACTCGAAACAACAGCCGAGCGTTACGCCGCTCGTATTCCGGGGCTAGCCGACGAAACCTGGGACAAACGCCGAGCATGTGGAGAAGGCTGGGCTTTGTTGGGTGATGCCGCGGGCTTCGCCGATCCGGTGACCGGCGAAGGAATCTATTACGCGTTGCGCTCCGCTGAACTCTTTGCCGAGAGCTATCTCGCGGGCCGACCGGAAGCATACGAGCAGCTCTGGCGTACAGATTTTGGCGGCGAACTGCGGCGCGCATCGCAGATGCGCCGGCGCTTTTACGGAAACTTCTGGGGCGCGCCGTTCACGGAAAGAATGATTGAGTTTGCGCAGGGGCACCGAGGCATCAAGAAGGTCCTGGGCGATCTTGTCGCCGGCCAGCAGGGTTATGTCGGGTTGAAAAAGAAACTCGCGCGTAGCGCACTTCGTCCAATTTGAGGCTGCGTCCCTATTTCGACCGCGGGCCTCTCTTCTGGGACGGCGGGCGTCTCTTTTGGGACCGCGCCGTCTCGCCCGCAATCGTGGCCATGGCGTCCTGCAATCTCCCGATTAGTCTTGTCGACCGTTGCGGGCGGGACGCCCGGTCCCAGAAAGAACGGCAGGCGCAGCCTCAAGTCAATTTCAATACTTCGGAAAGGCACAGCCTCTCCGCACGGAAGGCGGCAGAGCCGCGTAGACCCCTCAACGCTCAAGGAGCTAATCGTTTAATGGTCCACGAGCTGTCGGGCTGTAGTTCATAGAGAATGCGATCGTGTAATCGTCCCTCGCGGTTTTGCCAGAATTCAATCACTTCAGGCTTTAATCGATAACCACCCCAATGCGATGGCCGTTTCACGGGCTGTTTCCGATATTGCTCGTCCAATCTACGGAAAGTTTCCTCTAATACGCTGCGGTTTTCGATCACTTCGCTCTGTGGAGAAGCGAGCGCTCCTAGCTGGCTTTCACGTGGCCTGGTTTCAAAGTATTCATCCGACTCTGCGGCAGAGGTTCGCTCGACGCTCCCTTCGATTCGCAACTGGCGATCGAGTTGGGTCCAGTAGAGAACAAGCGCGGCGCGAGGGTTCTCATCCAACTCTCGCGCCTTGCGGCTGTTGTAGTTGGTGTAGAAAACAAAGCCGTCGTTTTCGACTCCTTTGAGTAGCACCATCCGCGCTGACGGCCTGCCCTCCTTTGTTGCGGTCGCCAATGTCATTGAGTCAGGCAAGCGCGAGCCGGAAGAGATCGCTTCGTTGAACCAACGTCGAAAGAGAGCGATGGGATTGGCAGGGACTTTACCTTCGTCCAATATATTCGCCACAGGTTGTTTGTCAGTTTCGTAAATCATTTCGGGCGTTAGCGGAGTATTCAATTTGCTTCACTGAATCCAAACTCACTACTTATCAACCGAAGTATACGGCGCCAGGCGAGTCTTCAGTTCGTCTGGAATCGGCACCGTTTCAAACGTATCTCGTTTGACCGAGGCCAGCACAAAATGCGCCTCGGCAATCAACTCGTCTACGCCTTTGCGACGCACTTCAAAGTCTAGACGCATCGACTTGTTTCCAAATTTCCCCACAAACACCGAGACTTCTAACAGGTCATCAAGTCGCGCCGCGCGATGGAAGTCGCATTCAAGATGTACCCGCGGCAACCAAACATCGAGCTCATCAAACATCACGCTGTAAGGCAATCCAACGGAGCGAAATAATTCAGTTTCGGCAAACTCGAAGAAACGAATGTACGCGCCGTAGAAGATGATGCCCGCGGCGTCAACGTCGCCCCAGCGGACGCGCTCTTCAATGATGTATTTTTTTGGCGTCATATGTAACGGAAACTGTTAGTTTGCCGACCTATCGCCATGAGCCAGTCTAGTTTTTAACTAACCGCCAGCAAACTAACAGTTTGCTTTACGTCGGCGGAACTACACCCGCGGCTTCTGCGACGGTCGATATGAATTCGCGAAGTTCGACCGGCTTCGATAGATAATAGTTGTAGCCTGCGGCAAGCACGCTGTCCCTGTCCTCTTCCTTGGCATATGCCGTGATTGCAACCGCCGGAATCGGCTGTTCCAGATTGAGGGCGATAACCTTCTCAATCAATTGATATCCGTCTTCACCCGGCATAGCGATATCTGAAATTAACACGTCAGGCCGCGATCTCCTGATGGCCGCGATGGCTTCCGATGCGGATGACACCGCCGTCACGACCGCGCTTCTTTGCGTAAGCGCTGCACTTAGCAGCTCCAACGTGTCTTCATCATCGTCAACAATCAGAATGCTTACGTCAGCCAACACTTCAGCCTGTGTCGAATGCTTCGGCTGAACCTCGAGTGACGGGCTCGCATCGTCTTCCGTTTCAGGGCCGAGTTTCGCGCCCACAACCGGAAGCGTCACTGTAAACGTTGCTCCAGCGACTTCACCGCCACTTCTTACTTCGATCGTGCCTCCATGGATCTCAATCAAATGCCGGGCGATGGCCAACCCCAACCCGAGTCCGCCGTGCTGTCTGGTAGAAGTACTGTCCGCCTGACGAAAACGATCAAAGACGTATGGCAAAAATTCTGGTGAAATGCCGGGCCCTGTATCTGCAACTTCCACCTGGACGTGCGAATTAGTCCTGCGAAGTTGCACAGTTACCTTGCCACCGGCAGGCGTAAACTTCACTGCGTTGGACAATAGATTCCAGAAGACTTGTTGCAGCCGGTTTGCGTCGCCCAGGACTGCGATTGGTTCCTGATCGAGGCTCAGGTCGATTTGGATTCCTTTAACATCCGCGGTGGGCCTGACGACGTTTAGTGAACCCTCAAGCACCGACTCGAGTTCAATCGGGTGCAGATCGAGATACAAGTTTCCGGTAATGATTCGGGAAACGTCCAGAATGTCGTCGATAATCTGGGCTTGCGCTTTTGCGTTTCTCTTGATTGTTTCAATCGCGCGGCTGGCCATCTCACTCCCCAGCGGTTCACCCTCGAGCATACGCGACCAACCCAAAATCGCGGTCAAGGGCGTGCGCAACTCATGAGAGACAGTAGCCAGAAATTCGTCTTTTAGCCGGTTGGATTCTTCCGCGTTCGCACGCGCAGTGCTTTCGCGTTCCAGGAGACCGGTGTTTTCGATGGCCACCGCCGTCAAATTTGCCGCCATCCGCATTGCCGTCACATGCTCTGGCCGGTACGCCGATTTTTCGTATGTTTGTACTTCAATGGTCCCAAGGATTCGGCCCATCACAGACATCGGCGCGGACAGAGACGACTGCGGCCGCAAACCATTATCTGGCCCAACCAGAATCGCCGGGTGTCCTATTGTTTTGGTCATGTAATCGTTGGTGATGATTACCTGGTTGGTCCTGACGGCGCGGCTATTTGGCCCACTCGAAGTCACCGGCATGGGAGGCAGTTCTGAAATGTCAATCTCTTTTCCATCGGCCCAACCGTAGCAAGCCGTGCGCACATCGCGAACCGGATCGTAAAGTGAGACGAAAAAGCCGTTGCACGGAATTGACAGCAGAGTGAACTCACGTAGGCCATGGAAAATTGCCAACAAGTCTCGTGAAGTTCCCAATGTTTGGGCCAGGCCAGCGACTCGATCCAGCAGCCGTTCATATTCTGAAAGCGCTCGCTGGTCCGCCTGACGTAATGCGTCTTCCGCAAGTCTGCGGTTGGTGATGTCCCGAGCCACTCCTTGTATACCGACGGGATTCCCATTGTTGCGGGCGAGACGGCTGCTGATTTCCAGTGTTACTGCGCGACCATCCCTGGTCTGCACTTCCACTTCATAGTTTGTGCGTTCTTCTCCGGCCATCTTGCGGCCAGTCATTAAGCGCGCCGTCTCGGTTGATTGAGGTGTAAGGAACTCACTCATGTTCATCTTGAGCAGCTCGGCTTGCGTAAAACCGGTGAGAGACTCGACAGCCTTGTTAATCGAAGTGACGTTGCCCTGCAGATCAAGAGTGAAGACTATATCGTTCGCGTTCTCAACCAGCTCACGATAACGTTCCTCGCCCTCTCTGATGGCTTCCTCCGCTCGTCGCTGCTCTTCGAGAGTCTTTCGCAGTTTTGCTTCCGACTCGCGCGTTTCCGCTTCGGAATGTTCAGCTTTATTTCGGGCCCGTGTCTGGGAACGCGTCACCGCAAAAAATAGAAGACTGAGAAGTATCCCTGCGGGAAGGATGTAGGGAATCCAACTTCTGGTATAAACCAAATCAAACGCGGGCCGGCTCGAGTAGGCAATCGTCCAGGGACGACCGCCCACCGTCATATTGGTTGAAGCAGTAAAGCGGGGTTGATAATCCGGCGGCGCTGGGGCCTCTGCGACAGTGGAAGAGTGCAGCAGATGTTCCGGTGTCAGGTCTGCACCATCATAGATCCTGAATTCCAGGTTTTCATGCGACGCTCCGCTGACTACTCGTCGGAAGAAGTCTGCAGCTCGAAAAGGACTGAAAACAAAACCCTGAAGAGCGGCTCTGCGCTCGTTTTCATTCGCCGGCTGTTGGTCCTTGCGATAGACCGGAACATAAATAATGAACCCGTGTTGCACTGCTTCAGGATCAACCCTCATAAAGAGAGTGACTCGGCCGGATGCGGCAGGCTGGCCTGTATCGCGTGCCCGCTCCATTGGCTCCTGCCTGCTGGGCTCTGTTGTCATGTCGAAGCCCAGTCCCGCTCGATTTCGCTGGTCCTGAGGTTCAAGGTGGATGATTGCGTGATACTCCTGCCTCTGTGATTCGGGCCACAACCGAAAATCCTCGACACCCTCTTGCCTCTTTGCGGCGACCAGGGCCGCTTTCTCTTCGGGAGTGAGACGCACCGAGAAGCCCATTCCCTGTACACCCGGATAGTGCTCGGCAATACCCAGCATCTTTACGAAGTTTCTGAATTCGCTTTCCTTTACCGAATCTGATGAGGAGAAAAGCCCCGCGCCCGCACGCAAGAGGGCCGTATAGGATTCAAGCCGGCTTTCGATGCGCGCGTGAACGTCCTGCACCAACGTCTGAAACCGGGCGCGATCTTCGGCTTCAGCGACCTGGCCCAGACGGACGGACACCACGACAGTGAAAAGCAGTCCCGCAGCTAGTACCAGTAAGGGCATGAGCCTACGCCCACGGGGAAAGAATGATGATTTCGAATCGAGAGGGACCATTAAGGGTATTTAAACACGGCAGTGGGATATTGGAACCTAATGTTCGACATGCTTCACCTTGTCGGAGAGATTCGCAACCATCAAGCGATCTCTAAAATTGAAGTGTTGTCAGAGCATGCAAGACGCTTGCTCTCTCTCTTGAAGCAGGTGAGTGTTCCCAGCCTTGACGACAAGCTGAAGCATGTCGGACATAAACGTCCATACAATTGTGCCTGGCCGTCAGGAAACGCGACTGGTTCGCCGTCGAAGAAAATCTATCAAGACAAACTGAGAAAGATTGTCAGGGTTGGCAAAGTAAGCCTTTCCGTTTGTCATGGCGGACATCTGCTTTACAAACTCGACGAGGTAAAAATCGCTGGCCAACATGAAAGTATTGATCATGATGCCGGCTTTGCCACAGGCCTGTACCTCTTTAAACGTTGCTTCCATCACAAACGGGTCACCGCCCATCGAGTTCTTATAGATGCGGCGGGAAGTGGGACTGGCATTCCTGCCGGTCCCTGTTGGGCCTACAGATGTGTTCCGTCCGGAATGGGCAGACTGGAAAGTCTGTCCTACGGTGTCAACAAAACAGGCAGTGGGCTTTCCGTCCGTCACCATTACAATCTGTTTCATTTCCTTCCGCTGAGACTGCAATATGCGGCGCGCGAGCCGTAGACCTTCGGCCGTATTTGTGTGATATGGGCCAACCTGGGTCGTAGCGAGTTTTGCCAGCGGCAATTCTTCAGCCGAGTCGTGGAAGAGCACGATCTTCAGCGAGTCGCCGGGATACTGAGTTCGAATCAGATGCGCCAGCGCCAGCGCAACTTTCTTGGCGGGCGTAAATCGATCCTCTCCGTAAAGGATCATGGAGTGCGAACAGTCGAGCATCACGACTGTCGCGCATGACGATTGGTAGTCGCACTGATGAACATGCAGATCGCTGTACTCGAGATTAAGCGGCACCTGCAGGCCTTCGCGTTGAATTGCGCTGAGCAGCGTAGTGTTCACATCGAGGTTTATGGTGTCGCCAAATTCATAAAGCTTGCTCGCGGCTGCGGCTTCGACGCCGGTGGAAAGGTGTGACGTTTCGTGACGGCCCACGGAGCTCTTACCAAGACTTCCGAGCAGGTTTCGCAGCGTCTTGTAGCCTAAAAAGTCGAGCCCCTTTTCGGTGACTTCAAACTTGACGTTGCGAGGTAAAGGCTCGGAAACCTCCGGAGTGCCCTGGCCCTGCGGCTGTCGCTGTTGCTGGGCGGGCTCTTCTTTGAGCGTTAGATATCCTTCCTCAACCAGCCGTTCAATCAACTGATTCAACATCTCTTCGAGCAACGAACCTTTAAACTTGCCTTCATTGTCGTCGAGCATTTCCTGAATCTGACGTTGATCAAGCAGACCCTGGTCCATCAACGATTGCAACAGCGCGCGCCTCAACGCATCGAGAGAGGTGTCTTGCGGGCGTTGCTGGCGGGTCCAGTAGTAATCCTCGTCGTATCCGGAGTCGAGCAGGGAATCAGACAGACCTTCCATCAGGTCGCCGAGATTTATGCCGGAGACGTCGAGGCCTTTGAATTTTGAGTAGCGGGTGAACTTCATGGGTAAAACTATTTACTAGGGTTCTCGCGTGCGCCAATACCCTGGTCGCCGGCTGTTGTGAGCGAAAGCTATGATTACAATCTCGTCCTTGCGTTCGTATAACACGATTGAGTAGGGATAGCGTCGGAGTAGAATTCTCCGTGCGCCCTTACTACTCTTAACACTGGGGACCGGGCTGGTGGGTAACACACCGGATTTGAGGACTTCGATTGCCTTATCGGTTAGGTCCAGCAACGCACTTCCTAAACCCGATTGCCGGGCTTCATACCAGGACGCCGCGTCCGCGAGTTCATCCTCCGCCAGGCGGTGAATTCGAAGAGTTTTGTTCACGACTTCACGAGCTTTGCCCTGATTCGTGTTCGCGCCTCTTCCCAGCTTGTGGTTTCCGCCTCGCCTGACTCAACTTCATCGATCCTTCTTTGAATCTCTGAAGCCCAAGCTGCTTCAACATCCGGATCCTTACCTTCATCCAGGCTAGCAATCAGTTCGGAAGCCAGCCAAGCGCGTTCGTTCGGGGGGAGTGCTAATGCGGTGTCGAGGATTGTGTCTGCTCTGGTACTCATTGACGATCAGTCTAGCAAATCGAACCGCTCTCGTGAATATGGCAAAGCGTCAACGGTTCTAGTTCGGCAGATTACTATGCCCATTCCGTCAAGCAGTTAAAAGCCATTCAGATCCCGAAGAGGGGTACACCATTTTTCTTCGGTCCTCTCGCCTAAGCGATCAAGGTGTGCCTTGCCCGATTGGTGATAAGACCTTTTCCAGTCCAAACCGCAAGGTTCACAATTAGACGTCCCTTCCATCGTGGGAAAGCCAGAACAAATCCCGCTTCTTTTTCCATCCGTAAACAGTATCCTCGCACGCATCACGGTCAACTGTATTTCCCGGTTTCGGTCAAATCGTCGTAGATCATTCCGCGGCGGTCTTTTCGGGCCTTGGTTACCGCTGTGTAGCCACCTTCTTCGTTACGGCTGATCTTGTTCTGAGCGTAGAGACCTTCAAGCACAAACTCGCATGCGGCAACGACGTTTGCCTGGTCCGATTTCTTGAAGTCAAAAGGAATCAGCGACGTATCAATCAACTCGGGAACCGCATCAAGCAGAGCCATACATTCCTTCGCCGACGCTGTGTCCGCCAGTCGCAAGTTGTTCCCCTGGTCAAACCACTGCACTGTCTGCGCGAAATCGATGCCGACAAAATAGCCCTCGAAGATTTCGCCCGATGCTCGCTTGATCAAGTCTTTGGCGATCCGGTTTGCGCCAATCTGTTCGCCTTCATATTCGAGTTCCATCTTTCCGGTCATCGATGGAGTCGCCGCATAGATGTCGGAAATGCGCGGCACAATCTCCTCTTCCTCGGTCAGCAGCGCACGGCGTTCGGCGTTTGAAACTACCGATTCGATAACCGTAATCGGCATGCGCTGGGAAACGCCGGAATGCTTATCCACGCGACTGTCGTCACGCGCCTCAAAAGCAATCTGTTCGACGACTTCGCGAAGGAAGCCGGGGATCTGCAGGCGCTCTCTCAAACCATCGCGACTTACCCATGCTTCCTGGCGAGTGATTTCAACGGCAGTCTGAATCTCGGCTGGATAGTGGGTAGTAATCTCCGACCCGATACGGTCTTTCAATGGGGTGATGATCTTCCCGCGCGCGGTGTAGTCTTCCGGATTAGCGGAGAAGATCAGCATTACGTCCAATGGCAGACGCACAGGGTAACCCTTAATCTGTACGTCGCCTTCCTGCATGATGTTGAAGAGACCAACCTGAATCTTGCCGGCGAGATCGGGCAACTCATTGATGGCAAAGATGCCGCGATTGGCACGAGGCAACAGACCGTAATGAATAGTCAGCTCGTCGCTGAGCAGATGGCCGCCTTTCGCAGCTTTAATCGGGTCAACGTCGCCGATGATGTCGGCGATAGTGACATCGGGGGTGGCGAGCTTTTCTACAAAACGCGAGTCGCGGCCAATCCACTCGATCGGGGTTTCGTCACCATGGAGCCCTACGGTTTGTCGCCCGTAAGCAGAGATGGGAGTTAGTGGATCATCGTTAACTTCCGAGCCTTCGATCACGGGAATTTGATCGTCGAGTAGCTCGGTGATCTGGCGAATGATGCGACTCTTCGCCTGGCCTCGAAGTCCTAACAGGATCGTATTGTGCTTTGCGAGGATTGCATTTACGAGTTGAGGAACGACAGTTTCGTCGTAACCAACGATGCCTGGGAAAAGTCGCTCACCGCTTTTTAATTTCCTGATTAAATTGGCGCGCAGTTCGTCTTTTACTGAAACGCTTTTGTAACCGCCAGACCGTAACTCACCTAACGTCCTTGCTCGCTCCATAGTTGTCCTCGCGCTGAATAGAGGTTTTCGGAAAGTTTAACCGCAAAGAGGACAAAGTACGAACAAGTTGGAGAACCGTGCGCAGTAGCGTTGTCACGAAGGCTCTCAGGTGGCGACGAGAACTTTGGTGTGCTCTCAGGTGGGGAAGGTGGGATTAGCACCCCAGCGGTGATGCCCCGCTGGGGACCCCGCCTTGCCCCCGCTCTTTGAATACTTCAGTTCATGAATGCAATTGCGACCTCTCGATACTCTCACAACTGACTGAATACGGACTTCCGGCGCGAGGAAGAGCGGGGGCATGCCCTCCTTCCCTACCTGAGAGCATGCGATCGTCGCCCTAATAATCTTCAGACACGCAGGTGGATGGGATAGTCTTCACACTCGGTGGTCAGAGGAGCGATACGAGCCTTCGAGGTCGCGCGAGACTAAGCCGTCCGCTTCGAGTTTTTCCAGGTGGGCCATGACGGCACGCTCGGCCATTGCATGCGCTTTGGGCGAGACGTCTGTGTACACGCGAGCGACGATGTCTTTAGGCGTGGTGGCGCCTTCTCGAACGGCTTGCAGTATGTTTCGTTCACGTTCTAAGCGATGGGAGATGTATTCGTCGAGTTTCGCGTAAGGGTTTCCGATCGCCGGACCGTGGCCACCGAAGATCACTGACAAATTCGGAAGCGCTCGCATGCGCTCGAGAGAGTCGAGGTAGTCGCGCATGTTTCCTTCCGGCGGGTCTATGAGAACTGAACCAAGCCCGACAATGTTATCACCGGAGATTAAGGTTCCGGTCCGTTCTTCGTAAAAACAGAGATGGCCGCGTGCGTGGCCGGGGGTGTGCATCCCACGCAGCGCAATGTGCGGTACACCTTGCAGCTCTATCGTCTCTTCATCGTCAATCAGGCGATCGATTTTGATGACACCGCCTAAGGCTTCAGCGGTGAGCCGATGAGCAGCCACGGTCACTGATTCGGGCGGGTGCCGTTGGCGCAAATGTTCGCGTAATGCGTTCACCCCCCCGATGTGATCAGGGTGAACATGCGTGAGAACAATCTCGCGGACGCTACACCAGGCGTCGGAGATCAATTCGTCCACACAAGCCGCGAGTGCCTGTTGCTCGTCTTCATAAGGCGAGCCAGGATCGATAATCAACAACTCCTCGGAGTTATAAACGAGATAGCAATTGGTATGAGTGGCGGGAGGCTTCGTCGGTGTCCGAACCGGAAAGCAGATGTAGTTAGGACGAAACTCGATCTGTCGAACAGGTTCGCGATGTGCGTTTGGTACGAATAAGAAACGTTCGACAAGGGTCTCGTCGATTCCTTCGGACAGAGTTCTCAAAGCATGGATAACAGGGGGCACGGCGAGAATTTCCGAACGTTGCCATCCGCCCAGTGCGGCGCTGGCGGTTATCCATTCGCCGCTTTCAAGTTCGGCATCGGCATCAATTCTCGGCTGTTGCTTTGGCGGTGCGGTAACGACAAAGAACCATGTATCAAAGCGGCGCGCGCTGAATGGCGGGGTAACCCATCGTCCGACGAAAGTGAAGTCGCGGGCATCAAGATGGAGGTTGTAATGTTTGAGCAGTGACGGCCAGGCCATTCGACCGGATTGAAGATCGTCAAGCAAAGACGCGCGCTGCCCTCGGGTCAAGGCATCGCCGCCTCGCGCGACCAGTACCTGTGTTTCCTCAAACAACTCACGCGCGGCGCAGCTAATTGCGGTGCCTGTATCGGAGTCGTCACAGTTTTCAACCGGCGCTTCGACGTCTGACTGATCAAACTGTCCGCCCGGAAAGGCGTGATAGCCGCCGAGAAACGCGAGCTTGATGCTCCGCTTAACCAGAAAGACTTCCGGATTGCGCGGGTTGGTGTTGTGTCGAAGGAGGATTACCGCGGCAGCGTCTTTTGGGATACTCACGACCAGCGAAACCTCTCGCCATCGCCCGGTCCCCATGGATTGCCGCGCATGTGATAGCCGCCTTCTTCCCAAAAGCCGGCTTGGTCGTGTTCAAGGAAACGAACGCCTTTAACCCACTTGGCAGACTTCCACGCGTAGAGTTGAGGGATGATCAACCGAACCGGGCCACCGTGTTCGGGAGGTATCGGTTCGCCGTCGTGCGACCAGGCGAAGAGCGAGTCTCCCTTGAGGAAGTATTCGATGGGAACGTTGGTGGTCCAACCGTGGTCGTAAGCTTCTGCCACTACAAACTTCGCTTCCGCTTTGACACCGGCGAGTTTGGCTATCTCCCGGGTAGGAACGCCACCCCAAACATTGTCCAGGCGCGACCAGCGCGTGACGCAATGAAAGTCGGCAAAAACCTTCACCGGAGTTAATTGCATAAATTCATCGAGAGACCACTTCTGCGGGTTCTCGACAAGTCCGCCGACTTCAAACGTCCAGGTCACGAGATCCACTTCCGGAGTGCCATGCGCGTCCAGGACCGGCCACTTTTTTGTGCGAGATTGTCCAGGCGGGATGCGATTGTCTTTCCGCGTGTCGGGACTAATGATGATTTCCGGATCCGATATATCTTCCGGCTTGCGGGGATCGCCCGGCTGGTATTTCGGATCGCTGAACAAACTTCCCAGAAAACTCATGCAACAGTTTCTCTCAGTCGACGCGGTATAAGAGGACCACTATCGTCGAGGCTTTCTCGCCGTCTTTCTCAGCCGGTACGAACCGAATTTTCCGCGCCGCTTCAACGGCTTTCGCATTTACGCTATCTGCTGGTCCACTCTTCACCTTGATGTCGGTTACCTCGCCCGAGCCACACAGTATCGCGTGCAACGTAACCACTTCCTCAGCGAATCTGCGACGGTCGGCCTTGTCATAGTCCGGCTCCGGCTTGGCAAGAATCTTCGCCTTCCGATCCATCACCTTGCCCGAATAAACTGGAGCCGTACACTCCCGATTTGCGGACGCTTGTCCCGGTTGCTGCGCACTTACCGGCGCGCAAAGGAGCATTGCCATTACAAACAATACGTATCGTGGTGACAAACTAGTATTCATTTCTCCAACTCCGGCTTACTTTCTGGTGTTTCGCTCAGCAAGGGCCATCAACTCTTCAGGCATCCACTTGCTCACAGCTTTCCTGGTTGATTCTTCGATCCCAACTGTACGGTCATGCCACTTATCTCTGTCGCCTTCGGGCCCACGCTGGAGCTCATAATTTTCTGTCTGCTCCAGGCTTAACAGAATTCCATCCACAACTTCCTTCCAATCCTGAAATTGAATTCCACGCCGGACAATCGGCAGTCCGGCGGACCAATCCTCCTCAGGCGCGCGAGCGTCCTGCTCTGGAATTGTTAGGTTATATAGCGGCGGAAATGGTTTGCCGGTAAATTCCTTTACCAGCAGTTCCTTGAGGTCTTTGTATGAAGCGCTCGACCGTTCGCGCCTGAGCTCCTGTGCGCGGCGAAAAATGTCGGCAACCGTTATCTGTTCGTTGGCCATAGGACACACGCGAATTCGGACACTGGGTTGTCGTGGATTTACCCCAATACCTTACACGCGGAAAGGGATGTCGCACAACCGCACACCGAAGGGCTATGAGTCAGTGCCACCTCGCGCTAGCGCGTAGGACAAACATTCCTGTCTGTCGGTCTAATATAAGAGGCTTGGACAACAATTCGTGCCTGCCTCCAAAGACCGACAGACAGGAATGTCTGTCCTACTCGCCTCCGATTGAAATCGTCGCGGAATGAAGTAAACTGCCTGCCTATGCCGGAGTCGCTGATCTCGCCTGATTCAATTCAAGAACAAAAGAAAACCGATCCAGGTTGCCACATTTGTGGCCGGGCCAACGGGCCACATTTTCCGTTGTCTGATCTACCCAATGAGCTCGCCACTTTTCTCAAGGGACACGCGGTGGTGACAGGGGAGATGGCAAATGTTTGCGCCTCTTGTGTCGAGCTCTTTAGCCGCGCCAAAGCGCAAGTCGATTCTCACCAGTTGGTTTTTGATCAGACCGATCACGTTCTGCCCACGCCTTTGCGGATGAACGCTGATGAGCGCTTCACCGGGCGTGGTGTAACCATGGCATTCCTCGACTCAGGATTTTATGCGCACGACGATCTCACTAATCCGGTGAATCGAATCGTTGCCTACCACAGCATCTTTGACGCGGAAGACGATCACACGTCACTTAAAACAACCGACGTCGCCAGTTGGCATGGAATGATGACCTCCGTCGTCGCTGCGGGAAACGGACATTTATCCGAGGGTTTTTATCGGGGCATAGCGCCTAACGCGAAAGTCGTGCTCGTGAAGATTGGCCGCACCGGACACATCCCTGACGAGAATATTCAAAAGGGCCTGGAATGGGTGATCGAGAACCGCGAGAAGTACGGTATCCGCGTCGTCAATATCTCTGCCGGTGGAGATTTTGAGCAGTCGTACTTGAGCAGCGACTTATGCCAAACGGTCGAGCGCGCGGTGAAGGAAGGATTGGTTGTAGTTTGTGCGGTGGGTAATGCCGGAATGGCTCCCGGTCATCCCGTGCTGCCGCCGGCCTGCTCGCCGTCAGCGATTTCCGTGGGTGGACTCGACGATCAGAATTCGCTCGATCGGGCAAAGAGGGGTATGTATCGCTCGTCTTATGGGCCAACGATCGACGGACTACAAAAACCCGAGATCATTGCGCCGGGCATCTGGGTCGCTGCTCCGATTCTTCCGTTTACTCCTACCGCGGATCAGGCCGAGCTTTACGCAAGTTTGGACTTGGCAGGGGATGATGAGCTGAGGACGATCATTGAATCCAATGAAGGAGTCGACAAAGATTTCGACGAGGCACGCGACCTGTCAATTCCTCTTCTCCGGCAGTTAATTACGATCAAGTTGCGTGAAGGCAACGTCATCAACCAGCATTACAAATACGTTGACGGTACATCTTTCGCCGCGCCTATCGTTGCATCCATTGTAGCGGCCATGCTGGAGGCCAATCCGAAATTGACCCCGCAGCAAGTCAAGAGAATTTTGATCGGGACGGCTGAACGAGTAGGCGGAGTCGAGTCTGATAGACAAGGCTGGGGCGTGGTCGTTCCGCGACTGGCGGTGGAAGTTGCGTGCAACGCATGACGACTCCAAGGTGTGGCCTTCTGCCATTTCTGCCCCGCGGTAGACACTCGCGCGAGTCGTATGCAACAATTCCTTCAAACCAAAAGACAATCTAAGAAGTTTCGAGAGGAGTATTAAAGCAAAAATGTCTGAGAATGAAAGCGCGCAAACCGAAGGCGCGGCTAACGCAAGTGAGAATCCAGCTGCTGAGACGGCAGCCGAGGATATCTCTTATCACGCAGTGGAAAAAGACGGAGTGGTCACGGCAATTTGGGAGATGCAGGGCCGCAAGCACATGAGAACGATCGATCCTCGCTCGCGACAAGGGCAAGACATCCTTCGACTTTACACGACAGAGCATCACGATGAAGGCCCCGCGGCGGACGCGGCCTCAACCGCCTGACAGCGAGCTCGGTTATCTAACTCGGACCTCGGTCACTCCTGGATCTGTGCATTCAATTGGATTGAAATCCAATTATTTGGAACACCTGGACGGTATCTGCCCGCCTGTACGATCGCCAACCCCCTGCCTTGTAGGTAATTCCCCAAAATGTATGTCGCAAGCTTCGGGACGTCTGGCCCTTTCCAGTTGGAATATTAGTTGCATCCGAAAAACGCAATTAGATAAGAACACGCCGGGTACCAGAACGATTTTTCCGCGCTTCACAAGAACTTTAGACCTTCCTGTTGGAAAAGGAGAGACCTTATGTTCAAAGCGACCAAGTCCCTGCTGGTTTTAATAGCCTGTTTCGCCTGCCTTTCAATCTCAGTCTTTGCTCAGACAACTGGCTCACTATCCGGCCAGGTAAAGGACGAGAAGGGGGCAATTTTGCCAAACGCGTCGGTTACACTTCGAAATGTCCGTACCAATCTGGCTCGAACGACCCAGGCAGATGATGAAGGCCGGTATCGCTTCCCTAACGTGGCGGTCGGCGAATATGAGGTCTCAGTAGAAGCCGGAGGGTTTGCGAAGCACGTCCAGACGGGTGTCAGCCTCCTGCTAAACCAGGATGCGGTCGTAGACGTTTCCATGCAGCTTAAAGGCGTTCAAGAGGTGGTTAATGTCGTGGAGAATGCCTCGTTGCTGAATACCAGCACGGCTGAGGTCGGAACACGATTCGACGAAAGACGCTTGACCGACCTTCCGGTTGCAACCAATCGCAGCGTTTACAATCTCGCGCTCTCCGCCCCGGGTGTCAGCCAACTTGGGCCAAATCAGGTAGGTTTCGCCGCAGGCATAAACTATTCCGCCAACGGCGGTCGTGTCCGTTCAAACAATTTCATGATCGACGGGCAGGACAATAACGACTTTGGCGTGGCGGGCGCGTCCATCCCGCTTAACAATCCCGATGTCATTCAGGAAGTGCGGTTGGTAACGAACCAGTTCACGGCTGAGTTTGGCCGCAACTCCAGTTCAGTCTTCAACGCTATTACCAAACGTGGTGGAAACAGTTTTCATGGTTCCGGCTTCTGGTTCCACAACAGCGATTCGCTGAATGCATGCAGCAATTTGGATAAGAACGCGGGGTTCTGTAACCGCAATTCTACAAACCCGTCTCAAAGACACGCTCCGTTCCGCATCGAGAACCAGGCCGGCGGAACAATCGGCGGACCAATTCTAAAGAACAAGCTATTCTTCTTTGGTTCCCTTCAACGTTGGTGGGATCGTCAACTTGGCTCCGGTGTCACCATCGTAGGTGTACCGACGGAAGCCGGCCGGGCGATACTGCAAACGCAGGCTGGCGCGCGTCCGCAGGTTGCTGCCCTGTTAGCATTCCTGCCGGCCGCACAGACTGCCGCTTCGGGATCGGCGACATTTAACATCGGCGCAAACCAATTTATCGTCCCGACGGGCTCGCTGACCGGCAGCACGAGCTTTGTATTTAATGACTGGCAGACCATGCAACGAATTGATTACAACTTCAATTCGGGCCATCAAATATTTGGTCGCTACATCTTCCAGGACTCCGACACAGTCGGTACCGGCCAGGCGAGTCCTCCGGGAAATACAAGCAATAACATCGCTCGCACCCAGGGATTGAACATTACTCTGGCCAGCGTTTTGGGTCCAAACTGGGTGAATGAAGGACGGTTTGCCTGGTTGCGAAGCGCTGGAGCGACCACTTCGAATAACCCCGATTCAGAAACGATTCCGTCGATCGAAATAAATCAACTGGGCTTGCAGGGGTTTAATGCGGCAGCAAGTCGCACGGCCATCGGTCTGGGAGTCAATCTTCCGCAGTTCTCTTTCCGGACTACCTGGCAGTATCAGGATAATCTGTCCCATACGGCCGGCAACCATGGGTTGAAGTTTGGGTTTGACATCCATCGGAGCCAACTGGAGCAGTTATTCAAACCTACGACGAGAGGCCGGCTGGTCTACACTACGCTCAATCGCTTTGTGAACGACGTGGCCCAAATCGCCACGATTAACAAAGACTTGCCAGGAGTCGCAGAGATCTTGAATCTTGACTGGCATGACTTTTACTTCTACGGTCAGGACGAATGGAAGATCAGGCCAAACTTCACGCTGACTTACGGACTCAGATGGGAGTTGCCGGGACAGCCGATCGGGGATCTGGTGGATTTCAACGCACCGGTGGTGGCTGCGGCTAACGGCGACGCGCGCTTCATCGTGTCTCCGATTCCGTCGCGAGACAAGAAGAACTTCCAGCCGCGAATCGGGTTCAACTGGAATCCACGTACCTCGAGCGACGGGATGATGGGTTTCTTGACCGGCGGCGACAGACTTGTCATTCGCGGTGGTTACTCCCGAACGCATGACTATACGTTCACGAATATCGCGCTAAATATATGGAGCTCTTTCCCGTTTGTGGCGGCTGCCACCTTCCCGACGGCGTCTCTTACGCTGCCGGGCGAAACGGCCGCAGCTGCGGGAACGACCAACGCCTTCACTAACCTGGCAAATCCATCCATCGATCCGAAGACCTTCGCGCGTACCGTTGTTTCTGACAACTTCCATTCGCCACGTTACGACTCGTTTAGTTTTGAGATGCAACGTGAACTGGGTCGTGACACGGTGCTTCGTTGGGGCTATGTCGGTTCAAAGGGTTCGGATCTCTTCCAAACCATCGATGGCAACCCGCGCCGCCTTAACGCGATTGGCTGCACTGCGTTTGTTACAGTGGCAACTGATAGCTGCCGCGTTGATTCAACGGCTTCCACCATTCGCCTGCGCACCAACTCGGCGTCTTCGATCTATCACTCGATGCAGGTCAGCATGGAGAAACGCTTTAGTAAGGGCTTCAGCTCAGGCCTGCATTACACCTGGAGCTCTTTCATCGACGAGGCGTCTGAAATATTCAACCCCTCGCCCGGCGAAATAGCCATTCCCCAGGATTCGTTCAACCCCAAGGCCGATCGCTCACGCTCCACCTTTGACCGTCCGCATCGCGTTGCCGGCAATTTCGTTTACGAGCTGCCCTGGTATCGTGAGCAAAAAGGCTTGATCGGTCACGTGCTTGGTGGCTGGCAAATAAACTCGTCCTTCTCGCTGCAAAGCGGCGCGCCCTTTACGCCGTTGAACGGCTTGGATCCAACCGGAGCTCTAAGCGGTATCGACACGTTGGTAGGTAACGCGATCCGTCCCAACGTTTACAGCAACTTAGATATATCCAGGATGTCGGTTCAGGAGTTGCGGGCCATCGATCAGGCACTCAGGGCACAGGCTCTACAACAAGCCCAACAGATCTTCGCGTCGATAGTGAATCCGCAAGTGGGACCTCTGGGCGGGTCGGCGCTTCCGAACACTCTCTTTACAATTTCCCAGGGCCGCATAGTTTCGAATGCCGCCGGTGTCCGAAGCGTGGTAGTTGATTTCATAGGATTGCCGACGGGACGTGTTGGCAACGCCGGCCGAAATATCCTGCGCGCTGACGGGATCAACAATATCGACCTCGGCATCCTGAAGACCACGCGCCTGGGAGAAAACCAGAAGCTGCAACTGCGGGCCGATTTTTATAACTTCACAAATACCCGAGACTTCGGAATCCCGCAGGCCACCGTCACCAATGCCGGGTTCCTTAACCAATGGGGCACCAACGGCGGTAACCGCCGCGTGGTAGTAGCCCTGCGTTATGTGTTTTAAATAGTTTCCCGAATGCCTGGCGGCCTTTTGGCTACCGGCTTTTGGTAAACCACTTAGATTGAATCGGGGCTGAGAGATTTCTTTCAGCCCCGATTTGACTTTAAATTGCTTTCGCGAAAAACTTTTCTTCTAAAGTGAGCAGGACTATATTTGATTGGCTCCTTGTTCTTGTCAGTACCACCTGCGTCAGCGGGTGGGTTGAGGCGACAACACACACACCCGCTTACGCAGGTGGTACTGACACCAAGCCCCTCGAGTCTTGTAATTGAAGCTGGAGGTAATTATGAAGATCCTCGTTTTGATGCTTTGTATTCTCTGCGGTGGCGTCGTAGCGAGTGCGCAGTCCGGATCCGGTTCGACTGACTCTCCAGATCTGGCGGTCGTCAAGTTTAGCTGGAGCAAAGAGCGAACAAACTGGCAACAGGATCCGTTCAGCGGCCCGATTGAGAACTTTGATGAAATGCGCGTCAGGTCGCGAAACGAGAAGCGAATTGCGGACGCTAAGAGAGGAGGTAACGGATCCGATCTCAGCAGGGCCGAACGTGACGCGAAAACTGATGCGGCCCTCACGGCCCAGATACACAAGAACAAGCCCGGTCGTTATCAGTTCTTGTACAGCGTGCAGGTGCGAAACAACGGCGCCAAAGTGATCAAAGCGATTGACTGGGATTACGTTTTTTTCGATCTCAACAATCAGAGCGAGCTGGGCAGACGTCAATTTCGTACCGAAGAAAAGATCGCGCCAGGTAAATCGAAGGAGCTTAAATCCTTCATACGTACTCCGCCAACGCAAACCGTGAGCATACATTCGCTCGACAAGAATGAGCGCGCAAATCTGGGTGAAGCTGTTGTGATTGTTCGAGTTGAATATCTGGATGGTTCAGTCTGGCAACTTCAATAGAGCGCCGCAGGTAAAGCAACTGTTAGTTGGCTTGAGGCTTAAGTAAAAGTGTCATGGTTGGTTGGGGCGACGCAAAGTAACAGTTTGCTTTTACGATCAATATGTCATTACCCAATCTCAGGCTGCGCGCGGCGACGGCAGACGAAGCGCCAACCCTCACTAAGATCGCACACGATGCCAAACGCCATTGGGGTTATCCGGAACGTTGGATAAACCACTGGCAAGCCGACCTCACAATCTCGCCCGACTATCTTGCCAACAATCATGTATTCGTGGCTGAAAGTGATGGCCTAATCGTGGGCTTCTACTCCCTGGCGGATCGCCAAAACAACGCTGAGCTGGACCACATGTGGGTCGCGCCTGAACACATCGGTACGGGCGTGGGAAAGGAACTGTTTATTCACGCGATGCAGCAGGCGGCAGGACGAAACATTTCAGAGGTCGAAATTTTGGCCGATCCAAATGCCGA
>Ga0190270_10000100_pt1 | contig 37797 bp, 23 predicted proteins | sample Popmic320T_FD_133748 | JGI IMG/M metagenome (GOLD analysis project Ga0190270, IMG submission 133748) | Populus adjacent soil microbial communities from riparian zone of Weber River, Utah, USA - 320 T | ecosystem: Environmental > Terrestrial > Soil > Riparian zone | place: USA: Utah | collected...
TCGCGTCGCGCCGTTGTTCTCTATGAAGTCGTCAGGTAGCCAGAGCGCCGTGGCGACGCTGAATGGCTCGGACGACGCCGTCCTGGGATACCAATCGGTGTGCAGCCCTTGCAGCCCGTATCCGGGCAGAGGGTCGCGCCCGCCCAGCGCCAATACTTTGAACGAGCGCCCCAACACATGGTAGACGGCCGCGAGTATTTTCGGATGTGTGATGACGTCGTCGAACGCCTCGTCTTTTTGGATCAGGTCGCCGGCGTGTCGCGTGCCGCTCCGCTCGCCGTCGGCGGCGCGCTCGAACGCCGTTCGTATCCGCGCCAGCCAACCCGCGTCAATGACATCCGGCAGCACGACATAACCGAGCCGATCGAGAGATTCCTTCTCCGCAGCCGGGAGCGTCGCCTCAGTGACGTTGCATTCCCTTAGCGCATCTTCGATTCGCAGTTCGTTCATAGCCCACACTCCTCTCAGAAAATCCACGTAGTAACGACTAATCGCATTACTACGTGGCGCGCTTTAATTCTTTCATGGGGCCCAATGCGACATGATAGTTCCTCAGCGGAAGTTTTCGATCATCATCAGGTCGCTGCCTCGCCGGGCGAAGAGCGGGAAGAGCAGCCATCTGCCGTCAGGAGAGATCGTCAGGCCGGAGACGCTGCTCGGTAGAACACGGTCAACTTCGGCGACTGTCTTTTCGGCGCCTGTCGAGAAGCTGAAGAATTTGATGGCCGATTTCGTGTTGGAACTGGCGACGGCGAAATAGACGCCTTCGCCCGCGACCGTCCAGACGCGGCTGTAATTCTTCTGGTGAAAATCGAAGAGAGGCGCTTCGGCGCCGCCGGCGGTCGGCATGCGCCGGATCGAGGATGACCCGCGATCCTGCGTGAAATAAAGCCACCGGCCGTCGGGCGATTCCATCGGCTCGAAGCCTCCCTGCCGGGTCATCTGCACGGCCTCGCCTCCGTCCGCGGGCATCTTCCAGATTTGCAGCCGTCCGCTTCCGCCATCCGCATTTCTGTTGGACGTGAAATATATCAAGCGCCCGTCGCGCGACCAGCTCGGGACGATGTCTTCGGCCGGATCGGTGGTCAGTCTTCGCGGCTGGCCACCCTCTGCGCTCACTACATAGATGTCGGCGTTGCCCTCGGGGCGGCAGTCGAACACGATCCGCTTACCGTCGGGCGACCAGCTCGGCGACCCGGCCAGTGGGCCGTGAAATGAAGTAAGGCGAATGGGATTCTCCCCATCGCCGTCGCAGACCCATATCTCATCGCTCCCGGAACGATTAGATACGAATGCGATTCGCTTGCCGTCGGGCGAATAGCGCGGGCTGATTTCGAGGGCAGTCGAAATGATCAGGCTGGTGAGAGGGGGGACATTCTCCGAACCGCTTTTGAGCGCCAGTCTGAATATGTCCTCGTCACTCGTGTTCTGCCTCCAGGCCAGCCGGCTTCCATCGCGAGAGAAGGCCGGGTAATGAGCTTCGCTGCCGGTGGCCGCCAGCCATTCGGCGCCGCCGCCTTCAACCGGAACCCTGAACAGGCGGCTCTTGCCGCCATGCCGGGACGCAAAGACGATCTCGCGTCCGTTCGGAGTCCAGGCCGCATTGCTGACGCCCGCGCCGTCGAAGGTCAATCGCTTCGGTTCGCCGCCGTTCACGGAAACGAGATAGACCTCGCCGACCACAGCGCTGATCACTCGCACAAAGGCCAGTTGTTTGCCGTCGGGCGAAAAAGCCGGACTGCAATCGCCGACGACGGACGCCGGGGGCGACGTCACGCGACGTTTCTCTCCGGTTTCGGTTGAGAGAAGAAAGAGGCTGAAAGGCTCCTCGGCCGAAGTCTTGTCGCTCATGACCAGCCATCTCCCGTCCGGCGACCAGTGAATCCATGTATGGCTTCCGAATCCGAAGCGGTTGGCCCAGACTCCGGCCAATTTACGCTCTGCGCCGCCGAGCGCCGGGACGAGGAAGATTCCATCTCCGTCGGCCGAGCTGCGATAAAAAGCTATTGTGCGGCCGTCCGGCGACCAGACTGGATTCACATCGTCTCCGGGGTCGTCGGTCAGTCGCACCCAATTCCCGCCGTCCACCAGCCGGACGTAGACGTCAGTGTTGTCATCTTTGGCGCCGCTCCAGACAAAAGCGATCTGGTTGCCGTCCGGTGAAAAGGCGGGTTGTGATTCGCGCCCCGGATAGGTGGTCAGCGGAACGATGTTGATCGGAGAATCTGCGCCGCCGCCGGCGCTGGACGACCGGAGGACAGACTTGAAATACAGAAAGGCCAGAACGCCGAGCAGCGATATCGCCGACAACCACAGCGCCGTAGCCCAACGACGTCGTGAGCGCCAATCCGCCGCCTCATGATTAATAACAGCCCTTACTGCATTCTGATTCGAGGCCCCGGCGCCGTTTTCCACCAGGGGATGGGAAATGGATGAGATTGCGGGCGCCCCATCCACTTCGGTCACCGGCGCAATGAAGCGGTAGCCAAGCCGCGGAAGCGTTTCGATGTAATGTTGCTCGCCCGATCTTTCGGCCAGGGCCTTTCTCAAGGCCGAGATGTGAACGTTCAGATTGGCCTCTTCAACCACCGTATTCGGCCACAAAGCTTTGATCAGGCTCTCCCGGTTCATGACCTGTCCCGGATTTTGCACCAGCAGCAGCAGCAGATCGAATTCCTTGGGCGGCAGCATGATGACCTCGCCATTTCGATACAGGCGATGCTCAGCGGCGGCGAGCCGAAATGGGCCGAATTCGTAAAACTGATTGTTTTGCCGCTCTAAATGTCCCATAAGCCGTCTTTAGGTGATCTTTATACGGGCCTTTACTGAAAATTTATCTGATCCAAAGGACTCCTACCCCTACCAGCGAATAAGCTGCGCCAACGAAACAACCTTTCAATCATGATTTCAGGCTTTGCTGGCGCATATTAGAACGATTCTCAATCATCAATCAATGCTGGTTAATGAAGACGTGGGGCGGATTTTAGTCTGCCCGGTTCAAGGGCAGACTATAGTCCGCCCCACGCCTTCGGAGGAGGCGCCATGTCCAAACTATCACCCATCATCCGAATTACCTTGCTCTGCCTGTTTTTGCTGTTCAGCGGGTTAGGGCTTACCGTCAGCGCGCAGCAATTCACCGGCACTATCCAAGGCGTTGTGCAGGATTCGACCGGCGCCGTTGTCACCGGCGCCGAAATCTCCGTCATTAATATAGCCACCGGCGAAACCCGCATAGTGACGACCGACGGCAATGGCGCATACGTCGCGCCACAGTTAAAGCCGGCCCTTTACCGGGTCGTGGTCAAGAAAGCCGGGTTCAAAGCCGCGACGCTGGACGAAATCAAACTCGACGTGCAGCAAATTCGCGCCGTCGACGTGAAGCTAGAGGTCGGACAGGCGACCGAGACCGTGAGCGTAAATGCTTCGGGCGCGGCGACCATCGAGACCGTCAGTTCTACCGTCAGCCAGACCATTGAAAACAAGCGGGTCGTCGATCTGCCGCTCAACGGCCGCAATCCGTTTTCGCTCGCGACCCTGAGCCCGGGCGTGATCCCGGCGCCTGGCTCGTCGCCGTTCATCAGCGGCGGTCGCAACGCCACGAGCGAAGTGGCGATTGACGGCATTACGAACGTCAGCGCCGAGAACAACGTCTCGATTCTCGACCTCAACTACACGCCCTCCGTGGACGCGGTGCAGGAGTTCAGCGTCCAGACCAACTCGGTCAGCGCCGAATTCGGCCGCCTCGGCGGCGGCGTGATCAATCTGGTCACCAAGAGCGGCTCGAACACGTTTCATTACACGGCCTTCGAGTTCCTGCGCAACAGCGCGCTCGACGCCAACAATTTCTTCAGCAACCGCGCCAACATCAAGAAGGGCAGCTTCAAGCGCAATCAGTTCGGCGGCAACATCGGCGGGCCCATCCACAAGGATCGCGCGTTCTTCTTCTTCAATTACGAGGGATTGCGGCAAGGCGCGGCTTCGGTCGGAACGTTCACCGTCCCGCTGCCGGAGTGGCGGCAGGGCGATTTCCGCAACCTGAAGAACGCCGCCGGGCAGCCGATCATTATTTATGACCCGCTCACGACCAGGCCCGATCCCGCCAACCCGGGGCGCTTCACCCGCGATCAAATTTCGTGCAACGGCGTGTTGAACGTGATCTGCCCGAACCGGATCAGCGCGATCGCGCGCAACCTGATGCAATTTTGGCCGCTGCCCAATACGACGCCGATCAACGCCAACACGCAGCAGAACAACTTCACGGCGGTCGGCACGAACATCAACAACTCCAACCAGATCGATTCGCGCGTGGATTACAACTTCAGCTCGAACTGGCGAGCGTTCGCGCGCTTCTCTTCGCTGTTCAAGAACGAGAACCGCCCGTTCAACCATTACGGCAACCTGGCCACGCCGAACAACGCCGGGCCTGTAGACAGCACGGCGCGCAGCCTCTCGGTGGACAACGTCTTTACCATCAATCCGACGCTCTTCCTGAACGCGCGCTACGGGCTGGGCCGACGCACCTCAAAGCGCACGCCGTTCTCGGCCGGATTCGATTTCACACAGCTCGGCTTCCCGTCGACGCTCAAGTCGGTGGCCGACGGGCTCGAATTCCCGCGCTTCGACGTGAACGGTCTTTCCTCGCTGGGGCAGGAGAACTTCAACGACCTGGTCATCGCCCCGACCACCCACAGCTTCAACACGAACGTGACGAAACTGCTGTCGCGCCACACGTTCAAGTTCGGCATGGATTACCGCAAGCTGATGCTCAACTTCCTGCAATTGAGCCAGCCTTCAGGCCAGTACAGCTTCCAGTCGCTCTGGACGCAGCGCGATCCGAATCAGGGCAGTAGTACCGCCGGTTTCGGCCTCGCCTCGATGCTTCTCGGCGTACCAAATAACGGGACGCTCAGCCACGACCCGACGCCGGCTTCGGCCAGCTCGTATTGGGCATTTTACTTTGAAGACAACTGGAAGGCGTCGCCGAAATTGACGGTGACGCTCGGCCTGCGTTACGAACTCGACGTGCCGCGCACGGAGCGCTACGATCGGCTGAGCGTCTTCGATTTCGACGCGCCGTCGCCGATCGCCAATCAGGTTCCGGCCAATCCTTTCTTCGACCCGGCGAGCTTGAAAGGCGCGATCACATTCGTCACCCCTGAAGGCCGCCGCCAGGCGCCGACCGACAAGAACAATTGGGGTCCGCGCATCGGCTTCGCTTACAACGTGGCGGAGAAGACCGTGGTGCGAGCGGCCTATGGCATTTATTACTCGCCTTCGGGAATGCAGGCGGCCGGCCACACCGGCACGGCGGGCATGATCGGCTTCCGCACCGCGAGCTCGATGGTCGTCAGTCTGGACGGGCGCACGCCGATCGCCTTCCTGGACAATCCGTTTCCGAACGGCTTCAACCTGCCGCCGGGCACATCGCTAGGAGCGGCGACCAACCTCGGGCTGGGACTCGGCGAGAGCGTGATCATCGATTCCGCCAGCCCCTACATTCAGCAATGGAATCTGAACGTGCAGCGCGAACTGCCGGGCGGCATCGTTTTCGAGGCTGCCTACATCGGCAGCAAGGGCACACGGCTGCTGGCCGGCGAGAGCGGCATCACGCAATCGCAGTTGCCGGCCTCGTTCCTGAGCCTGGGGACGCAGTTGCAGAATCAGGTCACGAACCCGTTCTTCGGGATCATCACCAACCCGTCCTCGCCGCTGCGCAACCAGACAGTCGCGCGGGGCCAACTGCTCCGGCCCTTCCCGCAGTATAACGGCATCAACGCGTTCCGCGTCCCGTTCGGATTCTCTATCTATCACGGCGGGACGTTGAAGGCCGACAAACGATTCTCGAACGGCATGAGCTTCCTCGTCGCCTACACCTGGAGCAAGCTGATTGACGACGTCTCGACGACGGTCGGCTTTCTGGGCCAGGCGAGCGCGCGGCAGAACGTTTTTGACCGCGCGGCAGAACGCGCCATCGGCTCGCAGGACATCGCGCATCGTTTTGTGAGCAGCTATGTTTACGACCTGCCGTTCGGCAAGGGGAAAAAGTTCGGTAGCGACTGGCGCGGGGCGGCCGGATGGTTATCCGGCGGCTGGCAGTTCAACGGCATCACAACCTTTCAGAGCGGGGTACCGATCATCATCACGCAGGGCGCCAACACCGTCGGCCTTTTCAACCCGACGCAGCGTCCGACGTGGAACGGGGCCGATCCGAACCTCGAGGGCAGCAAGGCCGATAAACTGGCGCGCTGGTTCAATACGTCGGCCTTCTCGATCACGCCGGCCTTCACCTTCGGCAACGCGCCGCGCGTGATGCCCAACCTGCGCCAGGACGGCGAGAAGAGCTTCGACGTGTCGTTGTTCAAGAACAATTACTTCAAGGAGGGCAAGTGGAACGCCCAGTTCCGGGTCGAGTTCTTCAACGCCTTCAACCGCGTGCGTTTTGGAGGGCCGGGCGGCCAGGTCGACTCCGGCAACTTCGGCGTGGTCGGCGGTCAAGGCAACGGCCCGCGACAGATCCAATTTGCTCTCAAACTGATCATGTAGTTTGCAGCGTCGCCGCTGGCGCCGCCGCCGTGCGTTAATGGTCTTTGAAAATTAAACGCAATCACGCAATCCAACGTAGGGGCGGGTTTTCCCCGCCCCTATCGCTCGGGTCACGAACCAGGGCGGGGAAAACCCGCCCCTACACCCATGGTTGTATTTAATTCTCAAACACCATAAACCCACGGCTAAAGTCAGGCCGTCGCTACGCGACGAATAATGCGCCCATTTCGCGCAGAGATCCGGGTAAGGATGGTTATCGATGCTTCGCAAAACGCTTCGTCTTCGAATCTTGCTGATCTTGCCTTTGGCGGCCGTGACCGCGGCCTTCGCGGCGGGGCCGACTCCGCAGGAGTCGCCACAAGTGGTCTACCTATGGCCGAGCGGCGCCACGACTTTACAGGGCGCGGGGGAGAAGGAGATCACGAACCCGCCGCAGCTGCAGCCGGGTCAGGCGCCTCGCCAGGTCAAGAACATTCACAACCCATCCATCGAGGTCTTCCTGCCTCCGCCAGAGAAGGCGACCGGCGCGGCGCTGATCGTCGCGGCGGGCGGCGGCCACCGGGAATTGAACGTGGGGACTGAAGGGTACGATTTGAGGGAATGGCTACACGGCCTCGGCGTAGCTGTCTTCATTTTGAAATATCGTCTGGCGTTCACGCCGAACTACAAATACACGGTGGAGGGGGAAGCGCTGCAGGACACGCAGCGCGCGATCCGGTTAGTCCGCGCGCGAGCCAAAGAATGGCGCGTTAATCCGACCCGCGTAGGCATTCTTGGTTTTTCGGCGGGCGGAGCGCTCGCTGCGCTCGCGGACATCCGATTCGATCGCGGAAAGCCTGACGCGACCGACCCGATCGAGCGAGAGAGTTGCCGCCCCGATTTCGTGGGCCTGGTCTATGCCGGCTGGGCGCCTTCGATGGACATCACAGCGCCGAAGGACGCGGCCCCGGCGTTTCTGACCAGCGCGGGCGTCGATGACGCGTTCCACGCGCGCCAGACGGTCGAGTTCTTCAATTCGCTCTTCAAGGTCGGAGTTGGCGCCGATCTGCACATTTACGCGCGCGGCGGCCATGCCGGAGGCATCAAGCCCCGCGACGGAATCCCGTTCGGAACCTGGCATCACAGGTTTCAGGAATGGCTGGCCGATATCGGCATGCTCAATAAATATCCGGCCGGGGTCGGGCCGAGTTTCAAAGGGCCGATCGGCTTGCAGCTTTACAGCCTGCGGGAACAATTCGCCAAAGACGTCCCGGCCACGATCGATCAAACCCGTAGCCTGGGCTTCGAGTATGTCGAACTGGCTGGCGCATACAACATCGAGCCGGAGACGTTCAAAAAACAACTCAACGCCAAAGGCTTGAAGCCGATCAGCGGCCATTTCCCGTTTGAGCGTTTCCGTGACAACGTCGAAGAAGTTGCGCGCGAAGCGAAGGCGCTCGGCCTCCAATACGCCGGCTGCGCGTGGATTCCGCATCAGGCCCCCTTTGACGAAAAGACCGCGAATGACGCGATCGCCGTCTTCAACCGTGCGGGCGAGGCGCTCAGCCGTCACGGCTTGAAATTCTTCTACCACACGCACGGTTACGAATTTCAGCCGCACGGCAATGGCACGCTCTTCGATCTAATGATGGCCGGAACGAAGCCTGAATTCGTGCGCTACGAGATGGATGTCTTCTGGATCGTTCATCCGGGGCAAGACCCCGTGAAACTGCTCGAAAAATATGGTAGCCGCTTCGAACTGATGCACGTCAAAGACATGAAGAAGGGCACGCAGACCGGGGATCTTACCGGAAAATCGGATGTGAAGAATGACGTGACGCTGGGGACGGGAATGATGGATTGGCCCGCGATTTTGAATGCCGCCCAGAGAGCCGGGGTGAAATGGTATTTCATCGAAGACGAATCGCCTGCTTCTGCGCAACAGATTCCGCTGAGCTTGCGCCATCTGGAGCGGGTGAAATTCTAGATGGGATAGCAAATGCGTGTAGGGGACTGTGGGGCGATCTGTTTACAGCAGATTTCACATGGATGAATAGCCACAGAGGTCACAGAGAACACAGAGAAATCATTAAATCCACTCTGTGCCCTCTGTGTTCTCTGTGGCTAACTGTCTTCATACATCTAAAAATCGGTATAATCGCCCTGATCGGACGAGGCCACAATCAGGGCGATTAAACAAATCGCCCCACACAGTAGACGCATTTGCTAACCGCCATAAGTCGAATCAAGCAGGAGAAGGAGCGAATCCCAACTCAATATGAAACCTTTCACTACGATCTTCATACTGACTTTGAGCTGCGGGCTATTTTTCCAAGCCGGGACGTCCTCTTCACAAGAGAATAAACTCGGCCTGTTCGAGAAGAACGGCGATATCGGCGCGGTCAAACTGCCCGGCTCGGTCGAATACGACGAGGCGAAGAAGACTTACGCCGTCGCCGGCGGCGGCGAAAATATGTGGGCCGCGACAGACGCGTTTCACTACGTCTGGAAGCGGGTGTCAGGCGATCTTTCAATCGCCGCCGACATTCAGTTCATCGGCGCCGGCGGAAACCAGCACCGCAAAGCCTGTTTGATCATCCGGCAGAGTCTCGACCCTGATTCGGCGTACGCCGACGCGGCGCTGCACGGCGACGGCCTGACCTCGCTGCAATACCGCGAAATCAAAGGCGGCCCGACGCGCGAGATTCAATCGAACGTGAAGGCGCCTCGCCGCATTCAGATCGAGAAGCGCGGCGATTACGTCTTTATGTCCGTAGCCCGCGAAGGCGAAGCGCTGCAATCGGCGGGCGGTTCGTTCAGGATCAGGCTGACCGAGCCGTTCTATGTCGGCCTCGGCGTTTGCGCGCACGACAACAACGTCATCGAGAAGGCCGTCTTCTCCAACGTCGAGATCAAGCAGCGCCCGCAGCCGATTCTGGAAAGCACGCTGGAGACTGTCGCCATCGCGTCAAAGGATCGCCGCGTTGTCTACACCAAACGCGCGCATTTCGAAGCGCCCAACTGGTCGCGCGACGGGAAATACTTTTTGTTCAACCAGGGCGGCCGCATTTACAAGCTGCCGGTCGCGGGCGGCGAGCCGCAGGTTCTCGACACCGGTTTCGCCACGCGCTGTAACAACGACCACGGCATCTCGCCCGACGGTTCGCAAATCGTGATCAGCGATCAATCGCAGGAGCAGCGCAGGTCGTTGATCTACGTGCTGCCCATCACCGGCGGAACGCCGCGCCGCGTCACGCAGCTTGCGCCCTCCTACTGGCACGGCTGGTCACAGGACGGCAAGACCCTGGCCTATTGCGCCGAACGCGACGGCGATTACGACATCTACGCCATCCCGGTCGAAGGCGGAGAAGAGAAGCGATTGACGACGGCGAAGGGCCTTGACGACGGCCCCGATTATTCGCACGACGGTCAATACATCTACTTCAATTCGGAACGGACAGGCTCGATGCAAATCTGGCGGATGAATACGGACGGCGGTGAGCAGACGCAGATCACCTCAGACGAATACAACAACTGGTTTCCGCACCCCTCGCCCGACGGCAAGTGGATCGCTTTTCTGTCGTATGAAAAAGACGTGAAGGGGCATCCGGCCAATAAGGACGTGACGCTGCGGCTGGCGCCTGTCGGCGGAGGCCAGATTCAAGTGTTGGCCAAGCTATTCGGCGGGCAGGGCACGATCAATGTTCCGTCGTGGTCGCCGGACAGCCGGCATCTGGCCTTTGTGAGTTATCGGCTGATTGACCCGTAACCAAAATCTCGCCGTAGCGAGGAGGGCTCCTCAGTCCGTTCTATTTGCGCCTCGGTCCACCGGAGCCATGGAGCGCTGAGGTCTCGCGGAGCGGGATGGGGAAGAGAGAGAAAGAGGGGGGGGCTCTCTCTACTTTCTCTCGTCTTCTTCCTCTTTTTCCTCTTCCTTTTGCCCTTAGACTGGAGGCGACAGATTTTTCGCGAGTTGTTCCGCGCCGGTCTGTCATCATCGGCCCAATCCGTGTACTATTCTGACCTCGCAAAAGTCACATTCAAATTACATATGTTCGCGGCGCCGCGGGAACTCATGCGGTAATAGTATTCGCGCGGACTTTAACCCGAACGCCTGCGCGCCATCGATTACGACCGCGAGAGCAACGCGATTCAGGGCATCTATGCGAAGGCGCCTGGCGGCGGATTCGGCGGCGAGATTTACAACGTGGGGTATACCTAAGCGATGTTGCATGCGTTGACGCGTTGAAAAGCGCCGTCGTAAGGAGTTGGACGATGAAAAGGAAAGAGGAACATTCATCTGTCGTCGGACAGCGGTATTTTTACGGCGAGTCTGGCAAAAGGAATTATCGCAAGGCCTTTCCATATTTGTTAAAGGCTGCTCTTGCGGGGGATATTCATCCTCAAAATCTGGTGGGCTACTGTTACGATCAGGGCCTCGGCGTTGAGAGGGATATAGGACAAGCAGTATTTTGGTTCAAACGGGCTGCTAAACATCATCATAAGGAGGCCCTGTTCAACCTCGCCCTAATGTATGAACGCGGTGAAGGAGTAAAGGCCGATTCGCGAAAAGCTTTTGCTCTGTATAAACGGGCAGCCCTGCTTGGCGATGCGCCAGCGCAATGCAATCTCGGTATTTGTTATCTCGAAGGAGTCGGAACGAAAAAGAACTTGGCGCAGGGCATTGCTTGGATACGAGCGGCGGCTCGCAAAGGTGATGATAAGGCGCAGTTCAATTTAGGGAGCGCATATCTTGACGCCGAAGGAGTCCGCCGAAACAGGCGATTGGCTCGCATTTGGCTTGAAAAGGCGGCCAAACAAAATCACCGAAAAGCTCTTCGGTTGCTACGGCAGATTATCTAATGAGGATAAATATGAACAATGAGCAAATGATATCACTCAATTCCATCTCCCGACGGTCGTTCCTGGCTTTGGCGGGGGCGGCGCCGTTCGCGCTCGCCGCGCATAAAGTCAAGAGTGTTCCGGTCGGCCTCGAACTCTATTCCGTGCGCGACGAACTGGCCAAAGACCTGATGGGCACGGTTCGCGCGGTGGCAAAGATGGGTTACGAAGTGGTCGAATTCTACTCGCCCTATTACCAGTGGACGCCCGATTACGCCAAAGAGGTGCGAAAGCTGCTCGACGATCTGAAAATCCGCTGCCTGTCCACTCACAACGGCGCGAACGCCTTCACTCCCGAAGGCCTTCAAAAAGCCATCGAACTCAACCAGATTCTGGGCGCCAAGTACATTGTGATGGCGAGCGCCGGGCGCGTGGAAGGGCTCGACGGCTGGAAGGGCGTCGCCGAGCGGCTGACTCAAGCCTCGGAGAAGCTCATGCCTCTGAATATGCGCGCTGGCTTCCATAACCACAAGCTGGAATTCGCCCCGATAGAGGGCATGCGCCCGATGGACGTGCTCGCCGCCAACACGCCGAAAGACGTGACGCTGCAACTCGACGTGGGAACCTGCGTGGACGCCGGCGCCGACCCGGTCGCATGGATCAACGCCAATCCGGGCCGCATCACCTCGATCCACTGCAAGGAGTGGGGGGCGGGCGAAGGGAAAGGCTACCGCCTGCTGTTCGGCGAGGGCGATGCGCCCTGGCTCAAAATCTTCGAGGCCGCTGAAAAAGTCGGCGGCGTGGAGTTTTACCTGATCGAACAGGAAGGCAGCCAATACCCGGCTCTCGAAACGGCGGAACGCTGTCTGGCGTCTTTTAAGAAGCTGAAAGCTTAGGTCGGAGCGCAAATCAATTTACGCGTACTGAAATGCGTGTACGGATCAGTACCGCGAGCGGTAGCGAGCGCGCTTCACGTTGGGACGCGCTCGCTACCGCTCGCGGTACTCATCCAGCGAGCCTTCAATAAATGGATCTCGAAGTAATTATTCTGGTTTGAATGAATCACCGACCTGTCAATCCAACAGAGATGTCTTATGCGCAAGCGCATGAGGTGACCAATGCGTCCCGACTGCTTTTCATCAGCGGACAAGTTCCCGCCGATAATGATGACCACGTCCCTACCGATTTCAAAAGCCAGTGCCGGCTTGTGTGGGCCAATGTCGAAGCCCAACTCAAAGCGGCGGGGATGACTCTTGATAACCTGGTCAAAGTAACGACGTTTTTATCCGACCGCCGCTATCGCCAGGAAAATTACGAGGTGCGGATGGAAGTGTTGGGAGAGCGTTCTCCCGCGCTGACGGTCATCATCACGGGAATTTACGATGAGGCATGGTTACTCGAAATTGAAGCGATTGCCGCGGCGTAAACAGCCGCTCATCGAGGAGGAATGATGATATTGCGAACAGTCTTCGCGGTAATTTTGACCCTTTCCTTCACTGCCGGGGTTGTAGCGTCTGATGAGCCGGAGGTCGCGACGTTGAAAATCGGCGCGAAGGCTCCGAACTTCGACCTGCCCGGCATAGACGGGAAGAATTGGAAGTTGAGTGACTTCGACCAGGCGAAAATCCTGGTGGTGATTTTCACCTGTAATCATTGCCCGACGGCGCAATACTACGAAGAGCGCGTCAAGAAGCTGGTGGCCGATTACAAGGACAAGGGCGTCTCCTTCGTGGCCATCTCGCCGAATGACCCCGGATCAGTGCGGCCCGATGAGCTGGGCTACACCGACCTGGGCGACACGCTCGAAGAGATGAAAATCCGCGCGCGCGATCGGCAGTTCAATTTCCCCTACCTGCTGGGCGGGGGCAAATACGAAGCCGTCGCCAGAGCATACGGCCCGAAGGCGACGCCGCACGCGTTCATCTTCGACGCCGAGCGCAAGCTGCAATACGTCGGGCGCATAGACGACAGCGAGCGCGAAAAGTTCGTGCGCGCGCGCGACGTTCGCCTGGCGCTCGACGCCATGCTCGCGGGCAAGGATATCGCCGTGAAAGAGAATCGCGTCTTCGGCTGTTCTGTCAAATGGGCGTCGAAGGGCGACGAGATCAAAAAGTACTGGGACAGGATCGCCGCCGAACCGGTGACGATCGAGCCTGCCGACGCCGAAGGGATGCGCAGATTGCGGATGAACGCCTCGCCGAACGACAAGGGGAAACTGCGATTGGTGAACTTCTGGGCGACGTGGTGCGGCCCCTGCGTGACCGAGTTCCCGGACCTGATGATGATCAATCGCATGTACCGGCAGCGGGATTTCGAACTCGTCACGGTGGCGGCGCACTTCCCGGACGAAAAAGACGAAGCGCTCGCCTTTTTGAAGAAACACCAGGCTTCGAATAGGAACCTGATCTTCGGCGACACCGACAAGTACAAACTGATCGAGGCTTTCGAACCGGGCTGGGACGGCGCGTTGCCGTTCACCATTCTGATCGATCCAACCGGCGAGATTCTATACAAATCGCAGGGGCCGTTCGACGCGCTGGAAGTGAAGCGCCGCATAGTCAAATATCTCAACGAACGCAAGCCGTGGTGAATTTGGGTGACGATCTGATGACCTATCGGGAGGTTACCGACGACCACGATAATATAAATTGGAGGGGCAGCATTGCGGACGGATTGATTGCGTTGCTCGGCCCGATGCTTCGATGATTGCTATGTCATTTAAATTTTACAGTGTAATCGCCGCTTTAACTTCCGCGCTCCTGCTATCCGCTTGCGCAGCGCATGGGCAGAACGCGCCGCGCACGGAAGTCGCGGGCATTCCGGTCAACTACGATGAGTCGCGCGTTGGAACATACTCCCTGCCGGACCCATTAACTCTAAACAACGGCGCTCAAGTGCGCGACGCCAAAACCTGGATACAAAAACGGCGGCCTGAGATCGTGAGATTGTTCGAGGAGAACCAGTTTGGCCGCAGTCCGGGGCGCCCCGCTGGAATGAGCTTCGACGTTTTCGATAAGGGCGCCGCCGCGTTGGACGGGAAGGCCCTTCGCAAACAGGTGACTGTCTACTTCTCGCGCGACAAAGCGGGGCCGAAGATGGATCTGTTGATCTACCTGCCTGCCGGCGCGCGCAAGCCTGTTCCACTACTGCTGAATCTGAGTTTTTCGGCGAACATGAGTGTCGTGGATGATCCCGGAGTTAAGCCGGGCGAGGTATGGAACCGGGAGAAGAAGAGAGTCCCTGCGACCAGAGGCTCGAATCTCGGCAGGTTGAACGTCGCGCCGTTTCTGGCTCAAGGTATCGGCGTGGCTACGGTCTATTACGGCGACATTGACCCGGACTTTCAAGGCGGCATTCCTTACGGAGCGCGCTCGCCTTACCTCAAATCCGGACAGACGGAGCCCGCGCCTGACGAATGGGGCGCGATCGCGGCCTGGGCGTGGGGATTGAGTCGCGCGATGGATTATCTGGAAACCGACAAGGAAGTTGACGCCAAGCGCGTCGCCATCCTTGGCGTGTCGCGCCTGGGAAAGACCGTGCTCTGGGCGGGCGCTCACGATGAGCGCTTCGCGATGGTCATAGCCAGTTGTTCGGGCGAGGGCGGCGCGGCGTTGAGCCGGCGCAATTATGGAGAGACGATCAAACATCTGACCGAGCCAACCAGATACCCATATCAATTTTGCGCCAATTACCGGAAACACGGCGAACAGGTAGATCGGTTTCCTGTGGACGCGCACATGCTGATTGCGTTGGTCGCGCCACGGCCAGTGTTGCTGCAAACAGGCGATACTGACGTATGGTCTGACCCGAAAGGAGAGTTCCTGGCCGCTGTCGCGGCCGGGCCTGTCTATCGATTGTTAGGCAAGCAGGCATTGGGCACGGAGCAAATGCCACCCGCCGGACAGCCGATCTTGAACACGCTCGGCTATGCCATGCATGCGGGCGGACACGGAACCATTCCGTCCGATTGGGAACTGTTCCTGAAGTTCATGCAAATACATCTGCAACAGGAATCATTCAAGTCATCACGTTGACGCCCAGAAACAATGAAAACGCGCCGCGTAGTACCGACTTATGGTGTTTGAAAAATAATTACAACTCCACCTCCTCGTCGCGGCAGCGACGGTTGATCCTAGCCCGGCTTTTCAAAGCCGGGGGAGCAGTCGCATAGTGGTTTTAGTCGCGGCAGCGACGGTTGACACCGATCTGCAAGATCAACCGTCGCTGCCGCGACTGAGGACGGATGCGCTGATGGCCCCGGCTTTGAAAAGCCGGGCTAAGCTCACACGGTCGCTGCCGCGACCAAAAAAAGGTGGTTGCATTATTTTTTCAAAGACCATTATTCGTTACGTAACGTAATGAATAAATTCGTTACTACGTGGCTATTTGCTGAGGAGAAATAAGTGAGAAAAACGGCAACGTACGTCATCAGTGTAGTATTTTCGGGAGCGACGGCGATGGCTCTCTCTCAGGCTCCCGCGCCGCAAACGGTCGCAGGACAATCCAACCAGGGACAGCAAGCGGGCCAGGGACAGCAAGCGGGCCAGGGACAGCAAGCGGGCCAGGGACAGCAAGCAGGGAGAGGCGGCGGCCAACAGCCGATGCCGCCCGGTCCGAACCCGAATTCTCAATACCGGCCGGGGCCCGATTCGATGCCGCAGGAAGGCGTCCCGAAGGGCGAAATTCGCGGGCCGTATACGCTTCCCAGTAACGCCTATCCCGGCACGCAGCACACCTATTGGGTCTATGTGCCGGCGCAGTACGATCCTGCGGTTTCGGCCGCGCTGATAGTGTTTCAGGACGGCCAGGCTTTCAAAGACGAAAACGGCGATATGCGCGCGCATCACGTGATGGACAATCTGATATACAGGCGCGAGATTCCGGTGATGATCGGCGTGTTCATCAATCCTGGGCGCACGCCGGAGCAGCCCGAACCCAATTTGCAAGAATGGGGAGATCGCACGACGAACCGCCCCACCGAATACAACACGCTCGATGATAAGTACGCGCGGGTGATCACCGAAGAACTGATGCCGGCGCTGTACAAGGAGTACAACATTTCGAAGGACCCGGAGATGCATGGAATAGGCGGCTCGAGTTCGGGCGCTATTGCGGCTTTCACGGTCGCCTGGGAGCGTCCCGACCATTTCCGAAAAGTGCTGAGCAACGTGGGCAGTTTCGTCAATCTGCGCGGCGGGCACGTCTATCCCGAAAAAGTGCTGGCAAGCGAGAAGAAGCCGATCCGCGTTTATTTGTGCGATGGGCGGAACGACAACCGGGGCCTCCGTAACGGCGTGTATGACGAAAAACGCGACTGGTTTTATCAGAACGTTCGTTTGATGAAAGCTCTGACGCAGAAGGGGTACGATGTGAATTATTCGTGGAGCATGAATCTGCACGGGCAAAAATACGGCGGCATGATTATGCCGGAGATGATGCGCTGGTTGTGGCGAGACGGCCCGGTTTCCACAGATGTGAATGACATGGTTGAGCGCTCATTCCGGCAACCGGCCGCGAAAAAGAACTAAATAGAAACACGCAACATTGGGACGCCGGTACAGTACCGCGCGCGTAAGCAAGCGGTTGACTTATGGGACGGCCGCTTGCTTACGCGCGCGGTACTGTACCGATCCAGATTGTTCTGATTTAGATCAGCAATGACAGAAGCGTTGATATGAGCGGCTATTTCCAACGGATTCGCAAATATTTTACATCGTCGACTGAAGACAATATTGATGAGGAGCATGAATCTTTTCAGTCGGACAAGAAATATGAACTTGATGGCGCCGATCGCGCAGAGTGGGACGCTGCGTGGAGCAGACAGTCGTATCGAAAGCTTGAATTACCGCTGAAAGTAGAGAGGGTCCGCTCTATTGATGAACTTCATTCTGGATTTGGCAAAATGGTATCAGCGACAATTTCCGAAGACCCTGTGGGATTTAGCGATCTAGTTATACGTGAAACCGATAGCTGCCCTATTTGCGGTCTGGAAACGATACCAATGGAGCGAGTTGCAGCCTGCATACATCCGGAATTTCAAAATGGAGTGCAAAATATCTCGATTGGTGTTTGGGTTCACAAGGGCTGTTTTCAAAGTTGCTCTGTTACAGAAGGCTCTGCGCCCGTTCCTTGGTAACGCCGGCGCTTAAACCATCTTCTTCGAATTCATTCTAAGAGGTCTGCTTTCCAGGTTGACTTCACATATTCCTCCGCCGCATCGCGGCGGGGAGAGACGAGCAAACGGCCTGATAAGAATCAGCGTTAACGATCATCATAATAATCATAAACCTCAGGACCGGGACGCCTCAATCTACGGATCGCCAATCCGATGCCTCCACCGACCAGAATCCCCATACTCAATACGAGGCCAAAAATCGGGATCTGATAATACTTTTCTCTCTCCGCGGCCGAAGGTATGCGGCCATCAACAAAGGTCATCTGATCCATGACAAAGTACGGAGATTCGATCAGGAGCCCGGTTCTCTGGAACTCGTTCTCGACGAATGTTGGAAGGCCGTTGCGAGTCAGGCGGCCGTCGAATGTAACCGCCACGGCGCCCCGTTCCGAGAAACTACTAAAGCGCCTTGTCTGGGCGTCGAAATGACCGGACAGAGTCGTGTTGATGAAAAATCTGATGGGCCGTTCCGGGGTCCAATCTGAACCGGTCAGCGGGGCATACATTTTGGTCCTTCCGCCCGATCCTGCGCTCGACTCTCTCCCCAACCGATATTTGTAATCGAGTTGTACGACACCCGTTAAATGAACAAACTTTACGTCCTCTGAGGGAAGCGCAGACTCACGGTTCAGATCCACTTTGTAAACTTCTCTCTGCTGGTCCGTCTGATCCATCCAGATCAGGGAGTAATATACCGGCAGGGCGATCAATGGTGGAGCCAGACTAAGGATCAGCAACGACTTCCATGTTACTCGCCGCAAGAGAAAGTTAACGGGCGCCGATTTTTTTGCCGCATCGACTGTTGGCGCCTCTTTTCTCTGGATGTAGGTGAAAATCAACGCAGCCGGCGCCATTAGAATAAGGATCGCTATGAGCATGGTGAATTTATAGTAAGCCACACCGAACCAGTGAAACTGCACATCCATAAGGTAACCGCACAATCCGGTCTCCGTAATCAGACTGTACATGAAATATCCGAAAGCGGCTGCCATATATATATAATTGGCGATCTTGACGGGCATCAGATTGGTAGACATATTTTCTTTTTGCGCGTTCAGTTTCCTCCCATAAGTCGGGTTAACGAGCCGAGCGATTAACTGAGGCGGCAATTCACCTACTTTTAGATACTGTCAGCGAACCCTCCAAACAAAGAACTTATCCATTTCATCCGACCGAGTTTAAAGAGCTTACGCTGCTGAGACTGAATTCGCCAACAGTATAGAGAAAAGTGATTTTCAAAACACGATCAAGGATTTTCAGGGAATTCGGGCAAGTTGAAACTTGCGTTTCTCGGTTTCGCCTATGTACTGTCCCGCTCGTCCCATAGCCACCACGCGCCACCTCAGATTTCCGCCAGTAACCTTACTCTTCAACCACGAGGGCGCGCGATAGTTTCGGATCGATGACTTCAACATCGCCGACAGGATCAACTTGCCGTTCTCGTCTTCGACCTCCAGCCGATAGAACGCGGCTTGCGGAGAGGCGGCCCAGGCGAAATCGATCGGGGCGCCTGCGGGAATTGCGACGCCGTCGCGCGGCAAAAGCGGCTCGAACGAATTGGCCGTCGAGGCGTTACGCGTGTTGTCGCCGCCGCCCACCACGTATCGCAGCGCGGGTAGTGGGAATCCGGCGGCGGCTCCTCCCAGCGCCACCCCCGCGCCTGCGCCGACTGCAGAGAGATCCGAAATGTTCTCGCGGTCGTCCGAGGCTTCCACGCGAAGCAGTACCAGATATTGCCCGGCGGCGTCTCTGGGCAGCCGCGCCGGATCAGGCCCTTGAAGAAAATATCGCCCGCCCGGAGGCAGAAAGACATTGAAGCGGCTGAGCTGCGTGAAGCGCTGTTGCGTTCCGCGCTCTTCAACCGGCAGCGAGGCTTCGGGCAACAGGTCGCGCGGTTCAGGCTGTGGATCGCCTGGACGGACGACTTCCCAACGCCCGCGCAGACGCCCGGCGCCAGTGTATTTGATATCGGCGCGGATTGGCGGGGCCTGCCCTCCCGGTTCGATGAAGAGCACGAGCGGCTCCTGGCCGTTCGCGCGCGGTCCTTTGCCTGCGCCGAAATCGAGCTGCACGTCGGTCAGAGAAAACGGCGCGCCCGCGCCGTTCCCGCTCAGACGCATCGTGACGACGACGAATTGATCGGGCGCGCCGGATATGCTGATGAACCTCCGTACGTAAAAGAACTGCGAATCTTCGCCTCTGGCCGCGGCCTGATAGGCCCTGCGCGCGACCGACGCCGGTACCGAGACGATGTCTGTGTAAGCGTTATTGCCGCTGAACCGTGAGATGTCATAGCGGCTTGGCAGCGTGCCGTAGATCGTGCCCGGCGCGCAGGTGAAGCCGACGGCCGGGGTGGCCGGCTGCAAGTCGCCGCACCAGGCCGTCTGCGCCGGGCGATAATCGCCCAGATTGCCGTAAGTCAGGAAGATCGTGGTCGAGCCCTGGCTGTAGACATTCACGTTTGTCGGACTGACTCTGATCTCTCCCTGCGCGAAAGCGGCCATGGCGAGGCAAGCAAATAAAAAAATCATTGAGATGAGCCTGTTCAAGATAGCCTCCATAATTTCAGAAAAGGATAAAATTCAATCCGGTGTTGAAAGTTTGGAGCTTCGTCAGGTTGTCGATGTTCTCCACGAAGTTCCGCGCCCGCGCGAAGCGATTGGCGTAGCGAAGGAAGTAATTCGCCTGAAGCTTCTTGAACCGGTTCTCGTTCTCGCGAGTCAACCGATATGCCCATTGCAGGTCGAATTCGTTGTTGAAGTTTCTGGCCGTTCGCGCCAGATCGCCGGCGCCGGTGGTCGAAAGCGTCAGGTTGAATGTCTGGCGCCTGGTCGCCTGCCAATTAGCGGTGGCGCCAAAACGCAGGTTGCGGTCAGTGCGCGCCTGCTCGCGGTTGTTCGCGTCCTCGAAGTTCAAATCGAAGTTGAGTTCGAGCGTCGAAAGCGGACTCCATCCGACCGTCCCGTTGTGCGTGAAGTTCTGCAGATCGGCGCGTTCGCGTCCCAAAGCGCGATTGTCCTGCAGCGAATGATTCAAACGATAGGCCAGCTTGATCTCCTTGATCTGCCATTCGGCCGTGAACGATTGGACGATGTTCGCCTGATCGGGGATAGCGCCTGGCTGATCGAACCCGCCGCCGAGGGGGGCGAAATCGGCGGACGCATGCACGCGCTCGAATGTGTAACCGACTCGCGGAAGAAACGGATTGGGCTGCGTGGGCGGGACGCCGCTGAACAACCCCTGCAGCGGCATGTTGATCGCAAACGCCGCGCGGCGCGTGTTGGCGCCGAGGATCGTCCGGATGCCCGCCAGGTTGTCGTTGAATCTCGTGTGCGCGGCTGTGAAGTTCAGTTCGCCGTAGGAGCCGACGAACTCCGCTTCGTTGCGGAAGAGATCGGCCTGTGTCGAAGCGCCGATGCTTCTGAACAGAGGGTCAACGCGTTCGTGGCGGAAGTTTACGGTCAGGTTGAACTTCTTCGGCTCGACCGCGGGTTGTGACGCGTCTTGCTGCGCCGGCGCGGTCTGCGCCCCGTCGGCGCCGGAGGACGCGGGGGCGCGTTTGAAGACGAAGTCTTTGAACAGATCGTAACCGGCGTCGACGTAGCGCGCGCTGCGGGTCTCGGCGCGCGAGGATTGCACGGCGGCGCCCTGATTGAGCAGCGGGTCGTCGGGGTTGTAGAAGTAACTTCGAGTGAAGCCGCCGTCAAGCCGCGCGCGCTCCGACTTGTTCTTGGCCAACAACCGCGCGCTGAAGCCGCGGTTGCGCTCGGCGTCGTTGATGTTCGATTGGTTGAAATTCTGCCGGTTCGACGTGAACCATGCGTCGAGCGCGCCGGCCTCAAAGCGCAATCCTCCCGGACGGCTCTTGAACGCCTCTAGGCCCAGGACGGCGCTATGCATTCGATGACGGCGATTGTCGAGGCCGAAGAAATTGTCGAAGCCCACAACGTTGGCGCTGTTCATCGTCATAAGCGAGATGTCGGCGTGGGGGCCCAAAGGCGCCGCCACGGTCATGCCGCGGCTGGAGAAGTTGTTGATCAGATGGCGCTGCGCTCCGAAGCTGCTGTGGCCCACGGTGAATTTGCGCGTACCCTGTTGGAACTGCATCGAGTATGACGAGAGATCGATCTTCGGAGCGCGGCCTTGAAGGTCGCCGAAGCGCAGCGCCTCGTTGCGAAAGCTGGAGCCCACGAAGTCGAACTGGCTCTGCATATTGAACGCGCCGCGAACCATCTCGTTCTTCCAGGTTCCCTGCAAGGTCGCGTCGGCGAAGGTGGGCCGGTCGGGCTTGTTCGTCTCTGGAAAGCTCGTTTCGGCGAATTGCGATTTGAAGCCGATATTGAACTGCGGCGCGAAGTCCAATTTGTCGAAGCCGAACCTGCGCCTGGCTTGCGGTTCGGCCCCTTGCGACGATTGCTGCGACGCCTGTTCCGGCGTCGGCTCCTGTTGCGCGCTCGCGTCGGTCGTGGGTTGCGATTCGGTCTTCGCTTCAGCCTCTTCGGTCTTCGCCTGGATGCCATCGGTTCCGTCGGCCGCGTTCTCGCCAACTCGCAGCGGGAAGCGAGCTACTTCCTTCCAATCGTTATTCGGCGGAACAAGGTAGACGGTCAGTTCGGTCGCGCCGAGCGGCAGCGGGAACGACTTTCCGGCGTCATATTTCAGGCTCTGCGCCGAGACGACGAAGAGATCGGTCATATCGGTCGCGCCGACGAGAACAGCCAATCGGCCTTCACCGGCCGCAAGCGGACGATCGACGGTCAACTCGAAAGGCTCGTCGGGCGCTATTGATTGTTTATCCGCGAAACTGGCCTGCACGATCGGCGCCTGTGCGCTCGACTCTTGCCCGGACGATTCGACAGCGGCTTTCACGTTGGTCAAAGCCAGCGCGAAGGCCGCTGTCAGTCCCAGCAAAACCAGCGCGCTCTGCCTGCGGGCGGCGCGTTTGAGGGGCATGTTGAGAAATCCGCGCATGTAATTTCCTCCTACTTTTTGTTACTTCTTGCGCTCTATGAAATTGGCCGGGGCAGGGAAGCTGCCTGTCTTGACTGCGGCGCCTTCGATCAAATCCGCCGCGTCGCCGAGGCGGCAGTATGAGTGGCGCAAAAAACGTGACTGCTTAAACACATTAACTCCATTTCGAAAAAGGCCGCGGGAGAGCCGAACGCGGTCAATGATGTCTGCGCGGTCTTCACCATTGGCGTTCGGCCTCCCCGCAGCTACGGATTCGCCGAGTTGTCGCGGCGAAAATCAACCTCGCCGGCCGTCGCCAGGCTATGGCGGGCCGACGTCAAAATCACGCGGACAATTTACGCCGTCGAGCCGAAATGAGCGTGTGATTTCCCGAATTCCGAAAATGCCACGCTCAGCCGGCAATCTATATTCCTGGTGGCTCAATCAGTGTCCCTTCAACATCAGATCGGTTATCAAATGCCTGTACGGAACGACGGAGCTTATGATTGACACTTGCAACAGATCTTGACCTCAACGCTGACAGGGCCAAATTTAAGACCCACGTCGACCTTAGTTGCGCCTGTAGACCCGCCCGAAGACCCGCCTGAAGACCCGCCTGAAGACCCGCCCGAATTCCCGCCTGAAGTTGTCGACCCTGCGGTGTCTCTGCTTGCGCTGCGAACCGCGACATTCGAGGTAAAGTCCAAGTCCTTTGTGACGACAATGCCGGTGGCAAACGTAACCGAAAGCTTTGCCTTCTTCGCCGCCGCCTGGCTGAGGGCGTCCTTGAGTTTGTTTATTTGCGCAGACGTCAGCGAATTGAGGGCCTTATCCTGATCGGCGGTAAGCTGAAATTTCTCTCTGACCCAGGCCTTCAGATCGCTTGACGGGCCTTTGATCCAATTAGCGTATTCGTTCGGATCCTTAGGAATGATCGAGTTCAGGTTCCGCTCGTTCAGCGGTTGCTTTCCCTGCATCCTTGCCGCCGCCAAGGTCTCGCGGAGCATGCCGAATTTTGCCGCCCCGATCCCGAGGGCGCTGACAGCGACACTATTTTTGAGAAATTCTCGTCTTGACTTCATATTATCTGTCCCCTGGATTTCCCGTTGAGAATCGAGATCAGGGCGGCGGATTCGAGCCAAACCGCCCCGCCCTGATCTGTGGATGACTGTAGGCGACTCGGCGCTACTTACTGGTAAGTAGCGTGAATTCGAAGGCTTTGCCAATTCCACCGTTGCCGTCGAAATACAGTTGGAGCACCTTTCCCTTGCTGAGATTCACGCTCTGACTGATCTCCTTGCCGACTTCGGCGTCGGGAGCGAAGGAGACTTTCCCCAGCGGTGTAGAGTTCCCATTTTCATCTACCGCGCAGATGCTTATGTCGCAGCCGGCCTTGCCGCCTCTTTTCGTAATCTTGAATGAGACGGTATCTTTGTCTGAAATCTGGGTGTAAAACAGTCGGCCGCCGGGGTTGACGGTTTTGCCGTTTTGCGGAGTTCCAAATTTGTTCAACCGAGGACCGATTACCGCAGCGCTGTCCGGCCCCACGATACTGTTCCAAATGCCGGCTATGGTTACGAGAATCGCAGGCTTGCTTGAGCACTCTTTAAGAGTAGCATCGCTGCCTTCCTGCTTCTTGCATTGTTCGCTGGCCTTCTTCAAAAGGTCTTTCACTATCGCCGGCACGCCGCAATCCGCGTTTGCCGAAGAAATCGCAATAGTCGAAGGAATCGCAATGATGGCGATCCCCAACGTCAGCAAGGTCGCAAGCTTTATTTTTCTCTTCACTATTTTGCTCCTGTTGATTGAAATGGTTTGATTCGGGCCGCAAGATAATTCCCGCGGCGCTGGATTGCATTGAAGTAACGCCTTAAGAGGCCGGAATAAATTCACGATCGACTCCACTTTCCCGTGGCTAAAATCTTCCTTCTTGTTGGTCACACTCGCCTCCTCAGAAAATGGCGCCCCCGCGTCCTCGCGGGCAGGTCTTGCGGTGAAGCCTGCCCGCGAGGACGCGGGGGCGCCGCCTGAGAGCGCAGGCATCCTTGCCTGCCTGCTTCGGTCAGTCGGTCATTGCCGGAAACCCCGCAGGCAAGGATGCCTGCGCTCCCAGGCAGTTCGCCCTGCCCTCGCGCCGCGATGTTCATAAAATGTGGATCGTCGGGGGCGTCCCACGTTCTTGCCTCTCACAACGCGGCGGACTCTACCGCCCGTACGCGGCTCAGGGCGTGGCATTTCCTGAATTCCGAAAATGCCACGCTCGGGCGCGGGCGCGCGGTTATACTTTGCGCGCCGCTTCTCAGGCGGCGTTTCATTGACCAATGACCAGACGCGCACAGGTATGGAAAGAAATGCTCTGATGGAGGAGTCGATCGCGCGGGCTTTCCAGCTTGCTTATTTCATCCATGGCGACAGAGAGACGGCGCTGAATATCGCCGCCGAAGCGTTAGCCAAGCTGGAGGTCGCCGCGGCGGCGCAAGACAAAAGGCTCTATTACACGCCGACGGGCCGGGCGGCGCGGGCCGAGCGTTTTCGGACCAAGGTCAGCGTCGGCGAACTTCACCTGCTGCAGCGACTCGTTTACGTCGAGTCGGAGCCTTATGAGCGGCAGGCCGAGCAGTCCCCCAACGGCGAATCCGCCGATGAGGAAGACATGCTCATTTACTTCATCAAACATCTGGTGCGAATCACCGTCAGGCGCAACTCTTTTTACGTCACGCTGGGCTTGAGCCGTTTATTGCACAATTACTCGACGGCCGAGACGATGGAGATGTACAACGTCCTGGTGCAGGATCCCGGGCGAGTCCGCGACGATTATTACTATCGCTCGCGCAAGGGGAGGCTGATGAAAGAATTGATGGAGCGCTTTGGCGACCGGCTCCGGGTGACGCGCGGCGCGCGCGGCGAAGAGCGGTTTCAGACCGAGGACGCGCCGGACCGGCATGACGAACTCGCGCGCGAATGCCTGCAAGAATTCACTCCTTGGAGCACTGAATGCTCGATCCCAGCCGGCCTTGACCCTCTCGCTGAAGAGATTCACGATCTCGCCTTCGACGGCTCCGACCCCGACAGGGAGCACGCCATCGAGGTCAACCGCCTCCACGCCGCGCTGCACCCGGAATGCTTCGCGCGTCTGGCCGCCAGCTTAAATTTCGCGTCGCCGGCCGATCGCCTCACGACGCCCTATTTCTACATGGCAAGAGACCGAAATCATGATCAGGACCGGAAGCCGCCGCGAAGTTCGCGCCGCGCGCCGCGCCTCGACGAGGCGGAGATGAACGCCGTCAAAAATGCGCTCGCCGAGCGGTCGTCGCGGCGCAAGACGGCTGCCGCCGGGCTGCTGCGAATTATCGTCGATGGGAGCGAACGAGCGCGGCTCGACCTCGATCGGACAAGTCGCATTCGCTTCGAGACGCGGGAAAATAACGAGTTGATCGAAGTTCGCGCTGCCGACGGACTGTTGCTCGCAACATTTTTGCTCAATCAGGACGAATCGCAGGAAGCGATTCGTCCCGAGCGAAACTCGATCGTATTGGAAAACGGTCAGCGGATTTCATTCTCTACAGTCAGGAACGCCGATGGCGAGACGGCGGGCGCGACGATTGACCTCTCTTACCGCGAGACCCGGCTGAGCAGGGCGGCTGCGCTCTACTTGCGGCGAATCGGATTCGTCGCAGGCGATCTCTGGCGCAGGCCGCGGAGCGCCGCGTGGAAATCCGCGCCGGCGTTCGCCGCGCTCATAATCATCGCGCTGGGATTGATCTTCTATTGGAGCGGCCGCGAGCGCGAGCGGCAAGAGCTTATGGTGGATAATAATCAGCCTCAGACGCCAGAGTCTCCCGCCCCGCCGTCTCCTTCGCCTTCTATTTCGCCGACGCCTGGCGGTGGGAAGAAAGGTCCCGCGCCAGTCCCGCGAACACATTCGGCGCCGCCGCTCTTTGTTCGACGCGAGCCGCAGCCGAACGAGCCGGAAACACAACCTGAGGTCGGCCCATATGATGTTCGAAGCGAAAAACTCGCCCTCGACGCCGCCTCGCTGATCGCGGTGAAAAAAGTCCACGTGGATCCGTTCGGCGACGATCCGATCGGCAAGCAGTTCCGCGACCAATTAACCTCCGCGATGCGCGCCAACCGGCGCTTTAGCTTGACGGCAAATCGCGATGAGGCGGATGCGGTATTGAAAGGCAGGATAACAACTGCGCGCCCCGAACAGGTGTCAGCGACCGTCAGGCTCGTCAACGCTAAAGGCGAGGTACTCTGGCCCGTCAAAGGCCCCGTCACCGGCAAGCAATATCAAGGCCCCGTCGCCAGTATTACAGGCCAGATCGCCAGAGATTTACTGGCCGACATGGAGAAAGCGGAGCGCAAGTAACAGACCATATGAACTACGCAAGTTTCATCGTGGCTCGCCTTGCAGAATGAACGCCGCTGCATGTACGGTGTGGGGCGATTTGTTTAATCGCCCTGTTTGTGGTTTTGCCTGATCAGGAAAGAAGCGCGAGTAAACAACTCGCGCCACAGTTCCCGTACACGCAATCGCAAACCGCTATAAGGCGTCGACCGGATCAGTACCGCGAGCGGTAGCGAGCTGCCTTTGGTGAAGGCTCTGCTCGCTATCGCTCGCGGTACTGACTCGCCGCCTCAATCCAGATCTTGGCGCGCGCAACATATAGTAACGAAAAACTTGTGAAAGGCGCAGTAGTTGCAATCGCCTGCGCTCAGGTTCCGAAAATGTCAGTTTTCGAAACGTAAAGTGAACGAAGTCCGGCCAAAAGGCCGTAAACAATCGCTACGGAGAAACCTGAAATGGCATATTTCCTCCGCAAGCAACATGGTCATCCCAAATCACTCGGGCGCGCACGATGCGGTCTCTTGGCTGTCAATTTTGAGCGATCGCACGAAGGGCGCGTGGCATGTTGAAGAGTAGTCTTATCAGGCTCAGTTTCATCGCAGCGCTGCTCCACGCGCCTGCCGCCGCCCACATCAATGGGCTCACACTTGCGAGGTTTGAAACCACCTACGCCGGGAGAGCGGAAGCGGCGCTTGAGGTGAAGCTGTTCCTGATCGCGGTGGATGACGCTGGTCGTTCGGGCAAGAAGATCGGCTGTGACGACAGTGTAGTCGCCGTCACCCGCGATCTCCGGCCGACCCGCACGCCTTTGAGGGCCGCCCTTGAAGAATTGCTACGGATCCCCAGGATCTACGGCTCCAACCCTGAGTTATACAACGCGTTACACCAATCGCAGTTGAGGCTGAAAAGCGTCTCCGTCCGCCGCGGCGTGGCGAGGCTAAGCTTCGCAGGGCGACTGGTCACTGGCGGCGTGTGTGACAACCCTCGAGTGCAGGCGCAGATCGAAGAAACGGCGCTGCAATTCCCGACCGTGAAGAAAGTGAAGGTGTTTATCAACGGCCTGCCTCTTTCGGAGTATCTCTCCGAGCGGGGTTGATACACCGCGCCTTCCACATGTAGCTGACCGCTAAACAGCGTGCGTATTGAAATCAGAGGCCACAGGCGGCAGCCTGAGCAGGGGGCCAGGCTTCTCTGGCGATGAGCAATACATCCAGTAATTAATAGCGTCTTCGATTTGAATGTTCAGGTTGAATCAACCACGGAGGGCCCGTGTTTCCCGTGGGTTGTTATTCCTGAATGCCGAAGTGAAAAATACTGTAAGTAGAGAGGAGAATGAGCATGGGCAATCCAATAACTTATCATTTCAAACTCCCACCTTATCAGGGCCCTCCGCTCCCCGAGCCGCCGAATTCATGGTTTCCAGGCGTCCAAGCGCACCATGCGGCAAGTACGAGCGATCGCACACTCCGCAGCGATGGAAAAATCAGAGCCTTTGTTATTCACGCGACGGCCGGAACGAGTTCGGCGGGGGCGATGAGTGTCATGTATAGCCACCGTGCGAGTTGGCACTGGCTTATCCCTGACGAAAATGAACAGGAACATGGGGTGCGGGTGTGGGCCTGCGCGCCTGAACGGCGCGCGGCATGGCATGTGCGAAATAACGCCTCGCATGCCGACGTGAATAATGGCCGCAAGAACGTCAATTATTGGTCCCTGGGGGTGGAAATCGTCAACACTCAAAACGCCCAAGTCGAGGACCCATTTTCGGACTGGCAGGTAAAGCAAGTTGCGGAGCTGGTCAGGTACGCGTGGAGCAAGTACCCGGAACTTGTCGACGTCGTGAGCCATGCGAAGCTCGATCCCGATCGGCGGAGAGATCCCGGGAAGCATTTTCCGTGGGACCATTTCCGCGAGATGGTGCTTGCTCCTACGCCTATAGTCGCTGCTCTTACCCCTATGGTTGTGGAACCCATCCAGGTCATCGGTCCGGATGGGCAACAAATTGATTGCGATCCGCGCCTCTCGGATGGGGTTATAGTCGTCGAGCCACGAGCTCTCATGGAGAGTTTAGGCTTTCGTGTCAAATACGACGACGGGCCTCCAACGACCATGCGTATCCTCAGGGCTCAGCATGCTTAGCGCTGCTAGGGATACGGATCCCAAAGCCGTAGATACCTGAGCCGGGTGAGCATGTCAAAAACGACTATGCATACCCGGCTTTCGTTCGTGATGGTACTGTTTTGCCTCGGCTCATCAAGAACAGGAAACGCCTCGCGCCGAAATCGAAGAATCGTCAGGAACGGAAGAGGGGAAGACGCCGATTTGGGCGATCGTTAGCGCTGCAGTCAGTTGGCTGTGATCTGGAATATCGTTGCCCCCATTGTTCCGCGTCATATGGTGAATGGGATCTGCTTTTCAAAGGAGAGATTCAACTCACCAACCCGGAAGTAATTGGGGGTTTGGTCTGGTGGCATGCGCTCGCCAATCGCTCTATGAAAAGCGCGATAGCGATTCCTAAATTTCCCTTCGTTCCATACCTGCAACAAATTCGCCGTGAACAAACCGTTAAATGTGCCATCGATTGACAACTGGTTATCCTGGCAGCCAGAAATCAGGATCGCCGAGGCTTTGACGGTATCCCGCGACTCCCTGATCGCAGGGTTTTCCAGGATTGGATCATAAAAGCTTTTGTTTTGCCGATAAGTTCGAACGGCTACTTCCGGAGGCATAAAGCGGTACCGGGTTCCGGAAGCCGTCTCGTTGGGTCCAACTAGCTTTCCAGCGGCGCGGTGAAAAGCGATCTTTGCCACTGTTCCACTATGACAACTATCGGAAAACACGAGGACGCGCACTCCGCGCTCGAATTTACTCAGTAAAGAATAAATTTCATCGTCGACAAGCTCGCCATCGTACAAGCACCAGGTTTCGTCCTGAGCGTCCTCCTCGTCGCTATTCCGGTCGGGAATCTGGCCGCCGTGACCAGAATAGCTCAGCATAAAAACGTCCCCCGAATTTAAGACGTCGGCCGCCTCGGTGATCACTTTGACGAGATTTGTCCGAGTCGCTCGGTTGGTTAGTAGTGTCTCGACTTCAAATCCTTTCGATTGCGCGATATGCGCCATGTCTTCAGCGTCTGCTTCGCACGCCATGAGATCTCCCGACCAGCCACCATAGTGTGAGGGGTCGACAGAGTTTAGACCTGTAGTAATCGCGATGCCTTTTGCCATGGTTACCTCCAAAGTAGTTAAACGAAGCCTGTGCAAATAAAAGTCATTGTTGGCCAATGAAATGCGCGCTCAATGTCCGACAAACTTCCAGGTTGTCTTAGTTGGGTAGGAAGGCGTCTGAATTCCTTTCGGGCGGTTTGCTGATCAGACCGCGACAAAGTGAAGTTTGTCGGACATTCGGCGTCCCTGATTTATGCGCAGGCCTTAGTTAAACATATGGTTTCCGTTAATCAACGAGCTATCACTCGTGTTTTTGTGGCCTCCTCTGAAAATGGCGCCCCCGCGTCCTCGCGGGCAGGTCTTGCGGTGAAGCCTGCCCGCGAGGACGCGGGGGCGCCGCCTGATTTTCATTGTTTCAGGGCGTGGCAACGCGACATGAAAGCTCCTCTGAAATTTATAGACCTACGAACAGCTTAACGCCGAGTAATCAAACGCGTCGGTACATGACTGCACATAGTGGGGATTTTTCGCGGAATCCAACCTCAAAGCGGCTTCGAGGCCGTAATCCAGGGCGCCCCAATCGTGCGGCCCGAGGGCGGTGTCGCCAACTCGCGCCGGATCGGCCGGCTTCTTCGCTGGTCCGACGAGGTGGATGTCGTGATATTCGCGCTCGAGGGTAGCGTACCAATGGATGCAAGCTCACTGGTAACTTCTGAAGTCGGGGCAATGTTGCTCCTGCGATTGGCACGAAGTTTGCCGATAGATGCGACGCCGCTTTGCATGACCTCGGTACGAAGCGCCACTCAATACAGGCGAATTCGCCCCTTGATACAGATTGAAGCGCAAACGTACAGGATCTTGCCGATCATTCCCAATACCACACCGACCTTCCTCGTCCATCGCGCGAACGGGGCCGTTCAGAAAGGTGATGATAGTGGATTACCGTTATTCACCCGAACTGGAATCGTTATTGCCCAAGGTTGACCTCTGGTTGTTGGGGCACGAGCACGACCTCGTCATTTTTGGCGATCACCTCAAGCTGAAGCGGGGGCGTTGCATCGGCGGCAGCGCCTTCCCCGTCGGTAAATATGAAATGCCTGCCGTCCCGAAAAACCCTGACGTGCCTTTTAACAAACAGGTCATGCTGAGTAAGGGAACGGTCTTTTACCAGCACTGCTATGCCTTGATAAGGTTGAACGGACCAGGCGCAACGGTAGGCTATTACGAAGACGGCGACGGCGGGAGGTTACTTTTTTCAGAATCGTTCTAAATCAGGCCACGCAACATTGGGACGCTGTTTCAGTACCGCGCGCGTAAGCAAGCGGCTGTATTATCAGTCAGCCGCTTGCTTACGCGCGCGGTACTGTACCAATCGTGCGTGGTTCGATTTAGCCGGTTGGTAGATCACCCGGTAAAACATTTAAATTCGCCCGCAGCAATGAATAACTATGGCATATCAGTATAGGATGCAAAAATTCACCATCATTGCCCAAGACCCAAGTGTCAGGAGCAAAAAGAATGACTGGCCGGGAGGAGATATCCAACCCCCCATCAGTTGGGCCGGAGGCGATGAAGAAGAGGCGATTCTCACAGCTGAAGTTAACGTGCCGGCGGAAGAACTCGCTCCTGGTCCGCGCGGCTATCGTGTTCAAGTCATTGATTACAATTCCTCGACCGGAGAGATTTACACGCCGGTGGAATATAAACTGCTCGAGGAGGGCAAATATTGCGACCCATTTATCGGAGAGCCGGATGCGATGCTGTTAACCAACCCCACCTTTCACGCTCAGAATGTGTACGCGATTGTTATGAAGACGCTCGCGCGATTTGAGTTTGCCCTCGGACGGCGGGTAAGTTGGAGCTTTGATGGTCATCAGTTACAGGTTGCGCCGCACGCTTTCGCCGATGCCAATGCGTTCTATTCCAAACGTGACCGGGCTTTGTTATTCGGCTATTTCCCCAGGCGGAAATCGAATTCGCAGCAAATCAGCGGCGGCGGCAATGGCGAGGTTTTGGCATTTGAAGGACATACGGCGAAGATGGAATGGGTATTCACCTGTTTATCACATGACATTGTGGTTCACGAGACTACGCACGCTCTAGTGGATGGATTGCGGGAGAGATACACCGATCCTTCGTCACCTGATCAAGCGGGTTTCCACGAAGGATTTGCCGATGTCATCGCATTGCTGTCCATCTTTTCGTTGCCTGGAGTGGTTGGGCGAGTCATTGACCTGGGCAATCAGGCCGGAGGAGATTCTCAACGGATCGCTCTTGAGAACCTGGACGCTAAGGCGCTGCGGAAATCCGTGATCCTGGGGTTAGGTGAGGAATTTGGCCAGGAGTTGGATGACAGCGTAACCGGCATACGAAAAACCGCCTTGCGCAGGTCGGTGGAAATGAAGCCACCAGCGGAGATGGTTCCGCCGCAACCTGCGGATTACTACACAAAACAGGAAGAGTTTAAAGAACCACACCGCCGGGGCGAGTTGCTCGTTGCGGCGATGATGAACGCATTTCTGCGCGTTTGGTGCGAACGTCTGAAGCGACTCGGTGATGCTCCCATCCCCGGGGCCAACCGCCAACCGGCGCGCGAGAGATTTCTGGACCGGCGGCGGGTGGTGGAGGAAGGCGCCGCCGTCGCCGAATATATGATCACCATGTCAATTCGGGCGCTTGATTATACGCCGCCCACTGACCTTGAATTTTGCGATTTCCTGAGCGCTCTTTTGACGGGAGATTATGAAATCAGGCCGGATGATTCCAAATACAACTTTCGCAAGACGCTCAAGGAAAGTTTCCTGGCATACGGCATGGCTCCGACTTCCAAATACGGAGGCGATGAAGAAGGCATATGGGAGCCCCCCAACCATTCGCTTCGTTATGATCGTACGCGATTTGAATCGTTGACTCGCGATCCCGATGAGGTGTTCCGATTCATATGGGAAAACCGTGAAGCGCTCGGCCTGGAGGAAGGCGCTTATACAAGGGTGCTCTCGGTGCGTCCTTGTATGCGTACGAATCCTGACGATGGATTTGTGTTGCGCGAGACGGTGGCCGAGTATTACCAACAGTTGAACATTATGGGGGATGAATTAAAGCAGTACGGCATCAAGACCCCGCCCGAGATGCCGGCCGATTTTACGGTGACTATCTACGGTGGCGGATCGCTCATCTTTGACGAGTTCGGGCGCGTGAAGTTTCATGTCCGCAATCGCATCCTGAACCCAGAGCGCCAGACCCGGAGGCTTAAGTATCTATGGGAATACGGTTACTTTGATCCTTCAATGGCGGCGGACGGTGGGGACTTTTACGGCGGGAGGCGGTTTGCTGAGATACACAGAAAGCGCTTTAACATTTTTCCAGGAATGTTGAACAAGAGGAGAAGCATCAATGGCGAAAAAATCGAAAACGAGCAGTGGGCGTGACCGTACGCGATCAAGAAATACGACGAATGGTTCGACCTCAGCCGCGAGGATGAACAGGCTGACCAGTAAATCGAAGCCTTCTAAGCTGATTCTCCGCGCATACCAGGTCGGATTCGGCGACTGCTTCCTTCTCACCTTTCAATACCGGCTGAAAGCAAATAAAACGGAGGAGCGTCATGTGTTGATCGATTTTGGTAGCACTGCAAAACCCATTGACGCGCCCGAAGATTTGATGTTGCGTGTTGCTGAAGACATTCAAAAGACATGCAAGGGGAAACTGCACGCCGTAGTCGCCACGCACCGTCATAAAGACCACATCAGCGGTTTTGCCACGAATGATAAGGGAACGGCTCCGGGAAACATCATCGCCGGTTGTAAGCCGGAGGTTGTCATCCAGCCATGGACGGAAGATCCTGAAGCGAAGAGGAACGCCACAAAACCGACGAAAGTCCGTCGAAAAGTGAATGCTGCGTTTCTGGCTTCGATGGGATATATGCAGGCGGTATCCAGTTCAGTCCTGGCTGAGGCTAGGCATCTGCGTCTGGGACCAAATCCAAATCTGTTCGATCAATTGAAGTTTCTGGCCGAGGATAATGAAGGGGATAAAAATCTGAAAAACAAGTCGGCCATTGATAACCTGAATTCTATGGCGAAAGAAAATTTCTATGTGAGTTTTGGCAGCAAGTCCGGGCTGGAAACCATCTTGCCATCTGTGAAGACGCATGTGCTCGGCCCTCCAACGCTTGAACAATCGGAAGAAATAAAGAAAGAGGCAAGAAAGCATGAAGAATTCTGGATGTTGCAAGAAGAATTCTGGATGCTGCAAGCCGACGCTGGAAACGGCATGCGGAGCGACGGCGGACCGCTCTTCCAAGGCTTTCAGTCCTTATATTCTAATATGCGAACTCCGCTTCATACCAGACGGTTCATCCGTCAACTGAATAACGTGCGCGCCACGCAGTTATTGGAAATCGTTCGTATACTGGATGACGCCATGAACAACACCAGCATTATCCTGTTGTTTGAAATTGGCGATCATAAATTGCTGTTTCCAGGTGACGCGCAAATCGAGGATTGGAACTATGCATTGCGGGACGCCCCTGAAAAAGAGCGCGAGAAGATTCATGCGCTTCTCGAAGACGTCTCATTATATAAAGTAGGGCATCATGCGAGCCTCAACGCGACGCCGCATACATTGTGGGATATGTTCAGACGGCGGCGCGATAAACAACCGCGAGGAGATCTTCAAACGATTGTTTCTACGCTGGAAGGCCAGCATGGTAGTCAACGTAACCGCAGTGAAGTGCCGCGCAAGACGCTGGTGAAGGCGTTAAAAAAGGGAAGCGAGTATTTTTCAACTCAGGAACTCAACGGAGACGGCGAGATCTGCAAAGTTTTTTCCATTGATTTATAAGTGTTGAGCCCGAGGTAATGTATGATACTCCCCAAAATTCAGACGGCTGATTAAGGCGTAAAATCGCTGCCGATCATGGGTAGCCTATGAAGAAGCAGCAGCGCCTCTCCATCAATGTGATCTACCTCTCAGCCATAATCGAGAAATTGTCTCATCAACCAGCCATGTAATGCCTTAACGGTATTTTTCATAATAGCTGGAAAAGGAGAATTACTGCGAATGCACGGTTAAGCAGGCTGGTGGGAGTCTGTTTACAGGCAATTTTCTCGAACGCGAGCGCCTGCCGGAGTGGGTGATCGTTAATTCCGATCACGGTAAGCAATATGTGGACGCCGAGTTTCGAAAGTCGCTCGATCAACGCAGATTTGAGCAAACAGCTTTCACTGGATTCTAACTGGTTTATCGTCGCCGACAAACTCGACTTGCTCAAAAGCGTCGGATTTCCGGCGCGAGCATGGCGCGACTAAAACAATGGAAAATCGATTTAGGGAGTACGGTATGATACAGAGTGACATCAAACAAAAAATTCAGAGGTTAAAAATAACATTCTTGCTCACGGCAGTCTTGGCTCTGGGCATGGCATTCTGGATGTTTGGACGTGGCGTCTCTCCCGCAAAGGCCCAGACGGCTTTCTGCGGGGCCTTGGATGTGGCTTTCGTTATTGACACAACAGGCAGCATGGGTGCTGCGATTGAGGGCGTTAAGAGGGGCATCAATCCACTCATTGACTTGATCGAAATGGCGAGCAATAACGACTACCGCCTGGCGCTGGTCACCTTTAAGGATAATGTGACTGTCGAGGAGAACTTCGCTCCGCAAAACCGCGACGCTGTCACAGCGAAGGTCCAGGGGCTCTTTGCAGCAGGCGGCGGGAATGAGCCTGAAGCTTCGGACGAAGCGCTGAACACTGTCATCAACGCCTTACCCGCCGCGGGTCGCCCTCAAAACATCGATTTCAGTCCGGCTTTCCGCCCAACTGCCCGCAAGATCATTATCCTCCTCACCGATGCCCGTCCGGGAGGTTTTGATGATACTTTCACGGAATTGGACGATAACAACGCCCGCCAGCGCGCTGAAGAGGCAAGGGACAGGGGCATCCAGATCGCGGCCGTGGACATCCCGGCCCCTTTTGATCCCGAAATCGACGAGCAAAAAACAATCATCATGCGACGTTATGCTGAACTGACTGGGGGACTCTATACCAGGACCGAAGCCAATGGTGTGGGAACCGATACCGCGCTCCGGAACATTATCGCCAACTGCGGCGGGAGCGCGCCGCCTCCGCCACCGTCGCCCTCACCGTCCCCATCTCCCGGCGGTCCCTCGGGTGACCCTCATATGGCGACCTGTGATGGCGGTCATATGGAGTTCCAGGGGGTTGGCCGATTCCACGTCTTTCTGTCCACTACCGACGGATTGGGGCTTCAGATGGAGACCAGGCCCTTTGCCGATAGAACCAATGTCAGTGTGGTAGAGAAAGTGGCTTTCCCCGTTCAGCCGGAGAACGCCGCCAATGGACGGCGAGTCATTCTCATCCCCGACCAGTCGCCTGTCCTCATAACCGATGGGCCAGGTCTGATTATTCGGGAGGGGAGCCCACAAGTCCGTGAGAGAATCATTGTTAAAGAGATCAGCCAGAGTCAGACGCTACTCACCATCTATGTCGAGGCTATGGATGGCGGCTCCCATTCACGAGTCACCGTTATCTACCCGGATCAGACACGATTTCAGATCGACGTCTTTCCCCCGACATACCCTGGACTGGGCCAAGGAGTCATGAATGTTTATGTCCAATTTCCAACCTCGCGCGCGAATCAAATCGTGGGACCAGTCGGGAATTTTAATGGGAATCCGAACGATGACCCCTGGGAACGCGATGGCCAGCTCTTCACCTATACCCAGCTTGCGAATGACCTCGTGGCTAACAATAGATTTGTTAATAGCTGGCGCGTCGATGCGTTGAAAGGAGATGTTGACCTCTTTACTGGAGCGCCGCCTGAGGAGAGCGTTCCGAACGAGCGCCCGGAGACGACCCCCGCTGCTGTTGAAGCTTGCCGCGCCGCAGGCTTCAACGAATTGGATGGCGCTCTTTTCCAGGCATGCGTCATCGACACTTCAAACGGCATCCCGATCAGCATCACCAAGATCCATAAGCAGACGGTGACGCCAGCGCCGACCCCGACGCCACTGCCGACCCGGACGCCACTGCCGATCCGGACGCCACTGCCGGTGGGGATTGTGGAAAGACACAAGTAAAAAGGTTCCTGATCGCCCAATCACAATGGGACCGCAGGCGAACTGCGAATGGCTGCGGTCCCATTCTGGCGTTTCAAATTCTTAAGCCAGTTCACCTGGCCTCAGAGGCGGGCTGTAGTAATGGTTGGCCGAAATGATTGTTGCCCCAGAGTGAGAAGGTGATCGATCGAGATTAGCCAGAGGGGAAAAATTCCGAAAACCAATCCCGCCGAAGTCGAGAATCTGATCGAGCAGATTCGCGGAACGAATCTGGAACCAAGCGCCAAAGAGAAAATAGAGCGACTGCATAGTTCAATAACCACTTACGGGCGCCTTTCTGCTATCTTCAATCTTTCCGCAACGGAGACTGCATCATTGCCAGGATGCTGTGGGCGCCATTAAAATGACAACACCCCATCAATTCATGTCTTTGTTGACGAAGTCGTCTTGTACTGACTTGTCTTCGATCAGAGCGGAGGAACTATGCCGAATCGCTGGTTTGCAATTCTCGCTCTCACTCTCATTTGTAGCCTCCCATTCAAGTTCACGAAAGAAGCCAGGGCGATAGGCGCCAAGCAGGGCGCTGCGACCGTCTCGGGACGTGTCACCATCAAAGGCGAGCCTGCAAAAGGGGTAAAAGTCTTTTTACAGCCGCAGCAGACGATGGAGTCTGGAAACAACGGAACGACTCCAAGCGCAAAGACCAATGAGAA
>Ga0190270_10000101_pt1 | contig 37344 bp, 61 predicted proteins | sample Popmic320T_FD_133748 | JGI IMG/M metagenome (GOLD analysis project Ga0190270, IMG submission 133748) | Populus adjacent soil microbial communities from riparian zone of Weber River, Utah, USA - 320 T | ecosystem: Environmental > Terrestrial > Soil > Riparian zone | place: USA: Utah | collected...
AGATCATGCGCGCGTGGAATTGGCGCGGCCTGAGCGGCGGCGAGTTCGTGCCGGCCGGTATCACCATCACGGCCGAGGGCACGCCGCCTGTGCCCCTCACCGGCCCGCTGGCCGGCGGTGCCGGGGCGCCCGATATCGAGGATGTCATCACCGCGATGGGCGATGACGAGTACGATTTCATCTGCACGCCGTATACGGACACCGCGTCGCTCGATCTGCTGACCGCGGAAATGAACGACGTCACCGGCCGGTGGGCATGGTCGCGCCAGATCTATGGGCATGTGTTCGGCGCCAAGATGGGGACGCCGGGCGACCTGCAGGCGTTCGGCCTGACGCGCAACGACCCGCATACCTCGATCCTCGGCTACGCCGAATCGCCGACGGTAAGCTGGCGCCGCGCCGCCGCGCTCTGCGGGCAGGCCGCAAGCTCGCTGCGCATCGACCCGGCCCGTCCCTTGCAGACGCTCGTCATGGTCGGCGTCCAGCCGCCGGCCCGCGGCAAGCGCTTCAAGCTCGCCGACAACAACACGCTGCTCTACTCGGGCGTGGCGACCGAAATGGAGTCGGGCGGTGCGGCGGCGATCAGCCGGTGCGTCACCAACTATCGGGTCAACATGTGGAACCAGCCCGACCCGTCGTGGCTCGATGTCCAGACGCCGGCAACGTTGGCCTACATCATCCGCTTCATGCGCCAGCGCATCATGCAGAAGTTCGGCCGGCATAAGCTCGCCGACGACGGCACGCCGTTCGGCTACGGGCAGGCGATCGTCACGCCGCGCATCATCCGCGCCGAGCTTGTGGCCGCCTACTCCGAACTGATCTCGATGGGCATTGCCGAGAACATGCCGGCCTTCAAGGCCTACCTGATCGTCGAGCGCGACCCCAACGATCCGAACCGCATCAACGTCCTGCTGCCGCCGGACCTGATCAACCAGCTTCGCATCTTCGCCATGCTGGTCGAGTTCCGCCTGCAGTCTTCGCCGGCTGCCTTCACCGCGGCGGGAACGCCGGTCGGCGCGCCGGTAGCGGCTTAACCTTGAAGGAGGTTCATCATGGCGTGCAGACGAATCGCAGGCGTCGCCTATGTCTTTGTCGACGGGCGGCAATATCCCCTGCGCGGCGACCTTACGATCTCGACGGATACCATCGAGCGCGAAGGCGTCGCCGGACAGGACGGCGTTCACGGCTTCATCGAGACGCCGCGCGTGCCGTGGATCGAAGGCTCGATCTCCGATCTCGGCGGGCTCTCACTCATGGAGCTACAGGCCATGTGTGACGTGACCGTCACCGCCGAACTCGCCAACGGAAAGGTCTACGTCCTGCGCAATGCGTGGACCTCGACGGCGCGCGAGTTCGACGCCGCGGAGGGGCAGGCCACGGTCCGCTTCGAGGGCATGTCGGCCGAAGAAATGATCACCGGGGCATGACCATGGACCTGATCAAACCCATTCAGGCGCACGGCAAGGAGATCTCCACGCTCGAGTTCCGCGAGCCCATCGGCGGCGACGTGGCCGCCTGTGGCTTCCCCTTCCGCTTTACCGTCAACGAGGACGGCACGCAGACCATTTCACCCGAGGCGGCGGCGATCACCGCGCTGATCGCCCGGCTCGGCAACATCCCGCTCTCGTCGGCGCGCGCCCTCGACTTCCGCGATTGGATGACGGCGATGGGAGAAGTCTTCAGTTTTTTCGGACAGTCGACCCCGGCTCTCTCGTCGATCGCTACTTCGACCTCGCTTGGGTCTGGAAATGGGAGCCTCAAAGAGCCCTCGGCCTGACGTTCGCAGAGCTTGAGCTTTACGAGCGGCAGACTTCGCGAATCCTCGCCGAGACCGCGCGCAACCAGCAACTGCCCTAGGGTGCTATGGCCGACGAAAAAATCGTCATCAGTGCTATTGCCCGCGTCGTCGATCTAGCGAGCGCACCGCTAAAGGCGATTCAGGCAGCGATTGGTGGCGTCGCCAGCGTTGCCGAGAAGACCACCTCTGCGGTCGCCTCGGTCGGCGCCAAGGTCGGCGGCGCCATGAAGGGCTTCGCCGGCCGGCTCGGCGAGGCGACATCGAAGGTCGGCAACTTCGTCCGCAATGTCGGCTCGATGGTCGGCCCGCTCGGCGGCCTGATCGGGCTCGCCGGTCTCGGCGGCGCCGCCGCGGCGATGCGCGAATTCGTCAACGAGGGCGACGCGCTCTACAAGATGGCGACACGACTCGGCACGACGGTCGAGACGATCCAGCTATTCCGCATTGCCGCCGACAATGTGGGCCTCGCCGACGACGCGCTGGCCAATCTGCAGAAGACGATGGCGAAGGTCGCGCGCGGCGGCAAGGAAGCCGAGCCGATCGTCGCGCTGCTCAAGAAGATGGGCGTCACTGCGCAGGAAATGAAGCTCGGCGATCTCGAAGCAATCCTCCCGAAGATCATGGAGGGCTTCAAGCAGAACGAGAATCAGGTTCTCAAAACCAACGCCGCGCTGCTGCTGTTCGGCAAGTCCGGACAGGCGCAACTCGAGTGGCTATCGAAGGGCGCCGAGGCGGCCAAGGCCGCGCGTGAGCAGATGGAGCGGCTGGGCTATATCTCGACCGCGGGCGCCAAGGCGGCGAACGCGGCGGCCGATCAGATGACGGCGCTGGGCTTCGCCATCAAGGGCGTCCGCAACGTGGTCGGCGAGGCGCTGATCCCGGCGTTCCTGCCGATGATCAAGTGGCTGACGGATTTCATCGCCAACAATCGCGAACTGCTGAAACAGGTGGCGCTGCCGGCCTTCATCGGCGCCCTCGCCGCCGCCGTCATCGGCCTCGGCATCGCCGTCGCCTCGGCGCTCGGACCATGGGGCCTGCTCGCCGCCGCCATCATCGCGGCCGGGACGGCGATCTATCAGCATTGGGACGAGATCATCAAATGGCTCGACGTGGAAATGCCGGGCCTGACGAAGACGGTCGGCGAAGCCGCCAGCGCGATCGGTAAGTTTGCCGCCGATACGGTCCGCAAGATCAACGAGGGCTTCCAGACCGGCGGGCTGGTCGGCGGGATCACGGCGTACGTCACGGCGTTCAAGGACGCCTACGTCGGCATCGTCGGCTGGATCATCGACCTGTTCCTCGGCATCGACTGGGCCGCCGTCGGCACGCAGGCCGGACATCTTATGGTCGGTGCCTTGATGGCACTGTGGCGGGCGAACCTCGCGCTCGGGCAGTTCATCATCGACCAGTTCACCAACGCGCTCGCATGGATGCGCACCGCGGACTGGGGCTCGATCGGCCAAGACGCCGGCCGGCTCTTAGGCGAGGGCATCATGCTCACGCTGAAAGCGATCCTGAATTTCCACCTGCTCGCGGCGCAGGCCGGCGCGGCACTCGCCGAAGGAATCGCCAGCGTCGACTGGCTGAAAGTGATCCAGAAGATCTCGACCTTCTTCGTGCAGCTTACCGTCGACATGGTCCGCATCGGCGCCGAACTGATCGGCGGTCTGATCAAGGGCATGTGGAATGCCATCCCCGGCCTAAGCGCGGTCTCCGATGCGGTGACCGGCGCCTTCAAGGGTGTCGGCGAGTTCTTCAAGAAGGGCTCGGTGCCGCTCGGCGATGGCGCGGGCGTCACGACCGGCCCGGCGTGGGGACGCGCCGCCGCCAACACCGACCAGCGGCCGAGCCTGCTACGCCAGCAGGCCGCCACCGGCAACGGTAACGGCGGCCATAGCAAGGTCGAGGTGACGAGCAAGGTGATCGCCGCGCCCGGCTCTACCGTCGAGACGACAGTCAGCCAGAGCGGTGCGCCGATCAATGTCGACAAGGTCGGCGGCTCCGACTTCGCCACGGTGCCGCAGTAATGGCCGACTGGAAAGACACGCTCCGACGCGCCTCGTTCCGGGGACAGCCGTTCTATACCGAGACGTATGGCGGCGGCACGGGCCGGCGCTGGGCCGATCATCAGTATCCCGGGCGCGACGTGCCCTATGCCGAGGACATGGGCCGCACGCAGCGGACGTGGACGTTCACCGGCTATCTGATCGGCGACGACTACCCGGCGCGCCGCAACGCGCTGGTCGCAGCGTGCGAGGCGGCCGGCCCGGGCGAGCTCGTCCATCCCACGATCGGGACGACGCAGGCCGTCTGCCGCTCGGTCACTCACTCCGAGGCGCGTGACCGCGGACGCTACGTCGTCGTGCAATTCGAGTTCGCCGAGGCCGGCAAGCTGCGCGAGCCCTCGGCCTTTACCGACGCTATCGCGACCGTCACCGCCGCAGCAGAGCAGCTTGGCACGGCGGCGACCGGCAGCCTGACGGCCGCCTTTGCTACCTTCGGCGGCGGCTCGTACCTCTCCGACTCCGCGGTCGTGCAAATCGCCGAGCTTGCCGGCGCGCTCCAGATCGCGCGACTGCCGGCGCCCGGGGTCGATCAGGGGCCGCTTAACCGGGCGCTGCGGGATCTCGTCGAGAACGCCCCGGCACTGGCGGCCGACGTGACCGCGCTGGCCTCGACGGTCGAGAACGTCTTTACCGAATTCACCAATGCCGGCGAAGCCCTGCCCGTCCTGTCGGCGATGATCAGCCTCGCCGCCCCGGGCGTGTCGTTCGCATGGCTGCCGGCGATGCAGCAGGTCCGCATCCCGCCGGCCGAGACGCCGCCGCCGGCTACGCGCGCGGCGATCACCGGGACGGCTACCTATCGCCTGCCCGTCATCGAGCAGCGCCGGGTCAACACGCTGTCCTTCGAGAGCTTCGCCCGTTGCATGGAGCTACGCGAGGTTGGCTACAACGTCCCGGGCGTCCCGCTCGACAACTACGATCAGGCGATGCTGCTGCTCGATACCGTCGCGCAGGCCTTCATCGCCGTCGAGGAGATCGCCGCCGCGGCCGGCGATGACGATACCTTCCGCGCGCTGGCGACGTTGCGTCATGAGATCACCCGGCTCATCCAGCAGCGCGCCGTCAACCTCACGCCGCTCGTGCGCTATCGCGTGATCGGGCCGACCGCGGCCAATTCGCTCGCCTTCTCGTGGCGCATGTATCAGGACGCGAGCCGCGAGCTTGAAGTGGTCGAGCGGACCCGGGCGCGCACCCCCGGCTATCTGCCGTTCACCGGCAGGGTGCTCGCCGAATGACGGCCCGGGTCGCCCTGTTCGTCGACGGCGCCGAGTATTCGGGCTGGAAGACGGTACGCGTTACCCGCGGGCTGACGCGCGCGACCAGCGACTTCGATCTCACGGTCTCGGAGCGGTGGGGCCTCGAAGGCTCGGCGTGGCAGATACAGGCGGGCGCCGCCTGCGAAGTGCGCTACGGCAACCAGATCCTGCTCACCGGCTGGGTCGATTCCTACAAGCCGTCGTACGATGCGGCCTCGCACAACATCAGCCTCTCGGGCCGCTCGAAGACCTGCGACTTCGTCGACTCCTCGGTGCTGGTCGACGGTGGGCAGTTCAAGGGCTTGACGGTCGGCGAGATCGCGAAGATTTTGGCCGAGCCGTTCAAGCTAACCGTCAAAGTCCTCGACGACGGCGAGCCCGAAGCCGAGGTTCAAGTCCAGCAAGGGGAGACGTGCTTTGCCTTGGTCGAGAGACTGTCACGGCTGCAGGCGCTTCTGGTCACTGATGACGCGGATGGCAACCTTGTCATCACGCGCGCGGGCACCGGGCGCGCTTCCACGTCCCTTCGTCACGGCGCCAACATCCTCACAGCCAGCGCGAACCTTGACCACTCCAAGCGGTACTCCGAAGTCCTCGTCAAAGCCCAGCGCCCCGGCAACGACAACAAATCCGACGACGACGCCTTGGCTGGGTGGCAGCCCAGCAGTCCGTCCGCCCTCGCGCTTCACCGACATACCGCCGCACGGATAGCCGCGATCGCCAATCACGGCGAGCGCCACCGCCAGCGCATGATCTGGCAGCGCGAGACCGGCACGAAGAAGGGCAACCCGAAGTCCCTCACCGAAGTCAAAGGCGGCGCCAAGGACCCCGACATCAAACGCTATCGCCCGCTCGTGGTCGTCGCCGAGGCGCAGAGCGATGACGGGCTGGCCGAGAAGCGCGCCGATTGGGAAGTGCGGCGGCGGATGGCCGAGGGCACGCAGGCGACGATCACCGTCAACGGCTGGCAGCAGGACGAGGACGGCGCGCTTTGGCAGACCAACCAGATGGTCCCCGTCAAGGCGCCGTGGCTCGCGCTCGACCGTGAACTGGTGATCTCGGAAATAACCTACAGCTACGACGACGGCGGCGAGAAGACGACGCTCGCGCTCACGCTGCCCGATGCCTTCCTGCCCGAGCAGAAGCGCAAGGCGAAGAAGGAGAAGGGCAAGAGCAGCGGCGGCGGTAGCGGCACGGCCGATCCGTTCAAGGACTGGAAGCCTACCGGGAGTTCAATCGCATGAGCGAAATGACCGCGATGCGGCGACGCGTAATGAACATGACGGCGCGCGGCGTGATCGCCAAGAGCGACGACGAGCCCGGCATGCAGAACGTGCAGGTCTCGCTGCTCCACGACGAATCGAAGGTCAAGGTCGAGCGCCTGCAGAACTACGGGTTCAGCGGACACGCGCCGCCCGACAGCGAAGTCATCGTCGTCTTCATTGGCGGCGGGCGCGATCACGGCGTGATCGTCGGGACCGACTCGCGCAACGCGCGGATGACCGGGCTCGCCGAGGGCGAGGTCGCGGTCTACACGGACGAAGGCGATTCGATCGTGCTCAAGCGCGACAACACCATCGAGATCACCACCAAGCACGCGATCGTCAAAGCCGAGGAAGACGTCACCGTCGAGAGCAAGCGCGTGGTGGTGAAGGCCTCGGAGAAGGCGACGATCGAGGCGCCCGAGATCCTGCTGAAAGGCAACGTCACGATTGACGGCAGCCTCTCGCAGCAGACCACGAGCGGGCCGGCCGCGAGCTACACCATCACCGGCAACATCCACCACATCGGCGATACCGATCAGACCGGCAACATCCATGTCGACGGCAACATCGACGCGACCGGCTCGATCAACGCGCCGGGCGGCGGCGTCGGCCCGTAACCGCGGAGGCACCCATGGCCCCACCTGTCAAAGAGCTTCCGCCCCGGCAACGGGCGCCGCGCGCGCTAACCGGCCCGCGGCCGGCACCGTTGCTCGACGAGACCGGCACCCAGCTACAGGTCCGTATCTCCGAACTTGACCCGGCGACCAACATCGCCGACGGCGACCAGCTTGAAATCAATCAGGCCGGCATATCGCGGCGCATGTCGGTCGCGCAGATGAAGGCGACGACGGCGCCCGACCTCACGCAGTTCCTGACCGGCATCGTTCCCGGCGATGGCATCCAAGTCCTCGGCGGCGCCCCCGTCCCCACCGTCATGCTCGCCGATGTCGGCGCGCCCGGTACCTTCGGCGATGCCGCGAACGTCCCGCAGATCACGGTCGACCAGTACGGGCGGGTTAACGGCGTGGCCTTGGTGCCTATCCCGCAGCCGAACCTTTCCGGCTATGCGCCGCTCGCCAGCCCGGCCTTCACTGGCAATCCGACAGCGCCGACCGCCGCGCCGGGCGATGCTGACACCAGCCTTGCGACCACGAGCTTCGTTCAAAATGCGATCACCTCGCGCAACCTCGCGCCGATCGAGAGCCCGGCCTTTACCGGCAACCCGACCGCGCCGACGCCCGCGCCCGGGGATGCTGATACCAGCATTGCGACGACGGGCTTCGTCGAGGCGCGCGTTGCCGCGATCGTGCCGGTCGATCTATCGGGCTATGCGCCGATCGCGTCGCCGAATTTTACCGGCGATCCGCGGGCGCCGACGCCGGCCCTGATCGAAGCCGACACGAGCATCGCGACAACGGCCTTCGTGAAAGGGCAGAACTACGTCACCGCCGATTCGCCCGCGCTAACCGGCAACCCGACAGCGCCGACGCCGGCCGCCGAGGACAACGACACGAGCATTGCGACGACCGCCTTCGTCGCGGCGGCGATTGCTAGCGGCGCGTCGATCTCGGTCGGTGTCGCGCCGCCCGCGAGCCCGAAGCCCAATCAGCTTTGGTGGCACGCCGAGCTTGGGCAGATGTTCATTTACTACAACGACGGCGACACCTCGCAGTGGGTGCCGGCGTCGCCCGCCGCGAACATGACGTCACCCGGCGGCGAGTTCGCCGCGGTCAATTCGGGCGGCTTCGGCCTGCCCGTCAACACGCCGACCGTCATCGGCCCCAACACCGTCCAGACCGGCAACAGCGGCGGCTGGTACAATCCGGCGAACGGTCGCTATACGCCACCCGCCGGACGCTACTTCATCTTCGGCACGTTCTCGGCGGGAGCGCCCGGCGGCGCGAGCGGCCTGCAGATCAGCTTCCGTAAGAACGGCGTGGCGATCGGCGGCTATAGCTGGGGCACATCCGGTTCGGCGAACTGGAACGAGGGCGCGACCAACGCGCAGATCGTTGACGCGAGCGGCACCGATTACTTTGAACTCGTGCTGCTGTCCGGCATTTCGTCGAATGTCTCGTCGGTCCAGTTCATGGCCTTCCCGATCTCGGGCATCAAAGGCCCGCCGGGCGATATCGGCGCACCGGTCGCGGCGTTTAACGTGCGCTCGACGGTGGTCGATACCGTGAGCGGGCCCAACAATATCCCGGTCTTTCGCTCGATCATGGCGCCGGTCAAGGACCACGATCCGGACAATGTGTGGGATCTCGCGAACGCGCGTTTTACCGCGCCGAGCGCCGGCCGCTACTGGTTCTCCTGCCACGTCTATGGCGCCAACTCTGTCGCGAGCCTCACCGGGCTCGTGCTTCGCCATTCGACGGCAGCCGGCGCCGTGATCCGCGACTACATGCAGGCGCAGGTTGGCGACGGCACGCCCTACGGCTCCGACTACAACGTGACGATGGAATTGCAGATGGGCGCCGGCGAGCGCGTCTCGTTCCATGTCGGCACGAACGCCGGGAACTTCGCGATGGCGCCGTCGAGTAGCAGCGTTGGTGGTCTACTAGGCGCGACGCTGTGCTGGGCGAGCGGAAGGAAGGTGGTGTGATGGCCGCGCTCGATTTCCCCGCCGCGCCGACCACCGGGCAGACATGGGGCGCCCCGAACGGCGTGATCTATCGCTGGACCGGCACGCTGTGGACGGCGATCGGCAACGTCTCGCCGTCACCGGGCGGCGACTTCATGGCGATCAGCACCGCCGACATCGGGCTGACCGGCCCGGGTGCCGTCATCGTCCCCAACTCTGTGCTCGTCGGAAATGCCGGCGGTTGGTACTCCACCGTTACCGGTCGCTTTACGCCGCCCGCCGGACGCTATTTTCTGCAGGTCCAGTTCTCCGCGTGGAACGGCGGCGGTACCGGCGGCACGTCCACCGTTCAACTGCGCAAGAACGGCGTCGCTATTCCGACCGCCTTCGGCTCGACGACGCAGAGCGGCAATCAGGGCATGGCCGTCGCGACGGCGCTCGTCGATGCCAATGGGACGGACTACTTCGACTGCTTCGGCCTGACCGGTGCGTCGCAAGGGCTGTGCCGCCCAACCTTCTCGGCCTTCCCGATCTCGGGCATCAAAGGCCCGCCGGGCGACAAGACGTCACCTGATGGCGACTTCTTCGCGTTTGGCTACAACGTCCCGGGCATCGGCACGACACCGACGACGGCACTGAACATTCCCGTGCTGACCGGCAACGCAGGCGGCTGGTTCAACAGCGCGACCGGCCGCTGGACCCCACCGGCTGGCCGCTACCATTTGTACGGTGGCTATAGCTTCTACAGTTCAAGCAGCCTCATCCTCGGCTCGATCTATCTTCGCAAGAATGGCGTCGTAATCACCCAGTTCAACGCGTCGTCCGGCCCGAGCGCGAATCACTATGGCGAGGCGACGACCCAAGCCAACGTAGACGCCAACGGGACCGACTGGTTCGACCTGCAGTGCTACACGCATATCGGCAACAGCGGGAACATGATCGCCTTCGGCGCCTTCCCGCTCTCGGGCATCAAGGGACCGCCGGGTGATCCCGGCCCTAGCGTCATCAGCGCGAATGACGTGCTCGTCTACATGCCGGCTGACGTGCCGATCAATACCGGCCTCAATGTGCCGCTCATCAGTACGGGGATGATCGGCCTCGCCGGACAGAAGTGGGAGATCGAAGGCGTTGCTCTGATCGGCAGCAACCAAGCGGCGGCTACCACCGCGGGCGTGAACATTCATGACGGCACGGCTCACATCGCAGGCGGTGGTGGCGTCATGGGTTGGGCCACGCCGGGCTGGGGTGTCACCGGCATCTGCAAGGGGCACAAGCTGCTGACGGGTCCGACGACCTTCACCCTGCGCGGCTCCGGCAACGCAAGCGGCTGCCTCGCCTATGCCAACGGGCAGGGCGGCTTCGGCGCGACGTACATTTCAGCGCGGAGGCTCTACTGATGGCCGGCGGCGTCTCCAAGACCGCGTTCGCCACGCCGACGGTCGAGTACGGCGCCGGCACGGTCGAGCGCATCACGGAAGACGGGCGCGTCCGCATCACCGAGGACGGCCGCGATATCCGGATCACCGAGCACAAGCCGGTGATGCTGATACCGACCGAGCCGCCGATCACCGCGCTTTCCGACATCCGCACGACATGGGACCCGTGGCTGCTGCACGGCGACTGGCTATTCATCCCGCCGGATCTGGTGACCGGCCGCGATCTTGAGACGGCGGCGACTATCTCGCTGTTCACCGACCGGCTCGCCGAGCCCGACGATCCGCTCCCCGATCCGAACGACGGCGACCGCCGCGGATGGTGGGCCGATTGGGAAGCGGCCGGCGGACCTATCGGCTCGCGGCTCTGGCTGATCTCGCGCGAGAAGCAGACCGAGGACGTACGCCAGCGCGCCGAGGCCTACTGCCGCGAGGCGCTGCAATGGATGCTCGACGATGATGTCGCCGACTCAATCGTGGTCGTCGCCGCATGGAACACCGCGGCGCCCGGGCGGCTCGATGTCGACGTGACGATCGTCCGCGACCGCAACGTGCTGCTCAAACGCAACTACAGTTGGGCATGGGGGCAATTGTACAATGCCATTCGCTAGGCCATCCCTCGGCGATATCCGGCGCCGCGTCGCCGACGATCTCGTCAACAAGCTGCCGGGCGCCGACACGCGCCTGCGCGTGAACAACCTCCGTGCCTTCTCGGAGGTCGAGGCCGGCGTCGCCCACATGCTCTACGGCCGGCTCGAATGGTCCTTCCGCCAGCTATTCCCCGATACCGCCGAGCAGGAATTTCTTGAGCGATGGGCGTCGATCTGGGGCGTCCAGCGCATCCCGGCCGCGGCGGCGTTCGGCAACAGCATCTGGCAGGCGCAGCCCGGCGCGCGCATCGCGGCCGGCGCGATGATCCAGCGCGCCGATAACGTGCGTTACATGACGCGCGATGGCGGCTCGGAGGAAGGCGGTACGATCACGGTGGCGATCGAGGCCGTCACCTTGGGCGCCGTGGGCAACGCCGAGCCCGGCACGCAACTCAATCTGCTGACGACGTTCGCCGGGGTCGCCGTGCAGGGCGTGGTCGCCGAGCCCGGCCTAGCCGGCGGCGCTGATGAGCAGACCGATCAGGCGCTGCTGCAAGCCGTGCTCATGCGTATCCAGATGCCGCCGCACGGTGGCGCTGCTTTCGACTACGTGCGCTGGGCGCTCGAAGTGCCGGGCGTGACGCGGGCATGGTGCTACCCGCTCGAAATGGGCGCCGGCACAGTGACCGTGCGCTTCATGATGGACGACGTACGCGCCGATCAGGACGGCATCCCGACGCCGGCCGATGTCGAGATCGTCGCCGCCTACATCGACCCGCGGCGCCCGGTAACGGCCAAGGTCTATGTCGCCGCGCCGATCCCCTACCCGGTCGCCGTCGTGATCCGCGACCTCGAGCCCGACACCCCGGCGATCCGCACCGACATCGAAGCCAATCTACGACAGATGATTCTCGCCGAGGCCGAGCCGAGCGAGCCGATCTATCTCTCGCAGTGGTCGACGGCAATCGGCATTACCGCCGGGGTCGACCGTTTCATCATGGACGAGCCGGCCGTGCAGACCGAACCCGGCATCGGCGAAATCGTGATCCTCGATAGCGTCAGCTTCACCGTGACGCCATGAGACTTGAACTCGCCCCCGACCCCAGCCGGATGGCTGATCAGGAGCATCAGCAGGTCTGCGGCTTCACGGCCGAGGACTACGCGCAGGTGATGGCCGATCTGCTGCCGCGCGGCTGGGCGTGGGCGCGCGATCCCGGCGCGATCCTGATGCTCACCATCGAAGGGCTCGCCGTCGAGTACGCGCGCGTCCATGCGCGCGACTGCGATCTGCTCGCCGAAAGCTATCCCGGGACGGCGCTCGAAACGCTGACCGATTGGGAGCGCATCTGCGGCCTGCCCGATCCGTGCACGGGCGAGCTCGGCACGATCCAAGAGCGGCGGCTGGCGATCCTCGCCAAGCTCGCGGCGCGCGGCGGGCAGAGCCGGCAATACTACATCGACGTTGCCGCGGCGATCGGCTTCACCATCACCATCGAGGAGTTCAACGCGTTCCGCGTCGGGCAGAACCGGACGAGCCACGCGCTCTACGGCGAGGCGTGGCTGTACTACTGGCGCGTCACGTCATGGGAGCAGAACCAGAAGATCATCGCCTTCCGCACCGGACAGTCGGCGACGCGCGAGCGCCTGCGCAGTTGGGGCAACGACATGCTCGAATGCCTGATCCGCGGGATCATGCCGGCGCACACCATCGTGCAGTTCGCCTATCAGCTTCTCGTGTCCGCGTGGGATGGCGGCGAGACGCGCTGGGACGACGGCACGTCGATTTGGGATCAGGAGATTTAGACCATGGCCAGCGCCATCAACGACAACTATCCGGTGCAGGGCAATCCGACCACGCAGTCGGTGCGCGACAACTTCACGATCGCCAAGAACGAGATCACCAACCTGCAGACGCAGGTCGCCGGCATCCTGCTCAACATGCCGTACCTGCCGCTCGCCGGCGCCGCGATGACCGGGCCGATGACCCTAGCCGGTCCGCCGGCACAGGATCTGGAGCCGGCGACCAAGGCCTATGTCGACGCGCTCCTCGCAGCCGTCGCCACGCTCGAAGGGCGCATCGCTGCGCTGGAAAACGCAGAACGCCGCGAACTCGAATAGAGAGGGGGAACCCCATGCATCGCATCGACAATCCATCCGCCGTCCCCGTCCGCCCGACGCCCGGCCCGCCCGGCACGCCCGGCTATTTCACCAACGGCAACCCGGCGCAGGCGCAGGAAGCGACCATCGTCGACGATTGGTGGGCCAACTCCGTGCAGGAAGAAATCCTGACGGTGATCGAGCAGGCCGGCATCGTGCCGGACAAGAGCCGCATCGACCAACTGTTCGAGGCGCTGAACGTGCTCTATCAGGGGCAAGGCGACCTCGGTAACACGTATCTCACGATCGCCGGCTGGCGGCAGTGGACGGCGCCGGTCCTGACCCAGAACAGCGCGACCGCCTACACGATCACCTATGCGGTCTCGCCGGGCGCGCTGATCGACGGCCTGATGCACAACGTCGAGTTCCACATTCTCAACGGGCCGCTCGCGACCTTGAACGTCAATGCGCTGGGACCGAAGCCTATCCACTACTACTCGGTCAACGCGTGGCGCCCGATCCCGCCCGGCCTGCTCGGGCCCAACCAGATCCACCCCGTCGCCTACCACGCCGGCACCGACGCCTATCGGCTGATCGAGTGGCGGGACGTGACCGGCGACTATGTGCCGACCGGCCGCGCGGTCGCCCGGGTCGGCACCATCTTCGGGCTCGGACAACCGGTGAGCCGCACCGAGTACGCCGGCCTGTTCGCCGCCTACGGCACGACCTACGGCGCCGGCAACGGCTCGACCACCTTCAACCTGCCGGATCTCCGCGGCCGTGCCGTCATCGGTACCGATCAGGGCGCCGGCCGCCTCGGCGTCGCGATCGGCGCACCGGTTGCCGGCACGCTCGGCGCGTTCGGCGGTGCCGAAATGGTGCAGTATGCCGTCACCGGCTCGACCCCGGCCCAATCGATCAGCGGCAACGCCTCGGTCTCGGGCACCGCCTACACCTCCGGGCTCGGCGTGCACGTCTGGGGCACGTCCGACATCAACACGGGCGGCACCTTGAACGTCACCCATTCCGGCGGCACGGCGGCGGCATGGCACCCGCACAACCACGGCATCGACATCTGGGGCGCCATCAACGGGCACGCGTCGTGCGACGGTTACGGCCCGATCAATGGCTGGACCAGCGGCGCGTCGATCAGCGGCACGACCGACAACCGGACCAACCTGCCACCGGTGCTGGTCGCCAACTACGCGATCCTGCTGTGACTTGCCCACCGAAATAAAATACGCCGTATTTTTTGGTGGTTGACATCGAGGCGGGCAAATGACGGTCGAACGCGCTGCGCTGGTCGAATGGTGGCCGCTAGTCGATGTCGGCCGGCTCGAGTTGCGGCCCGGCGATACCGTCGTCCTGCGATCGGCGACGCCGCTCCCCGTCGAGACGCGCGCCCGGCTGCGCGCCGCGTGGGAACAGGCCTTCCCCGACATGAAGGTGATCGTCACCAACGGCGCGCTCGATTTCATCGTCTGGCAGCCCAGCCGGGAAATGCGCGCCGAGGATCTGGTGCAGCCGCCGCGGCGATCGACGATGGAGTGACGGCCCGTCTATTTGCCGCGGGCTGATAACCGCGCTACCTACGGCGGCCGGCCCCACACCGACCACGCCCGGGCGCCGGGGGATTGTTTCCCGTGAAACATTGGTCAACCCCGTTGACCGATTATCCGGGGGACACGGCGGCCGGCCCGTACTCCTATCCGGGCCGGCCCGCCACCCCCGCCGGCACCCCGCCAGCCCTAGGCTGTGGCACGCTTCCCCGCCCCGGGCGGTGCTCCCCTACCGGCCATGGCCGAAATCGCCCAGCGGGCCGCTGTGGGCCTTCCCCGGCCCGGCCGCGGCGCAACAATCTTTCGCGGGTTACCCCGGGCAGGCTACCCCGGACGGGCGCCGGCTAGAGCAGTGCCCAGAGGAACAGGGTCAGCATGACGATAGAACAGACCATGATCGGCCGTTCGTCGTGCAGCACGGCGACGATGCCGACCGCGGTGAACAGCAGGCAGGCGATGAAGGACGCGATCACGGCGGCGGCTCGGCGAGGAAGTAGCGGGTCGTCCCGTCATCCTGCTGCTCGGCACGCAGATAGCCAAGGGCGACCAGCCGCCGGACGTGCCCGCGCATTTCCCCGGGCGACAGCAGGTGCCAGCCATCGGCCGCCGCCCATGAGCCGCCGCGATGTTGGATCAGGAACAGCAGGTGACGCATGCGCGCGGAGAGCGGCCGCGGCCTGATCATCGTCGGCGGCGCGGCTTGCGCTCGGGCAGATCGACCGGTGCCTTGAGCGACGGCACGAGCGGCAGCACGTAGGCCCAGACGGCGAGTTTCAGGATGGCGCTCTGGCTCACGCCCTTGTCGCGCGCGAGCCGGCGGATCAGTTGCGCCTCGCGCTGGCGGATCACGAAGCCGACACGCGGCATCGGTCAAACCTTAGCCGCGGCCTTGACCTCTCGCCGCCGACAGCGGCTGCAGAGCGGCGCGTGCGTCATGTTGTAGACGGCCCGCCCGCACGACGCGCAGACGAACCCGCCGGGCTTGAAGTCGCCGGGCTTCGGCAGATCGCGCAGGATCGCCTCGTCCATGAACTTCGGCGGCTCCTCGCGCCGAGCGAACAGCGCGTCCCACGACATCTGCAACAGGACCCACCACGCTCGTCGGCGCGGGCCGTAGTAGTGCCGGCGCGCCGCCTCGATCACGTCGTCTGGAAGTTCCGCCATCGTGCCCTCCTATCAATGGTCACGCCGCACGCTCACCGTCGCATCGGGAAAGACGAGCATTTCAACCGGCTCGCCGTCCGGTCCTGTCACGCTGATCACGCGCGCATCGAGCGGCCGGTCGTCAGGCCGAATGCGCAGCCCGATACGGAGCGTGATCGCCAGAGCTTCGCCGGCATGACGCACGCGCATTGCCAACACGAAGTCGTTGGGCGCTGCGTCCGGCCGCACGATGCCGGCATGAACCGCCGAGGACTCCAGCCCGAGCGCCTCCATGGCGCGGGCGATGTCTTGGGTCAGCGGCGAGTCGCTGTTGCCCGAGGCGGTGCCGGCATCGAAGTAGCGGGGCCGTTTCATGCTCGCCTCCCCGTCAGCCGGGCCATCATGCGCTGCGCCCGCCGTCCCGGCCGCCGGATCGCGCGCTTGCCGTGGGCCGCCGCCGCGGCGCCGGATCGGAACAGCGGCACCGGGCTTCGATAGGTGAGCACCGCATCGTCGAGGGCGCGGTCGTCGTCTTCGTAGAAGGCGGCTAGCCTGATCGCCAGCAGATTGCCGGCGCCGTGACAGCCAAGCCAGCCGGCGCAGATCCTGCCGTCCTGCTGATGGCACATGAACAGGCCGCCGGCCTTCGCCGCGAGTTGCGCGTGGATCTCGCCATCGTAGACCGGCAGCTTGTCGTACTCGTCTTCGGACCACACGCCGGACGGCACATCGCGGCGATAGGGGCAGGACTTGCACGGCGCCTTCGCACAGGTGACCGTCATCGGCGCCGCCGCGTCGCCTTGGCCTTGCGCGGCGGCTTGACGTTTTCCAGCACCATCACGGCCCACTCGCTGGCGACGAACCGGAACATCGCTACTAGCGCCTCGGCGCGCTGGTCGATGGGCAGCGAACGCAGCCCCTTAATCTCGGGCGGCAGCGCCTTGGCCTTCCGCACTCGACGCGGGCTCTGCAGGATGCCGCGCGGAATTGAATACTGCGTCACGCGTCACCCATCAGCAGGCGTTCAAGATTGCGCCCGCGCGGCGCATCGGCCCGGACGTGCTCGATGGTATGCACCGGATTCGGGACGCGGCCGACCTGACCGAGCTTGCCCCGCGGCTTCATATGGTGGCCGAGGCGTTGCGAACCTTTCGGCGGCATCAGCTTGAACTCGCCGCCGTGCATGATGCCGTCACGGTCGAACACCATGATTTCCAGATAGAGGTGCAGCGGCGTGATGTACCGCTCCCATGTCCCGTCACGATGCTGCACATAGGTCTTGGTCTTGCAGACGCGGGCCTGCTTGTAATGCTCCTGCCGGCATAGCGCGTTCGCCGCGGCGCAGTGCAATTGATCTTTCTTCTTCGCCGACCGGATATCGGCCGGCATCACTTTCAGGATCAGCGGTTCTTTGGCATCGCGCAGATAGGCGTGCGGGTTGGCACGATGCGGTCGGTTCTTTCTGGTCCTTGCCATCATCGACTCCTATCGAGGTTGCTGTCTTGGTTTTTACGCGTCGCGGATCTCGACCGATATCGAGGTAAACGGCCGATTCGGTTTGCCGTCACTGCGGCGAATCGGATGGACGGTTGATGCGGTGCGCCAGAACTTCATCGCCTCGCCGGCATCGGCGAACTTCTTGGCGCGCGCCGGGTCCTTGGTGAACTCGCCGCGGCCCCGGCCGTCATCGTGGTCGAAGTCGAAGCTGACGAGATACTGCCCCTCGAAGAGGCACGGCCGGTCGTCGGCGTAGCCTATCGCGATGATCACTTTCATGGGTCGCTCACTTGGTCGATGTGCGAGATCACGATGGGCCGCCCGAACAGCAGATCGCGAAAGCTGCCGTCATCGTCCATCAGCGCCGGCATGATGCCGAGAAAGCCGCCGAGGATCGCTTCGTATTCCAGCACCAGTGAGCGCCCGTTGCTCGACGCGAGCTTTACCGTGCCGCGGACCGTCCGGCTGTCATAGGTGATCACGACAGGATCGCCGGTCCGCAGCAGCCTCATGCGTCGAATCCGCCGAAGGTTTCAACGACCTCGCGCGTGTGGAACTTCACCAGCCGGCAGCGCAGGCCGGTGATCTTCGCGATTGCGCGGGCGATAGGCCACAGGCTGTTGAGTCGCGCCTCGTCGGCGGCGATCAGCGGGACCTGACTACCCGGCCCGAGTAGCGCGGCCGATAGCACGCCCTCGTTGCCGTCTTCCGGATCGACCGAGACGAACGCCCAGATCACGTCGATGCGGGGTAGCGTGTTCTTCATGGCGCCGGATCGGCTTCGTCCGGTTCGACCTGCTCGGCGTCGCCGACCGCGCCGTCATCGTCGGCGGTACGGAGCGTCATCGCGGGCGACAGCGAGATCCCGGGCAGCAGCGGATCGTTGTACGGCAAGCCGCTGATCCACACTTCATCGCTTGCCTGAATGTCGCCGCCGATCAGCGATAGCTCCATGCCGGTACCGTCGAGCGCGGCGATCTGCGCCTGCGCCTCTTTGGCATCCTCGGCTTTGACGTAGGCCGTCGCTTCAATCTGAATCTCGATCCGGAATACCGGCATCGCGTATCTCCCCTTGCAGTGATGCCCACATGCGCACGTTGGCCGCCGGCATTGCCCAACTGTCCTTGTCCCAATTCTGGACGAACTTGCCCTTGAACTTCTGGTGCAGGCGTTGCGCCCGCTCGTCGTCACCGAGCGCGTCGGCGAGAATCGCGAGCGCGAGTTGCGCCGGCCCGGAGCCGGCATAGCCCCACTCGAATCCTGTCGGCGAGTGGTTGTCGAGATCGAGGCGTAGCGGCAGCGGGCGGTGCTTGCCGCGCTCGTCGACCGCGGAAACGATGCAGCCGTTGGAGCCGCGTAGGCCTTTGTACGTGACGACCATTCACTCCTCCTTCGATTGCGCCTCACGGTCGGCGGCCATCTGTGCCGCGTTGGCGAGCGCCTCGCGCGCGATGCGCGGATCAGCCTGCAGGGTACCGACGGGATAGGCCTTGTCGCCGACCTTGAGCGTCGTCCGGTAGGCGCCGCCGCCGCTGTCGCTAAAATCGAGTTCGACCATGCCGCCGAGCGCCGCCGCCTTTTCTTCGAGCGTGTGCGTGCGCTCGGTCGGCTGCGAGTCCATGTACTCGACCCAGCCCTGCCCCTGCGTCGTCGAGGGCGGGAACAGGATGAAGCCGTCGCGCGAATCGTAGCGGATGATCGCCGGTATCCCCTCGGCCTCAAGCCACGCCCGGAATGACGGCGCGCGGTGCGCGTCCTTGTGCGCCGGATCGACCCAGACCTGCACGACCGGGATATGCGTCGGCGTGCTGCCGTCGTGCGGCTTCATCGTGATGTAGTCAGGGATCAGATCGATGACGTAGTGCGCGCGGTCGGGCCGCGGCAGATCGGCGGTACTCTCGTCGACCAGCCAGCGGCAGTTCCACAACGCGCACGACATCGGGCGCCGGGCATAGATCGCGCAGCCCTTGCCGTGCTTCTGGTGCGGACAGCGCGCGAGCGCGGGCTTTTTGATTTCTTCGGTGGGGAGGAGACGGCAGCACAGTTGGCAGTCGCCACAGCGGCGCGTCATGTCAGCACGCGCATGAAGGCGACGCCGGCCGCGAATAGCGCGGCGCCCGCTGTCGCGCCGCCGAGCGCCATCTGCCATGGCGCAAACCGGATTTCCTGCCGCTTACGATCGTGGTCGGCGAGCATCTGGTCGATATGCGCCAGCTTCTCGCGCACGTCGATCTCGGGAGTCGTCGTGTCTGTCATAGTGAACGCGCCCTCCTATAAGCGCGGCCGTAGTTTAGGACACAGGCGCGGCTGGTCAAAAACTACTGCCGCCCGGTGAACAGGCGGGGAACAGACGCTAGGGGGTTTCGGCCCCTAACCGTTAGGGGCCAAAACTAAGTCTATGAAAAATCGACATAAAACCCCCGGTGGTAGCTGGGGGCGGGCTTCTACTATCGGTATTTTTCAAAGACTTAGACGGCATAGGGGCCGAAACGTTTTGGCCCCTAACACTGTGAGGGGCCGCCGGGTGAACCTCCCGGCAGCCCCTCCACCGCGCCCGCCGCGCACACGTCCCGAGGCACACAAGGGACGGCGCGACAGACGCGGTGTGTTAGCCCTTGTCCTTGTCGCGGTCGCGGCGGTGATCACTTAGCCGGACCAGCAGGCCGAGCGCCTGCCGCTGCCTGTTGTAGTCGCGTGTGTACCGCTCCAATTCCTTCGTCGTGATCCAGCCGAAGATAGCCTTCATCGTGAAGTCGTTGATCACGGCGCCGTAGTTATCGAGCCACCAATGGGTCGCCGACTTACGCATGCCGTGGGCACTAAGGCCTTCGGGCAGGCCGCACTCCTTCCGCCACTTCTGCACCTTCATCGACATGCTGGCGGCCGAGGTAAACGGCTGGTCCCACTCCGAATGGATGAAGCAGAAGCGGTCGGCCGGCAGTTCGTCGATTAGCGCCTGTAGCTCGGGCACCATCGGGATCACGATATCGGGCGGGTCGCCGGCCCGGTACATGCTGTCGCTGCCCTTGGTCTGCTTGAAGGTCAGCACCTTGCCGGTCGGCGTCGTCCGGACCATGCCGCGGTTGAGCCGGTGCAGATCGGAGACGCGCGGCCCGATGATCTGCATCAGCCGTACCGTCCAGTTCTGCTGCCAGTCATCCTTCGAGGCGTGGAGCCACGCCGCGATGTTGTCGTCGGTGAAGGCAAGATGCCCGCGCCGCTTGCCGTCGCGCCGGGGCGCCATCTTCTCGATGCCGACGCACGGGTTACGCGCGATCTTGCTCACGCCCAGCACGGCCCGAGCCTCGGCGGCGTCGGGCTCGTTGCCGAGCAGCCAGCCGAACAAAGTGTCGAGCACGCCGAGCCGATGGTTCGCGGCATGTGACTTGTTCCCGCAAGATGCCATCACGCGAAGGACGGCCTCGCCGCCGTTACCTCCCGGCGCCAGCCAATCGGCCAGCAGGCTATCGCCTAGGACGTGCCGGTTAGGCGCGGGCGCCGGCAGGTTCATGACCAGATTGAAATTGCTGCGCTGACCCTTGTGGGTGAGCGGCTTGAACGATCGCCACTTCTCCGATTCGTAGTAGGCGGTGATCGCCGCGCGGAGCGTCTTGCCTTGCGGCAGCCGCGCCGGCTGGATCGGTCCGGGCGTCGCCCGCGCCGTCGTCTTGTCGGCGAGGATCTGGGCGTACCGCGCGGCGCCTTCGCTTTCCGCCGCGGCCTTATCCGTCGACTCCAGCGCGTACCGCTGTCCATCGACGAGCAGTTCATAGCGGGGCCGCCCGCTCTGACGATCCTTCAACTTGACGCGATAGTCTTTCCTTGGCCGTGCCATGGTGTGTGCCTCATATGGTTGATCTCCGCAGCCCGGTCAGGCGGTCCATTGCCCGATCTAGCTGCACCAAGTCCCACACCTGCTCGCCGTCGAATTCGCTAGGCTGCGGTAGCCGGCCGTCACTCACCATCTGATCGAAGGTGGCGAAGGTTACGCCGACATAGATCGCTGCCTCGTCGTGATCGAGCCCGCGGCGGGGCTGTGTGGCGGTCTTGCCCGAGAGACGGCGGTTCATGTCCGCCTCCCTGTCACGACCGCCGGTTGTATGGGGGCTGCGCGCATAGCTGTCAAATCCGGTTTTCCCGGTGCTTGAGCCGGGGCTTCTGGGCCGGCCGCTCCAGCGAGTCGATGTAGCGGCGTACCTCGGCGCGCTTGATCAGCGTCCGCTGGCCGACCTGTATCGTCTTGAGGTACGGCCGGTGCTTGTGCCACGAGCTACGGCTGATCGCGAGCAGGCCGCAGAACTCGGGGATCGTCAGATACTCGGGCGTCGGTCCACGGTCCGGCGCCCTACCTACGCGACGCGGCATGGTCGGGCTCCTCCAACTCGGCTTTGAAGCTGAGTGCCTGACAGGCTTCGACGGCGAGGCGCAGGACGTGGAACGGTCCGGCGCGCATGATGGGGCCAAGCTCGTCGTACTCGATGACGGCGTAGCGCGGCCGGCCCGCTTCCTGCTCGCGCTTGGAATCGGGCACGCCACGATCAAGGACGGCGAAGCGCCCTTCGCGAAATACCTCCATCGCTTTCTCCCATCGCATGGCGCCCTCCGTCACAGTCGCTTCTCCAAATCGGCGGCTTCACGCTTGAGCATGGCGACGCGCTTCTGCGCGTTGGCATGCGCTCGCAGGCGGGACACGCAGCCGCCGACGATGGATAGGCCATACTTCTTCACCAGCCGTTTCACTTCCGGCATGCACGCCTCGCGTCGCTGCTTCGCCTGATCGCGTTTCATGGGTCGCTCCTATCGTCATCGTCATCGCCCTGCATCGGCATCAGGCCCCACCACCGCGCCGAGCACGCGTCACAGAACACACACGAGTTGCCCGGCTCGTCCCACATGCGGAGCGGTACCGCGTCCTCGGGGATCTCGGCGCCGCAGTACGAGCAGTCGTCACGCTGCGGCGCATCCGCCGCGTCCCAGCGGACCCGCGTCCAGTCGAAGCCTTTGACCGGGGAGAGGCTTGTCGCCATCGCTTCAATGAACCCCTTCAAGGCCATGCTCGGTACCGAACAGTCGGCGATAGACCGGGATCAGTTCGCCGACCGCCTTCATGTGGTTGGCGAGCAACTGCCCGCCGGCATCGGGATGATGGCCGGCGAGCCAGATGGCGAGCAGGTTGGCGACGACGACGCCCTGCACGCCGGGGTGCTTGCCGGCGAGCAGCGGCTTGATCTTCTCGACGATCTCGTCGCTCTGCCGGTCAAGCTCCTCCGCGTCTAGCAGCGGCAGGTCTTCGAGGCGCCACGCTTTCATGCCGCGACTCCCGCCTCGTGCCGGCGCCGTACTAGCTCGGCCTCTACGGCGAGGTTCCACGCGACCTGCACGCGGTCGAACCGGGACGGCGTGCACGTCAGCCGGCAGTCGGGACAGCGCACGCGGATCAGCCGCAGCTTCCGCGCGCCGCGCTCGACGACGGGCCGCGGTAACGACTCACCGCCGCAAGGGCACGGCATGAAGTACCCGTGCAGCCGCGGCGTTCTCACGAGATCACGCGCGTCGAGAGCACGGCGCGCTCGACCTCCGTCAGATCCCACTTGGCGACGACGAGCCAGAGGTCGGCCTTGCCGATGCGGCGCAGCAGGTAGGGGTCGCGCGGCGGGATAGGCTCCCACTCCGCTTCCCACAGGACGTGATAGTTCGCGAGCCCGCGCTTCGGACGGATGTACGCCGGGATGATCGGCAGCGTCGCCTTATGGTTCGAGCGGTGCGCGCGCTTGCGGTCCCACGTCCACGGGAAAGAGTCGGGCACGAACTCGAAGCTGTCGGCGCGCCAGTGGTGGATGTTCTTCTTCGTCCGCCAGTTATCCGAAGACGCCATCGTGGCGCCGCCGTTGACGTGCCGCTCCAGATAGCAGGCCTTCGCCGTCGCCGAGGCGATCGCCAGCTTGGGCAGGCCCTCGACATTGACCCCGGCCTTGGCGATCGACTCCAGCGCCTTGATCACCAGCCGCCCCTTCGACAGCAGTTGATAGGCGCGCATCACTTCGGCGTCGATCGGCGTCGAGTAGTTGGTGTGCTCCTTGTACTTGCGCCACAGCTTCGCAGCCTCGGCGCGATCGAGCGTGATATGCGTGGTCTCCATTCCGTCCTCCTGTCAGAAGTCTCGATGCTCGGGCGCCCGCGGCCCTAGCGTCCCGATGATCAGGACGATGCCGCCGAGCGCCAGCACGATGCCGACCGCTACGCCGGTCAGCAGCCAGCCCCACCATTCCATCCCCGCCTCCCCTGCAGATACCGGCGCAGCTTCTCGCGCTCGCCCTCGTCCGTGATCTCGCGCAGCCACGAGCACTGCGCGCAGATATCCTGATCGTTGTCGTACGGCGCGCCGAAGCTGACGACATCCCAGCCGCAGTCGGCACATTTGAACGCGCGCGAGCCAACGTCGGCGAACGTGGTCATGACGGTACCTGTCGGACCGCGCCCGGCTGCCGGACTTCGCCGGCATCGCCGAGCAACTCGCGGGCGTGCTGATCGAAGTGCCGCTCAAATTCCTTGGCCCGGGCGAAGGTGCTCGGGCTGTAGGGCACGGCCTCGACTTGCGCCCGGCGCATCCGGACGGCGAGCGCGACCAGCGCGCGCAGCGCCTCGTAGTCGATCGGCGCGTCAGCCATGGCCTTCCTCCGCGCGCAGCCGCCGCTTGTCGGCGAACCGCGTCCGAAGCAGTCGACCCTTTTCGCCGGTTATCTTGGCGATGCGCTCGGCGTTCTGCTGCTCGAAGTCATCCTGCTCGGCGTCACTCACCGTCTGATCGAGCAGGTCGTGCAGCGCCTTGATCACGTTATCCTGTCCCATCGTGCCGGGCGGGATCGTCCAGTCACGCTCGCCCCGGCCCGGCTGGTCCGTGGTCTCGTTCACTGAACCAGACGGCGGCGGCGTCTCGGGCTCGGCGTGCGGATGGTGCGTCGGCTCGTCGGCCGGCGGATTGGTTGGCGGCGGCGCGCCTCCTCCGTGATCGGCAGGGGGAGAGGATGCGGCCGCCGCCCCTGCCGCCACGCCGACTCCGTTGGGGGACGGAGTCGGAGGGGACGTGGGTGCGGCAGCAGGTGTCTCGATATCGCCGCGGCGCGGCTCGGGCGGCGCCGGCAACGGCCACGTCTCGTCGATCGAGGCGAAGCCGTCTTCGATGTTGTTAAGCTCGCCGTGGATGCCGGCGATATCGGGCGCCAGCCACTCGGCGACGGTACGGCCTTTCACATACTCGACGCGCGGCACGACGCCGACGATGCCGTGCTCGCGGCCTAGATCGTTCAATAGCTCGACGATGCGCTCGCGCGCCTTGTCGATGTTGCGGCCGATCCGCTCAAGGATCGACTTCTTCGCCGCCTGAAAAGCGCGCTGCGTGAAATCGCCGAGGGCGGCGTCGATCACGTTACGCTGGCTCTTGGACTGCCCGACGTTGTGCGCGATCTGCTGCCGGCGCTCCTCGTCTTCGCCGCCGAGCGTGGCCGAGCGCGGGACGATCTGCCCCTTGGTGATCGAGAACCCCGTCTCGAGGTCGCCAAAGCGCGAGTAGCAAATATCGCGCTTGGCATCGAGCCGCATGGTGCGGCTTTCAATCGAGCAGTTGCCGTAGAGCCGGCCGATGGCGTTGGTGCATTTGACGCTGGGTCCCTCGATCCAGTCGGTCGTGCCCTTGCGCCGGTTCTTGACGGGATAGCGATAGTACCAGCGTTCGCCGGCCATCGCCGCCCACACGTCGATCTTCTGCAGAATCTTGGCGTCGTTGCGTGCGACCTTTACCGGCTGCGCGGTGATCAGATCGCCGAACAGACTACGTTCCTGCGTGATCGTCATGTCGCCGTTGACGGCGAGCTCTCCTAGCGAGCGCGCGGCCTCGGCAAACTCGTCGGCGCCGGGCGGCATGATTTCCGCCGTCGGCCGCGCCCGCTGCTGCTCCTCATGCTGGTCGCGTGGGTCGCCCTGTGGATCGGCCATCGTTCTTCTCCTTGGCTAGTTGCTGTCGCGCTAGGCGCTCGCGGTATTGCGCCTGATAGCGGCGCATATGGGTGCGCCGGCAATCGTCGCTGCACAGGTTCGTGCTGGCGTGCAACGCGACAAATTCCTTTTTGCAGTGGATGCACCGCGCTTTCATTGGGCCTGCTCCCGCACCTCGAATTCGACACCGGGCGGCGCCTGCGCCTTGTCCTTGAGCCGGCGGGCGTCGGCGTTGGCGCACATCAGCACGGCGTCACGGAAGGCGTTGATCACGCGCTGCTCGGTCTTGTAGTGCCGGCCGGCCAGCTTCCAGTCGGTGATCTTCGCCGACCAGTAGTCGCGTAGGCCGACCGCCTTGGGCGCGAGATCGCCTTTGACGCGGACGCGTTCGGGCTTGCGCTCGGCTTCGGCGCGCAATTCCTCGGCGGTCTCGACCGCCTGCCGTGCCTCTAGCTCGGCGTCGATGGTGCCCTCGACGCTGGCACGATCCTTCATCGTCTCGGCGGCGCGCGCGGCGTCGGCGGCGGCGCGCTTCGTCGCCTCGGCTTCGGCTTCCTTGCGCTGCCGCTCGCGCGCCATCCAGTCGGCGAGCAGGCCGGTGACCTTTTTGCTGCCGGCGATCCGCTCGATGGCGAGGTCGAGCTTGGGCAGGACGCGGGCCGCCCGGGCGTTGATATTTTCCAGCGCCTGCTCGTGCGGCTCCATCAGATGCGCGACCGTCGCCCGGATCGCGGCGAGTGCGTCTAGGTGCGGCTGTCGGTCGGCGCCGGCCTTCACCGCCTCGCGCGCCTTGCGGATCTGCACCAGAAATTCGGAGAGCAGCCGCGCGTCGTCCTCCTTGGTCAGCGGCCCCCGCGTCGTCCAGCCGTCACACGCCGGGATCAACTCCTCGGCGCGCTCGATCGCGGTAGGCTCGGGCGGCTGGTTATCGCCGATGCCGGGACGGCGCAGGGGATCGTCGTCGGTCATAGGTGCGTATCCAATAGCTGTCGGAGCGTGGCGATCGGCGCGAGCGCGGCGAGCGGCACGAAGAAGGCTGGATAGCGCACGCGCGTCTCCCACCATTCCGCGCGCTTGCCATCGCGGCCGAGTATCCAGCCGCGCAGCACGATGGTCGGCGCGCCGCTCGTGTCGGCGAGCACGTAGGGAAGTTCGTCGCGGTCGTCGGTATGAATGATCAGCCGCCGGTCGGCGTGATCGACCGCGCGGACCTCGACCCGGCCGCCGACATCGACCGCCTTGTAGTCGCCGACCGCGCCCGACCAGAACAGGTTGAACGCCTTGGCGACCGCGATCTCGCCGCGCACCGCCATCAGGTGCAGGGCATCGCTATCGCGTCCATTGCTGGCGCCGAAGCGTTGGATTTTGCCGCGCGCGATATTCATGTTGATGCGCTGGCCGGCGATGTGATGCGCCGTCGACATTTCCTGCCACGTCAGGGTCACCGTCTCGGCGCCGAGCAGCGGCAGCATTTCGGTCTGGGCGTGATCGCTCATGGCCGGCTCCGCGGCGGCATCGCGCCAAGGTCGATCGGCTCGCGCGGCCGGGCCGCCGGATGATGCGGCGCGTGACGGCGCGACCACTCGCGCATGATGGTGAAGAATCGGTAGTCGGCTTCGCTGCTCGGCCAGCAGATCGGCCACTCCTCGTGCGGGTCGATCGGCGTGCCGTCGGCGCGCTCGGTATAGCCGTCGACTTCGACGCGGATCTCGCCGCCGTCCTCGAAGAAGCGGACGGCGACCCACGGCCCACCTTTCACCAGCCGGCGTTTGTAGTAGCCGGGCATCGGCGTCCCCATCAGCCGCGTCATCGGTCGGCCGACAGGGTGTCTATCTTGATCTTGTTCTTGCGCAGGAGTGCTACCGCCGACTTGTAGTCGGCGATATCCATGACGATCAGCGGCGCGGCGCCGTGATGCACGTCCATGCAATGTTTGAGCAGCGAGGCGCCCTGCCGGTAAGCGCGGCACATGGGGCAGTATAGAATCCCGGTCGTCGCGGCTGGCGAGTTGGCTGCGCGCGCCATCGTGGTCTCCTCCCATCTTCAATAGGACGAGCTACGGCGTGCGCACCGACCCTACTCCCACCGCGACTTAGCGATGGTCCTACGCGAAGGCGAGACGCGATAGCCTATCCTTGTCGTTCCGAGGGGAGGTTCATTCGAGGGGCTCCGCTCGATAGCCTGTGCGGCCCGGTGGCGGGGAGCCTCGTATGAAAACCTCGGGCGATGGTCTCGCCTTTTGTTGTAGAGTCGCCGAGGGGTCGGGCCGAAGGCTACGCGCGCGCGCGACGCGGCGTCAACCTTTCACAGTGACAGCAGGAAAATTTTTTTGTGGCCTTGACACATCGCTATGCGACGCCGGCTGTCAGCGTGAATTGCCGGCCTTTCACCGCACGGTTGCATACCGTTCCCTATCGCAGCCTACCCCTAACCTACCCGTAACCTATCCAACCGCGCGTACGTCATCGACTCGGCTGCCGTCTCGCTTCCTCGCGCCAAACGCGTTTAGACAACCTCGGCTTGCCGCGCCTAGCCTAGCGCCCATGCGTATCACTGACCGCGAAGTGCTCGACAGGTTGGTCCGCCGCTACAAGACGCCGGCCGCCGTGATGGACGCACTCGGCCTCGACCTCACCGATTACTACAATTGGTGCCGGCGCGGCATCCCGCGCGGCTGGCGCCGCACCATCTGGATGATCTGCCGCGAGCGCGACATTCGATTTAGCGGCAACTTCCGGCTGACCGAGGCGTGGTGCGATCACGACAAGCTGCCGTCCGAACGGGCCGCCATTGAGCGGGCGTTGCGATCAGTGCGCCCCAACAACAACGGAGTGTCCCATGGCGAAGCGGGGAAAGCGGAAGCCAAAAGCAAACGGGCAAGAGCAACCGGCCAACGGCCACCTCCCCGACGGGCTGCCGCCGGACGAAGTGTTCCAGCGCCACCTCGATAAGATCAGGCCGGCGGTCGCCAAGCTCAAGAAGATGGTCGAGGCTGCGCGCCGACAGCGCGGTACGCTCGGCAATCTCTACGATCTCGCCGACAAGGACGGCTGCAATCGCAAGGGGTTCAAGAGCGCCATCGCGCTGCTCGACAAGGCGACCGACGAGGTTGCCGTCGAGACGCGGACGGTCGGCCGCATCCTGCGCCTGATCGAGCACCCGCTGGTCCTCGATCACGGCCTGTTCCCCGACCTGCCGTTCGCGCCCAAGCCGCCGACGCCCTATCAGGCCGGCGTCGTGGTCGGCCGGGCCGGCGGCTCGCTAGACGAGTGCCCGCATAATCCGGGCTCGGAAGACTTCATCGAATGGCGCGATGGTCACGAGGCCGGCCAGCGCACCAATCGCGACAGCCTGCGCACCGCGAGTGCCGATGCGCCTGCGTCCTGACCGGCGGACCCCATGCCGCCGGTCGATCTCCACGCCGAGTTTTGGCGCGCCATTCGATTCGCGAAGGCGCTGCCGCCGCCCGTCGTCCTAGGCCTTACCGAGCAGGGATTTACCCGGCGCGTCCAATGGGGCCTCGCCCGCGTCAGCTTCTACGGTGAGCACGGCCGGCAGTACGAGCCGGCGCCGGACGGCCGGGCGATGGCGTTCATCGTCCCGGTCGTCGAGGGCGGCGATACCGTGGATCTGTGCGCCATCGACATGATCACCCAGCACGTCGGCACGCGGCTCGGTCTCGGCCGCGCGCTCGGCCAGCCGGCGGTCGACGAGGCGCGCTTCGGTTCTCCGCTGAAACTGATGGCGCGGCCGCTCGACTGGCTGCGTGATCCAATCGGCTCCGTCTACCTGTTCAATTTTGCAACATTGCCGATCGCCCTCGACGGTGTAAGCGAGATCGTCTGCGCCAGCATAGAATTGGCCGAGCGGGCGCAGGCACTACTCCCGCCGTCCGAGAGCGATCGCGTCGTGGTGACTGAATGACCAAGCCGACGATCTCCGTCGAGGAAGCCAAACGGCGCCGCCGTGAGCGCGAGGGCAAGCAACGGCCGGCGCCGGTCGCCGCGGCCAAGTCCAACGGTAACGGGACGGTGCGCCATTTGAAGCGTACCGGCTGGCACGAGCTAGGCGATGTCGAGGCGCAGACCCAACTGATCCACGGCCTGCTCGGCGGCAATCAGCTAGCCGTGCTCTACGGCGAGAGCGGCAGCGGCAAGTCGTTCCTCGCCTTCGACTTCGGCGCGCACTTCGCTCTTAGCCGCGAATGGCTCGGGCACGCCGTTGCCGAGGGCGGCGTGCTCTACATCGCCGCCGAGGGACGCGGTGGCTGGTCCAATCGCGTCGCCGCCTTCTGCCAGCATCATGACCTCGACGATGAAGCGCGGGCGATGATCCCGTTCCAGTTCGTTTTGGAGAGCGTCAACCTCGGTCGCAATGGCGGGCTCGATGCTGCCGCCGTGATCGAGGCGGCGAAGCTGGCGAGCGAGGAGTTCGGCCGGCCGGTCCGTCTGATCTTCGTCGACACGATGGCGAGGGCGATGCCGGGCAGTAACGAGAACGATCCGGTCGACATGGGCGCCTTCGTCGCCAACGCCGATGCGATCCGCGAGGCGACTGGCGCCACCGTGGTGATCGTCCACCACACCGGCAAGAACGCCGCCCTCGGCGCCCGCGGTCACTCCTCGCTGCGCGCCGCCGTCGATACCGAGCTCGAGGTCGAGCGATCGGACACCATGCGCATGCTGCGCGTGCGCAAGAGCCGTGACGGTAACGACGGTTTTGAAATGGCCTTCCGGCTCGACGTGATCGAGATCGGCCGCGACGCCGACGAGCAGCCGATCACTAGCTGCATCATCGCGGGCGCCGACGCCGAGGAGCACCGCAAGGCCAAGGCGGCGAAGGCCAAGCCGCTGGCGCAATGGCAGCTTGCCGCCGACTATCTCAAGAACACCTTGGTCGACTATCCCGAGACGGTAGCGCCGAACGGCCGCTTCCCGACCGGCGTCCCGGTCACGACCATTGGCCGTTTCCGCGAGCAGCTTGGCCGGGCCTCGATCATCGACGGCGAGACCGACGCCTCGAAGCGCCAGCAGTGGAAGCGCATCAAGGACAAGATGCTGGCCAAGGGGCTGATGCGGATCGAGGGCGAATACTGCTGGCGGCCGGACTGGAAATCCGAGGGTGCGTGACATGGTTTCCGTGACAGGCGTTTCATGTGTCACGCTCGGATGTCACGAAGGGGCATATCCACAGGCGCGTGACTCCGTGACAACACCACCCCCTACGGGGGTGGTGTCACGAGTCACGCACTGGGGTGCCCCCGGCCCGTTGGAACAAGACAAGAACTGAGGAAGTGATCGCGTGACAGCCGCCGTCCTACAAGGCGGACATGGAGGAAGGCCATGAGAGAATCCATGAAGCGGCATCTGGTGAGCGCCGGCCTTGGCCTCGCGACCGCCGTCCTGCTGGTGCTGATGGTCGAGGCGGCGTTCGGACAGACGGTGACGTCACCTGTGCCGATCCGGCCGATCGTCCGGCCGGCCTACGTTGAACCGGCGCCCGCGGCCCCACAGGCGCCCGCTGGGCCCGGTGCCGCGGATTGGCGGCCTACCGTACGCCCCGCGCCGGACCAATCGCTTCTGGGCGGCCCGCCTGCCCGCCTACGCTACGTGCCGCTCCCCGGTAGCCACGCCTGCTCGCTCGCCCCGGGCGGGCGCGAGGTGTGCGGCGCGGGCGTCTGGATCGTCGACAGGGAGGAGAGCCGATGACCGAGTATCTTGCGGACCAGACGTTTCAGCCGGCGCCCGAGGCGCTGTGCATCTGCGGCGCGTCCTACGAGGATCACCGCGCCAGCGATCTCGCCTGCCCGCTGGTCGAGGTGTTGCCCGAAGGCTACCTCACGCCGAACTTCACGCTCGCCGAAATGATCCACTCCGATACCGCGATCGCGAACGGCATCGACAACACGCCGCCGCCCGAAGCGATCGACAACCTCACCCGGCTATGCGGCGTGCTCGAAGAAATCCGCGTGATCTGCGGCAGCTATCCGGTGACGGTCAATTCCGGCTACCGCTGCGAGGCGCTGAACGAAAAGGTCGGCGGCGTCGAGGACAGTGCCCACCGCTACGGGCTGGGCGCCGATATCGTCATCCCCGACTACGGCGACCCGACCGACATCTGCGTTGCCGTCACGCCGCACCTTGTCGACCTCAGCATAGACCAACTGATCGACGAGACAGACGGCGAGGGCAATCGCTGGGTCCATGTCGGTCTCTGTGAAGGGGAGCCGCGCAATGAATGCTTCGCCCTCTGACGGCGGCCCCGGGCTCAAGGCCTTCCGTATCGAGTTGCTGGCCGGCGATAGCGTGGTCGGCGCCTACGTGGTGCACAGCGAGTCGATCCTCGACGCGATCGGCCGCGGCAACCCGCGGATGTTCGACCGGGCGCGCGCCGCGACGGTCGACCAGATCCGCATCACGCCCCTACCCGCGAGTGATCCATGATCGTCAAGGTCCAGCGCAGCATCAGCCCGGCCGGCATGATGCTGGTCTACGGCGAGGACAAGCGCGTGCTCTTTCACGGCCCGGTCTCCGAGGAGGTAACGGCGCTGCTCGGCAAGCGGCTGAAAGCCTACGTCCGCGGCCGGCTCGACGGTGACGGCGCCTTCGTCATCGAGCGCGAGGTCGACGCCCAGCCATGGTGACGGCGGCCGAGGGCATGTTAATTTTCGCGCCCTCATTTGTGGAGCTTCGAGGCTCGCCCGTGCACCAGCCGGCGACAAGTGACGCGCCCCAACCTGTGGCCGACGACAAGCGCCTCGCCGCCCGCCGGCAGAACTGGTCGGCACGCGAATGGCGTACGTCCGAGAACGGTAACGCGTTCACCAACGTACGCGGCTTCAACATCGTGGTCTTCGGCTCGCGTAAGGGCTGGGGCATCAAGGTCGAGCAGCGGTATGGCGAGCGCCTGCAATTCGGCAAGCAGCGGTTCGAGACGGCGGCCGAGGCCAAGGCGCGCGCCTTCGATGCGCTGATCTGGGCCGAGCGGGCATGGGGCGGGAACGGGCGATGGCAATAGAGCCCGGCACCCTGCAGCGCCTGCAGACCGAACTGATGGTGGTCCGCGCCCAGCGCACCGACCTGCAATACAAAATCCGTCAGCGCCAGTTCGTCGAGCGCACCAAGCTGAAAGACTCCTCGATCCGCCGGGCGCTCCGGGTGCGCGATCATCTGATCACCGCGCCGGCCCGCCATGCCCCGCTGCTCGCCGCCGAGTACGGCCTGAAAATGGAGACCGTCCACGCCGCGCTCTCCGACTTCATGGACAAGACCTTGCGGTGGATATCGGCGCGCGAGTACGTTTTGCCCGAGCAGATAGGAGCCGACCATGAACGCACCACCACAGACGACCATCCCGCTGCCTGACAGGATGCGCGACCTGCCGCGCGATCACCGCGGCTACATCATCCCGCGCTTCGTCCATTGGGAGAACGGCGAGCCCGACTTCCGCATCGTCGACGCAGCGTTCCGTATGCGCTGCGTTACCTACCGGCTGTGCTGGCTGTGCGGGCAGAAGCTCGGCCGACACCTCGCCTTCGTGATCGGCCCGATGTGCGCGCTGACGCGGACGACCAGCGAGCCGCCGAGCCACCTTGAATGCGCGCGCTATGCCGCGCAGGTCTGCCCGTTCCTGTCGCGCCCGCGGATGCGGCGCAACGAGAAGGATTGGCCCGAGGACAAGGTGCGCTATATCCCGGGCGATCACCTTGAGCGCAACCCCGGCGTCTCGGTGATCTGGGTGACGGCCGACTACGGCGCCTTCGCCGTAGCGAACGGCGATCTCTACAAGGTCGGCGATCCGATCTCGATCGAGTGGTGGCGCGAGGGCCGGCCGGCGGCGCGCGCCGAATGCGCCGAGAGCATCGAGGCCGGGCTGCCGCTGCTGCGCGACATGGCCGACCGGCAGGATGCGACCAACCAGCTACGGCCGGATGATCCGCGCGGCGCGCGCTACGCGCTAGAACAGACCTACATCACCCGGCTCGATACGCTGCTGCCCGCGTGAAGGAGACCATCCACAATGTGATCGACCGCCGGCACAGTTGGATCGGCGCGTGGGAGGCTGTGCCCTTCGACATCAATGCGCTGACCGACGCCGACATCGGCCGGACGGCGATCTATCTCGACCGCGGCCGGCGGCAACGCTGGGGTTGGGCCGAGGCCGGCACGATCTCGTCATGGCGCCTCGGGCTGGTGTTCGTCCGCTTCTCGAAGGGCGACACCGCCGCGGCCTGCGCGCCGCACGATCTGATGCTCGCCTGCCGTCCACTCGACGGCGATCCGCTGCGCTGAGAAAATGACACGGTGTCGCAGATATAACCTTGATGCTGCGGCACTGACCGCCGCGATTCGCGCGATCGACATCCCGCGCCTTCTACAACAAACGATTTCTTTTCCGTCGATGACGGGCCTTCGTGCCTTACGCCATCGCGTCGGCCTCGGGCGAATCGGGCAACACGCCCATTCTGGAAAAGTCGGTTTGCTATAATCGTCCCGCACGCGCGATCCGCGTGCCTCGGGCTCATTCGCCCGCGCGCTCTTTGCATCGTCTATCCATCAACCAAAAGCGGACGGCGCTGTAACGCCGCCCGCCATAGGAGCAAGTCATGTCGAAGAAGAAGCGGCCGAAGGCTACGGCCACACCCCCGGCCCCGCAAGTTGCGGCGGCCCCGGCGCCTAGACGGCGGCGTCGTCGGCGGCGGCGGACCAACCAGCTACTCTCGCAGCGGCTGGTCACCGAAGTGAACCAGAAGAAGCGGACGTTCCTGCGGGACGTGAGCCAGATGCTCACCGACGCGCTGGGCTTCGAGGTCCGCGTCACACTGGTCCGACCGAAGGTGGATCTGTCGCCGGACCAGCGGCGGGCGGCGCGGATGACCAAGGCGCAGTCCCGCCGGCAGATGGCGGACTCGATGGTCGCGCCTATCGTCGCCCGGGCGCGGATCCTGCCCGGGACCAAGCGGGCCGGCATCCCCGGGCTCGACGACGGGATCGGCGACCTCTAGCGAAAAGCGGCATCGGCTTAGAGCGCGGCCCCGCATACTGTTGCAACGGTCAACCGCGCGTTACCCGAACCGGGCCGCCTGCCCCCACCCTGCCTGACCAAGACGGGGTGGGGGTTCCGTTTGTCCGGGCGATCAGACGTTCACCAGCGTCGAGGCTTCGCTGTATTTGTGATCGCCCTTCGTCATCATTTCGAGGAATTCGGCGCGCGTGAAGTCGGATAGACGGAAGACTTCCTCGGGCCGCATGCCGAGTTGCTTGCCGATCTCGGGCACCGTCTTCCCGTTATCCATCAGGCGCTTGACGATCGCCTTCATCGGCCCGAGTTGGTGGACGCCGCGCGCCCGGTTATGCGTGATCGTGCCGTAGACGTTGGCGTCATCATCGGCGTGCTCGACGACAGCGATCGGCACCATGCCGCCGAGCCGCGATAGCAACGGCTCGATGCCCGAGACCATCCAGCGGTGATAGCCGTCGATGATCACCATGTCGGGCCGGACCACGATGGGCATGGTCCAGCCGTTGGTCATGATCGACTGCGTGAGCAGCTTTAGGTTCTCGGGCAGGACGGCGTTCGGGTTGTAGTCATTCGGCCGCAGTTGATCGCGCTGGACCAAACGCACGTTCGTCACCGGCCGGAGAAGGTCGATCGACGGACTGCTTGTCATAGCGGACTCCCATCTTGTTGGAGAGCGCACGGAGCGACCGCTTCTTCGGGTCGCCGGCGACGAGGATCTGGTACATGTCGCGGTAGTCGACTTCGAGCATCGACGTGCCGGCCTTGATCATTTCCCGCAGGCACTCGCGCGCAAGCTGGCGCTGCGACTTGTTGGTGAAGTGCGCCGGGATGTCGGCGAACATCGCGTGTACCGCGGCCTTGTAGTTGACCGCCGTCCCGCCCTGCCCTTCGAGGACGCGCCGCGTCCGGCTACGGCGCCGGAACATTTCGGAGTGGAAGTAGAGCGAGACGAGGTAGGCGTTGGGCTCGCGCTTAAGGATAGCCAGCATCAGCCCGGGATAGTACCGCTCGATGTCGGCGAGGTTGCGCGCGGTGTCGATCGAGAAGAACTGCGATATGCGCAACTGCTGCCCGCCGTCGATTGCGTACAGATGGAGATAGGCGTCGGGGATCTCGACGGCGTGGTCTCGGAGGTAGAGCCAGACATCGTGGTCGCGCCAGTCATAGATCGGCTGGACGGTGTTGCACTGTTCCAGCTTGAGGTCGCCCCGGCGGCGCTGCGCGAAGGCTAGCCGGCGCTGCACCGATTCATTGATGCGCACGCCCGTCATGTTGAGCCCGTTGGAGAGCCGCGGCAGGAAGGCCTGATAGTTGTCCTTGCGCGGCTTGAGCAGCGGGTGGCTGCGGATCGCGAACGGCGGCGGGCGCCGTATCCAAACGTCCTCGCGGGTATGGTCCCAGCAGAAAAACGACTCGTCGTTCTCCAGCATGTTGAGGCACGAGTAGTGCCGGACCTCTAGGCAGTACCAATCGAATTTGGCGCCGGCCATCAGGAACATATCGCGCCATTGCCGGACGACGCGCTCGACGCACGGGAAGATCGCTTCCTCGTCGATGAAGATGACCGTAAGCTGGTGCAGGTCGATCGCGCCCTGTTGCCCCAACTCGAGCGTGAGGTGGGCGAGGGTCAGCGAATCCTTACCCCCGGAGAATGACATGTAGACCGGGAGCCCGTTGCCGAAGATCGAGCGGATGCGCAGGCGCGCCGCGGTGACGACATCCATGCCCAGCTTGCGCTCGACCATCATAGCGTGAACTCCCCGCGGCAGTGCGGGCACGTCACGATCCGCGGCGCCGCCCCGTTCGCCGCGTGCGCGCCGTTGGTCCCCGCCCCGTTCGGCGCCGGCTGCGTCGAGCCCGCCGGGATCTGCCGGCCCTGCGCCGCGGCGATCTCCTCGGGCGATAGCCGGCCGTACTCGGTCGTATAGTTCTCGGTCAGTTGATCGACATTGCCGATCAGGCTTTTCAGCAGGCTCTCGTCGAAGCCCGGCACGTCGTAGTCGCTAAGGCTGCCGAGTACCGACTTGATCGCGTCGTAGTCGTCGACCCCCATCTGAAAAATCTTGTTGTCCGAGAGGATCAGCTTGGACTTGTCGGTCGGCGACAGGCCGGCCATCCGGATCGCCTGTACCTCCGTCCACTCCAGCTTTGTCGCCGCCTCGACCAGCCCGTTGCCGGCGAGCACCATGCCGTCCTCGTCGATGACGATGGGACGCGTCTGCCCGAACATCATGAGCGCGCGGCAGAACTCCGTGATCTGTGCCTCGGGGTGACGGCGGGTGTTGCGCGGCGGCGGGCGCAGGTCGGCGATGGCGACGGGCTCGATCTGCATGGCCTAGGCTCCTACCGCAAGCGTTGCCTCCAGCATTTGATGGCGCTCGTCGGTCGGCCCCACCACGCTGTCGGGATGAAAGGCGATGATGTCCATGGTCTCGGCCTCGGTGGTGAAGCCGTGGATGGCGCCGGTCGGGATGACGAACACGGAGCCAGGTTCGAGCGGGAAGTCGCCGGTCGGCGCGCGGCAGATCCCGCGGCCGCTGGCGATCAGCCCGATGCGTACGCTCGGGTGAGTGTGCAGCGTCTGGACGATACCGGGCGGGAAGTGCAGGTGGTTAAGGCAGGGATCGCCCTGCTTGATCGGCCCGATCAGGCCGGTGTCCGTGCAGCCGTCGATGTAGCGTAGGCGCCCGGTCGCTTCGAGTGGTCCGCCGGCCATCCGAATCCCGCGGTAGTGCTTGGCGTGGACGAGTAGCGCGCGCGAGTCCTTCGAGGCCCGTAGGTTCGCGCGGCCGACGATCGCGGCGTACATGTGCGGCCATAGCCGGATGCCGTCGAAGCTAACCGTTCCTCTGGATACAGCGACGTAGGTCGTCGCCTCGCCGGTCTCGCCCGGCCCGTCCTGCCACCACGCGCGTACGTCACGATCCTCATAGCCGTCTTCAAGCAGGCCGACCTTAAGCATAGCGGGCAGGCTCCTTTGGGCTGGTCTACGGTCCGCGAATCTCGCGTTCAATCGCTAGCGAAAAAACGTGCCTCTCGCTCC
>Ga0190270_10000102_pt1 | contig 37234 bp, 34 predicted proteins | sample Popmic320T_FD_133748 | JGI IMG/M metagenome (GOLD analysis project Ga0190270, IMG submission 133748) | Populus adjacent soil microbial communities from riparian zone of Weber River, Utah, USA - 320 T | ecosystem: Environmental > Terrestrial > Soil > Riparian zone | place: USA: Utah | collected...
CCGCCAGCGTTCATTCTGAGCCAGGATCAAACTCTCCAGTTTTTAACCTGTAAAGCTTGAAACTTAGCTTCAGTCTTAACGACTGTTGCTTATTCGGATACTACTTAGTTTGTTTCTGTTGAGCCATGCCTTGCGGCACGCGCTCAAAGGAATCACGTTTGCCTTCGTTGCTTTCCTATTCAGTTGTCAAGGAACCGCTTTTCGATCGCGTCGGATCAGTGCTGAGGGCGACCTGCTCGCTTCGCCCTCACCGCTCATCCGTCCGATCCCACCGCTTCGCTTCATTGCGCCGGGATCATGTACAACCTGCTGCAACCGCTTGGTATTTCAATGCTTACTGCTTTTCGCGCTACCCCTTTTATCCTTCTTCCGTGCGCCGGGACAGCTGCTAACGGCACGACCGTTCGGCTTATTTCAGCGATCTCATTTTCGTTCGAGCTCGCCGCCTCTGCCTGCCCGCGAGCGTGAGCGCGGATAAGGTAGAACGCCTGGGAGCAATAAACATTCCCGCGGTGGTTTGTATCAATGATCGAGGCCGCTTCGACCTCCCACGTCTCATGGCGCGGACCGAGGATAACCGTTTCCAGGAACATACATTCCCGCTGCCTCGACCTGTCCAGATTCCGGACAATCAGCGGTTACGGCACGGTTACAGGCTCACCCTTCCTCTCGGGGATCGCCCCTTTCGGCTGTCCGCAATCCGGACACCGGTCAATTGTGGATAGGGTCCGGTCGAGGGGTCGGGAGGGTCGTCCGTGGGTTCGGGAGAGTGGGGTGCTGGGTTCGGGAGGGTCGCCCCATGGGTTCGCGAGGGTCAGGTCTTGCCTCCGGGAGGGTCGCTCGTGGGTTCGGCAGGGTCAGGGTTTGCTCCGCGACCCGCGACCGAGCCTTCGCGAGGGTGCGGCATTGCTCTCCGGACACTCAGCCTTGCGTTCCGGGGACCGTCGCCGTGCCTTCGGAACCCGGCGGAACGCGTCGCGCGGGGTGCTGCCGCGGCTCCCGAGGGCACGGACGACCGTGCCGTTGACTGGAGGGTAACCTCCCGAAGGGTCCCGCATGGCTCCGGGAGGCTTGCCGGACCCTCATGTGGCCGGAATCTGGACACCCGGGAGGTCGGGGATTCTTTTTTGATTGCAGGAACTCACTCCTCGGAACCCACGAGCGACCCTACCGGAGGGTCGCCTCGAGCCTCATCCTGCGTCGTCGATGGCCAGCTCGCTGGCGGTTCCTCGGGGTTCCTCGGGTTCCTCGGAGTTCCTCGGGGCCTGGACATTGGCTCCGAGGAACGCGAGGAACTCCGAGGAACCCGAGGAACCGTCAGCGAGGGCGGATCGGCGATCACGCGCACATCGCGGCGCGACCCGCGGCGCGCTATCGTGGCCGCATGCAAAAGGGTCCGCGGTGAGCGCCGCAAAAAAGGTCGTGATCATCGCTGGGCCGAATGGCGCGGGGAAGACGACGTTCGCGCGCGAGTTCCTGCCGTTCGAGGCGGCGCTGCCGGTCTTCATCAACGCCGATCTCATCGCGGCCGGCCTGTCGCCGTTCGACCCGGGTGCGGCGGCCATCCCCGCGGGCCGGACCATGCTCAACGAAATCGATCGTCATGCCGCCGCCGGGAGCAGCTTCGCGTTCGAAACGACGCTGTCGGGTCACACGTACCGCCGCCGGATCGACGACTGGCGCAACAACGGCTTCACGGTGGAACTGATCTTTCTTTCGCTCGGCTCGCCCGAAGAAGCCATTGCCCGCGTGTCCATGCGCGTCCGGCAGGGAGGCCACGACGTTGCACCGGACGTCATCCGCAGGCGATTCGCCATGGGTATGCGAAACTTCATCGACGTCTACCGTCACCGCGTGGACTTCTGGCAGTGGTTCGACAACAGCGGTCCCCGGCCGCGATTGCTGGAGGAAGGAGTGAACCGATGAGCAACGACCTGGAATCGAAGCTGCCGAACGCCGACATGCAGGCTGCGCCGCGGGCGTTGCTCCGTGCGGCGCAGAGAGCACGTGAGATCGCGCGGCAGACGAACACCGCCCTGGTGATCGTCCGGGATGGGAAGCTCGTCGAGGAGATCGTTACGGACAGCGATCGCGACTGACGCGCCGGCGTCACATCCCCATCGGGTGCCAGACCGTCTTCGATTCCTGAAAGTCGAAGATCGCGTAGGGGCCCTGGGAGAGGCGGGTGTCGGTCCAGCCGAGGCGGTCGGCGTCGAAGTGAACGACTCGCTTGACGTTCTCGGCGGCGGTCTGGCGGGCGGCGGCGATTGCTTCGGCGGGGACGCCGGTGGTGTCGATGGCGTTGACGTCCATGTGGGAGGCGAGCCAGAGGACCAGCTCGGTCTTGAGGCCGGAGATCAGGTTGATCACGCCGGGCGGGACGTCGGAGGTCTGGAAGACCTCCCCCATCGTCACGGCGGCCAGGGGCTGCTTCTCCGAGGTCACGGCGATGACCGTGTTGCCGCCGACCAGGGCGGGGGCGATGCGGCTGACGAGGCCGAGGAGCGACGGCTCTTCGGGAGCGATCACGGCCACGACGCCGGTCGGCTCGGGAACCGTGAAGTTGTAATACGGCCCGGCCACCGGATTCACGGAGCCGTACAGCTGGACGAACTTGTCGCTCCAGCCGGCGTAATAGACCCAGCGGTCGATCACCGCGTCGATCTCCTTGCGCGCGTCGGCCGCGTTCGAGCCCTGGCGCTGCAGCTCTTCCGCGAGTTCCGCCGCCCGTGCTTCGCACACCTCGGCGATGCGATAGAGGATCTGGCCGCGGTTGTAGGCGGTCTTGCCGCTCCAACCGGACTGCGCCTTGCGCGCCGCGACGACCGCATTGCGCAGGTCTTTTCTCGAGCCCCGGCTGGCGTTGGCGAGCAACTCTCCCCCTTTTCCACGCACCTCGTAGAACCGCCCCGACTCCGTGCGCGGAAATTCGCCGTTGATGTACAGCTTGTAAGTCTTACGGACCGTGAGACGCGTCATGAAAGCACCACATACGGCGCGAGCCCGTGCAGGCCGCCCTCGCGCCCGAATCCCGATTCCTTGTAGCCGCCGAACGGGCTGGTGGGATCGAACTTGTTGTACGTATTCGCCCAGATCACGCCGGCGCGGAGCTTCGACGCCATCTTGAGGATGCGCGAGCCCTTCTCGGTCCAGACGCCGGCGCTGAGGCCGTACGGCGTGTTGTTCGCCTTCTCCAGCGCCTCTTCCGGCGTGCGGAACGTCAGCACCGAGAGCACCGGGCCGAAGATCTCTTCCTGGGCGATGCGCGACGACTGCGAGACGCCGGTGAAGAACGTCGGCGCGAACCAGTAGCCGCGCGCGGGGAGCGTGCAGGCGGACTGGAACATCTCCGCCCCTTCCTCGACGCCGCAGTCGACCAGTTCCTGGATCTTCTCGAGCTGCGCGCGCGAGTTGATGGCGCCGACGTCGGTGTTCTTGTCGAGAGGATTGCCGACGCGCAGCGTCTGGATGCGCTCGCGCAACTTCCGGAGCACCGGCTCGGCCACCGACTCCTGCACGAACAGGCGCGAGCCCGCGCAGCAGACGTGACCCTGGTTGAAGTAGATGCCGTTGATGATCCCCTCGACCGCCTGGTCGATCGGCGCGTCTTCGAACACGATGTTCGGAGCCTTGCCGCCCAGCTCCAGGGTCAGCTTCTTCTTCGAGCCCGCGATGGCGCGCTGGATGCGCTTGCCGACCTCGGTGGACCCGGTGAACGCGACCTTGTCGACGTCGTCGTGCGCCACGAGCGCGGCGCCGGTCTGTCCCGCGCCGGTGATGATGTTGACGACGCCCGGCGGGAGATCGGCTTCCTGGATGATCTCGGCCAGCATCATCGACGTGATGGGCGTCGTCTCCGCCGGCTTCAGGACCACGGTGTTGCCGGCCGCGAGCGCGGGGGCGATCTTCCAGGCCGCCATCAGCAGCGGGAAGTTCCAGGGGATGATCTGGCCGGCCACGCCGAGGGGCTGCACGTTCCGGTTGGGGAACGCGTATTCGAGCTTGTCCGCCCAGCCGGCGTAATAGAAAAAGTGCGCGGCGGCGAGCGGGATGTCGATGTCGCGCGATTCCTTGATCGGCTTGCCGCCGTTCATGGTCTCGACGACGGCCAGCGCGCGGGCTTTCTCCTGGATCAGGCGGGCGATGCGGAAGATGTACTTCGAGCGGTCGCTCGCCGAGATCTTCCGCCACGTCTTTTCATAGGCCTGCCGCGCCGCCTTGACCGCGCGATCGACGTCTTCGGCGTCCGCTTCCGCGATCTCCGCCAGCGTGTCCTCGGTGGCCGGATTGAGCGTCTCGAACCACTTCCCTGAATGCGGCTCGACGAACTTGCCGCCGATGAAGAGGTTGTAGCGCGACGCGAGCTTGACGTGGTCCGTCGACTCGAGCGACGGCGCGTACTCCCAGAGGACGGAGGAGCTCGCGGGGCCGGGAGTGAGACGTTCGCGTGTTTCGATCTCGGTTGTAGTCATGGCTCAATCCAAAGTGAAGTAATCGCCCGACTGATACGCCCCCGTGCGCTCCTTGCGGAGCTGCATCAGGATGTCGTTCAGGAGCGACGACGCCCCCAGGCGGAACAGGTCGGGGGTCATCCATTCGCCGCCGAGGGTCTCGTACAGCAGCACGAGGTACGCGAGAGCGAGCTTGGCGTTCGAGATGCCGCCGGCCGGCTTCATGCCGATCTTTTTGCCGGTGGCGTGGTAGAAGTCGCGGATGGCCTCGAACATCGCCAGCGTCACGGGCAGGGTCGCGTTGACGCCCACCTTGCCGGTCGAGGTCTTGATGAAGTCCGCCCCCGCGTACATGGCGATGAGCGACGCGCGGCGGACCTGGTCGTAGTTCGCCAGCTCGCCGGTCTCCAGGATCACTTTCAGGTGGGCCGGCCCGCAGGCTTCCTTCACCTCGGCGATCTCGTCGTAGACCTTCTGGAACTCGCCCGAGAGGAACGCCCCGCGATCGATGACCATGTCGATCTCGTCGGCGCCGGCGGCGACGGTCTGCCGCGTCTCGTCGATCTTGATGTTCGTCCAGGTCTGGCCGCTCGGAAAGCCGGTCGCGACGGCGGCGGTATTGATGTTCGTCCCCTTCAGCGCCTTCGCCACGAACGGCACCATGGTCGGATAGACGCAGACCGCCGCGACGTGCGGCACGCCCGGATCCGAGGGATCAGGGCGGATGGCCTTGTTGCAGAGCGCGATCACCTTGCCGCGGGTGTCTTTCCCCTCGAGCGTGGTCAGGTCGATCATGCTCACCGCGAGCTTGAGTCCCCACACCTTCGATTCCTTCTTGAGGGAGCGCTTGGCGAGGGAGGCAGCCCGCTCTTCGAGCGCCACCGCGTCGACGCCGTGGGCCATTTCCAGCGCCTCGGCGAGGCTGCGCCGGTAGAGCGACGGCGGGGTTTTCGTCAACGTTCTCTGAGACGTTCGCTGGGCCGGGGGTTCCGATGCGGTCTGCGACATGAGGAGGGATAAGGTAGCACTAAAAACGAGAAGGACAGGCACCGGGTGCCTGTCCTTCCATCAGTGGCGGTGCGAGGTCAGCGGACCGAGCGGCGCTTGCCGGTAATCAGCTCGAGGAGCGGAGTCCAGGTGGTGCCGTTCCAGGTCCAGGTGTCGGAGTAGTAGAAGCCGTTGGCGTAGCCGCCGAAGAGCACCAGGTTGCCGGAGACCGGATCGTAGCCGAGGGCGCCGTTCTGGCGCGGCCCGGGGCGGTAATCCGGCTGCGCGATCTGCGTCCATCGGGAGGTCGAGCCGTCCCACTCCCACAGGTCGTTGTCGAAGAACTGGCGGACCGAATCCTCGTCGAGCATCTCCGCACGGAGGCCGCCGAAGATGGTGACCTTCCCGTTCGGCTGGACAGCCTGCAGCGGGCGGAAGCGGATGCCGGGCGTCTGGGTGATGGCCATGTCGACCCAGCGGGTGCCGTCGAACGACCACATGTCGGCGAAGCGCTTGACCTTCTCGTTGATGCTGCCGCGGCCGATGCCGCCGTAGAGGATGGTCTTCTGCGCGAGCGGGTCGTACCACATGGCCATCGTGCCGCGGTGCGGCGGACGGTCGTCATTGTCGATGTCGAGCTCGGTCCACTTCGTGCCGTCCCAGGTCCAGGTGTCGTTGCGGTAGCTGTTGTTGAGGAAGCCGCCGAAGAGCACGGTCTTCTTCAGCTTCTGGTCGTACACCATCGCGGCGAAGCGGCGCGAGTTCGGGACCGGGTCGAGGGCCGTGAATTCTTTCCAGGCCGCGCCGTCGAACTCCCAGACGGCGGTCCCCTGGCAGAGCAGGACGAGCTTGTTGCGATCGGTGTCGAGCGCGCTCAGAGGATTGTCGCAGTCGGCGAGAGGAGCGTTGAACGCGTTCGTGCCGGCGTACCAGCGGCCGCCCTGGAAGGCCCAGAAGTCGTGGACGTAGATGCCGGTGAATTCGGTCAGGCCGCCGAACATGACCAGGCGGTCGCGGCGCGGGTCGAGGTCGAACGCCATGAGCGAACGTCCCGGCGGCTGAGCGTGCGTCTCCGCAATCGACAGGAACTCGAGGTCCTGGTAGAAATTCATGAACGAGTTGAGGACGGTCGGGGTCGCGACCAGCGCGCCGCCGAAGATGACCGCACGATTCCTGTCCGGGTCCCAGGTCGTGGCCTGGCCGATGCCGCGGGCGGCGTCGCCGGCAGCGAGCTTGTTCCAGGTGGTGCCGTTGTACTCGAACACTTCCTCGAGGGCGGAGGTGCCGGTCTGGCAGAAGCCGCCGAAGAACAGCAGGGTCCCGTCATTCTGCCGGAAGAGCTGCCCCTCGTGCGCGCAGGTCGGGAACTTCGGCGGGGTCAGCTTGGTCCAGGTCTTCCCGGCCGTGTCGTAGGAGTACATCAGGGGCAGGACGGCCAGCTCGTTGGTGACCCCCATCATGACGACCTTCATCGTGACCGGGTCGTAGACGAGGTTCGGCTTGACGACGGGCGGCTCGTCGGCGACGACTTCCGTCCACTGTCCGGAGGCGAGGTTGAACTCCCAGGTCTCGAAGATGGGAACGAGCTCGTCACCCTCTTCGCCGCCGAAGAGCTGGCCGCCGAAGAGCACGAGCACGTCGCGGTCGCTGTCGAAGGTCATGCTGGCGTACTGGCGCGGCGAGGGACGGACGGCCGAGCCTTCGTCGATCCGGGCCCAGTTGCCGTTCTCCCACAGCCAGAGGTCGTCGAGGAGCGTGGCGTTGGTGTCGTCGTCGAGCGTTTCCTGCCGCCCGCCGAACATGTAGACGCGGCCTTCCTTGCCGGCCACCATGGTATGGACGGCACGCGCGGGAGGAACGGTGGTCGGGAACCGCTGCGCCCAGGTGGCACCGCCGAAGATCCAGGTTTCGTTGCTGGGGTGGGACCCGCCGGTCGCGCCGTCGACCTTTCCGTTGCCGCCGAAGAGGACGGCGACGTTGTTCTTGGTGTCGTACGCGACCCGGGAGTAGACCCGGGGGGAGGGATGGCCCGCAAATGAGTTCGTGGCGAGCAGTGCTGCAACGACGCACAGAAACAGCCGTTTCGGGGTGAGAACGCTCATCCGTGAAGGAGCCTCGTTTCGTAGGTTAAGTGTTGATGCTCCGCGACTTGTCGGCCGAGGCCGGGTTCGGCAGCGTTCCGAACCGCCCCTTCCGAACGCAAATTCCTATCTTGTGTGACGAACCAGCGGACGAAAAGTCACTCAGAAAAAGGAAACGCGCCGGCGGATGCCGGCGCGCGAAGAAAAGGACCGCCGCAGGGAGCTATTCGCCCGGTCGCGGGTGAACGCCGTACGTCTCGGCGATACTCACGAGCTGCTGCTCGGCGTCAGCGGAGCCTCCGATGCTGGTGCGGATCTTCTCGATCTCCTCCATCTCGGCGGCCTCGAGCGCGAAACCGTGCGACTGGAGCGCGTCCTGCGGACTGTCGATCAATCGCCGGCGAAACTCAGGATGCTCGATTGCCCGGCGCACAATGGCGCCGATCATCTCGTTGCGCATGCTTACCTCCAAGCTAGTGGAAGAGCAAGAGGCAGGCCGTCATGGGTTGCAGCAGCCGCCTGGGCGAAAGCCGGCCTCGAGCGCCTCGTCGCGGGTGGCAAAACGGGCCGTGCAGTTCGTGCAGGAAGCGTAACGGCAGGAGAGCGTGTGGAACTTGTTCGTACGCGTGTTGGCGGCATACGCCGGCCGTTCGAGCGCAGGCGGCGGCTCGGGCGCCGGAATCCGATACGTCGTAGTAATGATCGGTGGCTGCATTGGAGGAAGCACCTCCCGGCGCGGCTCCTCCCGCCGCGCCACCAGGATCAACGCCACCACCACGAGCGCACACCAGAAGCCGGCTGCGAACAAGTCTCTGCGCATGCACGCGTAGACACGGTTGGGAGGAAAAGGTGGGTGGAGCGTCTCGCGACCCTCTTCTGGAGTGCGGTAACGCCAGTTACCGCACTCCAGATATCCTGCGGCCCATGCAACCCGCCCCCTTCCTCGGCGCGTGGCGCCAGGTGCGGCCGGATCCGGCGCCGGCTGCGGTCGTGGTTCGCTTCGAGCCGGAAGGGCTCCTCGTCTACTCGATGGCTGGGCAGCACCTCGAGCTCACCTGGCGCGTCGAGGCGGACACGCTCGTCGTCGGCGACGACCAGCGATCGCGCTACCGCTTCCGGTCGCCGACGGTGCTGGTGCTGGAGCGCGAGGGCGAACGGTTCGTGTACTACCGCGTGGCCGAGTAAGTCGCTTCGGGAAGCGGCCTCCCGTGTCCCTCACATCGCTTGTAGGGAAGAGAGGAACGTACATGGAACTCGAAATCGTCATCAGCGGTATCTGCTCCCTCGTCAACCTCGACAACCAGGACGAAACGGTCATCGGTCCGTCCGTGATCCTCCTCAACGCGAATCCGAAGACGATCCCGGCGCACGGAAGGCCGGGACACATCCACCCGAAAGGCGATGTGAAGCACATCCCCTATCTCGCCTTCGACACCCGCCGCGTCCGTGTCGACAACGACAAAGGGTTCAACCCCTTGAAAGATGCGCCCGATTACAAGTTCCTGCGGCTGCACGGCGCGGAGATCGTGGTCGAGAACGACTCCCCCGGAGTTCCGGTCGTCGACGCGACGTATGCAAACGTCGTCAGCAACGATCTCTACTGGCCCGAAGCCAAAGGACGCTGGAACAACGACGTCGTGCCCCTACGCGGAGAACGCCCGGTGAAGTCCGCCGTGAGCTCGATGATGCGGTTCGGCAGCGGCAGGATCTCGGGTGGCCGGCTCTGCCCGTACAAATGGAGGTTCACCACCACCCGCGGCGAGACGATCGCGCGGCACTTCGCGGAGGAGGCGATCTACACGTTCGAAGACACCGAGCGCGACTCGTTCCGCATCACCCTGCGGGACCTCGAGGACCCGGAGCGCGACATCCGCACGATGGAGTTTTGCCCGCAGAATCCGGGCGAGAAAGTGACGCTGTTCCTCGGCAACAACATCGCGGCGGACATGCCCGCCAGCGTGCGCAGGCGGCGGGCGAAGCTGGACACAGGGCCGAACCACCACTTCCTCTTTTTCAACGCGACCGTCGATCCGTTCATCCAGATTCCGCGTCTCCCCACCCCGGTTCCGGTGGCGTCGGAGGGTGTCTTCATGGGCGGCGGCGGAACTGACGGCGGTATCTGCGGACCGAAGAACGGCTGAGTCTCATGTCCGGCCACACAGTGCTTGCCGTTGCGATCCCGAGGAGCGATCAACCCCACTGGTGCTGGGCAGCCGTAGGCCTCGGGATCGCCCAGGCCTACGGCGAAATGCTCGACGCAAAGCAATGCGAAGTCGCGACGCGGGTGCGCGGAGTCCGTTGCTGTCCGGCCGGCAGCTTCGGCGACTGTGACGTGCCGATGGCGCTGGCGCCCGCGCTCGGGACGCACCTGGACCCTCGGCCGGTGGTGGCGGCCGAGGAACGCCAGTTCTCCCTGATCAAAGAGTGCATCGACTCAGGACACCCTCTCGCCGTCGGCATCGGCCGGCCGGATGCGCACAGCGGTCACTTCGTCGTCATCAGTGGCTACAAAGTGCACGACGGCGAGAACCACGTCTATGTCTGCGACCCGGCCACTGGTGAGTGCTCGCTGGTGAACTTCGACCGCTTCGTACGCCGGTTCAGGGACTTCGGCAGCTGGCGGCAATCGTTCCGCATCACCGGCCCCGCCCCGCTGCCGCGGATCACACCCGCCAGCGCACCGTGACCAGGGTCTCCCGCTGGGCCACCGGGCGCAGGGGGGCGGCGATGTCGTGGACGGTGTACTCCGCCGTCACGTCGAAGCCGCGCGGGAGGGCGATCCGCACGCCTGCGTCGAGCTTGGCCCACTCCCACCAGACGCTCGGCGAAGGGAAGATCGCGCCGCGGTAATGCGTCTCCAGGCCGCTCACCCGGAGCGCGGGCTGGATGGACTGGATGGGACCGAGCGTCCAGGGGATCCTGTAGCCCAGCTCCAGCTCCCAGCCCTCTCTCTTCAGCCCGGCCACTTCCTGCGCGGTCACCTGCGCGATGACCGTGGCCTGGTGCCACTCGGCGTACACGCGCACGCCGTACTCCTCTTTCTTCCGCCCGCTGATCGGCAGCGTCACGGCTGGACTCAGCTCGCCGACCGAGAGGATGTCCAGGTCGCCGCCGTAACGCGTCCCGGTCAGCTCGACCGTGTCGGCGAGGTCGCGGCGGTAATGAAAGACGATCGCGTCGAAGCCGAGCGTCTCGTCCTCCCGCTGCCAGCGGTAGCCGAGGGCCTCGCCGATCTGCAGGTTGTCGGTATTGAAGAGGAGGAGGTCCTCCGTTTCGGCGTTGTAGAGGATCGGGAAGCCCGACTTGTACTCCGGGACCCGATTGGTCAGCCGCTCGTCCGTGCCGTTGTCCCCCGCGAGCGCGTTCGCATCCCGGATGAAGAGCGGATTCCCGTTCGCGACCTGCGCGCGCCAATAGAAGTTGCGGCCTACAGTCCCGCCGCCCAGCAGCTGCAGGTCTTCGAAGCGGTTGAAGGCGGTCGCCGCGAGGCCGTAGCTCTCCAGCAGGCGCACCGGCTGCCGCTCCATCTTCGGGAACTTCCCCGCCTGCACGAAGAAGGTCGTCCCCTCCGGCCGCTCCAGGAACTCAGGCTTCCGTCCAAAGCGCACCCACAGCTCGTCGGCGTCGATCTGGCGGTCGTCGGAGGTCGGGTTCCTGCGGTGCAGCGCCTGCCCGTGCACCTTCGCCCGCGCCGCGAACAGCTCGCCGTACCCGACGTCGAACTGGACGTCCGCGACGTTCAGCTCGACGTGATGGCCGGGGTCGACCGTCTCCATCCCCGGCAGCTGCGGCGCCGGCGGAGCCGGTTGCGGCGGGAAGTTGGTCCTGTGCTGCTCGTCCTGCGACCAGCGGTAGTTCCCGCGCAGTTCGAAGCGATGCCCCCAGGACCACTGACTGGCCGTTTCCTGGACAGCGGAGTCCTGTGCGGAAACGAGCGGGCACACGGCCGCCACCGCGAGCGCTGCGAAAAGCTTTTTGTACGGCATCCGTGCAGTTTACCGGAAGCACTGACGGCAGAGCTCGAAGCCGTCTGTACTCTTTACCTCCACCCGCGCGGCGCCGCTGATGCGCTTGACGCTGATGCAGGCAGGCTTGTGCACCTTGCCCGACTTCGCCGAGGCGATGAAGACCACCGTCGGGACGAGCAGCGCGTCGACGTCGATGCGCAGCGGGACGAGCTGCAGCGACGGCACTTCGCCGTCCACGAAGACATATTGCCCGGTGGTCCAGGTCAGCAGCTCGTCGATCTCGTCGACCAGCTTGGCGCGCATGGCGTCGACGAGCTGGCTCTCCTCGATCGCGCCGAGGAGGAGCAGGATGCGCCCGAGGGCGAGCTGCGAGGCGTGCTTGATCTCCACTGCCCGCCGCCGCTGCTCCTCGGAGATGGCGCCGCTGGCGACCAGCCGCTCCGCGAGGAACTTCGCCGGATCGTTCGAGGCGCAGGAGAAGAGGCGCCCCTGGTCGAAGAAGATCTCCTTGTCGCGGCCGTCGTTCGACACGAGGAGCGTGCCGGTGCGCTGCTGCGCTCCGCACTCGCGCAGCACGGCCTCGGCGGTCGTGGTCTCGAGCGGCTGCCACGCGCGCGGCGGCGGCGCCACCACTCCCACCTCTTCCTCTTCGAGCTCGACCTCGATCGCCGGCGGCACGGCTGCCAGCTCGGCGCGCAGCTTCCGCAGCTCTTCCTCGGTCACCTTGCGGCGCTCGATCTCGTCGCGCAGGGCGCTGGTCATGATGCGCAGCTCGTTCATCGTCTCTTCGGAGCTGCGGGCCAGGTCCTCGAACGCCTCCCGCAGCGATTCCTCGGTGCGCCGCTGCTTCTCGAGCTGCGACTTGAGCGGCGTCGTGTCGACGTCCGCGAGGCCGGTGATCGTTTCGATGAATCCTTTCGTGGCGCCCAGCTCGTACGGCGCGATCGCGCAGCGCACCCAGACGTGCGTCCCGTCCGCGCGTACGCGCCAGTCGTTCATCTCCGCCCGCTCCACGACCGCGCTGAGCAGCGCGCCGGTGGCTCTCCCCGCCCAGACGTCCTCGTCGCGATAGAGCTGGCGGCGATTGCGCCCGACGATCTGGGCGCGGCGGTACCCGAGGAGCGACTGGGCGCCGGCGTTCCACCCGGTGATCGTCCCCTTCTCGTCGGAGAGGATGACGGCGATGCTGCCGAGGGAGTCGATGAGCGACGGCGCCGGCTCGTCGACCACGTAGAGCACGAGATCCTCGGCCAGCGCGGTGACGACGTGCATCGTCACGTAGCGGCCGTCCTTGGCCATGATCCGCTTCTCGATCCGGTAGCGGTCGATCTCCCGCGCGACGAGCCGCTTCATCAGCAGGAGCTCTTCCTTCGCGTCGTCCGGATGGGTGATGCCGTGTAGCGTGATCCGCGACATCTCGCCGCGCGTATAGCCGATCAGCGCCCGGAACCGGTCGTTGACGAACATCCAGTGCCCGTCCGGCGTGGTGGCGGCGATGCCGACCGGGGTCTTGGCAAAGACCTCCCGCAGCCGGTCTTCACGCGCCTGTACCGGACGCACGGAAGGAACGGGCTTCCGGACGAGCGACAACACGCGGTCGACGATGGGGATGCGCATTTAGGGAAGGAGAGATCTTATCGTAACTGGTGTCAGATGTCGGGTGTCAGGTGTCTGTGGTTTCCCGGCTTGCGGCATGGTCCAGGCGAAAAACCGCAGACACCTGACACCCGATACCCGACACCAGCCCCTAGTCCGCCTTCCTCAACAACGTCCCCGGCCTCTCCAGATCCTGCCGCCGCTCCCGCCGCGCGACGAAGGCCTCGTCGAAGGCGACCTGGATGATGGCGGCGATGGGGATGGCCAGGATCGCGCCCATCACGCCGAGGAGCGAGGCGCCGATCATGAAGGCGATGAAGACCGCCAGCGGCGAGATCGAGACCTTCTTCGACATCACCCGCGGCACGATGAACCAGTTCTCCGCCTTCTGCAGCAGGATCGCGAAGACGAGGTACGACCAGAACTGCCACCGCGAGTTGAGCAGCGCGATGGCCAGCACCGGGACCGCGCCGACCGTCGGGCCGATCACCGGGATCAGCTCCCCCACCGCCGCGATGATCGCCAGCGGCAGGGCGTACGGGATGCGCAGCGCCACCAGTCCGGCGAAGGTGGTCACGCCGATGATCGCGGAGAGCAGCAGCTGTCCGGAGAGCCAGGAGCTCATCCGCTTCGCGACGCGCATGAGGGTCCGCCGCCGCTCCCCTCGCACCTCGGGGGGGTAGATCAGCAGGAACAGGTTCCGGAGCCGCTCCGCGTCGATGAGCATGTACGCGATCATGAACAGCACCGCGAAGAACGACGCCACCGCGGCAGCCGCGTTGCGCATGTAGGCGAACATCCTCGCGCGCGGCAGCTCGATGCCGTTCGCGAGCTGCTCCCGCACCACGCCTACGGGGACGAAGCGCTCCAGAGGAGTGAGGATGTTCTGGTCGATGAGGCGCGGCAGCTCGCGTCCGAGCTCGCGTGTGTCGGCGACGAACCGCGGCACGACCAGCAGCACGAACAGCAGCACCGCGACGAGGAACGGCAGGTAGACGATCATCACCGCCGCGCCGCGCGAGAGCTTCCGCCGGAAGAGATGGCGCCAGTAGATGCGCACTCGCCGCACGATCGGTGCGATGCCGGCGGCTAACGCCGCGGCGATGACGATGAGCAGCAGGACGTCCCGCGCCGCCCAGAGCAGGGCGATGCCGCCGATCACGGCGGCGATGATCAACACCTTCTTCGTGAAGAGCTCGAGCTCGCTCCGGGGGCGATCGGCTGGACGGGGATAAAGCGCCACGGCTAGCCCAGGTACCGCTGGATCGCGGCCTCGATCTGCGTGCGCGGCACGGCGCCGACCACGCGTCCCGCCTCCACGCCGTTGCGGAAGAAGATCAGCAGCGGGATGCCCTGCACGCCGAAGCGCGACGAGGTGCGCGGGTTGTCGTCCACGTTGAGCTTGCCGAAGCGGACGTCGGTCCGCTCCGCCGCCAGCGCATCGATGACCGGCCCGATGATCCGGCACGGCCCGCACCAGGCGGCCCAGAAGTCGACGACCACGTTCCCCTCACGGATGCGCTCGTCGAACGTCCCGTCCGTCAGCGCGATCGGACCGGCGCTCTCGGACAGCGGCGCCTTGCACTTGCCGCACACCGCTTTCTTCCCACTCCCGACGTCCGGAACGCGATTCGCCTGCCCGCACGCCGCGCAGCGGATGACCTGACCGTCCATGCGACCGGAGCAATTGCGAAATCGAGGCCGCCGTGCGCCTGAACCGGGTTTTCACGCCGGAGGCGTGACAAATCGGAACAATGTTGGTTTAAGACACCCCTCCAGCCGTATCGCTTTCGTCGCGCGTCATCGGTCGAGCCCGCGACCACGCCGAAGCCAGCGCGGACCTGCTGAAGAGTAGAACCACCGCGAGCACCAACTGCACGGCAGCTCCCGCCAGGTCCTCCTGGCGGCGTTCCATCATGTACGTGAGCTGGCCCGTGGTGTCCCAGTCGGGCTGCCGCGCAATCGTGTACACCAGCTCGGCGATGTCGCGCAGTGCGCTGATCGCGAGATACGCACCGACCGCGCCGAAGGCGACGCTCTGGAGCTCGGCCGGCGTGTAGCGCTCGGGAACCGCCGCCGCGTCTGCATCCGTACCCGGATAAATGATGCTCACGATCCGGCGCGCGCCGAGCAGCAGGATCGTGCCGAAAGCCACGACCACCACGGCGCCGAGCGCAGTGGTCATGTGCATATACCGGTTCATCCCGGGATCACCCGTATCGGGTGCCACCGCCAGCAGGAGCGCAAAGCTCGCGAGACTGATCAACCCGCCCAATAACGAGATGAGGCCCCATAACTTCAGCAACAGGATCCCGAGCGTTCGAACGGTCATCAGCTATCTCCAGCCTATCTTGCGTGCAGCGCGTTGTGGATCCGCCTCTCCCGTGGTCCGCGCTACGACCACGGCGGTGAACATCGCCCGTCGCCACTCGGGCGAAGTTCTGCGCCGGTGCTCCCGCATCGCCGGTGACTCGGTCATGCCGAGCTCAGAATACTCCCGGGCTCCAAAGTGCGTATCGTGTCGATTCTGCCCCTCCCCGTTCGTCTACTGAATATGAAGAACATCGCACTCGTCCTGCTGCTCTCGTTCACCGTGGCCGCGCATGCGGTCGAGAAGAAGACCGAACACACCGTGAAGCTGGCCGAGGGGGAGGCGCCGGAGGCGGCGACCGTCGAGGCGATGGCGTGGGTGGCGGGACGCTGGACCGGGCCGGGGCTCGGTGGACAAACGGAGGAGACCTGGTCTCCGCCGGACGCGGGGGTCATGATCGGGACGTTCCGGCTCATCCGCGAGGGGAAGCCGGTGTTCTACGAGTTCATGATGCTCAGCGTGACCGACCGCGGCCTGGTCCTGCGGCTCAAGCACTTCAACCCGGACATGACGGCGTGGGAGGAGCGCGACAAGTTCGTCGAGTTCCGCTACGTCCGGACCGCGGGGAACCTCGTGCAGTTCGAAGGACTCACCTTCCGCCGCGACAGCGACGACCGGCTGACGATCTTCCTCGCGCTGCGCTCGAAGGACGTGGTGCGGGAGGAGACGTTCGAGATGACACGGGCGAAGTGACGGCGAGGAGCCCCGGCGGCGGTGCCGTCGATCCCCGTGCTACGCTCTCTCCTATGAGAAAGACCTTCACAGCCGTCATCGAACGCGATGCGGAGACGGGCTTGTTCGTCGGGTTCGTACCGGGATTCCCCGGCGCTCATACGCAAGGCGAAACCCTCGATGAGCTCAGCGCGAATCTGCGAGAGGTCATCGAGATGCTTCTCGAAGACGGCGAACCGACGGTCGAGGCGGAGTTTGTCGGCACGCAACTCGTCCAGGTGAGTTGATGTGGTCAAGCTTCCCGTCCTGAAGCCACGCCAGGTGATCGCTGCGATCGAACAGCTCGGATTCGTCGAGATTCGGCAGCGTGGGTCGCACAAGCAGTTCCGCCATTCCGACGGGCGAGTCACGACCGTTCCGGATCATCGAGGTCGCGACATATCGCCGAACCTGCTGCGCAAGATCCTTGAAGATATCCGCGTACGACCGGAAGAATTCCTGACGCTGCTCTGAATTCGTTTGCGTCTGGAGATGGCGACGTCCTCGCCACTGCACCGCCGGCGATCGCCGGCGGTGCAGCTAAACCGGCTGTCGCAACTGCTGCCCCGCGTGCCGATCCTTCAGCCCCGGGAAGTCTCGGCGGCCGGCGGAGCCGAGTCCGAGGATCTGCAGGATGGGCTCGGTCTGGCTGAGGTTTCCGACGATCTTGCGCCCGGGGAAGGGGGAAAGGCTCACCAGGGTCGGGGTCATGAAGATGGACTCGGCGAGGGCGCGCTTCGGGTCGAGGAAGACGTCCACGATCTCGATCTCGTGCTGGCCGGCCAGGTGCGTCTCGCAGATCGCGGTGAGGTTGGCGATTGCCTGCAGGGAGTTCGGCAGGTTCCCCGAGATGTACAGCCGGAACGTGAACATCTCGGGAGTCATCGCGTCACGCTCGTGTCCTCGCGCACCTCGTCGGTGCCGCGCAACTCGCGCATCCTGCTGCGGCCGAGCAACAACTCCCGCTCGTGAAGCTCGGCGCTGCGGGCCAGGACCGCTTTCTCGGTCTGCTTGGCCGCCAGCTCGACCTGCAGCGACCTGACTCGTGCCTCGAGCTCCGCCTCTTCGGCGTCGAGCCTGACCGAGTTGAGCGTCGCGGCGACCGCGGCGAGCTCGCTGGCGTGGCGCTCGGCGCTTTCCTTCTCCCAGCGCATCGTTCCCATCAGCACTTCGCCGCCGGCGGCGTAGGTGTCGGTGACGGTGATCCCGGCATCGCTGAGGATCAGCTCGCGCACCTGGTTGGAGTGCGCGGTGCCGCGCGACTTGATGATGGACATGCCGCGATTCCGCTCCCCTGCCTGCACGAGGTAGTTGAGGTGGATCCAGGTGTCGGCGAGCGTCGAGATCTGCAGGGGCGAGCCGGCTTCCGACTGGCTGGCCATCTCGTCGAGCAGGCTCGTACAGACGAGCGTGATGCCTTCGGCTTTCGACCAGTCGATCAACCGCTCCGCCACGCTGTGCGCCGTCAGCTCGTTGCCCGACTTCGACAAGGTCGAGATCGGGTCGACGACCAGGCAGCGCGCCCGATGCTCTTTGGCCAGGGTCTTGATGCGCACGAGGTATGTCTCGGCGCTGCCGGTGATCGTGCGGGCCGAGATCATGCTCAAGGAACCGTCTTCGACGAAGCGCTCGAGCTGGATGCCGACGGAGCCGAGGTTGCGGATCACTTCATTGGAGTCGGAGTCGAAGCTGACGAACATCGTGCGCTCGCCGCGCTGGCAGGCCGCTTCCGCGAACGCGCCGCTCAAGGTGGTCTTGGCGGTGCCGGGGAAGCCCGTGATCAGGACGCTGGCACCGCGGTAGTAGCCGCCGCCCAGCATCGTGTCGATGCGTTGCACGCCGCTCGAAACGCGCTCGTTCGTCACCTCGGCGTTCCCGCGGCCGAGGGTGCGGGTCACCGCGACCTCGAACCCTCCTTTGCCGATGAGAAAGGGGGATTCGTTTTCGTCGAAGCTGGAGCCGCGGTACTTCTGCACGCGCAGGTTGCGCTGCGACACGCCGAGGACCACGCTGTGGTTGAGGATCACGGCGCAGTCCACCATGAACTGCATGAAGCCGAACGGTCCGTTCTCGCGCGTGTCCGCCTTCAAGGTAATGATGCCGGTCAGCTCGTGCGCGAGCAGCCATGCGTGCAGGCGGTAGATCTCCCGCCGCTGCGCCGCGGCATCGGGCAGCAGCGCGAGGATGATGTCGACGGCATCGAAGACGATGCGGCCCGCCTTCAGCTCCGTGACTTTGGCCTCGAGTGCCGCCAGCATCCCGCTGAGATCGAAGCCGCCGGACTGCACGAGGTCGGGATCGGGCTGCGCATCGAGGAAAAACAGCTTGTTCCGCTGCAGCTCCGCCAGGTCCCAGCCGAACGTCTCGGCATTGGCGATGATGCGCTCCGGCGTCTCCTCGAAGGCGACGAAGATGCCCGGCTCGCCGTGCTGCTGCGCGCCATGCACCAGGAACTCCAGCGCGAGGATGGTCTTGCCGGAGCCCGAGCCGCCTACCAGCAGGGTGGTCCGGCCGCGTGGTAGACCACCGCCGGTGAGCTCGTCGAGGCCGGGGATGCCGGTCGGTGCTTTGGTTGGGACTGCAGCAAGCGCGGTGCGGGCGGTCTTCATGTGTTCTCCTTGGCTGGCGATGGGAGGAGCGTTGACCACACCGTGAATTGTCTGGTTGTGGGGACGATGCGTGACTGGAGGCCTTGCGGCTTCACTGCCAAGAATTAACGGCATAGCGCGCGGCGTTGTCCTCAGTACGAGCACTGATCTTCGTTTTTTTCTGTGCGTTTCTCCGAGCGGTCATCGAAGTGCGGGGTTGCCTACGGCGCGCTGATTGCTTAAAGGTAGAGTTCCCCCCACAGGAGAGCGTCTCGATCGTCGTGGCACCCGGCCACCGCGCGAACGGCTCTTCCGCACCAGGAAAGAGAGAAATGCGATGAGTGCAACAGGCGGCTTTCGTGCCCCACCGAAGAGACGCGTCAGGCAGGCGCCGACTGTCGCCCAGAAAGTCAGCGCCGGCATCGAAGTGGCGCGGAAGAACGCGCTGCTCAAGACCGGCGCGCTCCAGAACGCGATCCTCAACAGCGCCAACTTCTCCAGCATCGCCACCGATGAAAAAGGCGTCATTCAGCTCTTCAACGTCGGCGCCGAGCGCATGCTCGGCTACTCCGCCGCGGAAGTGATCGACCAGATCACCCCGGCCGACATTTCCGATTCGCACGAAGTCATCGCACGCGCCGAAGCATTGAGCCGCGAGCTCGGAACGACCATCACACCCGGCTTCGAGGCCCTCGCGTTCAAGGCCTCACGCGGGATCGAAGACATCTACGAGCTGACCTACATCCGCAAGGACGGCAGCCGCTTCCCGGCCATCGTGTCGGTCACCGCGCTGCGCGACGACCAGGCGGGCATCATCGGCTATCTGCTGATCGGGACCGACAATACGGCCCGCAAGCAGGCCGAAGAGGCGCTCGCCGAAGCGGGAGCGCTGCAGGACGCGATCTTCAACAGCGCGAACTTCTCCAGCATCGCCACGGACGCCAAGGGCGTCATCCAGGTCTTCAACGTCGGCGCCGAACGGATGCTGGGCTATTCGGCCGCGGACGTGCTGAACAAGATCACCCCCGCCGACATCTCCGATCCGCAGGAAGTCATCGCCCGCGCCGGAGTCCTGAGCCGCGAGCTCGGGACGAGCATCACGCCCGGCTTCGACGCGCTCGCCTTCAAGGCCTCGCGCGGCATCGAAGACATTTACGAGCTGACCTACATCCGCAAGGACGGGAGCCGTTTCCCGGCCATCGTGTCGGTCACCGCACTGCGCGACGCCCAGTCGGCGATCATCGGCTATCTGCTCATCGGCACCGACAACAGCGCGCGCAAGCACGTGGAAGAGAAGCTGCGCTGGACCGAGGAAAGCTTCCGCCTGATGGTGGAAAGCGTTACCGATTACGCCATCGTCATGCTCGATCCGGAAGGGCGCGTCGTCAGTTGGAACGCCGGAGCGGAACGGATCAAGGGCTACCTGGCCGAGGAGATCGTGGGGCGGCACTTTGCGATCTTCTATCCGCCGGACGCCGTCGAGGAGGGGAAACCGCAACAGGACCTCGATTCGGCCGCTGCCAGCGGACGTTTCGCCGACGAAGGGTGGCGCGTGCGCAAGGACGGCTCGCTGTTCTGGGCGAACATCGTCTTCACCGCCATCCGCGATCAGGGCGGCAACCTCCGCGGCTTCGCCAAGCTCACTCGCGACCTCACGGAGCGCAACAAGGTCGAGAAGGCGATCATGACCGCCAAGGCCATTGCCGAAAAAGCCAACCTGGCAAAGTCCGAATTTCTCTCCAGCATGAGCCACGAGCTCCGCTCGCCGCTCAATGCCATCCTCGGCTTCGCCCAGTTGATGGAGTCGGACTCCCCTCCGCCGACCTCGACCCAGACGGAAAGCATCAGCCAGATCCTGAACGCCGGCTGGTATCTGCTCGAGCTGATCAACGAGATCCTCGACCTGGCCACGATCGAGTCGGGCAAGCTCTCGATCTCCATGGAGCCGGTGTCGCTGAGCGAGGTGCTGCAGGAATGCCAGTCGATGATCGAGCCGCTGGCGCTGCGGCGCGGCATCACGATGAGCTTCCCCGGCAGCGACAATCAGTTCCATGTGAAGGCGGATCGCACCCGCATCAAGCAGGTCCTGATCAACCTTCTCTCGAACGCCGTCAAATACAACAGGACCGGCGGATCGGTCACCGTGGAGTGCACTGCAAAGAGCACGGGGCACATCCGCATCAGCGTTGCCGATACAGGCGCCGGACTCCCCCCGGAGAAGCTGGCGCAGCTCTTCCAGCCCTTCAACCGCCTCGGGCAGGAGGCGAACGGCGAGGAAGGCACGGGCATCGGCCTCGTAGTCAGCAAGCGGCTCGTGGAGCTGATGGAAGGCGTGATCGGCGTGGAGAGCACCGTCGGAGCCGAGACCGTGTTCTGGGTCGAGCTGCTGTCGACGGCGTCACTCACGCTTCCGGCCGCGGTGGAGACGGCGCCCTCCGAGGACGCGGTTCCGATGTTTCCGGAGGGAATGCGTACCCTCCTCTACGTCGAAGACAACCCCGCCAACCTGAAGCTGGTCGAGAGACTGATCGGCCGCCGCAACGACTTGCGCCTCTTGAGCGCCATCGACGGCAACCGCGGGGTGGAGCTGGCGCGCGCCTGCCTGCCGGACGTCATCCTCATGGACATCAACCTCCCCGGAATCAGCGGCATCGAGGCGATGAGAATCCTCCGCGAGGATGTGGCCACCGCGCACATCCCGGTGGTGGCCCTGAGCGCCAACGCCATGCCTCGGGATATCCAGCGCGGCGTGGACGCAGGGTTCTTCCGTTATCTGACCAAGCCCATCAAGGTCAGCGAATTCATGGACACCCTGAATCTCGCGCTCGAATTCGCCGAACAAGGCCATGCCTCCGTCAACTGACCTCCTCGCTGCCAGGATCCTGATCGTCGACGATCAGTCCTCGAACGTCCGCCTGCTCGAGCACACGCTCCGGCGCGGCGGCTACGCCGACATCTCGTCGACGACCGATCCGCGCACGGTCGGGCCCATGCACCTCGAGAATCGCTACGACCTGATCCTGCTCGACCTGCAGATGCCGGTCATGAACGGCTTCGAGGTGATGCACCAGCTGCGCGGGATGGAGGGCGGCAGCCGCGTGGCCATCCTCGTGATCTCGGCCGACCCCTCCCACATGCTGGCCGCCCTCGAAGCCGGCGGCAGCAGCTTCCTCAGCAAGCCATTCAAGCTCCCGGACGTGCTGGAACGGGTGGGGGTGATGCTGGAGAAGAGGCAGGATCCCGCGGCGCGCGCGGCGGGATCCTGCGCCCGGTGACGTCAGACCTCAGGGCCTAGCGCACCTCCTTGCCGTTGCCCTCGGCCGCTGCACGAGCAGCAGACGGCGTCTGCCGCGCAACGCGCTTCTTCCGAAGCTCGTTGCGCAGCTTCTCCACATGGATGGCGATGTGGGTGTTGTTGGGGTTCAGGGCGAGGCGGGAGGCGATGTTGTAGATCGCCAGGGCCGCCCTCCCCGCTTTCGCTTCGCGATTGGAAAGCAGCAGGTCGAGCCGCTTGTGGACCGCGAGGAGATTGCTCATCACGGGGCGGAGCGCCTCGCGGAGCTGCAGCATGTCGCGGCTATCCGCCGTATCCATCTGCCGCACGCCCTGGAGCTCACCGCTCGCATCCACCGCGTCCATGGTCATCCCGACGAACTCCGCCGAGGCGACGCGCCGGCTCTTCACCAGCGACACATCCGAGTAGCCCGGAATGCGGGTGACCAATTGCAGGATGGCGGCATTGAACTCAGCCGCAACCTGCTGATAAGGAGTGAGCGTGCTCGCCGGTACCGGAAGAGGATCGCCAGCCGCCGCCTGAACCACCGAATTTTCGACTTCGTGCATACACAGATCTCCACTGTTTGCACTCCGCGGCGATGCCACACGCACCTCGCGGCCTGCATGTCACCCGTGCAACCCTCGACGGCTGCATGGGCATTGGGCTCGTCCGGAAAAGCCCTCCGTTTTCGACCGGTGCGCTTCCGGTCTTTTCGTGAGACGGATGAGCTACGAGGAGGTTACAGCGTGGTTTCGAATGACGCAGATATGCGTCATTTCGAATCTGGAGTGCGGTAACGCGAGTTACCGCTCTTACTGTTTTTGTTCGTCCTGCAACGCGAGCAAGTCCAGCCTCGCTCGTGCCACAGGCGAGATTGCACCAGCCACGAATTGCTGCACGAACAGAAGCAGTCAGAGCGGTAACTGGCGTTACCGCACTCCATATTGAGTCGTCGACTTCCTCACAGCCTCTGAGCGGACCCCGCGAGCCTGGTGATGATAGGCCGGAGGTTCATTCGGGAGCACCGGAGCTTTCTTTTGATGCTCCCGAGCTTCATTTCGCAGCTCCGGCGCTTCAGTTCGTCCCACGGGTGCTCGCTTTCGTTGCTCCGGCGCCGGGTTTTGGTCCTTCCGAGCTTTATTTACTCGCGCCGGAAGATCGATTGGAACCGCGCGTGCCTGCTTTTGACCCTCTGGCGCTCCATTCGGAAGCTCCGGTAGTTTGTTTTGGAGGTCCCACGCATCGGATCGAAGCTCCGTTGCTTCCGATTCACCCGCCGGCGCCTGGTTTCGAAGCTCGCGTGCTTCCACTCGGCGCCCCAAACCTCATCCTCAGCATCTCCACGGGCGCTGCGTCGCCGCGTCGGGACACCAGTCCCACGACCGAGTAGCCGCGGTGCCAGGCCAAGCAAAGCGTGGCGGCGATTGAGGGCGGGGGCCGTCTCGGCGAGACACCAGCCGGTGAGGAGGTGCGTGATCGGGTTCATGGAAGGTGGACGGATGACGGGGGAGCAATGTTTCTCTCGAATACTTGACATGTAAAGCAATCCAACCTACATTACTCCCAATGGCACGCTCCTCCATCACCGACGAGATCAAGCAGACGCGCCCGTTCCGGTCGCGGTCGCAGGAGGCGACGATTGCGTTGATGCGGACGGCGCACCTGTTGCGGCGGAAGGCGGATGCGCTGGTGGCGCCGGAGGGGCTGACGCATCAGCAGTACAACGTGCTGCGCATCCTGCGGGGGGCGCGGGGGCCGCTGCCGACGATGGAAATCTCGACGCGGATGGTCGAGCCCTCCCCCGGAATCACGCGGTTGATCTGCACCCTCGAGACGGCGGGATACGTGAAGCGCGAGCAGTGGGCGGGGGACCGGCGGCAGGTGCTCTGCCAGATCACTCCGGCCGGGCTGCGCGTGCTCGATGCACTCGAGGAGCGGATGAACCAGCTCGACGATACGACTACCGGCACTCTCTCCTCCGGGCAGGTGGAAGCGCTGCTCGACATCCTCTCGGAGATCCGGACCACGCTTCAGGACGAGTAGTTTTCGAAACGGCAATACTTTACGTGTTAACTAAACAGGAGAACGACATGACTTCACTCAGCCTCGACCGCCACGACAACCTCACCTCCGGCGCCGCCTCGCGCATCGCTTCCGGCCTCCTTTCCACGAGCGATTCCCGCTCCCTCACCTTCCTGCGCATCGTCCTCGGCGCGGTCATGCTGCCGCACGGGCTGCAGAAGACGGTGGGGTGGTTCGGCGGCTACGGCTTCGATGCGACGCTGGGCTACTTCGGGACGCTGGGCATCCCGGCCCTCTTCGCCTTCCTGGCCATCGCCGCGGAAAGCGCGGGGGCGGTCGCGCTGATCACCGGCTTCACGACCCGCATCGCCGCTTTCGGCGTCGCCGCGACGATCACGGTGGCGGCGCTGATGGCGCACGTGCAGAACGGCTTCTTCATGAACTGGTCGGGGCAGCAGAAGGGCGAAGGGTTCGAGTATCACATCGTGCTCGTCGCGATCTCGCTGGTGCTGATGGCCGGCGGCGCGGGCCGCTTCTCGCTCGACCGCCTCTTTACGCGCACGAAGTAAGCGCGGCGTAAGCACTAGAATCGAGGATGCAGCCATGCGAATCGCAGCGATGCTCCTGACTCTCACCCTCGCCTCCTCCGCTCTCGGCGGGGAGATCTTCATCCCGGCTACGTACCGCGGCAACGGCGCGAACGGCTCGGTGTGGCGGACCGGGATCTCGGTCACGAACATCTCGCCGGATCCCGGCTTCCCGGTGCCGACCACGATCACGCTGCACCGCGAGAACGGGGAGCCGCTCTCCGTCACGATGCCGATCGCGACGTACGAGGTGATCTCGGTCGACGACGCGCTGTTCGGCTGGTTCGGCCTCGAAGAGGCGGCCGGCATCGTGCGGGTGACCTGGGACAACGCCAACGCCCGCATCACCGCCAACGCGCGGATCTACAACATCGCCGGCCAGGGGGGGGAGTACGGGCAGGGCGTCCCGGCGGTGCGTCCCGACCGCCTCGTGTCGGATGTGTTTCTCCCCGGAGTCACCGGTGTCAACGGCAACCGTACGAACGTCGGGGTCTCGAATCCGCACAACGTGCACTCGCTGGTGTGGGTCGAGCTGATCGATACGGCCGGCAACTCGCGGGGGGCGTTCACGATCGCGGTGCCGCCGCGCTCCTATCGCCAGCTCAACGACATCTTCAGCTACTTCCAGTCCGGCCCCTTGAACGCGGCGATGGTGCGCGTGACCGGCGTCGACCAGACGGTCTACGCCTACGCGTCGGTCGTGCGCAACGACTCCGGCGACCCGACCTACGTCGCCCCTCCGGAATGACGATCCGTACCGCCACTCCCGACGACCTCCCCCAGCTGCGCGAGCTGTTCGCGCGCGCCAACGACGCCCCGTATGACCTGGCGGCCGTCGCCGAAGAGAAATGCTTCGGCGACGGCATCGCTGGGGCTCCCGTGACCACTCTCGTAGAAGAAAGCGGCCGCATTCGTGCGGCCGCCGTGCGTTGCGGCAGGTGGCTGCGGGTGCTGGTGGTGGAGCGGGATGCGCGGCGGCAGGGGCTGGGGACGCGGCTGCTCGAGGAGGGGATCTCCGTGATCGCGGCGGAGCCGGGGAACTACTTCACGCCGGGAGTGGCGCTGAACGATGAAGGCGCGCGGGCGTTCTTTCGGGCGCGGGGGTTCGCGGAGAAGGCCGTGACGTGGAATCTGGATGTGGAGCTGGGGGGCGACCACGTCTGTCATCCTGAGTCGCCGGAGCCGCGTCTTCTTGCGGCGCAGGACGACGAAGGACCCCCTGCGGTGCACGCGGTGCACGAGGAGCGCGCTGTCGGAAGGGGGTCCTTCGACCGTCCTCCGCCGCAAAAAGACGCGGCTCCGGCGGCTCAGGATGACAGGAACCATAAGGCGCAGTTCCGTCGCCCTTCGCACGACGAGGCCGGCCGCGTGCTCGCGTTCGTCGAACGGGCCTTCGGGCGGATCTGGCGGTTCGAGGCGGCGAAGGCGTTCGAACGGGACGTGCCTCCGGCGTTCATCGCCGAGGAGGGTGGGGAGATCGTCGGGTTCGCGGTGCATGACGTCAACAACCGGGGGCTGGGGTGGTTCGGGCCGACAGGTGTGGATCCGGGGATGCGCGGCAGGGGCGTGGGGGGACGGCTGCTGCTGGCGTCCCTACAGGACCTGCGGCGGCTCGGGTACGCGCGGGCGGTCATTCCGTGGACCGATGCGCTGGAGTTTTACCGGAAGGCGGCTGGCGCGAATCCGGCACAACAATTCGTGTCGATGGGACGCCCGCTGGAGCGCCCGTAAAACGATAGACTGCGCCGCCGTGAAAGAGAAGACCAAGAAGGAACGACAGCCGCTTCGCAAGGGCAAACGCCGCCAGAACTTCCTGCCGCTCGCCATCGGGCGGAGCGGAGGGGTCGTGATCGCCGGGCTCGCGCTCTGGTTTTTCAAGAAACAGGCGGACCACGTGGTGGAAGGGCACGCCGACCGCTACGACGACGCGATCATGCAGGCCGTCCACCAGATCGACCACCCGGCCATCCATCGCACCCTGCACGCGGCCACGCAGCTCGGCTCGCACGCCGGGATCGCCGCCGCGGCCGGCTTCACCGCGATCATGATGCTGCGGCGGGGACGGAAGCACGACGCCTGGACGGTCGCGATCTCGACCGGCGGAGCGATGGCCATCAACACCATCCTCAAGAACATCTTCCGGCGGCAGCGTCCGATCGAGATGGCCCGCCGGATCAAGCTGCCGAAGTCGCACAGCTTCCCCTCCGGCCATTCGCTCCTCTCCGCCGCGACCTACCCCATCGTGGCGCATCACCTCGTGGAACGCCACTCGCTGCCGGTGCAGGCATTCGCCCACACGCTGGCCGGAATGATCGTGATCAGCGTCGGCTTCTCGCGCGTCTACTTCGGCGTGCATTTCCCGTCCGACGTCCTGGGCGGGTTCGCGGCCGGCATCGGCTGGCTCGGGCTGACGTCGCTGTCGCACACGGTCGCCGAAGACACCTCCGTGCGATAGACTCGCCCTCCGCCCGGTGCGAAACGATTTCGCACTTCTATTTGTTAGGAATCTCGACATGTCTACGGTCAAACAGGCCTACGGGGCCAACATCGCTTTCATCGAAGAGCTCCACGAAAAGTTCCTCTCCGACCCGACGTCGGTGAGCGCGAGCTGGCGCGAGTTCTTCGAGGACTACGTCCCTCAGATCGACGAGGAAGACGAACAGGAGGAAGTCGAACAGCGCGTGGCTGCCGTCGGCGGCTCGAGCGTCGCGGCTGCACCTGCACCCGCTGCTCCACGACCGGCGCCGGCGCCCGCTCCGGCGGCACCGCGTCCGACGCCTGTCCCTCCCCCCACCTCCGGCACGCCGGTCGCGCTGCGGGGCGCGGCGTCGAAGATCGTCGCGAACATGGAGACGTCGCTCACCGTCCCCACCGCGACCTCCATCCGCAACATCCCGGTGAAGGTGCTCGAGGAGAACCGCCGCGTCATCAACAACCACCTGACGCTGATCGGGCAGTCGAAGGCGTCGTACACGCACATCATCGCGTGGGCGCTGGTGAAGGCGATCAAGGACTTCCCGCGGATGAACTCCTCGTTCACCGTGCAGGACGGCACGCCGACCCGCATCGACCGGCAGGACGTGAACATCGGCCTGGCGATCGACATTGAGAAGAAGGACGGCACGCGCTCGCTGCTCGTCCCGAACATCAAGCGCGCCAACGCGATGGATTTCGCGCAGTTCCTCAAGGGCTACAACGACACGGTCCGGAAGGCGCGCAACAACCAGCTCGAGATCTCCGACTTCGAAGGCACCACCATCTCGCTGACCAACCCCGGCACCCTCGGCACGATCGCCTCGGTGCCGCGCCTGATGCAGACGCAGGGGACGATCATCGCCACCGGCGCGATCGACTACTCGGCCGAGTACTCCGCCTCCGATCCGTCCGTCCTCGCCGACCTCGGCATCTCCAAGGTGATGACGATGACGTCGACGTACGACCATCGCATCATCCAGGGGGCCGAATCGGGCGCCTTCCTGGCCCGCGTACACGAGCTGCTGATCGGCGCGGAGCGCTTCTACGACGACATCTACCGCGACCTGCGCATCCCCTACGAGCCGGCGCGCTGGTCGAAGGACCGCCATCGCCTGTCCCTCACCGGCGGCACGACCGACGAGATGGTGGCGCGCGAGGCGGCGGCGCTGCAGCTGATCAACGCCTACCGCGTGCGCGGCCACCTGCTGGCCGACCTCGATCCGCTCGAGTACAAGGTCGCGCATCACCCGGAGCTCGACCCGCAGTTCTACGGCTTCACGATCTGGGACAACGACCGCGACTTCGTCTGCGGCGGCCTGTGCGGCCGGCAGGAAGCGAAGCTGCGCGACATCCTGGACACGCTGCGCGAGACGTACTGCGGCCACATCGGCCCGGAGTACATGCACATCCAGGAGACGGTGCAGAAGCGCTGGCTGCAGGACCGGATGGAGCCGTCGCGCAACAAGCAGCAGCTCGACGGCACCGTCAAGCGGCGCATCCTCCAGAAGCTGAATGACGCGGAGGCGTTCGAGCGCTTCCTGCACACGAAGTACGTCGGCCACAAGCGCTTCTCGCTCGAAGGGGCGGAGTCGCTGATCCCGATGCTCGATTTCCTCTTCACCCAGGCCGCCTCGGACGGCGTGGTCGAAGGGGTGATCGGCATGGCCCACCGCGGCCGCCTGAACGTGCTCGCGAACACGCTCGGCAAGTCATACGAGCAGATCTTCCGCGAGTTCGAGGGGGACCTCGACCCGGGCACCCGCGAGGGCTCGGGCGACGTCAAGTACCACCTCGGCGCCGAGGGGACTCACGAATCGCCGAACAGCGAGACGATGAAGCTCTCGCTCGCGTCGAACCCGTCGCACCTCGAGGCGGTCGACCCGATCGTCGAAGGGATGGTGCGCGCCAAGCAGAAGCTGATCGGCGACAAGAACCGCGCCTTGGTCATCCCGGTACTGCTGCACGGCGACGCCGCGTTCGCCGGCCAGGGAGTCGTGGCCGAGACGCTGAACCTCTCGCAGCTCAAGGGGTACAAGACCGGCGGCACGGTGCACGTGGTCATCAACAACCAGATCGGCTTCACGACCGACCCCGAGGCGGCGCGGTCGTCGACGTACGCCACGGACGTCGCGAAGACGGTGCAGGCGCCGATCTTCCACGTCAACGGCGACGATCCGGAAGCGTGCATCCGGGCCATGAAGCTCGCGTACGACTTCCGCCAGCAGTTCCAGAAAGACGTCGTGATCGACCTGATCTGCTACCGCCGCCACGGCCACAACGAGGGCGACGAGCCGTCGCTCACGCAGCCGAAGATGTACAAGACCATCAAGGAGCACCGTTCCGTCCGCAAGATCTATACGGAGCAGCTGCTGCGCAAGGGCGACATCGACCCGCAGGAAGCGGAGGAGTGGCTGAACCACTACCAGGGCAAGCTGCAGGAGGCGTTCGACCGCACGCGCGACCAGGAAGAGCCGCACTCCACCCGCGACCCGCTCTACACGGACGAAGAGGTGACGGGCTACCAGAACGAGCCGTCGCCCGACACGTCGATCACAAATGACGTGCTGGCGAAGGTGGCGGAAGCGATGACCACCACGCCGGAAGGCTTCACGCCGCACCCCAAGCTGAAGCCGGTGCTGGCGAAGCGGAAGTCGGCCATGGCCGGGAGCGACGCGATGGACTGGGCGGTGGGCGAGCAGCTGGCGTTCGGGTCGCTGATCATCGAGGGCTTCCGCGTGCGGCTGTCCGGACAGGACGTCGGCCGCGGTACGTTCTCCCATCGCCACGCCATCCTGTACGACTCGATCACCGGCGAACGCTACGTGCCGCTGAACGCGCTGGCGAACGACAAGAAGTCGCCGGTGGCGGATCCGGTGGTGGTGGACAACGCGTTGTCGCAGGAGACGAACGAGCCGGAAGCGGAAGTCGATTTCGCGGTCTACGACTCGCTGCTCAGCGAGTACGGCGTGATGGGCTTCGACTACGGCTACTCGGTCGCCGACCCGGGCGCGCTGGTGGTCTGGGAAGCGCAGTTCGGCGACTTCTTCAACGTCGGCCAGGTGATCGTCGACCAGTTCATCTCCAGCGCGGAAGAGAAGTGGGGACAGCACAGCGGCATCGTGCTCTCCCTCCCCCACGGCTACGAGGGGCAGGGTCCGGAGCACTCCTCCGCGCGCCTGGAGCGGTTCCTCACTTTATGCGCTGAAGGAAATATGCAGGTCATCGCTCCCACGACGCCGGCGCAATACTTCCACGCGCTGCGCCGCCAGATGAAGAACAACCCGCGCAAGCCGCTGGTGGTGATGAATCCGAAGTCGCTGCTGCGTCATCCGATGGCGGTGTCGACCATCGACGATGTGCTGACCGGCCGCTTCGAGCCGGTGCTGCTCGACGTCATGACCAGCCCGGAAGTGAAGCGGGTGATCATCGCCTCCGGCAAGGTCTATTACGACCTCCGCCAGGCGCGCGACAAGGCCAACGCGAACGTGGCCGTCATCCGCCTCGAGCAGTTCTATCCCTTCCCGCAGCAGATGCTGGTCGACGCGCTGAAGGGCTACCCGAACGCGACGGAGATCGTCTGGGCGCAGGAAGAGCCGCGCAACATGGGCGCCTGGCCGTTCGTCCACGAACGCCTCGAGGCGCTGCTGGGCGACGCGCAGAAGCTGTCGTACGTCGGCCGGCCCCTGGCCGCGGCCCCGGCGACCGGGTCGCATCACAGGCACGAGGAGCAGCAGAAGGCGCTGGTGGAGAAGGCGATCCACGGCTGACGCCGTCCGCGGCATGGAAGAGAGACCGACCGGAGGCCTCTCGTCGGTCTCTCTTCCGTGGCTTACGCAGGCAGCTCGATGTGGGGGAGATCTTTGAACGTCTTCCAGTAGTAGCCGGCGTCGAGGCCATTTTCGCGGGCGAGGTCGGCGTACCGCTTCCAGCGGGGGTCGGACGCCGGTGGCGGCGGCCAGATGATCCTTCCGTCCGGGTGCGCCGGGTAACAGTCGGCCGCCTGCCCCGTACCTGGTTGCCCGTTGCCCTGATGGTTCGACAGCTTCGTCACACCATCCCTCTGGGTGACGATGGTCCCACTCCGGCCGTACGGCTTCACCGTCGGCCGTCCCGAGCCATAGAGCCACTGCTGGCGATCGGCCGTCCGAAAGCCTTCGTTGAATTTGAACGGCGTTCCCTCGCTGGCCAGCTTCGCGAGCACGGCCTCCAGTTTCCCGCGAAACGCCGGGAGCAGCTGCATGGGATCGCGATTGATCGGCGGCTCGACCGCGGCGGCGGTCTTCGCGGTGAGCGTCGATCCCGTGCCGCTCGCAGGCTTCGTTTTGCCTGACGTCTTCTTCGCCGGCTTCGTGGCCGCTTTCTTCGTGGCCACTTTCTTCGAGGTCGCTTTCTTTGCGGGAGCTTTCTTTGCGGGAGTCTTCTTCGCCGTGGAGCTCTTGCTCGATTTGCTTGCGGCCTTCTTGGACGTCGCCATCCGAATCTCCTCTCCTACAGGAGAGACCGGCAGGTCGGATTCCCTACCCTGTCTGACATTGACGTGGCGTCAGGCAACCCCTCGCGGTCGCTTCCGGCGCGGATCTTCAGGCGGACGAGGTCGATGACGCGGAGCACTCGTAGCGTGACGTCCTCCCGGTAGTTCTCTCGTGGGCCGAATGAGAGTGCCTGCTTGGCGCGGCTGTATCATCGCCCCTGCGCCATGTTCCGCCTCGCCCGGATTTTCTTTACGGCCGTGCTCATCGCTTCCGCGGCGCTGGCGCGGGCGGGGGAGCTGCGGCTCGTTTCTCCGGCGAACGGGGAGACGTTGCGCGGGGGGTCGCTCGCAGAGCTGCGATGGTCGGCGGAAGGGCTCCCTGCCGTTGCCGAGGAGTGGGAGGCGTTCCTCTCGGTCGACGGCGGGCGGTATTACGGCTTCCGGGTCACGCCGCACCTCGACATCGAACGGCGGAGCTTCACCTTCACCGTCCCGAACTTCGAGACGGCGAACGCGCGGATTCTCATCCGCGCAGGCGACGAAGAGCACGAGACCGAATTCGACAGCGAAACCACATTCTCGATCGTCCGCGATCCGAATGCCGCGGCCGAGCCGCCGAAACTCAACGACCTCGAGGGGGGCGAAGCCGCGCGGGAAGGCGATCCCGCCGTGATCGCGTGGACGGAAGGGGAGCGCGACGGCTCCGGAGTCACGGAGGAAATGGCGCCGGTGCCGGCGCCCGCGGCAGCCTCCTGGCAGCCGGCGCTCCGATGCGAAGAGCCGCGGGCCGTCGAGAACGAGGACGAGCCCCGCCCCTCCCCTCTCGCGCAAAGCACGCGCGTCCCGGCGGCCAACCGGCTCGCGCGCCGGCCCGAGTCGCTGCCGGCCGCCGCCATCGAAGTGCTCCTCATCTGCCGCCGGCTGAACATCTAGCACGCCTCTCCGCGGTCCGCCTCCTCCTCCGCACTTCGTCGTACAAGGAGAGAACTGATGGAGAAGTCCGTCTCGGCGACGCACTGGGTGCGTCTGCTCTGGCTTTTGTCCCTGCTGTTCGTCTGCGCCGCGCTGCCGCTCGGCGCGCAATCCCCCAACACCGCCACGATGCTCGTCATCGTGACCGATCCCACCGGCGCGGTCGTGCCGGGTGCCTCCGTCTCCGTCGTCAACAGCGCTACCGGCGCCGTCCGAACCGCCGTGTCGGATCGCGACGGCAGCGTCGCGATCCCGGCGCTCCCTCTGACCGGCACCTACATCGTGAACGTCTCGAAGGAAGGCTTCGGCCGCGAGGAACGTAAAGGCATCGAGCTGCGCGGCGGCGAGACCGCAACGTTGAAAGTGAACCTCGTCGTCGGCGCCGAGCAGGCCGGCGTGACGGTGTACGGCACGACGGAGGGCGTCCGTGCCGATGCGCAGATCGGGCAGCGCTTCGACAGCGACCTGATCGACGAGCTGCCGATCCTCGGCCGCAAGATCACGTCGGTGCCGCTGTTCAACTCCGCGTTCCGCCAGGGGAAAGGGACCGGCGACCTGTTCGTGAACGCGACGTATTTCATCACCGGCGCCGGCTCGCGCCGCACCACCACCTTCACGCTCGACGGCGCGAACAACGACGAGGCGTGGGGCCGGCAGACCATGATCGCCACCCTCCCCCTCGGCGCGATCGAGGAGATGACGGTGCTCTCGAACGCCTTCTCCTCCGAGTTCGGCTGGACGGCCGGCCCGGCCGTGAACATCGTCACGAAGTCGGGCACGAACTCCATGCACGGTGAAGCGGTGGTCCTGCAGCGCCTCGGCGGCTCGCAGGCCCGCACGTTCTCGACCAGCGGGTTCTGTCCTCCGGACGTCGACAGCTGTGTCACCCCCGCCACCCTCGACGCGATCAACCCGGTCGACATCCCGGATGAACTGAGCCAGTACTCCCTTTCCCTCGGCGGTCCGCTCGTGCGCGACCGGACGTTCTTCTTCGCCGCCGCCGACTACACCGCGCAGGACCGGACCACGTTCCTCTCGTCCACCCTCGTCCCGGCGGGCGGCAATCCCGAAGTGGTAGGGCACTACCGGCAGACGCTGTTCAACGGCCGGCTCGATCACCAGCTCACGCCGTCGCAGTCGCTGATGCTGCGGGTGAACTTCGATCGCTTCTACGACGACAACCCGCAGGACGCGGTCGGCGGCACCAACGGGCCGAGCGTGGCCCGCCGTTACTCGCGGCAGTCGCGGACGGCGCAGCTGAATCACACCGCGGTCGTCACCGCGAACCTCTTCAATGAAGCACGCCTCGCCTTCCTGAACGGCGATCCGGTGACGAAGTGGGAAGCGCAGACGCCGTCGACGATCTACACGCGCTCCGGGTCGGCGCCGTTCACGATCGGGCAGTCGCGCCAGTCCGATCTCTACGGACGCCAGCTGCAGTTCTCCGACACGCTCTCCTGGTCGCGCGGCCGCCACTACCTGCGCGCCGGCGGAGGCGTCGTCCGCCACGTATCCGGCGGCACGGGCAACGAGCCGGGCGCGCTGACGCTCGGCACGTTCGCGTTCAAGAACACCACCACGGCGCCGTTCGAGGAGCTGACCCTGGCGGACGTGCAGAGCTACTCGCAGCCGATCAACTTCGGCATCGACAACTACGAGCTGAAGCAGTGGCTCTACACGGCGTTCGTGCAGGACAGCCTCCACCTGGGGAACGACCTCACCGTCGACCTCGGCCTCCGTTACGACCGCCAGACGCTCACCGACGCCACGAACAACCTGGCGCCGCGCGTCGGGTTTGGCTGGCATCCGGGCGGCGACTCCCGTCTGGCGATCCGCGGCGGCTACGGGATGTACTACACGCAGATCCGCAGCAACGCCGTGGCCGGCTATCTGATCAACGGTCTGGATGGCATTGCCAGCTACACCGCCGTCCCCGGACAGCTCGGCTTCCCCACCTGCCTCACCTGCGTGCCTGTGGCGCTCGATCCGCGCACGCTTCCGGTGCCGCCGCGCGACATCACCATCCGCGCCGGGATGCGCGACTTCTACCGCGAGCAGTTCGCGCAGTACGGCCTGAACTTCGACCTGCTGCCGGACTATCCGGACGAATTCGTGAACCCGCGCAGCCAGGTCTACTCCATCGGCGCGGAGCGCGAGCTGACGCGCGGACTGTTCGTCGGAATGGATTACGTGCATCAGCTCTGGACCGGCCTCGATCGCACGGTCGACCTCAACGCGCCGGCGCCGTTCGACCGCACCGCGCCCGGACAGATGCGCAGCGCGGCAGCGGCGAACGCCACCCGTCCCATCCTTCCCGTCGCCGGCGGCGTGCGCCAGGTCAACGTGTTGACCAACCTGGGCGAGGCGGAGTACGACGGCCTGCAGACGCAGGTGACGTACCGCGGCAACTCCCGCCTCTACGCCTCGCTCAGCTACACGCTGTCGAAGGCCACCAACACCATCGAGCCGGACGGCAACGGCATCGCGCCGAACGACCCCAACCGCACCCGGCTCGGCGAAGAGGAGCGCGGCCCGAGTGTGGTCGACCAGCGCCACCGCGCCGTGCTGACCCTCACCTGCCGGCTGCCGTTCAACCTCACCGTCGGCACCGTCGCGCAGTACGCGTCGGCGCGCCCGTTCAACGCCACCACCGGCATCGACAACAACGGCGACGGCGCGAACAACGACCGTCCGGTGATCGACGGGGAGGTGATGCGCAAGTCTGCCTTCCGCGGCACGCCGACGTCCGAGGTCGCGGCGTTCGTCGAAGGACGCCTGCTGCGCAGCCAGTTCGGCGAAGTGCTGCTGCGCGTCGAAGGCTTCAACCTCCTCAATCACGGCAACTATCTGGGCCGCGGACAGACCGTCTACGGCGACACCGGCACGCCGAATCAGACGTTCGGGCAGCTGGCGCCCCTCAGCGGCACCCACGCCCTGCCGGCATTCGCGAACGTCGATCCGCCTCGGATGTTCCAGGTGCAGCTGCGGTTCATCTACTAGGAGCGGACATGCGAAAAACGACTCTTGCGATCGCCTTCGTCCTCAGATCGCGCCGGCCGGCGGGCCCGGAGATGACGTTCAACACCGCGACGACGGTCGATTCGATCACAAATTCGTCCGTCCCCGGCTTCGGCTTCTCGCGTTTGGGCGCGGCGAGGGAGTGAGGAACGAGCAGCGCGACCGGAAGGAGCAGGGCAAGGAAGCGGCGCATGGGCGATTGTGAACACTCTCGCCTGTGGCACGACCCCTCATCCGCCCTTCGGGCACCTTCTCCCCTTCACAGGGGAGAAGGGCTACTCATGTAGCCCTCCGCGAGAGGTTGACTTAGTACTCTATTCGCTAAATTCGCGCACAGGAGTAATCTTGGCGAAGACCAAGCGCGGGAGGGCGGGTGTGAGGTGGACAACGCCATATCGGATTGAGCTCAGCGAGGATGAACGGTCGGCGCTTACGGAACGTGCGCGGTCGTCGAATGCCCCGTATCGACAGGTCATTCGCGCTCGAATCGTTCTTTATGCCGGCGAGGGGATGGAGAGCACGACGATCGCGGCCCGACTTGATTGCACTCGGTCGTTTGTGAGCCGTGTTCGGAAGAGGTTCTTCGAGGAGCGCTTGAATGCGCTCGAAGAGCGACCGCGGCCGGGCCGACCGGCGCGTTTTTCCCCCTAGCGAGATCGCATCGGTCAAGGCCGTTGCTTGCGAACTGCCGGCGCAGTTGGAGTTGCCGTTCTCGCGTTTCAGCATCGAAGAGATCCGCCGAGTTGTGATCGAGAGGGGCGTGGTCGAGGCGATCAGCGCGACCACGTTGTGGGAGTGGCTCCACGACGACGGGCTCCGCCCATGGACCCACCGGCCGTGGATCTTTCCACGAGATCCTGACTTCATGGGCAAAGGATCGCTCGTGCTGGATCTCTACCATCGCCTTTGGGACGGTAAGCCACTCGGTGAAAAGGACTTCGTCATTTCGGCCGACGAGAAGACGAGCATTCAAGCGCGCCGGCGCAAACATCCAAGCACGCCACCTGGCGCCGATCGGCCGGGTCGGTTCGAGCACGAATACGAGCGCAAGGGCGCGCTGGCGTATCTGGCCGCGTACGACGTCCATCGAGCGAACGTATTCGGGCGATGCGACGACACCACCGGCATCATTCCGTTCGGCAAGCTCGTAGACCACGTCATGGAACAGGAACCGTACCGGTCCGCAACTCGGGTGTTCTGGATCGTCGACAACGGATCGTCCCATCGTGGACAGGCGGCCTGTGAACGACTCCGGAAGAAATGGTCGAATCTGATTCTCGTGCACACTCCGGTACACGCCAGCTGGCTGAATCAGGTCGAGATCTACTTCTCGATCCTGCAGAGAAAAGTGCTCACGCCGAATGACTTCAAATCGCTCCAGGATCTGGAGCGAACGATCCTCGCATTTCAGGACAGGTTCTCGAAGTTAGGACAGCCATTCAAGTGGAAGTTCACACGTGACGACTTGCGCCGATACCTCGTCAAGCTTCCCGACCTTCCGCTCGCAGCGTGATCGAAGTTAGCGAATGAAGTACTTAGCCCGCATTTCTCACCAAGGGGATAAAAAAGCCGCCGCCCCGTGCTATTAAGTTGAGTGTCAGCAACAACTTGATGGCGACGGAGGCGGCGGCGTGAGACAGACAGAGTGTAACGGGGAAC